>ERZ837910.6065-NODE-6065-length-10274-cov-3.483511_pt1 | contig 10274 bp, 7 predicted proteins | sample MGYA00519940_ERZ837910 | MGnify/ENA primary metagenome ERZ837910 (study PRJEB31850, sample SAMEA3708825) | human gut metagenome | biome: human gut; feature: human-associated habitat; material: faeces | place: China | collected 2014 ... | reverse complement strand
TGGGTACAAGTATCCCGCCGGGGGTGGGGTAAAAACAAATAGTGATAAACGAACAGAAGGGCAAACAGGATTGTCAGCAGGTAAAAAGTCAGCGACCAGGCTTGGGGGATGGCTGCGGTTTCCGGCATCTCCCTGGCGTAGCGTTGTTCGAGCCAGCCGGCGAACATTACCAGTATACCCTGGCCGAAAATAACCGCAAAACGATAAAAAGAATTGCGGATACCGAAATAAGCTTGTTTTTTTTCATTTAACCCTAACATATAAAATCCGTCGGCAGCAATATCGTGGGTGGCCGAACTGAATGCCAGCAACCACATGAAAGCCAGGCAATACCGGAAAGCCAGGGGGCCTTGGATCGTCAAGGCGATTCCTGCCAATCCTGCACCGACCAGGATTTGCATGACTACGATCCACCAGCGTTTGGTTTTCAGCAGATCGACCAAAGGGCTCCACAATGGCTTTATCACCCAGGGAAGATTCAAACCACTGGTATAAAGGGCGATATCGGTATTCGACATGCCCATGCGTTTGAATAGAATGACTGCAACGCTCATGACGACGACGTAGGGAATACCTTGGGCAAAGTATAGAGAAGGCACCCATTGCCAGGGAGAAACCGCTTTGTTTTCTGTTTTCTTATTCATACATTTTTATTAACTCACACCCTTTGAAATAATGTTGTAAAATGGCCTTATAATTATAGCCCCGGGCTCCCATCACTGCGGCTCCTATCTGACAAAGCCCGACTCCATGCCCCCAGCCTGCACCGTGGAAAGTGAATATTCCATCCTGCTTTTCGACGATAAATGCCGAACTATATAGATGGGATTCTGAGAAAGCTTTCCGGATGATCAATTCTTTACCTATGACCAGCGTCTTTTTGTCTCCGGTGATTTTTACACGGATCAATCTGCCCGATACACCTCGCTCGATGGGCTGAATATCCCGGATCGTACCGAAATCGATACCGATTTTCCGATAGACCAATTCCGATAATTGTTCGGCCGGATAGCTGACTTGCCAACGGAAAAAATGCTGGGTTTCCTGGTCATAGTCGTTCAATACCTGTGACAATATTTGCCGGTCGGTTGTATGGCAGAAAGCAGGCGGGAAAGAAAGGATCCACTTCCGGGCTGTCTGTTCATCCCGTAAGTCTCCGGTTTCCAAATCTTCGGGTGCGTCTGTGATCTTATCCAGATAAGGATGTACTACCGGTTCCCAGGTATTGTCGAAGCGTTCGGTGGCTCCTCCGCAGCATTTTGAAAAGCGGGCGTCACAAATGGTTCCTTCGTAGGTAAGTACTTCTCCCCGGGTAGCTTCCAGCGCTTCCCGGACAGCAGGGGTATAGGCTTTACTGATCCCTTGATAACGTTGACAATGATCGTCGGCGCAGACATCGAAATGGGCATGGTCTTCCCGGTCGTACCAGCGAATGTATTCTTCCTGATCCACCCGGCAAGAGCTGTATGTGCCCCGTACTGTTTTGGCTTTATCGATCTGAGCGAGCAGCCAACTCCGGGAAATAACGGCGTGGGCTTTCAGAAATTCAGCTGACGAGGTGGCACGCATTTCAGAAGATATTACACTGAGTAGATAGTCTTCCAAAGAAAGGATATTTATCGCTGTCAGGTGTTTTTGTTCGTCGATGATTTTTAGCTTCCCCTTAAACTTTTGATTTTCCTTACGTTCCCAATGAAATTGAATACCGATGACGACATCGGTTAAATCGAAGTCGGAAGTCGTGTCATCTTCCGGTTCGAACGTCAGAGGTAAAGAAACCGGTTCCCGATGATCTGCCTGACTTAACAGGTAACCGTCCTCTGTTTGCCGGATGTTATATGCTCCGGTATATTTTTTTCCTGTAGTCCGGCAGGTGAAAATTCCGTTCAGCCGGAAACAGATTTCCGGTGAAAACGGGATACCGACTTCCAGTTGTGGGAGGTGTGAATATTTCTGCATAGGCAAGGTTAACTTATAATCGGATTAATTCTTTTTGTATCGCTTCCCAGCTATCCGGGCCGGCGGTTACCTGACTGAACATATCGGTCAATAAACCGGCTGAATATTTCCGGAAATCTTCTTCCCGGGGAGAAATGATCAGGCCGGCCATATCGACACATCCCGGACTGAACAATATTTTCTCCGTTCCCTCTGCATAAAATTGCCGGGGACGGCGTGTGCGGCGGGGAAAAAGACAAACGGTCCATTGACAGTTGTCGAACCAGCCGAGCAGGTTGATCATCGGTTCTTCTTCGAACGGAATGGATCGGCCGATGATTTCCATGGTCTGCCGAAAGAGAACCGAAAGGAGATGGGAGTCGGAAGCTTGTAAAAGGATCACTTCGCGAAGATAGTCCTTTAATATAGAAACCGAATAGTAGTCTTTTTTTACCAGATAACGGCGGAGCTCTTCATTGGCGGCATCTTCTTCCAAAGGCATAAGATGCCGCGGGCACATTTGAAAGTGAAAATGGTCCGGGGCAGAAGCGCCGCAAGTGGGACCGTTATAAAATAAGGTATACCCCTGAAAATCGAAAGTGAGATCCAGCAGGTCTTCAAATCGTCCCCCGATGCATTGAGGTTCATGGTGGCGGGAAGGTACCGTAAAATGACGTTCGAAAATGGGATAGGGATTTATAAAAATTGAATAGCGATCGTTGTAACGGATTCCTTTTTGCGCTTCCGGCATATGCTCCCGGCATAGAAAACATTTCCGGTTCTGTAATGTCCGGACATCTATTCTGGCATTGGTAGAAATCATTCTGGCTGGATTATACTGGATCCGGAGACGAAAAAGATCGAATGGAATATCCCGGTAGACGGCTTGTTGCAGATCGGTATAATTTTTTTTAGCCAGTTCGAATTCCTGAAGTTGGCCGTTATAGAGTTGAAGTAAATCTTTACTATTCATGAAATTAAAAATTTATTCCGGTTATTTCCCGGAAATTCGGGCCTGGATTTCCAGGGTCCTGATTTTGTCTTTATAAAAATTATAGTTGTTCAGTTGCTGTATGTCCAGATCGTGATCTGAATTTTCTTCCCAACGCCGGCATAAATACAGGGGATCGTAAATACGGGCGATGAGGTATTTTCGTGAAATGGCCAGGGCGGTTGCGTAGTCTTCGCCGTAGCTCACATTCGGAAATTTGATTTGCCTTAACACGGGAGTGTAGAATGCCCGTGGTGCGCCGAGCCCGTTTATGCGCAGGGCATTGTTACGCCCGTTGTCTGGAGTCCATTCCCGGTGGGCGATAAGCCCTGGCGGAATTTCTTCCAACTTGAAATCGACCATCTGATAGCTACCGATCACCATGGCACAATTCTCCTGATAGAAGGTGTCGACGATACGTTGTAATACATGACAGTCCTTATACAGATCGTCGCTGTCGAGTTGTATGGCGAATTTACCGCATTCCGGTAATAGGATCGCTTCCGTCCAGCATCCTCCGATGCCTAATTCGGTGGAAGCGGGGATGTGATGAATCAGATTGGGGTACCGCCGGGACAATTCTGTCAGAATCTGACCGGTGCCGTCCGTAGAGTGATTATCTACTACAATGACATTAAAAGAAAAATCAGTTTGTTGCTGCAAGGCCGATTCTACAGCTTCCGCAATGGTACGTTTGCGGTTTCTGACGGGAATAATCACAGAGGCTTCCCGGGCGAAATTCTCCTGTCCGAAGTCTATACGCTGAAATTCGGGAGCTAACCAGGCTCCGATCGCCTGGAGGTGGGCTGTACAAACGGCTTCCATCTCCAACTGCACTTCCCGGTTGGCCGGATCGACATAATCGAACTGTTTTTCACCGGATAACCGCAGATCGGTAGGCTGTACGGTATAAAGGGTTTCCGGTATATGTACGATTTTTCCTAAACGCGAAATACTTAACCTTAATTCGTAGAGAGCTGCAAAACGGTAATCGGTATTCATTTGAGCGACTACTTGCTGAAAACTGTCGTTACGGAATAATAATAGTTGCCCGAAATCAAAATCGTTCCGTATACTTCCGGTTTGATATTCCAAGGTGGGATGGTGTATTTTTTTGCCTTGCCGGATTTCCTGGTAATCACTGTAAAACAGTGCTCCGTCATTACTTTCGGCTATCTGGTACATGCGCCCGATTGCATAAGGATGCAGCTCGATGGGAGAAGTACCGGTATAGAAAAGGATATAATCCGAATCTGCCTGCCTGGCTATTTGTTGTAAAGCAGGGGTGTCGGTAAAAGAAGATACGACAGTCGTTTTTACTGGTTCGGGACTTCGAAAAAGTTCTTTTTGCAGTAAGAAGGTATGAATTGAATACATATTTCCGGAATTTTTCGTTCAAAACTATAAAAAATAAAAATCAAAACTAATATCCGGTGAGACAAAAAAGTAAATCCACTATAAATTGGAAGAAACGGAGAATTGAAGTTTGCTCTGTTTCCTCCATTGTTCTCAGGAATGGTTCATAGAAGTCAGTACCCTTCTTGCGGGGGCGCCTTCTTGACGGAACCGGAGTGGCCCGTTCGGCCGCTGAAGTAGTTGTAAAAAAATATCGCAGGGGCCATCGGCTTTATGAACTGATTTCTACGAATTTTCTGCCTCTTCGTCTGTATGACCGGGTAAGCGTTGGAGGCATCGGTCGATCACCTCATAGTCGAATCCGCGGCTTAATCCGAAGCGGATCAGTTTGGCTTTTCGTTTATAAGGCTCTTCGCCGGCCAGGGATTTCATTTTTTGTTTTAACAGAGTGAGACAGGCTTCCTGATAGGTATCGGTATCCAACGCTTCTAATACTTGGGAAATGAGGTCCGGATCGATTTTTTTACGATGGAGCATAAGGGCTATTTTCTGTTTTCCCCAATGGTTGAACCGGAACTTATCTTCGGCATAGGCTTGGGCATAACGGGCATCGTCGATGAATCGATGCTGATGCAGAAAAGTCATAATCCGGTCGATTTCTTTTTCAGGTATTTCCCATTTGACCAGTTTTTCCTGGATTTCCCAACTGCAATGTTCTTTTTTACTGCAGATAGCGGCCGCTAAGCTTAAGGCTTTCTCTTTATTCATCTCTATCCGATATTAGTTATGCCGATTTCCTGTTTGTGCCGGCTTTTCACTTTTCACCATTCGTTCTTTTCCATAAAAATCTTTTCGTAATTCGATATTCCGGTAGCCATATCGGGTCAGCAGGGCTATCGTTTCCTGGCCGAAGGCTTCGTTGATTTCGAAAAATAAAAGTCCTTGAGGGTGTAAGTGGGTCAGTCCGAATTCTGCTATGGCCCGGTAAAACAGGAGTGGATCTTCGTCGGGGACAAATAAAGCCTGATGAGGTTCATGATCGAGTACTTTGGCTTCCATCGTTCCTTTTTCGCTTTCCCGGATATAGGGGGGATTACTGACGATCAGATCGTAAGTGTCCCAGGAGGCGGTTTGGGGGTGTAGGATGTCGCGGAGAAGGAATTCCGCTTTAACGCCGTTCAGTATTGCATTTTCCCGGGCCAGCTCAATCGCTTCCGGAGAAATATCGACCCCTGTAACGTGAGCTCCTTGACACAACCGGGCCAGGGAAATTCCGATACAACCGCTTCCACTCCCGACGTCGAGCAGGCGGTTGCCCGGCTTGAGCCATTCTCCCACCCATCTGACCAATTCTTCGGTTTCCGGACGTGGGATTAAAGTCGAGGGGGACAGTTTGAATCTTAAACCGGCAAACTCGGTTTCTCCGAGGATATACTGTATCGGAGAACCGGATTTCAATAAGCGAACGATTCCGATAAATTTATTTATAAAGCTTTCGTCTAAAATTTCGTTTTTTCTAAGATGGATGTCTATATTTGTATAATGCAAAACATCCATGTAAATGATCTTGCAGATACATTCGATTTCATGTTCGGAATATGAATCTTTTAGTTCCTGCAAAGCGTATTGGGATAAATGATGGATTGTATTCATAATACAAAGATAAAATTATTTGAAAATTGAAAACTGAAAACTTTTCCATTTTTTATATTTTTTATGTCCTGGTTGCAAATTATCATATATGTTTTAATCGCCCTGTATATCCTTACTGTGGCCAGTGTGGTTTTTAATGTGATTCTTGAAAACCGGAATCCGGTGCGAACCTTGGCATGGATTATCGTCCTGGTGACCGTTCCGTTGGTCGGTTTCCTTTTCTATCTCTATTTCGGTGTGAATTACCGGAAAAATAAGATGTTTTCGATGAAAGGCCTGGGCGATATGAAATGGCTCCAGTATATGAGCGAAGATCAGAAACAGCTGATCCGGAAATCGGAGTTTTTGAAAAAGCGGGAGACGGTAGAAGTGCGGAAGCTGATGACTTTATTGTTGAATAATAGCAAAGCTTTATTGACCCGTTATAATCAGGTCGAAATTTTGAATAATGGCGAAGAGACATTTCCGGCTTTATTCGGGGCTTTGAAAAATGCCAAAAAGTTTATCCATTTGGAGTACTATATTATCGGAGAAGGGAGATTGGCTACTGAACTGAAGGAGATTTTACTTCAAAAAGCTGCCGAAGGAGTCGAAATCCGGATCATCTACGATGATGTGGGATCATGGAGCTTGTCCAAGGAGTTTATCCGGGAATTGAGGAAATCCGATATACAGATTTATCCCTTTTTGCCGGTACGTTTCCACCATTTGGCGAATAAAGCCAATTACCGGAACCATCGGAAAATTGCCGTCGTGGATGGAGAAGTGGGATTTGTCGGGGGGCTGAATATCGCCGATCGTTATATGGACGGAGTACCCGGAATAGGCATTTGGAGAGATACCCACCTGAAAGTGACCGGGGAAGTCGTGACTTCGTTGCAGGTGATTTTCCTGATCGACTGGTATTTTGTCCGGCAGGAATTGTTGTTGGATAAGAATGAATACTTGCCCTACCATCAGGCCGATAATAATGTTATCGTGCAGACGGTTACTTCGGGACCGGATAGTGACTGGGCTTCCATTCAGCAGTCTTATTTTACGCTGATCAATATGGCGAAACGATATGTTTTTATTTCGACACCTTATTTTATGCCCGGAGAGACGACATTGAATTCCTTGAAAACGGCTGCGATGAGCGGGGTGGATGTCAGATTGCTGTTGCCTCATAAGTCCGATTCCTGGCTGACACATTGGTGTACCCGTTCGTATGTCGAAGAATTGTTGGAAGCCGGTGTAAAGATTTATTGGTACCAGAAAGGGATCAATCATAGTAAAGTAATTATTGTTGACGGCAGTGTGGCCAGCGTCGGGACGGCTAATATGGATTTGAGAAGTTTTGAGCAGAATTTCGAAGTAAGCCTGATCATTTACGACCGCGAAGTGGTGAAAAAATTAGCGGTAGATTTTATGAAAGATTTGAAAGTCAGTACCGAGGGAGCGATACAAAGATGGAAATTCAGGACGAAACGGGAAAAAGTGTGTGAATCGGTGGCGCGTTTGTTTGCACCGGTACTTTAAAAAAGTAAAAGGCTATAAGTATAAGTGGGAGGGGGGAAAAGAGGAGATATTATATGTTCAGAGTGAATGAAACGAAGTGTATGTTTAGTAGTAAAGAAATTTTAAGGATCTTGGATTGCAAAGCCTGTGAGGTAAAGGACTTTGAGATTACAGAAGTAAGCGTGGATAGCCGGTCGGTGAATAAACCCGAGTCGACTTTATTTTTTGCTTTAAAAGGAATTAATCATGATGGACATGATTATGTAGAAAAATTGTATGAACAGGGGGTAAGGAATTTTGTGGTAACCGAGCTGAGAGCGGGTTTTCTTCCTTTGTCCGGGGCTAATTTTTTTGTCGTCGATGAGGTTTTACCGGCACTTCAGCAATTGGCAGCCTGGTTTCGCGGTCAAATGAAGGCTGAAGTGGTCGGTATCACCGGGAGTAATGGAAAAACGATCGTCAAAGAATGGTTATATCAGTTATTATCGGATGAACCGGGTATTTATCGCAGTCCCCGTAGTTATAATTCACAGGTCGGAGTCCCTTTGTCTTTGTTGGGTATGGATGTTTCTACCCGTTTGGCCATCATTGAAGCCGGAATCTCTCTGCCGGGAGAGATGGGTAAGTTGCAGGCAATGATCCGGCCTGAGATCGGGATTTTTACGCATTTGGGAGATGCGCATGGAGAGAATTTTGAATCCAGACAACAGAAATTAGCGGAGAAAGCCATATTGTTTCGGGATTGCCGTTGTATTATCGGAAGGGAAGGGGAGGCTTTGGACTATATAGCTAGCCGGCTTCGACCGGATGTAAAAAAAATGATCTGGGGAAGTGGGAAAAATGCAACTGTCCGGGTTGAAGAGAAAGGGAGCACTGCCCATGAACGCCTGGTAGCCGTCGGATATGAGCATGTTGCGTTTACTTTGTCTATACCGTTCCCGGATGAAGCTTCTTTTGAAAATTGTATGAATGCCGTATGTGTTTTATTGCTGGAAGGGATTTCTCCGGCTTTCATCGCCGAACGGGTAGCCCGTTTGCAGCCTTTGGCGATGCGGATGGAAATAAAAGATGGTATAAATCGTTGTGTATTGATCAATGACTACTATAATTCGGATGCCGCTTCGTTTCAGTTGGCATTGAATACCCTGGCTATGCAGGATGCCGGGCGTGAGAAAGTCGTGATTTTGTCTGATTTCGTGGATACAGGAACCGGTGAGAGAGAGTTGTACCGGGAGGTAGCGTTGTTGTTGCGAAAGGCGAAGGTTTCTTTATTTATAGGTATCGGGGAAAAGTTAAGCCGGTATAAACCTTATTTTTTGGTCCCCCGCTGTCGTTTCTACAAGGATACGGATAGTTTCCTGCGCCAAGAGAACAGGGAGCAGTTTAAAGATCAGGTGATTCTGATTAAAGGTGCCCGTAAGTTCCGTTTCGAATACATCGCCGGTTTTTTACAGAAACAGTCCCACGCTACCGTGCTCGAAGTTGATTTCGATGCAATGGTGCATAACCTGAATTATTTCCGTTCTTTGTTGCCCCGGAAGACGATGATCGCTGTTATGGTCAAAGCTTTTTCTTATGGGAGCGGAGCCGGGGAAGTAGCGAGTTTGTTACAATATCAGGGGGTAAATTACCTGATGGTGGCTTTTGCAGATGAAGGAGTAGAGTTAAGAGCTGCCGGAATAACCATACCTATCGGTGTCATGAATCCTGAACCGGAGGCTTTCGATCATATGATCGAATTTAATCTGGAACCGGAGATTTATTCTCTCGAATTACTGGAGGCTTTCGACCGGGCCCTGACCAAACATGGCATAGAAAAATATCCTGTACATTTGAAATTGAATACCGGGATGAATCGTTCCGGCTTGGATCCGGAAGATCTGCCCGCTTTGCTGAAGTTTTTCGAAACGAAACGGAAAGTCATAATCCGTTCCATGTTTTCACATTTGGCCGGGAGTGACGAAGCCCGACACGATGAGTATACGTTGTTCCAGATCAACCGTTTTATTGAAATGACGAAAGAAGTCCAGGCCCGTTTCGATTATCCGATTATCCGGCATATTCTCAACTCCGCCGGAATAGAACGGTTCGGACAGTATGCTTTCGATATGGTCCGTTTGGGTATCGGATTACATGGGATCAGTGCCGTGGGGGCACCGTTATGGCCTGTCAGTAGCTTTAAGACCTATATTGCGGCAGTTCGTCAGGTGAAGGGAGATCAGACGGTAGGATACGGACGGAAGGGTGTATTGGGCCGGGATACCCGTATTGCCGTTATTCCTGTCGGCTATGCGGATGGGCTCGACCGCCACCTGAGCTGCGGAGTCGGTGAAGTATGGATCGGAGGACAAAGAGTTCCCATTGTCGGGAATATCTGCATGGATGCCTGTATGGTGGATATCACCGATACGGACGCACAGGTCGGGGATGAGGTGGAAATATTCGGAAAACATATTTTGGTGACCGAGCTTTCCGATAAATTAGGTACGATCCCCTATGAAATATTGACCAGCGTGTCTCTCCGCGTGAAACGAATCTATTTTAAAGATTAAAGCAAATGAATCATCATACTCTTTTATTGTTGTCTGATAAAAATTAGTAATGGTAAAATTTGTGGTTTCTAATTAGGGCTGAATTCTGCTGATGGGATTAGCTCTGATTTTTATATCAAAAAGTTTTATGAAATAAAAATAATCGATTTTTTTGAAAATAGAAAATATATTATACATTTGTCGAATAATCTTTAATAAATTTGATATGAAAACAAAAATTTTTTTAATAGCGCTAATAAGTGCTGTAATGTTTTCCTGTTCAGAGGAAGAAATTGATAGATCAGATA
>ERZ837910.6055-NODE-6055-length-10290-cov-5.647386_pt1 | contig 10290 bp, 8 predicted proteins | sample MGYA00519940_ERZ837910 | MGnify/ENA primary metagenome ERZ837910 (study PRJEB31850, sample SAMEA3708825) | human gut metagenome | biome: human gut; feature: human-associated habitat; material: faeces | place: China | collected 2014 ... | reverse complement strand
ATAAGGAAAAAGGCTAACCCCTCCCAAACTGCTTTGGAAGAGGTGTGCGCCTTTTATTAATCAATTTTCCAAGTCTCAATTTCTGCCCGGCAAAAATTTAAACACTTTGTCCCGCTTACTTCACAGCTTGGCTGGCCTGTATCACCAGAACTGGCTGATCTGCACACCTAAGCTCTGCCCTTTGCGGCAGGTGCCTCTGCCGCTCAGTCCAGCGCCGCCAGCAGCTGTCAGGACAGTCCGCGCTCACTTTTCTCGCCGAAGTCCTATCAGGAAAATAAGAAAGATACTTGGCGCAGCTCCGTTTTTTCTCCGGCGGTGTTTGACAATGCACCGCCCTGCGGTATAATAACCGTATTGTAAGCTTGCCGGAAACGGCGCAGTTCAAAGGAAGGATGACGTGCTATGACCATGGATACCAAAGCTCTGCTGGCGGAGGCGGAAGCCCTGAAGCCCCAGCTTCTGACGGATCGCCGGACCCTGCACAGGGACCCGGAGGTGGGCCCCTCCCTGCCCCGCACCGCCGCCTATGTGACGGAACGGCTGACGGCGCTGGGATACGCTCCCCGCCCGCTGGCCGGGGGCGTGGTGGCGGACATCACCGGTGAGGACACCGGCCGGTGCGTGCTGCTCCGGGCGGATATGGACGCTCTCCGGGTCCGGGAGACCACGGGGCTGGATTTCCAGTCGGAAAACGGGGCCATGCACGCCTGCGGCCACGATATGCACGCCGCCATGCTGTTAGGCGCCGCCGCTTTACTCAAGCGGCATCAGGCGGACTTGAAGGGTACGGTACGGCTGGGGTTCCAGCCGGATGAGGAGGGCTTCACCGGGGCGAAGTCCATGCTGGCGGCTGGTGTTCTGAAGGACGCGCCGATGCCCAAAGCGGCGCTGGCCCTTCATGTCAACTCCGGCACCCCCTCCGGCATGGTACTCTGCGGCCGGGGGACATTCATGGCGGGCTGCACCCTGTTCCGGGTCTCCGTCCGGGGCACCGGCTGCCACGGGGCCATGCCGGAGACCGGCGTGGACCCCATCAACATCGCCGCCCACATCTACCTCTCCCTGCAGGAGCTCACCGCCCGGGAGATCTCCGCGAAGGAGCCTGCCGTGGTGACGGTGGGCCGGTTCCAGGGGGGACAGGCCCCCAATATCATCCCGGAGGAGGCCGTGCTGGAGGGCACCATCCGCACCTTTGACCGGGAGCTCAGCGCCCGGATCATGGAGCGCATCCGGGTCATCGCGGAAAACACGGCGGCGGCCTTCCGAGGCAGCGCCCAGGTGGAGGAGATCGCCTCCGCGCCGCCGCTGGTAAACGATCCCGCCCTGATGGAACAGGTCGCGGGCTGGGCGGAGGAGCTGGCGGGCAAGGAGCGGGTGTACCGTCTGGATCAGGGCGGCATGGGCTCCGAGGACTTCGCCTCCTTCACCTATGAGCTGCCCTGCGCCTACCTGCTGCTGGGAGCCGGAACGCCGCAGGAGGACCCTCGCTACGGCAAGCCCATGCACAACGAGGCGGTGGTGTTCAATGAGGACGTTCTCCCCACCGGCGCAGCGCTCCACACCCTGTTCGCCCTGCGGATGCTGGCGCAGGAAACCTGAACCGTCCCCTCCCCTTTTTGCGGCAAATTCAGACTTTGTTCACCAAAGGCAGCGCCGCCGGTGGTAGTCTATGAGCAGAAAAGAGGGGGAACACATATGGAAGAAAAAAAGAAAGGCGGCAAGCGGGCCGCGCCCAACCGCCGTGGCTGGCTGCTGGCGGTGCTGGTATTGGCGGGCCTTGGGATCTGGGGTATTCTGGAATGGCGGGCCCATACCGCGCCGGGGCCGGGCATCACCGTCAGTGAGGAAGCCCTGACCCGCAGGGAGCCGTTTTACCAATATGACGCCCCCGGCGTTACCGCCTATGCCGGGGTGGACGTTTCCAGCTATCAGGGGAACGTGGACTGGCCCGCCGTAAAAGCCGCCGGAGCGGACTTCGCCATGCTGCGGGTTGGCTTCCGGGGCTACGGCACCGGGGCTTTGGTGGAGGACAACGCCTTCGCCCAGAACGCCGCCGACGCCGCCAAAGCGGGGCTGACGGTGGGCGTTTACTTCTACTCTCAGGCCGTCACGGAGGAGGAAGCCGCCGAGGAAGCCCGGTTCGTGGTGGAGCGGCTCCGGGGGACGAACGTCAGCGGCCCCATTGCCTATGATCTGGAATTTTACACGGCGGACGAGGCCCGGACCGACGATCTCACCGGCGAACAGGCCACCCAGAACGCCATCGCTTTTTGCGACGTGATCCGTCAGGCGGGCTATGAGCCGGTGGTCTACATGAACCTCCACTGGGCCGGAAGTATGTACGGCATGGAGGAGCTGGCGCACCTGCCGGTCTGGCTGGCCAGCTACGGCCCCGTCCCGGCGCTGGACCGGGGCGTGACCCTCTGGCAGTACAGCGAGAGCGGCGTTGTGGACGGCATCGAGGGTCCTGTGGATCTGGATCTGTGGTTCACCAAGGAATAGCGCCCCTCAACTCCCCGCGAAAAAAGACGATCTTCATGCGCCGCCCCGCGGCGGCCCCTAAAAAGATCAATGACCAAGGAGGTCACCCCTATGCGGCTTTCTATCAAAACCTGCACATTGGATATGCCCTTTGCGGCCATGCTGGATTTCTGCGTGGCGCAGGGCGTTCAGGCCGTGGAGATCGGCACCGGCAACTGGTCCGGCGCGCCCCACATCGACTTGGACGAACTGCTTGGCTCCGAAACGGCCCGGCAGCGCTGGATGGACCAGCTTCGCCGCCGGAATATCGCCCTGTGCGCCCTGAACTGCTCCGGCAATCCCCTCGCCTTCCAGAAGGACTGGGAGGTGACGGAGAAAACCTTCCGTCTGGCGAAGCTGCTGGGCGTGGAGAAGATCGTGATGATGAGCGGCCTGCCCGCCGGCTGTCCCGGCGACAAGACCCCCGTCTGGATCACCACCAGTTGGCCGCCGGAGACCCAGGACATTCTGGACTACCAGTGGAACGAGGTGGCCATCCCCAAGTGGAAGGAGCTGGTCCGTATGGCGGAGGACTGCGGCATCCGTCAGATCGCGCTGGAAAACCACGGGATGCAGCTGGTGTACAACCCGGAGACCCTGTTCCGCCTGCGGGAAGCCGTGGGCCCTTTGGTGGGCATGAATCTGGACCCCTCCCACCTGTTCTGGATGGGCGGCGACCCCATCGAGGCCGCCCGGGTGCTGGGGGAGCAGGGCGCTCTCTACCACGTCCACGGCAAGGACTCCCGCCCGGAGCGGCGGATGGCCGGACCAAACGGCCTTTTGGACACGAAGCCCATCGACCAGTTCCGCACGCGTTCGTGGAATTACGTGGCCGTGGGCTGCGGCCACGGTGCCCAGTGGTGGAAGGAGTTTTTCTCCACCGTGCGGATGGCGGGCTACGACGGCGACGTATCTCTGGAAATGGAGGACCTGACCATGCCCATGCTGGAGGGCCACCTGACCTCCCTCCGGGTGTTAAAGGAAGCGCTGGTGCTGTAACATCGCATGAGTCGGTCTCTGTAAATTCCCCCAATAAAAGTCATAGGAGGCGTGTCTGTTGACACGCCTCCTATGTTCTTATATTTCTTGCATTTCCGGTCTTTTCCCTGGGCAGGCTGATGGGAAAATGTCCCGTACAGGGAAAATTTCCCCCTCTATTGCTGTAACACTGTTCCGCTTTACAGCAGGCCCTGCAGGAAGATCACAACGATCAGCGCCGGCAGAATGAACTGGAAATAGGGCTTCAGCCACTTGGCGAATTTCAGGCCCTTGCCCTTGTTGGCCTCCGCCACATACTTGTCGAAGCCCCAGCCCCACTTGCTGACGCAGAACAGCAGATACACCAGAGAGCCGATGGGCAGCAGCAGGTTACTCACGAGGAAGTCTTCGCTGTCCAGCACGTCCTTGCCCAGAATGGGATGGAAATCGCTCCAGATGTTGTAGCCGAACACGCAGGGCAGGCTCAGGAGGGCCAGCAGTACGCCGTTGATGAACACGGCCTTCTTGCGGCTGATGCCGAAGGTGTCCATGCAGACGGCCAGAATGTTCTCAAACACCGCCAGCACCGTGGAGAAGCTGGCGAACACCATGAACAGGAAGAACAGCGTGCCCCAGAAGCGACCGCCGGACATGTTCACGAACAGAGGCGGCAGGGTCTGAAAGATCAGCGCGGGGCCTTCACCGGGCGCAACGCCGAAGGTGAAGCAAGCAGGGAAAATGATGGCGCCCGCCATAAGGGCCACGAAGGTATCCAGAATGCAGATGCGGACAGCCTCGCCGGGGAGGGTCTGCTCGTCGCTCATGTAACTGCCGAAGATCTCCATGGCGCCGATGCCCAGAGACAGGGTGAAGAACGCCTGATTCATCGCGTCGGTGATGAGGCTGCCGAGACCGTGCTCCCGGATGGTGTCCACGGAGGGCAGCAGGTAGAACTTCATGCCCTCCGCCGCGCCGGAGAGGGTCAGGCTGTGGACCGCCAGCACCACGATCAGTGCCAGCAGGCAGATCATCATGACCTTGGTCACCCGCTCCAGACCCTTCTGAAGGCCGAAGCTGCACACGATCAGGCCGGTGACCACCACCAGCTCCGTGAAGATGACCATGGAGCCGGGGCTGCCCAGCATGGTGCCGAACATCCCGGAGATCTCGTCGCCGGTCATACCGGCGTGGAAGCCGCCGGTGAGGAATTTGCCGAAGTAGTTCACCATCCAGCCGGTGACGGTGGTGTAATACATCATCAGCAGATAGCAGCCCGCCAGACAGAACCAGCCGTGGATGTGCCACTTGGAGCCGGGCTTTTCCAGATTCTTGTAGGCCAGCACAGCGCTCTTGCGGCCGCCGCGACCAACAGCCAGCTCCATGGTCATCACGGGGACGCCCAGCAGCAGCAGGCACACCAGATAGAACAGGACGAAGTAGCCGCCGCCGTTCTTGCCGGTAATATAGGGGAAGCGCCACACGTTGCCGATGCCGATGGCGCAGCCCGCGCTCACCAGCAGGAAACCCAGCCGGGAGCCGAAGGATTCTCTTTGCATTTTCAAGTACCTCGCTTACACACAACAAATATGCACTTATCTTAGCGAAAAAAAACCTCCTTTACAAGGGGGATTTCTTCATGTTAAAATAAGAAAAACTTATTTTGTGTCGTGGGAGGGCGCTATGAATCGAAATCAGCTGAAGTATTTCGTGGCCGCGGCGGAGAGCCGCAGCTTCACGAAGGCCGCCGAACAGTTCTACATTTCCCAGACCGCCATCACCCAGCAGATCCGTCTGCTGGAGGAAACGCTGGGCTGTCCTCTCTTTGACCGGAGCACCCGGCCCGTGAGCCTGACCTCCGCGGGGACCATCTTCCTCCGGGAGGCCAAGGGGATCTTGGAGCGGATGAGCCGGGCGCAGGAGCGGGTCCATGACGCCTCCACCGGACTCTCCGGCACACTGCGGGTGGGTTACGTCCGGGGGTACGAGCGCAGCGACCTGTCCGCCCATATCCGCCAATTTCACCAGCAGAACAGCAACGTGCTCATCACCTTTTACCGCTGCTCCACCGACGCGCTGGCGGCGGGGCTGCTGCACCATGAATACGACATCATTTTCACCTGGGACAGTACCAACCTGAAAACCCAGGAGGGCGTGTCCTGCCGCACCGTAGAAAAGGCCCGGCTGGTGGTGGCACTGTACGCCGGACACCCGCTGGCCCAGCGGCAGCAGCTCCGGCGGCAGGAGCTGCGGGGAGAGACCATCCTCTACATGTCCCCTGACGCCGCCGACGATTCCTACGGCGACGCCTTTTTCATGCAGCTTTACAACGAGGCGGGCTACAAGCCCAACATCCTCTTCCGCTCCGCCGACACGGAGAGCATCCTCATGATGGTCTCCGCCGAGGAAGGCATTTCCATCCTCCCCGCCTACTGCGTGGAAAAGCTCTACAACGCCGACAATCTGGTGTTTGTCCCCCTCATCGGCGAGGGAGAGGTGGAGGAGATCATCGCCGCGTGGCAGACCACCAACCCAAACCCCGCGCTGGCCCGGTTTCTGGCTATGACTCCTCCCCAATGGGAATGAGCCGTCCCGTGTCCGCCCCGACCCGGTGAGAAATGGAGAGCACCGTCCGGTCCGCCGTAGCCCTCTTCAAGGCCCGCAGCACCGCCCGCTCCGTCTCCGCGTCCAGATTGGCTGTGATCTCGTCCAGCAAAAGCAGCTTGGGGTCCGCCGCCACCGCCCGGGCGATGGACAACAGCTGCCACTGTCCCTGAGAGAAAATGTCCGGGGCGCAGGGGGTGTCATAGCCCTGCGGCAGGGCGCCGATGGCCTCCGCCAGTCCCGCCAGCTCCGCGGCCCGGCGGACCTGTCCCTCTGTGACGGTGTCATCATACAGGGTGATCTGGTCCCGGACGGTGCCGGGGACCGGATGGAACCGCTGCTCCACATAGCCGTACAGTGCCCGCCGCTGCGGGCCGGTGAGGGACCGGGGGTCCACGCCCTGGATCCGGACGGTGCCCCGCCGGGGGGCATACAGCCCCAGCACCAGCTTGAACACGGTGCTCTTTCCCGCGCCGGTCCGACCGGACAGGGTAGCCAGCTCTCCCTCCCGGATCTCCATATTTAAGTGGTGCAGAACGTTCTGCCCTGCCTCATAGCCGAAGTCCACATCCCGCAGCTCCACCATGGGAGCGGCGGGATTTTCCGTTTCCGGGGCCACAGCCTCCTGCTCCGGCTGGGCCAGAAAGTCATTGATCCGGCGAACGCCCGCCACGGCGGACTGGATGGTCTGGATCTCCATGCCCAGACTTTCCAACGGGGAAAAGATCTGGCTGATGTAGTTCATCACCGTCACGGCGGTACCGGCGGTCATGCCGAACAGCGTCAGCACCGCCGGGTCTCCGGAGGCGGACAACAGCATGACAACGCCCACCACCACAGCGTTCACCGTGAGGATCACGGGGGAATACAGGGCGTCATAGAAGTTGGTGCCCTCAATGGCCCGGTAGCTCTCCCCCAGTGCGCCGTCATACCGGGTCTCCATGTAGGTCTCCTTGCCCAGCGTCCGGATGGTGCGGAGATTCCGCACCGTCTCCGGCACATATCCGGAGGCCCGGCTCACCGCCTTCCGGTTTTTCAGCTGATTGTGCAGCATCCGCTTCTGGACGAACCGGGTAAAGAGGAACAGCACCGGCAGCAGCGCCAGCAGAAGATAGGCAAGCCCCCGGCTGCACTGCCACACCACCACCAGAATACTGAGGATCCGGCAGGCGTCCGCTGCCATACTGATGATCCCGGCGGTGAACAGGGTCTCCACCGTGTCCACATCCCCCACGAAGCGGGACACCAGCGCCCCCGGCTCCTGACGGTTCAGTTCGTCGGCGGGCAGGCGGCCCTCCTTTTCCATCAGACGGCTCCGCAGGGCGTGGGTGGTTTTCTGGCCGAATACCGTCAACGCGCTCTCCCGGGCGGATTCCAGCCCTCCCGCCAATGCGGTGAAGGCCAGATACCACAGGGGCAGGCGGAGGGTCAGCCTCTCCCCGGCGGTGAGGCCGTCCACAATGCGGCCCAGCACCAGCGGCGGCACCAGCGCCGCGCCTACGGCCCCTGCCACCACCGCCAGAATGGTAAGGGACAGCCAGAGGTGGCCTTTCACCGTTTCCAGTACCACAGTCCCCACATGGACTGCTTTTTTGCGGTCATTCATGGCTGTTCTCCTCCCTCTGCGCGTCAAACTGCGCCGCGTAATCCGGGGTATTCCCCACCAATTCCTCGTGGGTCCCCACCTTGGCCTCCCCGTTTTCCAGCCAGATCACCCGATCCAGTTCCGGGAACAGGTACAGCCGGTGAGAGATCAGAATCACCACACTGTCCGCCGCCAAACGCCGCAGATGGGCGAAGATCTCCGTCTCCGTGGCCCGGTCCAGCGCCGAAAAGGGATCGTCCAGAATCAGCAGAGGCCTTTGATGGGCCAGCGTCCGGGCCAGCGCCAGCCGCTGGGCCTGACCGCCGGAAAGCCGGACGCCGCCGGTGCCCACCCGGGTCTCCAGCCCCTCCGTCATGGCCGCCACTTCGCCGTCCAGACACACAGCCCGGAGGTAATCCATGGGATCGCCCGTGTCTCCCAGCAGCACATTTTCCAGGATCGTGCCGCTGAACAGCTCCGGATCGTGGCCCAGATACCCCACGAGGCCCGTCAGCTCCCAGGGGGACAGCTCCGCCAGCTCTCGGCCGTCCAGCCGGATGCTGCCGCCGTAGGGCTGCTCGCAGAGGAACGCCTTGCCCAGCGTGGATTTGCCGCAGGCCACCGGCCCGGTGACGCCGATGATCTGCCCCCGGCAGGCGGTCAGATCCAGCCCGGAGAACAGCGGCGCGTCACCGGGATAGCCGCAGGTGAGGTCCCGGATCTCCAAACGCTCCACCCTGCCGGCGGAAACGGCAGGCACGGCGGGGATCTCCCGCATCAGGGGCTGGATCCGCTTCCAGGACACCTGCGCCTTGTGGACTGCGTTGAACAGCTTCGCCGCCTTGGAAGATTTGGTGGCCAGCTTGGTAAAGCAGGCCAGAAACGTGGTGAATTTCGCGATGGACCAGACCGTCCAGCCGGTGCCCAGCACGTTTTTCCCGCCGAAATACAGGATCAGCGCCGCGCCGATCATGGAGAGCACCCGGTACAGCGGCGGCAGGGACGCTGTCCACAGGTTTGCCTTTACAGCGGCGTGTTCGTAAGCGGTGAGGTGCTCCTCATAGGCCGCCCGGCGTTCCTCCTCCCGGCCAAAGACCCGGTAGGTCAGGGCGTTGACCGCCCGATCCATGGTGGCGGCGTTCAAGACCCCGGCCTGCTCCTTGAAGGCCGCGCCGGTGCGCTGGACGGGCCGCTTCATCCGTTCCGCCAACGCGTAGCTCCCCGGCAAAAAGGCCATGGACAGCAGCGCCAGCCGCCAGTCATACCACAGCAGCATCCCGGCATAGGCTGCCAAGGCCACGCCGGTGTCAAATACCTCCGTGGTGAATTTCCGCATCCCCTCGGCGCAGTCGTCCACGTCGGAAATGGCCTTGGTCAGCACCGTTCCCGCGCCCTGACGCTCCAAGTCCCCCCGATCCGACCGGACCAGCGCGCCGTACAGGACCCGCTTCATACGGCGGTTTACCTTGTTGGCAAAGCGCCGGACATAGAACCGCTTCAAAAACCGAAGTCCCTGCACCGCGGCGATGACGGCGATGTACCCCGCCGCCAGAGAGACCATGACGGAAAAGCTGTTCTCTCCCAAGAGGATCCGGGCCAGCGTTTCCGTCATCTGTCCCTCGAACCACGGGCCTGCCACCAGACCTATATTATAGAGGAGACCCGTCACGGTGATGACCGCCAGCACCCCGGATTCTGCCCGGAAATAGGAGCTGACCCGGTCCGGCGGAAGCTGTCGCTTACTCATGGCGCTCCCCCTCTCCCTGCTCCGTCAGGGCCGTGATGTGGGGGAAACCCGCCCGGCTCTCCTGCTTGGAACGGCGATAGATAGTGTCCAGCGTTTTGCAGAAAGCGACCTTCTCCGCCTCCGGCAGCTCCGCCAACAGCCATTCATAAAAGGTGGTCTCCACCTGCGCCTTGGAGTTCCGCAGGCCCTCCGCCTTTTCCGTGGCGAAAAGAAGCTGGCTGCGGCCGTCCTTGGGGTTGGCCTGCCGGATCAGATAGCCCTTGGCCTCCAGACTGGCCGCACGGCGGGCGGCGGCTCCCTTGTCTACCCGGAGCTGCTCCCGGACCTCCGCCTGCGTGATGCCGGGATGGTGGCGCACCAGATGGATGAAATCGTATTCCGCTGTGCCGATGCCGTCCTCCTTCAGCGTCCGGACGGCCAGCTTGCTGGCCTCCCGTGCGATTTTCGTGATCTTGCGCTCTGTGAGATCCATTGTTGCGGCAAGGGTACACCGTCCAATGTGAAGCATTGGGCGGTGAGGAATTGCCGTTCCCTCCTTTCGTGTATTAAAATTAAGCAATTAAATAACTCGTGGATTTTTCTACGAGTTTTAATTTCTTGAAAGAGATACCGTCCTTTATCATTTTCCCGTTTATCGTTTTAATGGTAAAGATTCCGGTAGTTCTTCTTCCCCAAATGAAGCAGTCCTGTCCGTTAAATTGGACTTTGTCAAAAAGACGATACCCAAATACGTACTTTTCTGTTTGATTAGATTTACGGATGCCTCCCTTGAGGATAGTCGCTTTGTGTAGCTGTCGGTTGTGGTGTCTCACCGGACGAATCGTGTAAATCATATCGATTTGTAAGATTCCCGGAAGGT
>ERZ837910.6047-NODE-6047-length-10301-cov-2.857603_pt1 | contig 10301 bp, 9 predicted proteins | sample MGYA00519940_ERZ837910 | MGnify/ENA primary metagenome ERZ837910 (study PRJEB31850, sample SAMEA3708825) | human gut metagenome | biome: human gut; feature: human-associated habitat; material: faeces | place: China | collected 2014 ... | reverse complement strand
TGAAAAATAATCCCTACAGCCGTCGCATCATGACGAATATTTACGTACACCAGGATCTGCATGAGATGAATCTGTATCCCTGTGCATATTCCATGACATTTAATGTGACACAGACACCGGGGAACGATAAGCTGACTCTGAATGCAATCCTCAATCAGCGTTCACAGGATATCCTTGCAGCGAATAACTGGAATGTATGTCAGTATGCACTTCTGCTTATGATGATGGCTCAGGTATGTGATATGGAAGCAGGGGAACTGCTTCATGTAGTGGCAGACTGCCATATCTATGACCGTCATATTCCGCTGATAAAGGAACTGATCCAGAGAAAACCATATCCTGCACCTGTTGTGAAACTGAATCCGGAAGTGAAGGATTTCTATCAGTTTACAACAGATGACCTGATCGTGGAGAATTATGAGACATGGCCGCAGATTAAGAATATTCCGATTGCCGTTTAACCAAACTGTGGAGCAATTATCTGGTTATGAGCAAGTAGCGAATGCGGATGATTTTATTCGCCTGACTTAAATTGACAATATAAAATCAAGAGAGGAAAATTCAAATGAATGTTATCGTAGCAGCAGATAAAAACTGGGGAATCGGCAAGAACAACCAGCTTCTGGTAAGTATTCCGGCAGATATGAAGATGTTTCGCCAGGAAACTACCGGTAAAGTGGTTGTTATGGGACGAAAAACCTTAGAGAGCTTTCCTAACGGGATGCCGCTTGTAAACCGGGTGAATATTGTATTAACAGAGAATCCGGACTATCAGGTGAAGGGGGCAAAGATCGTACATTCCCTTGCGGAGCTGCAGGAGGAATTGAAGCAGTACCGGTCGGAGGATGTCTATGTGATCGGCGGTGAGAGCGTTTACCGGCAGCTGCTTCCTTACTGTGATGTGGTTCATGCCACACGGATTGATATGGAATATCAGGCAGACGCGCACTTCCCGAATCTGGAGAAAGATCCGGAGTGGATAGTGACTGCAGACAGCGATGAGCAGACCTATTTTGATATACCTTACACTTTTGTAAAATATGAGCGCAGCCGTTTAACAGTGCAGAAATGATTGTGCAGAAATGCTTTTTCGGTATGATTGTGGCGGAACGGTATAACGACAGATAAAACAGAGGAGATGGTGCATGATGAAAGGAAAAAGTATGGCAGCCATATTACTTGTGACAGCATTAGGGCTTACCGCCTGTGGAGGACAGGGCACGGGTGCGGCTGCATCGCAGGAAGCAGCGCAGGAAGCGCAGACAGGAGAAGCAGGCGGAGAACAGAGTGAAGAAGCAGACGGAGATGAGCTTACCGGGACGGATGCCCCTGAGGCATCAAAACCGGAGGAAGGAACGCAGCTTGATCCGGGCTTTAGCGTGGAAAGCGGCAGTATCCCTGAAATTACCATCGAGGCAAAGCAGATTCCGGACAAGGAGTGCTTTCGGTTTGTAAAGGATATGAAAACAGGCTGGAATCTCGGAAATACACTGGATGCGTATTCCCAGGGAAAGATGTATGGAGATGATATTTCTTCCGAAGAAATCTGGGGGAACCCTGTTACGACAAAGGAAATGATTGATACGTTAAAGAATGCAGGCTTCCGTACCGTGCGTATTCCGGTGACCTGGCACAATCATGTAACGGATGACGGCAATGGCCCGGTCATCAGTGAAGCATGGCTTGACCGTGTGCAGGAGGTTGTGGATTATGCGTATGACAATGGCATGTATGTCATTTTAAACACACACCATGATAATACCGCTAACATCGAAGGAGAGGGTGGCTATTATCCGGATACGGCACATGCGGAGGAGTCCGACCGGTATATCCGTGGAATCTGGACACAGGTAGCGGAACGCTTTAAGGATTATGACGAGCACCTGATATTTGAATCACTGAATGAACCCCGTCTTGCCGGAACGGATTACGAATGGAATTTCAATGCAGGTGTGGCAGAATGCAAGGACGCAGCCGGGAGCATTAACCGCCTGAATCAGCTTTTTGTGGATACCGTGCGTGCAACCGGAGGAAACAATGTGGAACGTTATCTGATGATGCCAGGCTATGATGCTTCCTTAGCGGGAGCCATTACGGATCTTTATCAGCTCCCGAATGATATTGTTTCAGATAAACTGATTGTTTCCGTTCATGCGTATACCCCTTATAACTTTGCGCTCCGCCCGGGAAGTGAGAGCGAAGCAACGGACTACTTTTCATGGGAGGATCCCAAGAGTGTTTATGAGATCAATGATCTGATGAACAGTCTGTATAACAAATTTGTCTCTAAGGGAATTCCGGTTGTGATCGGAGAGTACGGCGCCGTGAACCGTGACAACAACACGCAGGACCGTGTGGATTATTATGCATATTATACGGCAGCGGCCAGAGCCAACGGCATCACCTGCTGCGTCTGGGATAACGGATCCTTTACCGATGGCGAGATCTTCGGTATTCTGCGCAGACGTGTGAATCAGTGGTTCTTTGAGGAAACCGTAGAGGCAATGATGAAGTACTCATAGCTACTGTTCAGACAGCAGCCAGACACTTGCTGTCAGGCTGCGTAAGAAAATGATTCAGGAGTGAGCAGGCTCCTTTTGCGAAGCAAAACTTCAAATGAGCCTGCGAATCGTTACTGGAACGAGGTACGAGTGAACAGTAACAGAATCAGAATCAATAGTGTATTTATTTTTGTACACTATTGATTTTTTTTATCTTTTTGTATAGAATGTAAGAGCGTTAAAATTTTAACGTACCCACTAAAACTAAATATGGAAAGTGAGAAAGGAATGAAAGACATGAAGAAGAGAAGCTTTAAGGCAGTTCTTTTACTGTTCGTGTTGACGACACTTACTATTGCACTGGGCGGATGCTCAGGTGATAAGAAAGGAGACATTTCCTCTCAAATCACGATCGGAATACCTCAGGACTTAGAGGACAGTCTTGACCCTCACAAGATGGTGACGGCAGGAACAAGAGAGGTATTGTTCAACATTTTTGAAGGACTTGTAAAGGTTACAAGCGATGGTGATTTTGTCCCTGCAGTAGCAAGCTCGTATGAAGAAACCGAAGGAGGTAAGGTCTATACCTTTACCTTAAGAGACAATGTGAAGTTCCATGATGGAAGCACGGTAACCGCAGAGGATGTGAAATTTTCCCTTGATAAATGCGCCGATACCAGTGCCGGAGAACCCCTGGTAGCGGCGTTTTCTAATATTGACAGTGTCAATATTTTAGATGACAAGACCGTACAGGTGGTTTTAAAGGAAGCTGATACCGAGTTCCTTGCCTATATGACAACGGCAATCATCCCGGCATCGAATGCGGATCCTGACACCAACCCGATCGGAACAGGACCTTATAAGTTTGTATCCCGGTCTCCGCAGGAGAACTTCGTGATGGAACGCTTTGACGATTACTGGGGCGAACCTGCTTATATTAAGGATGTAACTCTCAAGATCTGTGCCAATGCAGACACCATCGTGATGGATTTAGAGGGTGGCTCCATTGATATGTTTGCAAGAGTAACCTCTACCCAGGCAGCCGAGTTATCCGATAACTTTAATGTACTCGAGGGAACCATGAATCTCGTACAGGCGTTGTACCTCAACAATGCAGAGGCTCCGTTTGATAATGAAAAGGTCCGTCAGGCTCTCTGCTATGCAATTGATCCGCAGGAAATTATGATGATGGTTTCCGATGGAAAGGGTACCGAGGTGGGAAGCAGTATGTTCCCTTCATTTGGCAAGTACTTTATGCCGGAGTTAAATGATACCTATAACACTGATATTGAGAAAGCCAGGGAGCTCTTAAAAGAGGCAGGCTTTGAAGACGGATTTTCATTTACGATTACCGTACCTTCCAATTATCAGCCACACATTGATACCGCACAGGTACTGAAAGAGGAATTCAAGAAGATCGGTGTGGATGCACAGATCCAGTTAATTGAGTGGGATAGCTGGGTAAGTGATGTTTACCAGAACAGACAGTTCCAGTCTACCCTTGTTGGCGTCGATGCGTCAAACATTACCGGCTCTGCCATGTTACAGAGATTTACCTCCGATAATGCGAAGAACTTTATTAACTACAGCAATGCTGATTATGATGCAGCTTTTGAAAAAGCAATCAGCAGCACCAACGATGACGAAAAGACCACCTATTATAAGGAATGTGAGCGGATTCTGTCGGAAAATGCAGCCAACGTTTATATTCAGGACTTACCGGAGTTTGTGGCATTAAATAAGAAGTATACCGGATATGAGTTCTATCCGCTTTATATTCAGGATATTGCGAAGATCCGTCTTGCAGATGAGTAAAGAATAGAAGCCGGGAGTCTGTACAATCCGCAGCTTGTTTCGAAGCGTCGGACAGATTTGTAAAAGAGAAAGGAAGGCAGGAATATGAAATATGTAGTTCGTAAAATACTGACAATGATACTGACGCTGCTTGCGGTGACGTTTTTTGTGTTCCTGTCCTTCCATGCTATTTCCGGAGATCCGGCGACCTCTATGCTCGGTACGGAAGCAACACCGCAGAAGGTAGCTGCACTGCGGGAAGAGCTCGGATTAAATGATCCGGTGCTTGTCCAGTATGGAAGATGGGCAGCAGGACTTCTTCATGGAGACATGGGAACCTCTTACAGCTACCGGATGCCGGTTACCGGAATGGTTGCCAATAAGATTCCGGTCACAATTACACTGACCCTGATGGCGTTTGTACTGATGGTGGTGATTTCAATTCCGCTTGGTATTTATACGGCAAAGCATGAGGGCGGTGTCGTGGATCGGATAATATATATCATTAATCAGATCATTATGGCGATTCCGCCGTTCTTTTCGGGAATTCTGATTACGTTAATATTTGGAAGAATCTTTAAGCTGTTTACGCCGGGAGGCTATGTATCCTATGAAAAGGATTTTGCCGGCTTTATAGGTTATCTCTTTTTCCCGGCAGCAGCGATTGCACTTCCGAAAGCGGCGATGGCAGTGAAGCTTCTTCGGAGCTCTGTCCGACAATTGTTTCTTGATTCTGCTGCAAAAGCTTTTCTCCATAAAGCTCCAGAACAGTTCCATATATAGTCTCTCGTACCGCCATCCCCTTCGTTGTAAAAGGAGTATAGACATAAGTAATGCTGTCTGCAAACGAGCCTTTCTCATACTGCTTTTCAAAATCCTCCGCAAACACAAATCCGCATTCCAGCTCTCCAGCCTCTACCGCCTGTTCCAGCTCTTCCGTGTCTTCATAAGTGGTAAATTGATAAACATCACTCTTTTGCAACAGACGGTCTGCAATGGTCTGCGTAATACCGGATGTCACGCCCGTAAGTCCGATTCTGCTGTTTTTTGCATCCGGGATATGGATACCTCCAATCACCAGAAGAAGCAGTACCAGAAACAGTATTTGAAGCCAGCAGATTCTGTGTTTCAGCCATAATTTCAGTTGAAGCTTATAATAAACAAATCCCATTGGGACTTTTTTTATGTTTTTGCATATACCTGTATGGGCATGCATACAAGATCGGATATCGTTATGTGACTGCTGCCCGCTCTTTTCATTTCTCCAGGAAAGAAACCCTCCGACTGCCATTCCCATAAGCAGGAAAAATACTGTTCCGGCAACCGAATCTTTCGATATCTCCCCTTCCAGCATTCCTGCCGCATATACATTCCAGTACTTCATCGGCAGGAAACGGCTGATTCCGGCAACCTCTTTTCCCAGATAAGCCTCCGGAATCAGTACACCGGCTCCAATGATTGTAATTACATTTACTGCAAAAACAAATACTGCTGCCTGTGAGCTGCTGCCTGAAAGCTCATACAACACCTGAAAATAAATCGCTATTCCAAGGCATAAGAGTAACAGGACATACCATATTTTCCCTTGATAAAGCACGAAATAAGTCCCGGTTCGAATAGCAATGCCAATTCCCGCAAAGTAATACAGGAGTCCTGTCACATACAAAAACTCTGTCATTACCAGAATCTTAACGACGGACTGTCGGATACTTCCTACGCCACAGATTTTCAGTTTATCCTCCACGGATCTGTTCCGCTTTCCATATAAAAATCCAAACTGGATCCCACACATCATAAGCAGAATCACAAGACCTGCTGCGTAATAATACTCCGCAACCGATAGATTCCCCATGGACGAGAGCATTCTGGCAGAATATACGCTGTCTCTTTTCAACATCTGATTCACAAACAGATAAGCGATCGTATCACCGAGTCCTGCCCCCTGTAATTCGATGCCATAATAAGAAGCCGTGTCCAATGCCGCATACACACCCGCTTCTGCGGTCTGCAAAAAGGATACTCCTGCCGTTACCAGTTCTTCAAATACCTGTGTATTCTGCACAGCATCCTTCGGAAAATAAATCTGTGCAGGCGGATTGATCCCTACCTGCACATCATGATAAAAGCCCTCAGGCAGCACAACTACCGCCTGAAGGGTTCCCTGCTTTAACTGCTCCACAGCCTCCTGTTCATCCAGATAATAAAAATCACAGACCGAACGGACACTGTCCATAGAGGAAATATACTGTGTTGCCAGACGGCTGATACTCTCTCCCTCCGGAATTGCAATGCCAATATTCACCTTCTGAAACACCTGTGCATTCTGCATGATCGCGCTGAATGCCGCTACCAATACCGCCGTCAGAAGCAGGCAGGCGCAAAAGCTTCCTATGGACTTTAACAGTGTCTTCCATGTTCTTTTACATTCCACTATGAAAAAAGCAATCCACGTTTTCATCCGGTTTCCTTTTAGTATCCCAATAATCCATAAAGCAACTGATTCAGATCATCAAATAACTCATCATACTCCGCTTCACTGGCATTTCCAATATCAAAGGCTTCCCCCTTCATTGTGTCAATGACCGCCCCCTTAGTTACAGCAATATCCCCACTTAGGGTATAATCCGCCTCTCCCTCCAGGGCAAACTGATCCACAGTCAGTCTGATCTCCTTGCTTCCAACGGAAAGGATTCCGTTCATTTCAATCTTTTCATAAGTATTTTCCGATTTAATGTCATAAGCTTCTGTACTCCGGTTGTATGTCACCTCGACATGGTTTCCCGAAAAATCCACTGTAATGCTTTCCTCATCCCCTGCAAGCGTTCCTTCGATCGTACATACTACAGCACCGTTCACAAGTATCTCCATGTTCTGCGTCCGATAGTCCCCACCATGGAAAATCACCTGATAAATATCCCCTGCAGCTTCAAGCTCCACACAGGCCAGCTCCTTTTGATACACATAAAACCGGATCGTTGCATCCTCCATATCCTGAATATCTGCAAATATCTGCTCCGTGTATTCCTCTGCGGACATTCCAAGCGCATGCAGCCGATCTGTCATCGCGGTCTCGACATATTCCTGATAAATCTCCCTGAACCGGTTCATATCCTCCCGTGTCACCAAAATCGCATATCCCTTGCACTTCCGGATATTTCCATCCACTTCAAACTGCCCTGCATCTGATTTTTCCACCTTCAGGGAACGGTACCAGTTCATCAGCTTCACAGCAGACTCTGTATTTTTGATATCGCCCGATGATTCACTGGAATAAATCATTTTCAGAACATCATCAATCGCCTGAAGATCTTCCGCAGAGGCTATTTCTGTCAGATATCCATGCTTTTCCTCTGTATACTTATAAGTAAACACATGGCTGTCTACCGATGGGATCTGAAGACGAACCTCATTCGCATCAATCTGCAGCTTATATTCGATTTCAGGAATATTCATCCATGCGCTGTTATATGCCATCGTTCCGGCAAGCTGTTTGTCTTTTCCATCTACTCCCAGCTGCGTGTACAATATGATTGAGCCGTCAGAATATTCACTTTGCATCGCAATCTTGATGTTGGACGTAACCGTGTAATCTTTTTCAAATCCTTGAAAACCCCTGCATGTATCATATAAATATCCGCCCTCTGAAAAGGTCTTTGCACATGCTTTTTCCACAGCTGTTCTCGGATTGGAAAGCAGCACTGCTGCTAATACAAAAGCAAGAATTCCAAGCAATACCACTACTCCAGCAATAATCGAAACGATGATTGCCATCTTGTGTGACTTCTTCGGTTCCTGAGATTGAGGCCGCGGCTGAAACTGGGGCTGTGGCTGAAACTGCGGCTGCGATTGGGACTGTGATTCAGACTGGAGCTGCCGTTGGAACTGTGATTGAGTCTGTGGCTGCGATTGTTCTATATGAATTGGCTGTCCCGTCATCGGATCAAACCTTGGCACAAACTGTCTTCCGGTTTGTTCTGTTGTCTGCCCAATATCTGTCTGGTTTTCTGATATAGATGCAGTTCCTTTTCCGTCTGTTTCCTCTGTAATGAGTTCTCCTGTCATTGGATCAAATTTCGGCATTTTTCTTCTCCCTTCACCCTTACTTATCCGGTGTTATGATTTCTTTTCTGATTTCCTCTATGGTCAAATCTTCTCCCGTGAGCTCTGTGAGCTTCCCCTGCTTCATAATCAGACAGCGGTCACAGGAAAGAATTTCGTTTTCATCATGCGAAGTCAGCAGCACAATTCCATTCATGCTCCGATACTGCATCAGCCATTGCTGAATGTTATCCTTATAATATAAATCAAGTGCTGTTGTCGGCTCATCCAACAGCAGAATCGGCGGCCACTGTGCCAGTGCGCAGGCAATCGATAATCGTCGCTTCATTCCTCCCGACAGTTTCCGGACTTCTGTTTTCAGCAGTTCCTCCAGTTCAAAGGAGGAAAGCAGCAATTCCCGGTGCTCCGACTGCCAGACACCCCATAGCTTCAGATTATCCTTCACGGTAAGCTCCTCAATAAGTGGCGGCTCCTGCGGTACATATCCCACATACTTCCGGAAGTATGTGCGCTTCTGCAGCGGATTCTTTCCGAAAAAGGAAATTTCTCCAGCATCAGGCTGGATGGCTCCTGCCAGAATCTGCATCAGTGTTGTCTTACCGCAGCCATTTTTTCCGGCAAGTGCAAGGCACTGTCCGCACTCAGCTTCCAGTGAGATATCATCCAATATGGTTCGTTTTCCATACTTTTTCTTAATATGTGAAACCTTGAGCATACATTTTCCTCTATCCTCTATCAACCCTGCATGGAAGCCATCATCTGCTCCCGGCGTGTTCTCTGAAGCTTCATATATTCTTCCTCACAGTGGTCAAATGTCCCATCCTGCATAAACCTCTCATACCACTTTTTCCAGATCTGCTTAAGCTGTTCCTGATAAGGCATCCAGTCCTCCACCATCATCTCCCTGGTATATTCCTGGATGCAGCGATGATCCTCACGTGCAATCAGCATCCGCCCTCCCTTGGGACGGTCTTCATAGGATAACCGGCATCCCGTGTCGGTTAATGCTTCGCATTCTCCCATGGCATCCACCCCGATAAAGGTAAAGCACTTATGACGCATCCGCACATAAAGCAGACTCCCTCCCGGATACCCAAAGGAATCCAGTGCACAATTGCTGTTCACCAGCCAGTTCTCGATCTCTTCCGTATCAGGCTCTTTTTCTGACATGATTTCCTCTGCCTTTGCTTCTTCTATCTTTCTGTGCTGCATCCGCTCTGCTCCGGATATTTCCTTCCATGCCCGGATTCCACGGATCATATCCTCCGGAGAAAGAGAGCATCCCATGGACCTGCAGCAGTTTCCCTTACATTCTTTGCAAATTTCCTCTTCCGTTTTTGCCATGTCTGTCACCTCATCTTATTTTTACATCATAGCCTGTTACCGGAAACCTTGCAAGTATGTTTACACGGTTACATTTAGTAACAGTTCAGAGAACCGTATTGAATTTGCATTTATTATCTTATAAAATAATGCTATCAGGGTCAAAAGCTGTTCGTACTTGCCCGATAAATTTCTATATAACAACAAAAGAAAGGAAATACACCTATGATTAAACACATTGTAATGTTCAAGTTAAAAGAAAATGCCGAAGGAAAGACGAAACAGGAAACCATCGAGGAAGCTAAGAAGCGCCTTTCCGTTTTTGAAGCAGAGATTCCTACTTTAAAGAAGCTTGTCGTTGCCATCAATGATGAAAAAGCTGTCGAAAGCAACTATGAACTGGCTTTAATCTGTGATTTTGATGATATCGAAGGCCTGAATGCTTATCAGATTCATCCCACCCACAAAGCCTTTGGCGCATTCATCACTCCGTTACGCGAAAGCCGCGCCTGCATTGATTACGAATTTTAATTTACGAAATCATAAGGAACTATTCAGAACCACATTCGCAAAATCGCTGCTACGCAGCTTTCCTTTTGCTCATGTGGTTACTTCGCCATATAA
>ERZ837910.6046-NODE-6046-length-10301-cov-8.371560_pt1 | contig 10301 bp, 12 predicted proteins | sample MGYA00519940_ERZ837910 | MGnify/ENA primary metagenome ERZ837910 (study PRJEB31850, sample SAMEA3708825) | human gut metagenome | biome: human gut; feature: human-associated habitat; material: faeces | place: China | collected 2014 ... | reverse complement strand
GACAAATCAGGTCGCTCAACCGCTGCACTGCCAGACCGGAAAAGAAAAAATCCCGAAATTTTCTTGTGCCGTCCAGAGTGGTCGAGATCATCAGGTTGAAGGATTTCTGTTCGATTTCTTCCTGCACTGCCGTCACCTCCCATGCAACAGGATGCTTTTAGCGGTCATGCTCTGCCGTAGGCTTGGTGCGAGACTTTTCTGCCGGAGGTTCATCGGGCACCGGCAGCACCAGCAGGCGGTTGCCCAGTTTCAGAAAGGCTTCCGGCTGATGAAAAAGTTGCTCGTACTTCTGCGCCATCTCCGGGGTCAGGGATGCAAAATCTTCCTCGCCCAGCCCCACAACCAGAAAGGTTCCGGCAACGGCATCATACATTTCTCCTTTTTCATCCCGAAGGGCACGGTTCAGGGGCAGTCCCATGAGCTTGCCGTCATCGTTGTAGACGATGGCAACCGGATCTTCAAACGGGTAGCTTGCGCCGATGGAGCCGCCCACAGCCTGCTGCAAGGCTTTCAGGTCGTTATCAATCTCGACCTGCTGCGGATGCTGTCCCGGCGCAATTTTCAGCACCGAAAGGGTATTTTCATTCTGTTCCATTATCATTCTCCTCAAAGATGGTGCTCTCCTGCCCGGCATGGGCGGCGTTCAGCAGAGCCGCCACGAAGAATCCGAAAATAGCACCCGCTTCAAAAAATGCGAATCCGATAAAAAAGTTCAGCATGGCACACCTCAGTCGATGCAGATGCAGGTCAGCTTGTCGCTGTCGATCATCAGGGTGACACTTTTGGCTTCCAGATATTTCTGGATGGTGTACATATCGCCCATCGTCAGGGATGCGAAGTTGCCATCCTCATCAAAGCGGTGAAAAATCACCGGACCGACCAGATACCGCTGGCCCATCAGCTTGACGACTTGTTTGGGATTGTAACGGAAGCCCAGCGGCTCGTTCTCAGAGATGCCGATGCCCTCATCTGCCTCATCGAAGCAGGCAAGGATGTGCGGCGCATCGTCAGGACGGATAACCGTCAGGTCCAGAACCGGCGAGGTTGCGGCGAAATAAGGCTCTGCGCTGCCAAGCTCGTGCTTCATCGCCATGTGCATGATTGAAAAGAAGCCGGTCACGGCATTGTCGATATGGTCGAGTTTCTTGCTCATGTTGTCGATGGTCTTTGCGGTCTTGAAATCAATCGTATTGTTCATAGGCGTTACCTCCAAATTTTTGCAAACAAAAAAGACCCCATCGGGTCTTGCGTTACGGGTCAGCGCTCGTTGCGGCGCTGCTGTTTTTTCTGCCACGCATCCAAAAGCTGGATGATCTTCTCCTCCATCTGTTTGGGCGTGTAGCTGCGGGGGAAATACTTCCGCAGGGTCTCGTTTTTGATGGTCACAGTGTCTTTCTCGCTCTTTTTCTCCTGTCCCATCACATCAAAGGCTTTTTCGTAGCTGAACTCTCCCTGCTGTGCCATCTTTTTCAGTTGCTGCGCTTGGGAAAGGGACGGTGCATTCTGGGTGTCCTCCATGGCTTCTAAAAAATCCCGCTGTTGGCTTTCGTCCAGATAGGACAACTCCACAGCGGGATTAAAGGCAATCTTCTTTTCGTCTACCATGTCAAGCAGTTCAGGAACGAGGTTTGTCAGGCGGATGAAACGCTGGATTTGATTGCGGCTTTCACCAAGTTCTTCAGCCATGATTTGGTCGGAACGTTTTTGTGTCCCAATTTGGGACACATTTTCTTTTGACGGTCTACCGCTAGTTCTTCGCATGGCATCCAGTTTCATCTTGTACGCCAAAGCCCTTTCACTTGGCAGGATGTGTTCACGTTGGAGATTGCTGTCCACCATCAATATCACAGCAGCATCGTCCGACATCTGCCGCACAATGACCGGCAGGGTGTCCAGCCCGGCAAGTTTCGCCGCATACTGACGGCGGTGCCCGGAGATGATCTCGTAGCCGTCACCATCCGGGCGGGGACGGGCAATCAGCGGAGCCAGCACACCGTACTGAGCGATGCTCTCCACCGTCCGGGTCATGGCTTCATCGTCCAGCACCTTGAAGGGGTGGTTGGTGAAGGGGTGCAGCTCGTCGATGGGAATTTGCTGCACCTGTTCCCGTTGCTCCTCCTGTCGATTTTCCTCGGTGGAAAACAGGTCATCTAGCCCTTTCAGAGCTAAGTTTCCGCTGTCGATCGGCATCCGCCAGCACCTCCTTTGCAAGAGATTGATAGGCTTCTGCCACCTTGCCTTTGGGGTCATGCTGGAAAATGCTCTTGCCTGCCGCACTGGTTTCAGCCGCACGGACCGACCGTGGAATAGTCTGCTCAAAAACCTTCAGATGCTTTCCGTATGCCTGCCGAATCAGGTTGCTGATCTGCTTTCCGTAGTTGGTGCGGCTGTCGGTCATAGTCAGCAGGATGCCCTCAATTTTCAATTTCGGGTTGATCTGCCGCCGTACCTTTTGGACAGTCTGCAAAAGCTGTTCCAGACCCTTTGCGGAAAGGTACTGCGCCTGCACCGGAATCAGGGCAGCGTCTGCCGCCGCCAGTGCGTTGATGGTGAGCATCCCCAGCGAGGGCATACAGTCCAGCAGAATAAAATCGTACTCCCGTTTTGCCCCCTCCAACACCTGTTTCAGCATCTTTTCCCGGTTCATACTGTTTACCAGAGCCACTTCCAGCCCTGCCAGTTCGATGTTCGCCGGAATCAAATCAATGCCCTCTGCATGGTGTAAAATGCCCTCGCCGGGCGGAATGGGCTGGTCGTTCATGGCTTTTGCCATCAGGGTGGAAAGGGTGGTGGGCAGTTTATCGGGCTGCTGCCAGCCCATGCTGATGGTAAGACTGCCCTGTGGGTCAGTGTCCACCAGCAGAACTTTCTTGCCCTCCATCGCCAGCCCGATGCCCAAATTTTCACAGGTGGTGCTTTTCCCCACACCGCCTTTTTGATTGGTGACTGCAATAATCGTAGCTTTCTTTGCGATAACATCACCCCGCTTTCGGTGAACCACGCGCAAAGTCGTGGTTCGTCTTGTTCTGATAGTAGAGGTTCATGGTGGTGGGCGCATTGTAGAGCATCGCCAGCAGATACTGCTTCATGTTCCGCACCGGGGCGGTGTTTTCTGCCAGACAACCCAGCACGAAACGGATGTGGTCGGCATTCAGCTTTTTCAGCCGGCTGCGTACCACCTCGGTGGGCTTATCATCTCCGGCGACTCGCAACATCTTGCGTTTGGTGGAACAGGTGTCCACAAGCAGGTCTACGATCTGGTAGATGGTGTCCTCATCGTCCGGGCAGAGCCGGAGCAGAAGTTCTACCTCCAGTACCTGATAAAAATAATCCTCAAGCTGCTCCCGGATGCCCCCGGAATAGATAGGGTCAGGATCGTTCCACTCTGTCTTATTCTTATCAGTCTTATTTGCTTGCGGTTTTGGCTGCTCCAGAATTGCGCTTTCGGCAGCACCAGAATTGCTGTTTGGGCAATTCTGTACTTGCGCTTTTGGCAAGCCGGAGGAAAAGTCCTTGACGTAGATTAGGCTGGGCCTGCCCAGACCACGGCGTTTACGCTCGATGAGGTCGATGTCCTCCAGTTCCCGGAACAGCTTGACCGCCTTGTGCTCGGCGCAACAGAGGGATTCCTGCACTTCCCGGACGGTATAGATGATATACACCCGCCCCTGCTCGTCCAGCCAGCCATTCTTGATCGACAGGCTCATGCGGTCCAGCAGAATGCCGTACAGCGTCCGGGCATCGGTGGAGAGTTGCCGAAAGCGGCGGTCTTGGAACAGTGCCTTTGGGATGCGGAAATAGGAGAACAATTCGTCCGACTGACCGTAGAAGTAGTCGTAACTCATGGCATTAACGGATCATCATCTCACGGTCTGCGGCACCTTTTATATACATAGCTTCTGCGATGTCATCCATCACCCGGAAAAGTGCATCGTCCAGTTCAAGATATTTCCGCCCCAGTTTTTCATCCAGCAGCCTCCGGAACTCACGTTCAATTTTGTCGCGCTCACAGGCAGCCCGCTGGTAGCGAGGTGTTTTCATCAGTTCCGTCCATATAGGACGCACCATTTTGTCGTAGTAGTTCAGCATAAAGTCTTTATCCATTGGCATCCTCCTTTTTGAAATGTTTTGTGGGTAAAAATAAAAGCGAATCGTCTGTTCAGAGTAGAAATCGAAAGTATAAGTCATCTTATCGAATATTTGTTTTCTTTGCAATCTGTATCGTACTGTGTTAAAATAATATTAAAGATTGCCATGAGAATCTAATGCACAAAATCGAATCAGACCTAATAAGACGTATAAGTATCATGCGGTATCATGACTTAAGGAGGAACATATGGACGAGCACAATTTAGACCGTCATTTGAAAGCATATTGTGATATGCATGAAGAATATCAGAATTTGTATGCAACTTGGAGCCTAAATCGAAAAAGTTGTTCTGAGATTCTGAAAAATGTCTTGTTGCGCTATCCCCATTACAGTCTACACGATGCAAGCCATGCTGAGGCAATTCTGTCTAAGATTGAAATGCTTCTGGGTGACCGTATCGAACAGCTGTCTCCAACAGATACTTGGCTAGTACTTCATGCAGCCTATGCGCATGACCTTGGTATGGTTGTGCAGTGGAGAGAGCTTCAGGAAGCATGGTCCACGCCGAAATTCAAGGAATATCTTGATTTGCTCACTGAAAGTGAGGACAAAGATTTAAGAGAGGCGGTACTCTGGTTACGTCAAATGGAAAAAAATGGCGACAAAAGTGTACTGTGGCCGCTCCGTGCCGTTCGTAGCGTTCAACTAATTGATGCTGCATATTTCCGCAGTCAGCATGCATCTATGTCTAAGAACTATATCGAGCGTATTTCTCAGGGATTGCAGATTGATTTGGGCCACAGCGGACTGGTTAAAAACCGTTTGTTACAGGTATTAGGGGACATCTGCGCCTGCCATACGGCCAATGATGAACAAGTACTAGAATTACCGCATGAAACAAACGGTTTTGGTTCTGACTATGCACATCCTCGTTTTGCCGCCATGCTTTTGCGTCTGGGCGATTTATTGGACGTGGACAATGGTCGATTTAACATGGTCGCAGAGGAAATGATTGGTGGGTTGCCAGCAACCTCTGAGGCTCATAAGGAAAAGCATGAGGCGACCACACATCTTTTGATTACGCCGGAAAAAATCGAGTTTTCCAGCAACTGTCCCAATGAATCTTCTTATTTGGAAGCACGCCGTTTTGTAACTTGGCTTAAAGACGAGATCCATTTTTTGACAAACAACTGGGTTCGAATCGTTCCTAAGGGCTTCCAAGGCTTTGCACCACGTTTTGATGAAAGTAAACTATGTATCAACGGTGTGCCCGACTTGGAAGGATTGGCTGGACTTCGCTTTGAAATCAAACAGAAAAAGGCATTTGAAATTATTGAGGGTTCTAGTATTTATGAAAATAAGCTGGTTTTCATCCGAGAACTGTTACAAAATGCTATGGATGCTTCCAAAATTCAGCTTTGGCGGGATCTTTGTGCCGGAACTTATCAGGCGTGGATTGGTGAAAAAGCAAAGAGAAAGCTCCAGAATTTGCAGCCATATGACCTAAAAGAGGAAATCTACCGTAGCTATCCAATCCAGATTCGATTGGATACAGATGAAAACAAGGTAACTAAAATTGAAATTGAGGATCGAGGAACTGGCATTACTATTGATACCTTTAAGCGTATGTGTAATGTGGGTGTCAGCCCCTCTGGTTCAGATGCGTTAAAAAAAGAAATCCAAAGTATGCCAAAATGGTTGCAGCCCACTGCTGGCTTTGGCATCGGACTACAATCAGTTTTTCTAGTGACAGACCGTTTTGAAATCGAGACAAACAATGGTACCGAAATTTTGACGGCGGTTGCATATTCCAGTCAAAATGGTGGATACTTGCAGATTAAAAAAGGGGGCAAGCGGCTTTTCCGAGGTACAACCATCCGCATTTACTTAAAACTGCCTAGCACATACACGATTCGCTATGCCAGTAATTCCTTTTACTATTGGCACTTTCAATATGACCCAATGGATGGTCAAAACTGTATAGAACAAATGCAGCTATTGGATGGCTTTTTGGAGAATTGCGGAAATTCCATTTTTCCGATTAACATTGAGAGCAAAGAACCTGCTATCGGAAAACAAGAAGTGCGTCATCCGATCCCGGTTTGCGAGGATTTCAAGGAAGACGAATGGAAAAGATATGGTGATTACAGAATTAAATTCAAAGAAGAGTGTTCTCAAGCAGAAATTTGGAATGAAAAAGATTTTGTTTATGCTGAATTGTCACTGAGAAACAAGAATCGACACCGTTCAGAGGCACGGTTTAAAGGCGTAAAGGTTAAGGAATCTGTTCGTTTTGGGGAACAATGCTTAGACGGTTCTATCGATATTTATGGCTTTGATACAAAGTGCTGTCTAAAATTAAACCGTTCCAATCTAACAGAGAATGGTATACATATTCTGGAATTGCAGTGCCGAGAATTCCATGATTGCTATATTAACTCTGTCCTAAAAATTTTGGATAATGAAGATGATATAGCGGCCGAAACACTGCTCCAAAGTAAAAGCTTCAAGCTGGTTGATTTCTGGCTTGCTTGTTCACCTTCTCAGAAAGAAAAAATTAGGTCGGAGCAGTTGCAAACATTAAAGGAAAAGGTTCCAGTACTGAAATATAATGGCACAGTCTTTTCTATGGAAGAGGTTGAACTTTGTAGTATTCTGCCACCGAACGATGACGTCCGTTTTTTGTACGGTACTAGCTTTCGGTCTCCAGATGGTTTGGATCACAAACAGATTAATACTGTTTGTGAAGAATTAACTGCTGCAGTGATAGAAAATTCTGAGCTAAGTCGCATTATTATTCCGGTCGATGAACGTTTGATTGGTGCATCGTATAATTGTTGGAAATCTTGTGTCCAAAAAATTCGGAATCGCTTTTACTATCAAGTATCTTTGCATCAAGTACCTTTTCATGTTGATGAGGAAACACGAAAAACTTTCCTTCTGGGGTTAGGTGAAGATGTTATCAAAGAGCCCATTTTTTATAATGATGAGGAACTTTTCCAACGTCGCCGTGCAATTTCGGCACTTCCCGGTTACGCGAACCTCGTTGTAATAGAACTTCCGGATGGTATTGCATATACAGGTCTTTTTGCTAATGGAGCTATCCTTTCTCCTTTCAATCATGATCAGAAATTGATTGCCGATACTGAAAGCTGTGAATACTTCATTTCACAGGTTCTGGAATCTACTGCATTCCAGAACGTTGTTCAATGGACTCTAGATTACGCACCGAAGAGCACAAAACGTAGTGCGGAAACAGTAAAAAAAGAATACAAAAAGTTGATGCAGGAGTATTATCAGGTTCTTCATTCCAATAATAAGTGAGTCATTCCTGAGAATAGCTAAAAGCCCCTCTGTGTAGAAAATGAACTGTTTTAGTTCCTATTTTTCTATGCGGAGAGGCTTTGGGTCTTGTAGCTATTTTATGTTGGTTCTTTATGTTGATTCAATTTTCAATAGAAGCTGTGCTCAAAGTATTTTCACAATTACTTGAACTTTTATGCTTCAATGCACTGCTTTAGAACATCACAGAATGCCATATCATCATCTACGGCAGCGATTGCGGCGTTAATCAAGGTTTCTCGGTCGGTGTTGCCCCAGTTGATGTGCAGTCCATATTCTAATGCCATGCAGCGAATCAATTCACGGGTGCTGCGGCCATTTCCCTCGCGGAAGGGATGAATGATGTTCAGTTCTGCCATCGTTTGCGACAGATTCTGAATCTGCTTTTCTTCATCTTGCTCGGCAAGCAGCTTCTTAGAGTGGATGTTTTTGAGCACTCGCTCTAATTCTCGGTCAATCAGGTCTGGCGGGTAGAACATCGTGTCGCCCTTGCTGATCTGTTCTTTGCGGATGTGCCCTGCAAAAGGGTACACATCTTCAAAAAGGAAACGGTGAATCCGAAATAAGTGAGTTTTGGTAAAACGTCCCTTGATTGGCTCCTGCAACAGAGCCATCTGCTTGACTGCTGTAAATTCTTCTTCGGCCTGTTTCAGTTCTGCTTTGTCACGGATGTTTAGCTTGTTGATCAGAACATCCGTATCCGGGTAGCAGTACATGGATTGCACCGTGGTATAGACATCGTACTTCGAGAACATCGTCAGCCCTTCTTTGCGTACTTTGCTCGCAATTCATTCACGATTTGCTGATAGCTGGCTTGACCGTTGCCAATGCGGTCAAGGTTGCTGCGCGTATCTTTGCTGATGGTCATACCCTCAATGGCAAAGGTGCCATATACATTGCGGAGGTTGCTCTTATGCTGGGCAGGGGTAGTGTACTTAATGCTCATGGTTTGGCCTCCTTCTGATTTACATAATACTATATAAAGTTTATCGTGTATGTGTCCTATTGTCAATCTATAACTTGTTGTCAAATGTAAAAAGCGCATCTTCCATTCATCAAGAGTGGAAGTTGCGCTTTTACGTTATATCGTATTTTATTGTAAATTGAGATGCGATACATCTGAACCCCATGTGAGTTACATCTCAAGGGCCTGTAGCTCACTTGTCCGCCAACCATATTACGCCCCAAACTGCATCATCTTGAAAATCAGCGGCTTGGAGACCATACTTGCGACCAAGAAAGGTAGTTTAAATGGCAGAACATTTTATATGGACGAATATACGTTGATTTTTCTTTTCTCATGGTGCATAAGGTGTGCACAAAAGCGATATTGCTGGGAGAGCGTTCGGTTCGCATCCGAAAGGTCGAGGGTTCGACTCCCTTCGAGTCCATAAAACGCCGTATCGTGTTAAACGATACGGCGTTTCTTTTTGCCATTCTTTGCAAAATCATGCATCATTCGTCTTGACAGCGCAAAATTGCGTGTGCAGCATTTTTAGGCACAATGCTTATAGTTTCACCTGCTGTTTTGTCTAAAACGGCGATTCCGGCATTTGATGTACAATGCCCAACTTTTTGAGGATTTTGCGACTTATTTTTCTGTTTTTTGCCCCGTCCAGCCGATGCTGCGTGACGCTTGAATTCCTCAAATTCGTCCAGCGGTACATTGAGAACGATCTCGATATTATAGTCACGTCCGACACGCACTTCTTTGATAAACTGTTTCAAAATCGCCTGACGCCTTTCAAAACTAGCGCCCTTATAGGTGCTTGCCCATGTGAACAGATCGCTGCAATTACGTTCAGCCTTCTGGTTCTGCTCCTCGATCTCCTTCAACTTCTTTTCCGAGTCTGCCAGATTGGTCTGTGCGGTAAGCAGTGCTTCCTTGTTTTCATTGACCATCTGCTGGATCATCTCGCGGTCGAGTCCGCTTGTTCCTTGGATGACACGAATCATTTCCTTTTTTAACGCATCCTGTTCGTCAACCTTGGTCTGGACTTCCTCTTTCCAACGAGTTGCTTCCTTTTTGGCAGCATCCAAATCTTTACGCCGCATTTCTTCCAGAAGATTGCTCTTGGAGCACTCCAGAATTTCTTCAAACTTCATCGATGTTCTCTTTGATTGCGCCTTCCTGCAGCAGACCAGCAAACTCGTGTGCTGCTTCTACTAATCTTTCGTCCTGCAAATCAGTACCGACAATGATACGAGAAGGATACAGATTGTCATAAAGAGCCTTGCTCTCTCTTAAAAACTCCGGACTGAAGATGATATTCTTGCTACCAAATTTTTCTCTAACACTTGCGGTGTAGCCCACAGGAATCGTAGACTTGATGACCATGACTGCGTTCGGATTATATTCCATGACCAGCTTAATTACAGCTTCGACCGCAGATGTGTCAAAATGCTGCGTTTTACTGTCATAGTTCGTGGGAGCAGCTATTACAACAAAATCCGCATCCGAGTATGCTGACTTTGCATCCAGCGTTGCGGTCAGGTTCAATTCTTTCTCTGCAAGGTATTTCTCGATATAGTCATCCTGAATCGGAGATCTATGATTGTTAATCATATCCACTTTCGCTTGCACAATATCAACAGCCGTCACTTGGTTATGCTGCGCTAACAGCACGCTAAGGGAGAGGCCGACATATCCAGTTCCAGCCACAGCAATTTTATAATTTTTCATAGTTTCATTTTCCTCACTTTTCTCTTTATAAAACAGCAACAAGCCCACGGCAGACCACTTATCGCAATCTACCGTAGGCTTGTGTTATCCTCCTATTTTTATTTGTTGCTCCTTTTTGTGGGTCAAAACAGAGCTTCCCAAAGCCTCCTACATATAACCCCCATGGTTCTCCGCTTCTTGCAGTTT
>ERZ837910.6033-NODE-6033-length-10324-cov-4.022398_pt1 | contig 10324 bp, 13 predicted proteins | sample MGYA00519940_ERZ837910 | MGnify/ENA primary metagenome ERZ837910 (study PRJEB31850, sample SAMEA3708825) | human gut metagenome | biome: human gut; feature: human-associated habitat; material: faeces | place: China | collected 2014 ... | reverse complement strand
AAATGTGAAGAAATGTGAAGAAAGGACGATGTAGCATGACTAAGACTCAACTGGTGCAGCAGGAGATGATGAAGGCTCTCGGCAGCACGTTCAGCGCGTTTGACGTGTGTCTCACCAAGCCGGGGACGGGGCCGTTTTACGCCTACGCCGCGGAGCATTTCCCCGTTCACGCCGCCTGCCCCGTCATCGCCGGGATCACCAAGTGCGCAGAAGCGGAATGCGATCTTGCTCTCCGGCAGGACGCCGGGATATTTTTTGAGGAATAACGCCCCTAAGGGCCGACTTCGTCTTTCTTTCTGTGTTGAAAAACAGACACCTTCGTGATATAATCCAATTCCGCCGCAAAGCGGCACTATTTTCCCGGAGGTAACACCATGAACGTCTGGCACGACATCGACCCCGCGCGCATCAAGCCGGAGGATTTTCTCGCCGTGATCGAGATCCCCAAGGGCAGCAAGAAGAAATATGAACTGGACAAGCAGACCGGTCTGATCATTCTCGACCGCATTCTGTATACATCGACCCACTACCCCGCCAACTACGGCTTCATCCCCCGCAGCTACGGCGACGACGGCGACCCGCTCGACGTGCTCGTGCTCTGCTCGGAGTGCATCCGTCCCCTGAGCCTCGTTGAGTGCTACCCCATCGGCGTCATCACGATGGAGGACGGCGGCTCGCTCGACGAGAAGATCATTGCCATTCCCTTCCAGGATCCGACCTACAACACCTATCAGGACATTTCCGAGCTGCCCGACCACGTCGCCAGCGAGATCAAGCACTTCTTCCGCGTCTATAAAAGCCTTGAGGGCAAGGAGACTGTGGTGAGCGACGTGCTCGGCCGCGACGAGGCCGTGAAGATCATCATCAAGTGCCAGAACGCCTACATCGAGAAATACTGCCGCTGAAAGCGGAACCGAAAAAAGAAGGCCTCTTGAAAAGAGACCTTCTTTTCTTATGCTTCGGGAAGAGAATCGTCCTCGTCGATCCACTGCCGCACGGGCACGACCTCGAACTCCGTCTCCGTGCGACGGATGACGACCTTTTCGAGCCCCGCGTTGATGACCTGGCGGCGGCACATGGCACAGCTCGTCGCGTCGTGCAGCAGCTCGCCCGTACGCGCGTCGCGGCCCACAAGATAGATGGTGCCGCCGACCATGTCGCGCCGGGACGCCGAGATAATGGCGTTTGCCTCGGCGTGGACGCTGCGGCAGAGCTCGTAGCGCTCGCCGCGCGGGACCTGCAGCTCCTCGCGTGTGCAGAAGCCGAGGTCGACGCAGTTTTTCCGCCCGCGGGGCGCACCGTTGTAGCCGGTGGAGATGATCTCGTCGTTCTTCACGATGATGGCCCCGAACACCCGGCGCAGACAGGTGGCCCGCTCCAGCACGGTCTGGGCGATGTTCAAATAGTAGTTCTCCTTGCTGATGCGTTCCATGGCGGTTTCTCCTTGCGATACTTACTTTATTTGATTATACCGTGTTTTGACAAACGGTTCAATGGAAAGGGGCGGAAACATCCACCGCGTTTTCCACAAAAATTCCGGCTGCTTTTTGAAGAAAACGTAGAATTTTGGAATTTTCGGCGGCAAAAACGGGGTAAAAACACGCCCTCTCAAAAAACGCGGCGGCCGTTCCATTTCCCGACGAATTGCGTGGCGAATTTCCCGTACAATAGGCCCATGCGAAAAAACGCCCCGTCACGGGGCGAAGGGAGGACGGATCCATGATACGGCCAACGGTGCGGGACAAGCTTCTGCCGGACGCGCTGCGGCAGGGACTTTTGCAGAGCGTGCTGGTGTTCGCGCTGTCGGCGGCGCGGGTGGGCGGCATATACGCGCCGTGGGCGCTGGCGGCTGCCGCCGTCTCCGGCGGGAAAAGCCGGGGGTTATGGGCGCTGCTGGGCGCAGGCGTCGGCGCGCTGGTGTTTTTCGATTTTCAGACGGGGCTGCGGTTCGCCGCCTCTGCCGTGCTGATCTACAGTGCCAACATGGCCTTCTGCGACACGAAAATGTACGCCAGAAAGGGCTTCGCTCCGCTGCTGGCGGCGCTGGCGCTGCTGCTGGTGCAGTCGGTGTATCTGGTGGGCCGCAGCGCCGCTCAATGGGCGCTGGGCGTGTCGGCGTCCGCCGTGGCGGCGGCGGTGGCCTGCGGACTGGACGAGAGCCGGGAAAATGGCCGCCTGCATCTGCTGGTGGTCATGACGGCGGCTGCGGCGGCGCTGTCCGCCGTACAGGTGGAGGGCTTCTCCCCCGGCAGCATGACGGCGGCGTGGCTGGCGCTGCTGTGCGCCGTGGGCGCACCTCCCGCCAATGCGGCGGCGCTGGGTGCGTGTGCCGGTATGTGCGCCGATCTGGCGGGGGAAACGCCGGATCTTCTGTGGGCGGCGGTATGCGCCAGCGGCGCATTGGCGGCTTCCCTGCTGCGGCGAAGACCCCGCGTGCTGCAGGCCGCCGCCTTCTGCCTGTGCGCGGCGGCGGTGCCGCTGGCGCTGGACGTGGACAGGCCGTGGACGGTGCTGTATCAGGCGGCGGTGGGGGCTGTGGCCTACGCGCTGGCGCCGAAAAAGTGGCTGGGCATCCTGCCGGATACGGCGGCGCTGCCTCAGGCTGTGCCGGCCATGGCGGAAAAAACCGCCGCCGGAGAGCGGGCGGCGGCCTTTCGCGACCTGTATAACACCATGTTCCGCACCCGCGCCGCAGAGCGGGGCGAAAACCCGGCGGTGATCTTCGACCACGCCGCCCAGCAGACCTGCCGCAATTGCGTGCTGGTAAAGCGCTGCTGGCAGGCGGAGTACAACGCCACCTACAACGCCTTCAACGACGCCTGTCCCGCCATGCTGAAGCGTGGCCGGGCGGAAGCGGAGGATTTTCCCCTGTTCTTCACCAGCAGGTGCCTGCACTTTCCGGAGCTGCTGAGCGCCGTCAATACGGAGCTGTACGCGTTCCGTCTGCGGCGGCAGTACCGGGCCCGGCTGGAGGACGCCCGGGCGTTGGCAGAGGCCCAGTATGAGCATCTGGGCGAGGTGCTGGGCAGCGAGACCGCTCCGGAGCCGGAGGGTGCGCTGCTGCGGTGCCGCGTGGGCACGCTGCTGCGGCCCAAAGAGGGCGAGAGCGCTTGCGGCGACCAGCTGGCGGTGTTCACCGCCGGTGCCATGCTGTATATGCTGCTGTCCGACGGCATGGGCAGCGGCGCGGAGGCTCACGCCGAAAGCGCCATGACGGTGCGGTTGCTGCGACAGTTCCTCAAGGCGGGCATCCGGCCCGCCTCGGCGCTGAAAACCCTCAACACGGCGCTGACGCTGCGCTGTCAGGAGGGCGGCGGCTTTACCACCATCGATCTGCTGGCGCTGGATCGCCGTACCGGTGCGGCCACGCTATACAAATACGGCGCGGCGGCCTCCTACGTGAAGCGGGGCGGCACGGTGACGCGGCTGGAGGGCGGCAGTCTGCCTGCCGGCTTGCAGGATACCCGCCAGCCGCCGGAGGCTACCGGCATCCATCTGGAGCCGGGCAGCGTGCTGGTAATGGTCAGCGACGGCGTTACCAGCGAGGGAGACGACTGGCTGCGGGAGCTGCTGGCCTCGTGGCCGGGCGGCGACAGTCAGGAGCTGGCCCAGCTGATCCTGGCGGATTCCCGCCGCCACGGCGGCCTGAAGGACGACTGCGCGGCGCTGGCGCTGCGGCTTGAAAAATCTGAGAAACCGGCGGCAAAGCGGGTATAACGCCCCGCCCAGCGGGACATACTTTTTTCATACCATCAATCAACAAGGAGGGCATGGTTTTGGTAAAAGGTGTTTCCCGCCGGGTCATTGTGGTGGACAGCCCCGACCCGCAGGTTTTTGAACAGGCGATTTTTATTCTCAGCGGCGACGGGGCGGGGGTCAGCCAGCAGCAGCTGGTGGATCAGGCCGTCCGCGTGGCCAGAAGCTATGCCCGCACCCACGGCATACCGCAGCGCAGCTTCCGCATGACGCCGCCGCTGTGGATGGCGGCGGGCAGCGCCGTGATCGGGGCCGTCTGGGCCGCCGTGGCACTGCTGTAATACGCTGCCCTTGTCATTGCGAACCAGTGATCGATATCACTGGCTCGGAATGACAGACCGCGCAATTTACCCCGACGCATGATACTTGCTTACTTTCTTTCCACATTTCTCCTCTTTTTTTGGGGCGGACGCTTTGCGTCCGCTCTCTTTTTTTACCCCTTTTCTTCCGGAAAGGGATGTGTTATAATGTGCGGACACGCTATAGATTATATGAAAATTTCCGGAGGATATGACCCTATGAGGATCGGAAATGTGGAGGTAGCCTCCCGCTTGGCGCTGGCTCCCATGGCGGGGGTGACGGACATGGCGTTCCGCCAGATCTGCCGCGAGCTGGGCGCGGGCTACTCCTGCACGGAGCTGGTCAGCGCCAAGGCGCTGTGCTATCAGGATAAAAAAAGCCGCACGCTGCTGAAAATGGCCCCCAACGAGCATCCGGCGGCGGCGCAGATCTTCGGCAGCGATATCGCCTGCATGGCCGAGGCGGCGGTGATCGCCGCGGAGGTGTCCGGCGCGGAGGTCATTGACATCAACATGGGCTGCCCGGTGGGCAAGGTGGTGTCCAACGGCGACGGCTCGGCGCTGATGAAAGACCCAGAGAAGGCCGGACGCATCGCCGAAGCGGTGGTGAAGGCCAGTCCCGTCCCTGTAACGGTGAAGATGCGCCGGGGCTGGGACAAGGGCAGCATCAACGCCGTGGAGCTGGCGAAAATACTGGAGCAGGCCGGGGTGGCGGCGCTGGCCGTTCACGGCCGCACCCGCGCCCAGATGTACGGCGGCCAGGCCGACTGGGTGACCATCCGGGAGGTAAAAGAAGCCGTCTCCATCCCCGTCATCGCCAACGGCGACGTGTTCTCGGCGGAGGACTGCCTGCGGATCTTGCAGTTTACCGGGGCGGACATGGCCATGATCGGCCGGGGCTGCTTCGGCAACCCGTGGCTCTTTCAGCAGTGCGCCGCCGCGCTGGAGGGCAAGCCTATCCCGCCGCTGCCGCCGCTTTCCGAGCGGTGCGACCTGGCGGTGCGGCAGATCGAGCTGGCAAAAGAGGACAAGGGCGAGCACATCGCCATTCTGGAGGCGCGGCGGCACTACGCGTGGTATCTCAAGGGCGTGCCCCACGCCAACTACTATAAGGATCAGATCGTTCGGATGAACACCATGGAGGACGTGTACCGCGTAACGGCGGGCATCAAGAGGGATTTGAAATGAAGGATCAGGAAAACATCATCGCGCGGGCACGGCGGGGAGACGCCGGGGCCTTTGAACAGCTGGTGGAGACCTATCGGGATCAGGTGTACCGCATCGCACTGCGGATGTGCGGCAACGCCGCCGACGCGGACGAGGCGGCGCAGGAGGCCTTTCTGGCCGCGTGGAAGGGGCTGCCCAATTTTCGGGGCGACAGCCAGTTTTCCACGTGGCTCTATCAGCTGACCACCCACGCCGCCATCGACCTGATGCGGCGGGAGAAGCGGCAGATCGCCACCGAGGATATTACCGAGGTCAGCGCGCCCGACCCCGCGCCCGGCCCTCAGCAGCAGGCGGAGCGGCGGGAGACGCAGGAGGCGGTGCGGGACGCTATCCTGCAGCTGACGCCGGAGTACCGGCAGATCGTGGTGCTGCGCTTTCTGGAGGATCTCAGCTATGAGGAGATCGGCGCGGCGCTGAAGCTGCCCTCCGGTACGGTGAAATCCCGGCTGAACCGGGCCAAAGCACAGTTAAAAGACATTTTGTCAAAAAGCGGGAACCTTTTCGGCTCACCCAGCGTCATACATACAGAAACACAAGGAAAGGAGGCGCGGCCATGAAACACAATGAATGGGAAAACGACGGGTTTGACGAGCTTCTGCGAGACGCTTTGGCATCTGACGCCGCGCCCTCCGGCGACTTTACGGAGCGGCTCATGGAGCAGGTGCGCCGCACCCCGCAGGAGAAAGCGAAAAACCGTCCCTATAAGAAGATCCTGGCGGCAGTGGCAGCCTGCGCCGTCATCGCCGTGGCGATCCCGCTGGTGATGCCTCGCGGCAACAGCACGGCCAGCGCGGATAACGCCGCCCCCATGATGGATATGACTGCCGACGACGGCGCCTATGACAGCGAATACATGACCGGCGCTGCAGCCGGCGACTGTGAGCCTGCCGACGGCCAGCAGAAGATCGCCGAAGAGCCGAAGAACGGCATGGAGGATCTTCCCCTGATCGACGCCGATCAGGAGATCACGCTGGTGGGGCAGGACGCCGACGACGCCAAGGCGGCGCTGGACGAAATGGGCATTCAGCCCACGGCGGCGGAAAACAGCAGCTACACCTATGACCTGACCGAACAGCAGGCGCAGGAGCTGGGCAAAACGGTGATGGCCCTGTACAGCGTTGAGGGCGATCTGATCCTGGTGCTGGAGGTAACGGAATGAAGAATCTCACCACACGCAGACTGGCCGTCTCCGGCATGATCGGCGCGGCCTACGCCGTCATGGCCATCTTCGGCTCGGTATTCGGGCTGACCTTCGGCCCCATCCAGTTCCGGTTTTCCGAGGCGCTGTGCGTCACGCCGTTCCTGTTTCCGGAGGCGGTGGGCGGATTGTTCGTGGGCTGCCTCATCGCCAACCTGTTCAGCCCCTACGGTCTGCTGGATATCATCATCGGCTCGCTGGCCACGCTGATCGCCGCATGGCTCACCTCCCGGTGCCGCAGCCGGTATCTGGCGCCCCTGCCGCCGGTGATCGTCAACATGGTGCTGGTGGGCGGATTGCTGGCCTTTGAACAGACCGGATTTACCAAGGCGTTCATGGCAGCCTTCTGGTACAACGCCTGCTCGCTGGCCGTCAGCGAGGCGGTAGTGTGCTACGTTTTGGGCCTTTTGCTGCTGAAAGCACTGGAGAAAACGAAATATTTCAAGGAATTGCAAAAAAAAGATTGACTTTTACCGGGAAGATGGTAAAATAATTAAGCTCGCGTATTATGGCAATGCGTGGGCAATCCTTGCTCCTATCGGAGAATAGGGGCCATAAGTCCAAAAGGAGGTGCAAAAGTATGGCTAAGATTTCCGCCAACTATGAGGTCGTTTACATTATCGACCCTGCACAGGGTGAGGAGGCTGTTGCCGCTATCGTGGCAAAGTTCCAGACTCTGGCTGAACAGCATGCTTCCAACGTCGTTGTTGACGAGTGGGGCAAGCGTCGTCTCGCTTACGCGATCGACTACAAGACCGAAGGCTATTATGTCCTGATGTCCTTCACCAGCGCGCCGGAATTCCCCCGTGAGCTGGATCGTATCCTGGGCATTACCGAGGGTGTCATGCGTTCCATGATCGTCTGCAAGGACGAGTAAGGAGGGCGGCATGCTCAACAAGATCTTCATCATGGGCCGCCTGACCCGTGATCCCGAGCTGCGCCGCACGCAGTCGGGGACTCCTGTCACCAGTTTCTCGCTGGCGGTGGATCGGGATTTCAAGTCCCAGTCCGGCGAGAAGGAAACGGATTTCATCGATGTGGTGGCGTGGCGCGCAACGGCTGAGTTCGTTGCCAAGTACTTTACCAAGGGCCGCATGGCCGTGGTAGAGGGCCGCCTGCAGATCCGTGACTGGCAGGACAGAGACGGCAATAAGCGCCGCAGCGCGGAGGTTATTGCCGACAACGTGTATTTCGGCGACAGCCGGCCCGGCGGCGGCAGCGGCAACTCCTTCAGCAATGAGGGCCCCGCCTATTCCGCTCCCAGCGCACCGGCCTACAGCGCACCCTCCGGCGGCTTTACGCCTGCCGTGGGCGGCGACTTTGCCGAGATCGACGACGAGGACGGCGACCTGCCGTTCTGATCCCGTGTTCAGGAACACACTACTAATACGATAAGGAGGACTATTCCATGGCTATGGAACGTGAAAACAGACCCGCACGCGGCGGCGTCCGCAAGCGGAAGAAGGTTTGCCAGTTCTGCGTGGATAAGTGCGAGCATATTGATTATAAGGATGCTGCCAAGCTGCGTCGCTTCATCAGCGAGCGCTCCAAGATCCTGCCTCGCCGCACCACCGGTACCTGCGCCATGCATCAGCGCCAGCTGACCGAGGCCATCAAGCGCGCCCGTCAGATCGCTCTGCTGCCCTACGTGGCGGACTAATCTTATGCGTGTTCCAGAGGCTGCCCTTTGCTGTAGGGGCGGCCTCTTTCTATATGTGTACAATGTGCAGAGGTAGACCGGTGTGCCGTGTCAGGAACAGCCCTGGAATTCGCCGGGAATTGGGAGAAAACAGGAGATTTTTCTGCAAGGCGCACTTGCGTCAGGATGCTCCGTGCTCCCCCACGCTTAGGCGAATTTGGACCTCCTCCACAGGCTGGTCCGGATTTGCCTGCGCTGTATGCATATGCCCCGGGAGAGAGCCGAGGGAGTCGCTACCTTGGAAGTGTAGAAATGTTACTTGCAATTGCCACTTCACTGTGCTATACTTTCCTTGAAAAGCTACAAAAGGCTGAGGGAGGAGCAGGTATGGAACCACGATTTGAAGTGACATTGATACCGGATCGTAAAATCTGCCATGAGTTCGGAGCAATCACAGCCAGAAAGAATGCGGCCACCTGGGTACTTTTGGGGTGCAGCTTGGTGGTGCTATTGGTGCTGTACCCGTTGTGCATGGTATTTGACGGGGGATCTGCATGTCAGAGCCTTTGGGCGGTGGGCCTGATGTCGTTTTACATTTGGCTGCTGCTGGGCTGGGGCAACGGAAGGAATGTGTACCGGACCCTATGCACGCAGCTTCAGGGGATGCCCGTCACCTATGCATTTGGCCCGAATGAGGTTTATGTTACCAGCAAGCCGGAAAACTCTTGTGTGCGGTATGACAGCTTTGTCCAGATTCTGGAAACTCCCCGTCTGTTTGCCCTGTACATCAGCCAAAATACAGCCCACCTCATCCCCAAGCAGGCGTTGCAAACAGGTACGCCAGAGGAGTTCCGGGCCTATCTGGAGGAGGTGACCGGAAAGCCGGTGCGGCAGGTCAGAGGCAAACGGAGCACAGGGGCTACGTGGCTGCTGGGAATTGGTATGGCGATTTTAGCCATTGCCATTTCTGTAGGCGCCACTTCGGCCCAGGAAGAGAGGCAGAACCGTCTCACCACCTTCACCCAGGATCCCTATTCCATTTCCCTGCCGGCTGGGTTCCGGAAGACAACACAGGAAGACGCTGCCCTTGCGGCGGAGGCTGAGGATGCTTACGTATGTGTCCGGCAACAGGAGGCGGAACCGCTGTGTGAGGCCTGGGGAGTCTCGGAGCTTTCGGCAAAGGATCTGGCCCTGAAGCTACAGGAGCTGGCTCCGGGGATTCAGGAGGTGGAGCTGCATGAGCTGGACAACGGCGCAGTCTGCCTCACCTATCTGAATGAGTCGGACGATATCATGTTCTTCTACTGTGAGGCAATTGTGAAATCGGAGGACACCTTCTGGGTGACTGAGCTCATATGCAAGGCAGAGGACCAGTTTATCTATCGGAGCCAGTTCCTGGATTGGGCTGAGACCATTACCATTTCACCAGTAACTTAAAAAAGGGTAGAATTCTACCAGCTGCGGGAGGGGCCGATGCGCTCTGCCCGCAGCTTTTTGGTATCTGCCTGTTAACCGGGACTGGCCATCATATTCTTGTCCCCGGGAACATAGGCTGTAGCAAAACCGGGAGGGATGGATATGGGTAAACGAATCGTCATTGTGCTGCTTCTGGCAGGCATATTGGGTGGAATGCTGGCGCTTCCGGCTGGTGCGGTAGACTTGCAGCTGGCTGCGCCGTCGGCGGTGCTTATGGATCTGGCTACAGGGACGGTGCTGTACGAGACCAATTCTCATGAACGGCTGGCGCCAGCCAGCGTCACCAAGGTGCTGACTCTGCTTCTCATTATGGAGGCGGTGGATTCCGGGAAAATCTCCTGGCAGGATACCGTAACTGCCTCTGAGGCGGCGGCGGCCAAGGGTGGCAGTCAGGTCTATCTGAAGGTGGGGGAGACCATGTCGGTGGAGGAGATGGTAAAATCCATTACCGTGTCCTCTGCCAACGACTGCGCCTGCGCCATGGCGGAGTTCCTTGCAGGCAGCGAGGCTGGATTTGTGGAGAAAATGAATGCCCGCGCCAAGGAGCTGGGCATGGAGGACACCCACTTTGTCAACTGCACCGGCCTGGACGACGAGCCCTCCGCTGCAGAGCATTTGACCAGCGCCTATGACATTGCCCTCATGTCCCGGGAGCTGCTGTTGCACCATCCGGATATTAAGAAGTTCACCACTATTTGGATGGATACGGTGCGAAACGGCGCCTTTGGC
>ERZ837910.6023-NODE-6023-length-10337-cov-2.449523_pt1 | contig 10337 bp, 9 predicted proteins | sample MGYA00519940_ERZ837910 | MGnify/ENA primary metagenome ERZ837910 (study PRJEB31850, sample SAMEA3708825) | human gut metagenome | biome: human gut; feature: human-associated habitat; material: faeces | place: China | collected 2014 ... | reverse complement strand
CACCCCGGGAATCATTTGGGCTCGGTGACAGAACATACCGTTGATTGCCCGGCGAGCAAGCGTGGCAGGTTTCATCATCACACCGATTCGCACGGCCAACCGCTGCAAATGAAGAGGTAAATTATATAAATCGGTAGCGATCGCTCCCGGGCAAACCGTGGTAACGTTCACCCCATAATCAAGCATCTCCAAACGAAAAGCCCGGGAAAAACTCTTCAAAAAACACTTCGTGGATGCGTACAACGAAATTCCCGGATAAGGGAACCAAGCCGACATCGAAGACATATTGAGGATATACCCTTTTCCCCGTTTTCTCATATCCTCCCCGAAATAACGACAAAGCAAAACCACCGTGTTCATGTGCAACATCAGCATGGTTCGCACGACACCCACGGAAAGATTCACGATATGTTCGAACCGAAAAATACCGGCATTATTCACCAGCACCTCCACTTGTAACCCTAATGCCACGCAGAAACCATGCAGATGTTCCGCTGCATCAGGTAGTGATAAATCCATATAAAGAGGCCACGTCTGCACCCCGTACGTTTGCGAAAACTCCCCGGCACATTGCGTAAGACGCTCTTCCTCGTTACTGACCATCACGACATCATATCCCCGGGAACACAACTCCCGGGCATACTCCAAGCCGATTCCCGAACTGGCTCCCGTGACAATGGCCACCGGATGAACACTAGGCTGATCAATTACTTCCATAAATCATATTTCAATTTTTCTTGGAAGCCGATTCCAACTCCTTCAATAACTTCTTGGGTAAATCCGGAATATGCTTATGACAGGCCATCTCCCTAGAATACATACGGGCAATACAATAATTCGCGTGTTCGCAAGCATTCCGGGCATTCTCCTCCCTCGCCATCCGGTTCACGAAATCCGGTTCATTCAACAAGGCACGAGCCATCGAAACCCCGTCAAATCCGGCATCCAACACCATATCTATCTTTTCCCGGGAAACCAATCCTCCCACGTACACGAGAGGTAACTTCACCGCTTCCCGGAATTTCAATGCATCTTCGAAAAAATAAGCTTCTTTAAACGGTACCGTCGGAATCATCATATGCCCGGCAATCCGAACGCCTATCGGTAACCAGAATTGTTGCATATAATACGTCAGACTACGGATAGGCATGGCCCCCCTCATCACGTACATCGGGGCCCGGCTGACAAAACCACCACTCAGAATCAAGGCATGAGCCCCTGCCTCTTCCAGAGCCTTGGCCACCTCGATACATTCCGGCACCTCCATCCCACCCCGGAATCCATCTCGGGTATTCATCTTCACCAACACGGCCATGTCATCCCCCGCCGCTTTCATCACTTCCGCCATAGCCATACGCATAAACCGCATCCGGTTCTCCAGCGATCCCCCGAACTCATCCTTCCGGTGATTCGTGTAAGGGGAAAGGAATTGGCTAATCAGATACCCGTGTCCGGCATGAACCTCCACGGCATCAAACCCTGCCTCCCTAGCCATATTCACCGCTTGTCCGAATGCCTTTGCCATCTCCACGATCTCCTCTTTCTTCATTCCCCGCACCAATGTCGGCGAGTAAATATTAAAACCACTCGAAGCGGAAATGGGCGTGCAGCCACAAATCCCCTTGTGCGACATATTCCCGCAATGCCCCAACTGAATACCAGTAGCAGCGCCCTCCGCGTGTATCGCATCAGTCAGCTTGCGAAGTCCCGGAATGATTTCAGGACGCATCCACAACTGGCGGTCAAAAGAAAGGCCGCTCCGGGTAACGGCGGCATAAGCCACGGTAGTCATACCGATACCGCCCGCCGCGACCGAGCGATGATAATCGAGCAGCATATCCGAAGGCGCATTGCCCGGACACATACTCTCAAAAGCGGCCGAACGGATGGTACGGTTGCGTAAAGTCAGCGGTCCGAAAGTGACCGGTGTGAATAATTTTGAGTTTCCCATTATTCCTTATCTTTAATATACAAAAGGTATAATACGTTTTCTTTTTCCTACGGCCTCAACACCAAATTCCGCACGATAGTGTTTATTAATCGCATCTGCGCGGGGTACCAAATTGGCAAATGTCCACCACACAAAAACCCAGGCAGCCGGAGAAGCCGTCAGCACTGCAAATCCCACCCATTCCACCAACTCACCGAAATAGTTGGCGGACGTGATATATCGATAAAGGCCTTTATTCGGAAGATAATGTCTTGTATCACCGGGCTTACGCAAATGGCGTATCACATAATCGGAATGCAGGTTTATCCCCATTCCTATAAAAAACAGCAATAATCCCCCAATCCCCCGAAAAGAAAGGAAATAGTGCCAGCCGGCAGCATATTGCTGCCCTTCCACGGTGAAATAGAAAATTCCGCCCGCCTGCATTATCCCGTTCAGCAGATTAAAAACAATACCCATCGCCATGATGGCGACCGGCATGCGGGACTTACCTTTTAATAATAGCGGAAAGATAAACGAACGCTGAAAATAGTGCAGTAAAAATAACAACAGAAAAATAAATTCCGGTACGGCAGTACCCGTTCCACTATACGCCCAAAGAATCAACATCACAAAGAAAACGGGAGACTCCATCAATATCCAGGCTGACTTGTTATCAATAGATACACCCCACGAAGCTGTACGAAACATTCCATAACCGGCCTTAATGAAATAAAGCGCAATAAAAACGAAAAGAGCCGTTAAGCCCATCGCACATAGGAACACTTGAAATGTTTGTTGACTCATATTATTCAATTTAAGTGCAACAAATATACGGAAAACTCACGAAACCGGTATCAATGCCGTTCAAATAATCTTATTGCGGTAATATCTAATCGAATAATCAACATCACCCTCCCTGCAAACTCTCCATACCACCGGAAAAACATAAACAAGCACCAGCTTCCCCGCCTCATATACTTGTAACACCGGAGAATATGTACCCGGATCCAAATTGGGAAGAACTACCAACAATTGCGTATCCGTATATTTACAGACATGACTGATTTGTATCAGACAACCGCTATTTTCAAGCGGGGCAAGTCCTAACACAGTTTCCTCCAAAGCGGATAAACGCAAATTCTCACCGGTCACTACAATAGGCGCACTCGGGGTAATAGTACCGTCGTGAGAACCTGTCAAAGGATCATATATATCTTTTATAAACGGTGTATTCAGTATCTTCTCCATATTTACCACACTCTTTAATGATATTTTCCATACCCATCCCACCTATACGGTCTTCCGGGCTGCATGGCAAAATTACTCCACAGCCGATAAAGTTCCATGGCTAAAAGAATGTCTTTCCAGCCTCTCTTTTTTCTGATAGCGAACATTCCATGAATATTGATTCCGGAGTTCATTAATTCGTCAGACTTAATAGATATGTTGCATATTTCGAAACAAGACTGATGAGATAAGTGTTAAATAGATAAATCATATATGATTCTCCGCAGTAAATACCCCTTAAACGAGAAAAAGGCAGATGGAAGATAAGATACACTTACGGCTGAGATATTATTAGAAGCCTTACAATATGATATTAAAAGCCTTATAATATAGCATTAAAAGCCTTTTAATATCAATCTAAAAGCCTTTTAACAATCACCATAGGGAAGAGCTTGGCAGATGCAGCAAAGGAAACATCCTAAATCATACCAGTTCTCATCCAGAGGTATAAACAGGGATAATCATATAAATATATAACTCACAAAAATCATGATTACAGACGAGCTAAGCACAGGAATCATTGAAGCTGTCAAAACCAAACTTCCGCAAAAAGATAATTTGGCAAACACTTTAATGGATATTCTTTATATAGGGAAAGAAGCCACCTATCGCCGTTTAAGAGGCGAAGTACCCTTTACGTTGGCCGAAGCGGCTATCCTATCAAGGAAATTAGGTATATCCCTGGATACTATTATAGGAACGAGTTTCCGGGAAAATGCCGTATTCGACATGAATATCGTAGACTATCAGAACCCTTTCGAGACTTATTTCACAATTCTCGACCGATACGTGAAACTGTTCCATACCATAAAAGGGGATACGAGTTCGGAAATGGGAACTTCATCGAACATCATTCCACTGACTCTTTCAATGAAGCACGATATACTTTCCAAATTCAGGCTATTCAAATGGATGTACCAAAACGAAAGCATGAGATGCAAGCATTTCGATGAACTGGAAATACCCCAAAAGCTCATCAACGTACAAAGAGAATTTACCCGAATGACATCTCACATACATTCCAGAGATTACATCTGGGATAAAATGATTTTCAGTAATCTGGTAAACGATATTCAGTATTTCTCGGATATCCATTTACTGTCAGAGGAAAATAAAGACAACATCAAAGAAGAGACGCTTTTATTGATTGACGAACTGGAGGAACTCGCCGGCCGGGGAAAATCCGAGACCGGTAATGATATAAGAATCTATATATCCAATATAAACTTTGAAGCGACTTACAGTTATCTGGAAACAACTTCCATGCACTTAAGTATGATTAGAGTATATGCCATCAATTCTATCACAACGCAAGACAATGAAATGTTCGGCGATTTCAAAGAATGGATTCAATCATTAAAGAAGTTCTCCACCCTGATATCGGAAAGCGGTGAGATGCAGCGTATCCTGTTTTTTAAAAAGCAAAGGGAAATTATCAACGCGCTTTAATTCCCTGTTTGTCGAAATCTGAAAAACCAAACCTCAAATGTGTCTGATAATGAAAGACAGATAGAATTTCTACCTGTCTTTTTCATTCGACAATGTTTTATCCTTCCAATCCTTTCAAATAGAAAAAGACACCATCCTCCATACATGATATAGTTCACCAATGTTTCATCATCTAATTCTATATTTGCAGATACCACAAATCTTTATGCCAAGTCTCGAATTAATAACTAAATATGGGAAGTGAATTATGAATAAGAACTATATTGTAACAAACCTGATTGATGAAATGAAAGAGAGAATGCCCCACGGACAGAATTTGGCCAATTATCTGGCAGATACCCTATGTATGGGAAAAGAGTCCGTTTACCGCAGGCTGCGCGGAGAAGTCGCGTTCACTTTCGATGAGATAGCAATGATTTCCTGTAATTTCGGGATTTCCATCGACCAGATAATAGGAAATCACCTTCCTAACCGCGCCACATTCGATGTAAACCTGTTACTCTCACCGGACCTGTTTAAGAGCTATAATGAAATTATAGAACATTACCTGCAGGTTTTCAACTTCGTAAAAGGAGATAGCAGTACCGAAATATATACAGCTTCCAACACGATTCCTTTCACTCTCTACTCTTCCTATGAATATCTTTCCAAATTCAGGTTATGCCGCTGGATGTATCAGTATGAAAAGATAAAAACGCCGAATACCTTAGCGGAAATGCAGGTTCAGGAAAAAATCGTGGCCGCTCATAATGAGTTAAGCAACAGCATGAAAAGATGCGGAAAGACCTATTTCATATGGGATACGGACATATTCCATTCACTCGTGAAAGAAATAAAGTACTTTGCCGAACTAAACCTAATCTCAGCCAATGACGGCATCCATCTAAAGGAGGAACTGTTACAGTTGCTCACCGAACTGGAAAGGCTGTCCGTCAAGGGACAATTCAACAACGGTCATGAAGCCTCCATCTATTTATCAAATATAAATTTTGAGGCAACATACAGCTATATAACGAAAAAAGATTTCCAAATCAGTCTCTTCAGAGTATATTCCATCAATTTCATGGATTCGCAAAATCCGCATATCTGCCAAATGCAAAAGGACTGGATACAATCTTTGAAAAGGCATTCCACACTTATTTCTGGAAGCGGAGAAGCACAACGCATCGCTTTCCTTGAAAGGCAAAGGAGGATAATCGAAACTTTATAGCTGCACTCGAATAAACGTTCAAAAGGGTAAACCGGGATATGCCGGTTTACCCTTTTGAACAATAAGTCATCTTATCCCGTATCTACATCTCTTCCTCCGGCTGAATATAATGAGTCCAGCCATTGATATTAATTTGGACGGCATGCCATGGTTCGGAAAAGAAAAAGACTATTTTATACTCATCCTGACGGTCAAGATATTCTTGCACTCCCCAATTGTTGCCTTCCATATCCGTCATTGCCAGATAATCAATCAGATTTATGTTAAACACCTTTTTCCTTGTATTTTTTTCAGTCACGACAAAACGGGTCTGACGATCCGACATCAATCGCATTGTATTCAACTCAACAGCGGCCGCCGAAGGGTTTCTTTGCTCCATATGATACGGACGGAAACTCAGGACATCATCATCCAACAATGAATTATCATGTCCCAAATGCCCGTTGGATTCTATGATTTCGTAATCATAATCCTCCACATTCAGTTTCCAGCTATCATCCGAGTACCCCTGGAATATAAACCTTACTTTATTGGTATCCTTTATCAAATTAATAGTCTCCACCTGATTATCTGTTCCTGTAAACGCAATATTATGAATCTCACCATACCAAAGCGGCTCCAACTCATGCAGAACAATCAAGGATTCTTCCCGTTTTAATTGTAATCTCAACTCTGTAATAGAAGAAACTCCCGGAATCAAAGAAACGATATCATACGAATCACGTGCGCCTGCCCATGCCATAAATTGGTACTCACCGACAGACAGTTCTACTTCCATCCGGTAATTACCCGTTGACAGAGCATCACCTTCTTCCATCTGCTTAAATAAGAACAACCCCTCTTTGTCAAACACATAAAGCTCCACTTTATCCACCTGCGTATGAAACGCATCTGTAAAAAGCATATTATAATCATATTTGAATTTGACAAACAAACGGCATTCCGGCAAATGTTCATTGAAGCTATTGCAAGAAGTTATCATCCACGAAGTAACGATAAGCATCCCGGTAACCATGTAACGCACAAGTATTCCCTGTTTCATATTTTCCTTTTTTACCATTTTCAAATTTCTTGAGAATCTTCCGAGAACCTTCCCATCAAGATAAAAGTATGGGAGAAGTTCTCTCCTCCCTACCTTTATACAGTATGAAGATTGCTTTACCAAGCTGTCGTCACAGTTCCTCTGTCTGAGTATACCAAGTCCAAGGATTCACATTAATCTTGATTGACAGCCAACCGTCCTCGTCTTCATCTTCCTCACCCGGATCCGGTTTGGGCACGTCGGGATAGCCAGGATTATTGAATTTGTTGACATTAATATCGTAAACCGAGTTACGGACAACGCCAAACTCTCCCAGCTCATTCACCGCCAGGTCGGTGTCATCATGCTTAATCATAATCTTATAATAATTGAAGGCATTTTTATAATACGTAAGGCTGCCTACAGTTTTTCCTCTGTCCTCAACGCCAATAACCGAAGCCCTTTTTCCGGTAAACTTATTCACCAAGTCTCCTATTTCAGTATCATCAGCGGCATCCGGCAAAGTAACCTCACCGACATTTACTCCATCCGCTCCTAAATACTTGTTATATGCAGTAGTAAGAGGAGTAGTTATCGAGGTTGGAACAGCCTTGCTATATTTATATTTCAATTCGGCTTCAATCCATTCCGTTAAAGTGGCAAAAGTGTAGTAACCGCCATCAATCAGCATCCAGTCTCCCGTTGCATCCTGGACATCGGTGTCCGTCATATCAGCTTTCTTATATTTCTTAGGTATAAACTTGGCTCTCAACAATACGTGGGTGGTATAAGCATGTACATTTCCTGCTTTATCCTGGGTATTTTCAAGACAGTATTCACTGGTGTTCGATACATTCCAAGTACCGGGGTCGGTAGTAATGTAAGTATAATCCACTCCGGAATGCGGAGCGTCATAATTAGGGTCTTTCCTATAAGAACCTTTTTTATACTGGTCGAACGGCGCACGGAAACCACCGGCCGGATTCAGTTCAAACCAAGTGGAGATTCTTTCCGATGTCGGATAAAACTTCGTATTGGTAGCGTTCAAAAGCCAACCTTCATTTTCGATGGAAGCCACATCACTTGCTTTAGTGATGTAAACACGGACTTTTGCAACCACACGGTCTATATTAATAACCAACGGATTGGCTACCGCTCCCGTCGCATTTTTATAGAGGGTCAGGTCTACCGGGTCGCCCAATCCCGGTTCTTCGGTCTTGGAAGGTTCCAAACCTCCTTTGGCATTAGACATCATAAAACCATCGGTAAAGCTTAAAACTCCGTTCCCGGTGCTAAGAACGAGCGCATCGTTAACCGTAGCGTAAGGAGTACCACCGCTCCAGCCGCTTGGCGCCCTGTCTTTAAACTCTTTGGAAGCGTTGGCTACAATCAAAACACGTTTGGAAGCAGCCGGAACTTTGAATGCTTCCCCGGCATTTCCGGTGGGCTGTCCCGAAGCGTTTGCTCCCGCCTGCGACAAAGTAAGTTCAATATCGGCAGTCACGGTAGGGCTTGCTCCTGATGTGAAAAATATGGCTCTAACAGATTTAATCTCTGTTTCGGCAGGTGTACCATTTTCATGGTCGGGTATGTGCAATCCACGAGTAGACGCCAAAGACGGCGGTCTGACATTCAATGCCACCCATGCATCACCGGTCGGTTCAGTAATGATTCCATTGTCTACATCCGCTACAAAATCATCATTACTACATGCAGCAAATGCCATCGATGCAAGTGCTAACAAAAAATAATTTCTTTTTCTCATTTCTTCTACATTTTAATTAATACTGTTCAATCTACGTTTATTCTATCTGTTCCCTCTCCGGGATTCAATTTCAATGGCATTAGCCTTTTTCTCCGCCAATTCCTTTAAATTCTCTTCGGCTATCGCCATTCCCAGCTTTACAGCTGTCCTTAAATGTTTCTCCGCCTGTTCATAATCTCCTTTCAATAATGCAAGTACTCCCACGGCATTGTTATACTCCGGTAAATACTTATCCGATTTCACTTTTTTCAAATAACGCTCCGCGGAAAGCATATCACCACGCAGAAGGCATGCAGAAGCCGCGTTGATATTGGCAACTTCATCTTCCGGATATAGCCTTACAGCCGTTTCAAAGACCTCTATAAATTCCTGCGAACCTTTAGGGTAACTATCAGCTACCAAGAACAATTCATTCAGACTCAGATTCTGCGGACGTTTTTTTATCATATCTTTCGCTTCATCCATACTGAAATTCCTAATATCATAATTCACTTTACAAATGGCTACACGAAGTCCCGGAAATATGTTCTTCAGGAGATACCGATAGGGTACTCCACCGTGCAGCCGCATCAATTTCGTTTCCCGCCCTTCTTCGACAGACGTATTCTTTATAATCTCCAGCACCTCATCCTTATAATCCATGTCAATGGTATGGAGCGCTTTGACCAAACCCTCCCAGTTTTCACCGCCAAAAACGATATGATACAGATTTCGTGGAAAATCATATCGGGCAGTCAGATAACGGCGTAATGCCATCGCCCGTCCCTCGGATAACCGCTTGTTTACAGCCAATGTCCCTTCAGGAGAAGCATAGCCGATTATCTCCAAACGCTGTACTTCAATACTTTTATCCGATTTCAAGTCATCAATTGCCGTATGAATCTTAGTCAGTTCCACAGGATTATTCATATATTCGGGACGGATGTCCACTTTGTTCACCTCAAAATCCAAGAAACACTCTACTTGTATTTCTCTGTTTTTCACTTTCTCCGTTACCGGTTCCACATAAGTCAAATGAGGAACTACAACATACGGAGTCAACAAACGCTCAAGCACAACTTTATCGGTAACCGTCTGCATATTCATAAATACTGTTTCTCCGCAACCGCATTCTTCACTCCGGATGTCAAGGCGGGCGTCAGCCATCCAGGGTTCATAAGGTATCGCGCATAGGTAGCGAAGCGTATCGTTTCGTATTCCATAGCCCCTTTGCACAGCATAAGGTTTCTTTAAGTCTGTGCTTTTTTTAGCCGATATGGCGAGTGTACGCTCATAGGCCAAAAACTCATTCCGCCCTTTAAAAGAGACTTCCGGAAGATTACAAGTATCCGACGAAGAAATCAACCGGGGGGTAAAATTCACACTGCGCACGGATTTCACTTTCATACCATCCGTAATGAAATTCATTTCTATATGAAGAAAATCGCCATGCTGCTCAAACCTCACCGGTTCTATATTTATAGTTCCACTGTAAGGACGTTTCTGAGCTGCAGCTTGGCTCAAGCATAAAGCAAAGAATACGAATAGGATAAATTGTATATTTCTCTTCATTTTTCTATTCTATTTAATTACATAAATCAATGCCACACTTGCCTTGGTAGGCCCGAAATAATTTTTATTGCCATCTTTCAACTTCGTGCCACATGTAGCACACGGATATTTTTCGTATACA
>ERZ837910.6022-NODE-6022-length-10337-cov-3.281755_pt1 | contig 10337 bp, 10 predicted proteins | sample MGYA00519940_ERZ837910 | MGnify/ENA primary metagenome ERZ837910 (study PRJEB31850, sample SAMEA3708825) | human gut metagenome | biome: human gut; feature: human-associated habitat; material: faeces | place: China | collected 2014 ... | reverse complement strand
TATAAAATTGCTGTTCTGTATGAATGCAAGCATTCACAGAAAGCAATTTTGCATGCCTCTGAATAGTTACGGTATAATGAGGATATCAGAATCACAATCAGGAGGAGCAAGTTTATGGATATATCTGCTTTTATAGAAATTGCGAAAGAACTTCATGTTCTTGGAATTAAAATTACCAAGGATGGTGAGCTTATAAATGAATGGTATAGTGAAGAGGAATGCCGTAGAAATATTTATTCGGCGGCGAAAAGCTTTACATCCTGTGCAGTCGGTTTCGCAGTTCAGGAAGGATTAATATCTTTAGATGAAAAACTGACAGACGCTTTTTCAGAAGATTTACCAGAGGTGATTGATGCGAATCTGCAAATGGCAACCGTTCGAGATCTGCTCACCATGTGTCTTGGACAGGAACAGGGGAGTCTTATGGGAGCGCAGCGTCCGTTATACAAGGAGGATGACTGGGTGAAAATGGCTTTAGCTATTCCCTTTAAATACAAGCCGGGGACACATTTTGTATATAACAATGTCGGTCCATATCTTGCAGGAATTCTTGTACAAAGACGTTCGGGCTGTGACCTGGTTTCCTATCTTATGCCCAGGCTTTTTACACCTCTTTTCATAAAGCGTCCGACCTGGGAGATTGATCCTCTTGGAAATAATTTTGGTGCCGGTGGATTGTTTCTTACACTTTCTGAACTTCATAAATTCGGACTGTTTTATCTTAACAAGGGCAAATGGGAGGGCAGGCAGCTTTTGTCTGAAAAATGGATAGAAGAAAGTACAAAGGCATCGGATACCGATTATTATGGCTATCTTTTCTGGAGAGGAGAATATAATTCTTTCAGGGCTGACGGAAAATATTCCCAGATTACCATGATTCTTCCGGATAAGAATGCGGTTGTATCTCTTGTCGCAGAATGCCGTCAGGGTGAAAAGCTTATGCGGGCATTATATGATCTTGTCTGTGCAAATATACCAACATGAAAATGACTGTAAAATCACATTTAAATGTTAAATATTTCACACAAAAAACAGTGGTTTTAGCTGTAGTATCCGCTCTGATGTTTATTGCCGGAGGATTTCTGGTAAAAGAATATAAAATAAATACATTGGGGAAAAAGGAGTATAAGAATGTTAAATGATAAAATAAAGGCACTGAGCTCAAAACATGGTGAGATCAGTGCGGCCACATTGCATCTTGCTGCCATGCTGTTTATGCTGATGGATCATCTTTGGGCTACACTGCTGCCGGCACAGGACTGGCTGACCTGTGTCGGGCGACTGGCCTTTCCTGTTTTTGCCTTTATGGCGGTAGAAGGTTATTTTCACACGCACAGCTTTAAAAGGTATGCACTCCGGCTGTTGGTGCTGGCTGTGATTTCTGAGGTTCCCTTTGATCTGATGTATGGTGGAACATGGTTTTATCCATTTCATCAAAATGTGATATGGACACTTTTAATAGGACTTTTGAGTATCCGTATCATGGAAGCTGTAAGGGAAACGCAAAAAAAATGGGTATATGTGATTGTGGTGGCAGTTGTCCTTATAGCAGGAGCAGTGCTTGGAACCGTATGCATGGTAGATTACTATGGTGCAGGTGTCCTGACCGTATTTGTCTTTTATCTGTTCCGGGGACGGAGCTGGTGGTGTCTGCTGGGACAAGCTGCTGCATTGTACTGGATTAACGTGGAAATGCTTGGAGGTCTGATGTATCCGGTTTCCCTGTTTGGAGCAGAGCTTGAACTATGCCAGCAGGGACTTGCCCTCCTTTCCCTGCCGCTTGTCTGGCTGTATCACGGAAGACAGGGGTATCACAGTAAAAAATTCCAATACTTTTGTTATGCCTTTTATCCGGTGCACATGCTGATTCTTGCACTTGTGCTGAGTTATATTAATCGGTAAAGGTTTATGTGAACAGCAGCATCCCGTCGAATTCCGTCGGTAACTGAATAAATCTTAGTATAGTGTTTTTAGAAAAATGATGATATACTGTAACTATTCAGAGTCATGAAAATCATGGAAACAGGTACGTCGAATGCCTGCATTTGTAAGAACCTGCGACATGATTTATATAATGCAACAATTGTACAACAGAGGGATGAAACATGGCGCCTAATAAACATAGAATCAAATTGAAAGGCCGGTTAAAGAGGTATACACAGACGTCCGTGTATCTGGGCATACTGCTTATTTTAATTAATCTGGTGATTTATTTGCTGAGTATACCGGCAGGGCTGCTTCTTACCTGCTTTATTTTGATATACTTTGCGCTTGTACTGTCCATGCAGTTTTATAATAAGCCGGTGATCCTGAATGAGATGGTCAGCTTTGCCACGCAGTATGGACAGATTCAGAAGGTACTGTTGCAGGAGCTTGAAATCCCCTATGCCATTCTGGATGATGAAGGACATGTGATCTGGATGAATGTGGCGTTTGAAAATGTGGTACATAAGGACCGCGGCTATCACAAGTCCATTACCTCCATTTTTCCTTCGATTACGAAAGAGAAGCTTCCGGATGCAGAGGAGCATGTAGAGATTAATCTCATCTATGGGCAGAGCAATTATCTTGCGAAGATGCGTAAGATCCTGACCGATGAAATGGTACGGAACAGTGATGTTTTTGCAAGTGAAGATTACCATGGCTATCTGATCGCTTTTTATTTATTTGATGAAACCGCACTTCGTCTGGCATTACAGGAAGTGGATGATCAGAGCCTTGCGGTCGGCATGATTTACCTTGATAATTATGAGGAAGCGCTTGCTTCAGTAGAAGAGGTACGAAGATCACTGCTTACGGCATTGATTGAGCGTAAAATTAACAAGTACATTTCTTCCTTCGACGGAATCTGTAAGAGACTGGAAAAGGATAAATATATGGTGGTTCTCCGGAAGAAATCCATGGAGATGATTGAGCAGGACAAGTTCGATCTGTTAGAGGATGTGAAGACCGTTAATATCGGAAATGAAATGGCGGTTACCGTCAGCATCGGTATCGGTCTGGATGGTCTGACCTATGCGCAGAATTATGAGTTCGCGCGCAATGCGATTGATCTGGCGCTTGGAAGAGGCGGAGATCAGGCAGTTGTAAAGACACCTAAGAATATTGTTTATTACGGTGGTAAGAGCCAGCAGGTAGAGAAGAATACCCGTGTCAAGGCCCGCGTGAAGGCGCAGGCTCTCCGTGAAATTATTTCCGGCAAGGAAAATGTACTCATTATGGGACACCGTATCCCGGATGTGGACAGCTTTGGCGCAGCTGTTGGGATTTACCGGGTGGCAAGTACGCTGGGGCGTCAGGCACACATTGTCCTGAATGAAGTCAGTACCTCCATGAAGCCGATGGTGGATCACTTCAGACATCATCAGGATTATGCGGAGGGGCAGATTGTCAGCAACCAGCAGGCAATGGAGCTTGCCGGCAGTAATACGGTGCTTGTCGTTGTAGATGTGAATAAGCCAAGTATTACCGAGTGCCCGGAGCTGCTCCGGATGTGTAAGTCCATCGTGGTGCTGGATCATCATCGTCAGGGAACGGAGAGTATTGAGAATGCAACATTATCCTATGTGGAAGCATATGCCTCTTCTACCTGCGAAATGGTTTCAGAGATTCTGCAGTATATCGGAGAGACGATCCGCATTACACCGGAGGAAGCAGATTGTATGTATTCCGGTATTATGATTGATACACAGAACTTTATGGCCAAGACTGGTGTCCGGACCTTTGAGGCGGCTGCGTTTCTTCGGCGTAACGGTGCAGATGTGACGCGTGTGCGCAAGCTGTTCCGAGAGGATGCCATTCAGTATAAAGCGAAGGCAGATGCTGTCAGTCAGGCAGAGATTTACAGGAATGCATTTGCAATTTCCACCTGCAGCAGTGAGCATCTGGAAAGCCCGACGGTTGTCGGAGCACAGGCAGCGAATGAGCTGCTTAATATCAAGGGTGTGAAGGCCAGCTTTATTATGACCGAATACCAGAATCAGATCTTTATCAGTGCCCGTTCCATTGATGAAGTCAACGTTCAGATTATCATGGAAAAGATGGGCGGCGGCGGTCATCTGAATACCGCAGGATGTCAGCTGGAGGGTGTATCGATTCCGGAGGCTATCGGTATTCTGAAAGGCACGCTGGATAAGATGATTGATAACGGAGATCTGGTGGTAGACTAAAGAAAGGGAGCAGACAGGAATGAAAGTTATTTTATTGGAAGATGTAAAGAGCCTTGGTAAAAAGGGAGAGGTTGTTAATGTAAATGATGGTTATGCAAGAAACTTCGTGCTTCCGAAGAAGCTTGGAGTAGAAGCAACCGGTAAAAATATGAATGACCTGAAGCTTCAGAAGGCCAATGAAGAAAAGGTTGCTAAGGAGCATTTAGAAGCAGCACAGGCCTTTGCCAAAGAGATGGAGAATGATCATGTGGTCGTTTCCATCAAGGCAGGAGAAGGCGGCAGAACCTTTGGCTCCGTTTCCTCCAAAGAAATTGCAACAGCATATAAGGAGCAGTGCGGCAAGGAAATTGATAAGAAGAAAATCATTCTTCCGGAACCTATTAAGAGCTTTGGAGTTTATGAAGTTGCTGTAAAGCTTCATCCGAAGGTAACCGGTACCCTGAAGGTCAAGGTACAGGAAGCATAGATGAAAGATTTATGCTGCTGTTTACCAGGCAGTGAACAGCAACAGATTTGAAACAGTTACCAGGAGAGTTAACATGCCAGCAGCAGAAGAAGCGCTGTTAAAACGTGTTCTTCCACACAGTATCGAAGCAGAGCAGTCCGTAATCGGTGCAATGATCATGGATCGGGAAGCGATTACCGTCACTTCGGAAATCATCAGTGGGGATGACTTTTACAGCAGACAATACGGCGTCGTATTTGATGCCATGGTAGAACTGAATGACGAAGGAAAGCCGGTAGATGTCGTTACCCTGTCGGATAAGCTGAAGGAAAAGGATGTACCGCCGGAGGTCAGCAGTCTGGAATTTTTAAAGGATCTGCTGAATGCCAACTTTACATCGGCGAATGTCAGGTATTATGCCAATATTGTGGCAGAGAAGGCAACCCTGCGAAAGCTGATCCGGTTAAATGAAGAGATTGCGAATACCTGTTATACCGGGAAAGAGAGTCTTGAAACAATCCTGGAAGATACGGAGAAGCGGGTCTTTGAACTGGTTCAGAAGCGGAACACGGGAGAATTTGTACCGATCCGTCAGGTCGTTATGAATGCGATGGACAAGATCGAACAGGCCTCCAGGAATAGCGGAAATGTCACCGGTCTTGCAACGGGCTTCCTGGATCTGGACTTCCGTACTGCAGGAATGCAGCCATCAGATCTTATTCTGGTTGCAGCCAGACCCTCCATGGGTAAAACGGCGTTCGTCCTGAACATTGCAGAGCATATGGCGTTTAAAGAGAATTATACCGTTGCCATATTCAGTCTGGAAATGAGTAAGGAACAGCTCGTAAACCGTCTGTTTTCCTTAGAGTCCAGAGTGGATTCCCAGCATCTGCGTACCGGTAATCTGACGGATGCAGAATGGGAGAAGCTGATTGAAAGTGCCGGTGTGATCGGAAAGTCCAATCTGATTATTGATGACACGCCGGGTATCAGCATTTCGGAGCTTCGTTCCAAATGCCGTAAATATAAGTTAGAGTATGATTTAAAGATTATTATCATCGACTACCTGCAGCTGATGTCGGGCTCCGGCCGTGGCTCGGAATCCAGACAGCAGGAGATTTCCGATATTTCCCGTTCATTAAAGGCGCTTGCAAGAGAGCTTCACGTGCCCGTTATTGCGCTGTCACAGCTGAGCCGTGCTGTGGAACAGAGACCGGATCACCGGCCGATGCTCTCCGATCTCCGTGAATCCGGAGCAATCGAGCAGGATGCGGACGTGGTTATGTTCATTTACCGTGATGATTATTATAATCATGATACGGAGAAGAAAGGAATAGCAGAAATAATCATAGCCAAGCAGAGAAACGGTCCGATCGGAACCGTGGAGCTGGTATGGCTGCCGGATTATACCAAATTTGCAAATCTGGAAAGAAGTTAATAGAGATCAAAACAATTACGAAAGAGGACAAGCTGGAATCAGCTTGTCCTTTCGCTATATAAAAAGGAGGAAAAGAGAATGCAGACAGAAAAAATCTATATGATTTCCGATGCGGCAAAAAATGTTAAAGTAGAGGCGCATGTACTCCGTTATTGGGAGGAAGAGTTAAAGCTTCCGGTCAGGCGTAATGAAATGGGACACCGGTTTTACACGGAGGAGGACATTAAGCTCTTCCAAAGAATCAAGGACCTGAAGGATCAGGGCCTGCAGCTTAAAGCAATCCGGAATCTGCTGGCAAGGGAAAGAGAGCAGGAAGGACAGGAGTCGCTGTGTGATCCTACACAGGAAAAAATGAACCGGAAGGAGGCAGAGGATATGGGGAAACGTCATGTGCTGATGGTACATAACGGGGAGGTAATGCCTGTTGAGGAGACAAAGGCAGAGAAAAGCATGCGTCTGCAGAAGCTGTTACACAGCATGATTGCCGATGCAGTACAGAGTAATAATCAGGATATCTGCCAGGAGATTATACAGGAAGTAAAAAGCAGTATCCTGAAGGAGCTGGATTATCAGTTCCGGATGCAGGAAGAAAAGGATGATGAGCGTGAGGCAGACCGTGATGCCCGGAATGAGGAGCACTACAAGAAGCTGGATAACATGCTGCGGAACTACAGTATTAAGCAGAAATCCTCTGTTTTTGCCAGGATTAAAAATTTCAGCAAACCGAAAGCTGAAAAGCAGCAGGAGATATGAACCGGTAATGCAAAATAAAAAGGAGACGATCCATTATGGATGCGTCTCCTTTTTCATTCGTAAGAAATCTTATTCTTCAGAAATAGCACCTACGGGGCATCCGCCTGCGCAGGAACCACAGCTGATGCATGTATCTGCATTGATTTCGAACTTGCCATCTCCTTCAGAAATAGCACCTACAGGACACTGACCTGCACAAGATCCGCACTGGATGCAGGAATCATTAATAACATATGCCATGGTAAAAACCTCCTTCATAAAATACATAAACCTGTGCTTGATAATTCTTTATCAATCGTCTATATTGTAATATAAACCTGTCATATTTACAAGGTCTAAGCGCGTTTTTTGGAAAATTTTATTGCCAAATTTATCATCCCAATTTAACATTTTGGAGAGAAAAAACGGAAAGAATATGGTACAATACAACAAAATGGTACATATTGGGAATTCGAGGAGACACAAGAGTGAAAAAAATAGGAGTTTTCATGGGGTATATTACGCAGAACTATCAAAAGGATGTTCTGCAGGCTATTTTTAAAGAAGCAAATGAACTGGGTTATACGGTGTTTTGTTTTGCCAATTTCGGGGCATACGGGGATAAGGTGTTATATGCGGAAGGTGAGCGTGGCATCATGTATCTGCCGGATCTTACACAGCTTGACGGGATTATTGTCGGGGAAGATACGTTTGATGTGCCCGGAATGGGTAACGAAATATATGTATATCTGAAGAAAAACGCAGACTGTCCAGTGGTTTATCTGCGCACGGCAAGAGAGGGATTTTATCGTGTGGTGATGGACGAAGGAGAAGCGATCAGGAACATGACCCGGCATTTTACACAAATCCACGGGTTTCGGGATGTCTGTTTTATGACAGGAGCCTTTGACCGGCTGGATGCCAGAAATCGTTATCAGGGTTATCTGGATGTAATGCATGAGGAAGGAATTGAAGTTACGGATCATATGGTTTTCTTTGGAGATTACTGGCGTGAGAAAGGGAAGGAAGCAGTGGACTGGTTCCTTCAGGGGAGAAAACCCGGAAATTACCCACAGGCGATTATCTGCTCAAATGATTATATGGCGCTTTCCGTGTGTGAGGAATTACAGCATCGGGGCATCCGGATTCCGGAGGATGTGTGTGTGTCCGGTTATGATGATATTACAGAGAGCAGGGAGTATTATCCGCCGCTTACTACGGCTAAGGTTCCATTTAAGGAAATGGGAAAGAGAGCCGTACGGATTATTGAAGAAGCTTTACAGGGAGAAAAACCTGAGCCTGCTACAACCTTTGTTCCTGAATTGTGTTTTCGGCAAAGCTGCGGTTGCCATGAACAGGAAGTGGAGAACCATAGTTGGCGGCGGATGTATAATAAACTGGACGCAGCAATAGAAATTTATAACCAGTCTCTTTTTTTAAATACAGATTATCAGGAAGCTTTTCGCGAAGAGGATTATCTCAAGGTGACTGAGCGTTACTTCGGAAAGCTGGGATGTGACAGGGGATTCCTTTGCTTATGCCAGGAACCTGAGAATGGTGAGAATACTCAGTTACCGGGAGCCTTTACAGAGAATATGATTTTGCGCAAGATCTTTATCAAAGACAGACCATCGAAGGATTATCATGAGGTTTTTCCACGTGGAAGGTTGCTTCCCAGACTGGTAAACAATGCCGTGCAGGGACGAAGCATGATCGTATTTCCGATTCATTTCAAGAACAGGATCTTTGGGTATCTGGTGCTGGTGGTCGGGGAATCGGAGTGGCCGACTTCCTTTGTACAGGCGTATATGATGGCGCTGGCACTTGCCATGGAAAACAGTGCCGCACAGAAGGAGATTGCAGACCTCGAACAGTTCCGGAATCTGTACCACAGGGATTCCCTGACGGGACTCTATAACCGGCGCGGCTATGAGCACTTTCTGCGGATTCTGTATAGCAGGAGCAAAGAAGAAAACCGTCATTTTACCATTGTAAGTATTGATATGGATGGACTGAAATATATTAACGATAATTTTGGGCATGCAGAAGGTGATGCGGCATTGACACGGCTTTCCGTGGTATTGGCAGAGCTGGTACAGGAGGATGAGATCTGTGCACGGACGGGGGGAGATGAGTTCATGGTTCTTCTTTATTATAATAAGGAAGGACGCGAGGAGCAGTTTGTAAAGGAACTGTATAAACTTCTTGAAGAGGAACAGAATCGTAATCCGAAGCCGTATCCCGTACATGCGAGTGTAGGCTACTGTTGTGTAAGCAAGAGCTCTGATATGTCACTTGCTGCATGTGCACAGCTTGCCGACAGCAGGATGTACGAGAATAAAAAGGCGTATAAGGAATCATTGAAAGCAAAATAGAAGATAGACAAAGAAAAGATCATTTTATAAAAGCCCCTGCAGTTCCAACTGACCGGAATCGCAGGGGCTTTTTGTCTGCCATACATATGAGAAATCTTCTCAATTATAATGCAGCAATCTGTTCCATTAATGCTTCGATGTCCATGCCATGAACCATAGCTGCCTCTTCAAGGCTTTCGCCCTGTGCGGAGGGACAGCCTAAGCAATGCATGCCGGCTTCCATAAGAATCGGTGCCACATTCGGATTTGTTCTTAAAATTTCTCCGATGGTCATATCCCTGGTAATATCTGCCATGTGTATTTCCTCCTTATTTCTAATTCATTCATAGGTGTTAACCTACTTAGTATAATACTTTCCCCAATTTCTGACAAGCTAATCTGTTTTTGAAATTTACCGGACAAAAAGCACTGTTTGTGTATTGTTTTTTTTGAATAGAAAAATCATAATGCTTTTATGATAGATTACTGTGGATAGATACAATAATTGTAACTGTAAAGGTACTGAGTGGATATCAATAATCTGAAACATAAGGAATGATTAGGAAAAGGTGTACATATGAATGAGACAATGAATGAAACGAAAGCAACGCCCATGGAAAAGCTGGCCACCTTTATTGTGGATAAACGAAACCTGTTTTTCCTTCTTTATATCTTTGCGTTGGTATTCTGTATTTTTTCAACAAATTGGGTTAATGTTGAAAATGACATTACGAAATATCTTCCGGACAGCACCGAGACAAGGCGCGGTCTTACAGTAATGGATGAGCAGTTCGTTACCTATGGAACGGCAAAGGTCATGATTTCCAATATTTCCTATGAGCATGCGCTGGAGCTGCAGGAGGAGATTGAAGCAGTGGAAGGCGTCACAAGTGCAGAGCTTGATCACACGGAGGATCATTATCACGATTCAAGTGCCCTGTTTGATGTGACTTTTGATGGGACAGCAACCGATGATATCAGCTTACAGGCCATGAACCGGATGAAGGAACTGCTTGCAGATTATGATGTCTATTATGATACGGAAGTAGGAAGTGATTCGGCGGCGGATCTGGCAGCAGAGATGCAGGTCATTGTCGTGATTGCGGCGGTTATCATTGTGATCGTGCTGACTCTGACATCACGTTCCTATGCAGAGGTTCCGGTATTGATTATGACAGCTCGTATGCCGTCTTCTGCTT
>ERZ837910.6009-NODE-6009-length-10364-cov-3.871569_pt1 | contig 10364 bp, 6 predicted proteins | sample MGYA00519940_ERZ837910 | MGnify/ENA primary metagenome ERZ837910 (study PRJEB31850, sample SAMEA3708825) | human gut metagenome | biome: human gut; feature: human-associated habitat; material: faeces | place: China | collected 2014 ... | reverse complement strand
AGCCGGAACGTTTCGTACCTGAACGTCAGCGGCAGCCGCACGACGACGCTGCCCGCCGCAACGACCGAACGGTCGCCGATCGTGACGCCCGGACAGACGACCACCCCGCCGCCGAGCCAGCAGTCCTCGCCGATCGTGATGCGAAAACTCGTCTCCACCGGACGGCGGCGTTCCAGATAGTCGACGGGGTGCTGCGGCGTATAGAGCTGGCAGTTGGGGCCGAGCTTCGTGCGGGCGCCGATCCTGACGCTGCCGCAATCGAGGAACGTGCAGCCCATGTTGACGAAGACCTCTTCGCCCAGTTCGATCCGCCAGCCGAGGTCGCAGTAGAACGGCTGCACGACCTTCGCCGAGGCGGGGATGCCCGGGATCAGCGCTCCGAGCGCAGCGGCATACGCGGCCGCATCGTCCGCCGGCGTGCGGTTGAAACGCTCCACCCGCCGCCGGCCCTCGCGGAACTGTTCCGCGAGTTCGGCATCCGAAAAGTCGTACAGCCCGCCGGCCAGCATTTTTTCCAGTTCGGTCACGATTCGGATCTGTTTTTTCGGATCAGGTAAACGAACAGAGCGAAAACTCCGCCCAGCACCGCGACGCCCGCCGCCATGAGCGGATAGTTGTGCGCCGCCCCCGCCCGGACGATCCAGTAGAGCAGACCGGCCGGCAGCAATACGCAGAGCGCGACGGCGAAGAGGAGAAACAGTCCCGTAAAGAGCCTGAACGTCCGTCTGTTCCGCCGCACCAGCGGTTCCAGTTCGGCGATCCGCGCACGGTAACGCTCGGGCTCCTTTTCGGCGAGCCGGCGGAAGATCGCCAACGCCTGCGGCAGGTAATCGAGCATGTCGGGGCGGTTGTGAAGCGACGCCAGCCGGCCGAGTTCATAATACGTCTCGCCCAGTTCGGCCTGCTGCCCGTCGGTCGGTTCCGGCACGGATTTCAATACCGAGAGCCGTTTGAGCAGCTGCGTGACATAGGCGTCTTCATCGCCCCGCTCCTCGGGCTTCGTCTCCAAAAAGTCGCTTTTCAGACGGCGGTAGAAATCGTCGAAATAGTAACTGTCGTACTTCGGGCCGTTCTTGCGGACGACCTTGCGGATGTCGTCGGGCAGATTGTCGGGGAAAGCCGTGAATCCGGCCAGCATGATCGGGACGATATTTTTGTTCTTTTCGAGCGCATAGGCCAGTTCGCACCGCACCCAGTCCGCCGACACTACGGCCGAAGGATCGACGCAGCGGTCGAGCGCCCCCTCGCTCAGGATGAGGATGAAGTCGCGGCACTCGTCGATGCGGCGCAGCAGCTCCGTGTCGAAATCGCCGTTGCGGAGCGTGTCGATGTCGAAACTGACGCGGTAACCGTCCTTCGTCAGCAGGTCGTAGAGGTGCTTCGCCGTCTCGAAACCGCCGCGGCGCCGGTAACTGATGAAGATGTCGTAGGCCATACCCCGTTCTCTCCGTCCGGTTACTCGATCTCCCAGTCGAAGCCGTCCTTGCGGTCCTTGACGCGGATACCTATGGCCGTCAGTTCGTCGCGGATACGGTCCGACGTCGCCCAGTCCTTCGCGGCCTTGGCCTCCATGCGCATACGGAGCAGCATCTCCACCAGCGGCGTCACCCGGTCGCGGCCGCCGCCCGCCGACGCGGCCTTCTCGTCGCGCAGACCCAGAATATCGAAGACGTACCGTTTGACGGTGGCCGTGAACGCCGCCAGGTCGGCCGCCGTGATGCGCTGCCGCCCCTCGGCGATCTGGTTGATGATCCGCACCCAGTCGAAGAGCGCCGAGATGACCATCGGCGAGTTCAGGTCGTCGTCCATCGCCTCGCGGCAGCGGCACTCCAACTCGGCGGGATCGACCGTCGAATCCTCCGACGGGTGGAGCTTCGAGAGCGTCTCGACGCCCTTCATCAGGCGGTCGAGCCCCTTCTCGGCGGCCTGCAACGCATCGTTCGAGAAGTCGAGCGTCGAGCGGTAGTGCGCCTGCAACACGAAGAAACGGATCGTCATGGGCGAATAGGCCTGCGCCAGCAGCTTGTGGCTGCCGGTGAAGAGCTCTTCGAGGGTGATGAAGTTGCCCAGCGACTTGCCCATCTTCTGTCCGTTGATCGTAATCATGTTGTTGTGCACCCAGTACTTCGCCGAATCGTGTCCCAGCGCGGCGGTCGACTGCGCGATCTCGCACTCGTGGTGCGGGAACATCAGGTCCATGCCGCCGCCGTGGATGTCGAACCGTTCGCCCAGATACTTGGTGCTCATGGCCGAGCACTCCATGTGCCAGCCGGGGAACCCGTCGCTCCACGGCGAAGGCCAGCGCATGATGTGTTCGGGCGACGCCTTTTTCCACAGCGCGAAGTCGCAGCAGTTGCGTTTGTCGCACTGCCCGTCCAGCGCGCGCGTGTTGGCCACGATGTCTTCCAGATTGCGCCCCGAAAGGACGCCGTAGCGGTGGTCGCGGTCGTACTTCTCCACATCGAAATAGACCGATCCGTTCGACTCGTAGGCGTAACCCGCATCGAGAATCTTCTGCACGAAGGCCTCCTGCTCGATGATATGCCCCGAAGCCCGCGGCTCGATCGAGGGGCTGAGCACGCCCAGCGCATCCATCGCCCGATGGTAACGCTCCGTGTAGTAGTGCGCCACCTCCATCGGTTCGAGCTGTTCGAGCCGCGCCTTCTTCGTGATCTTGTCCTCGCCGTCGTCGGCGTCGTGTTCCAGATGCCCCACGTCGGTGATGTTGCGCACGTAGCGCACCTTGTAGCCGAGCGCTTGCAGATAACGGAACAGCAGGTCGAAGGTCACGGCCGGACGCGCGTGCCCCAGATGAGGATCGCCGTAGACCGTCGGCCCGCAGACGTACATGCCCACACGGGGCGGAGCCAGCGGCACGAACTCCTCCTTGCGGCGGGAAAGCGTATTGTATAAAACGAGTTTCGATTCCATAATCGCTGAAATTTCCGCAAAAATAGGAAATATTCTCTACAATTCCGCGATTTGCGGAGGTCGAATCGAAATTTGCATCCGGCCCTCCGTGCCGTGCGCGCCGGCGAAGCCGGTGGCGGGGACGAAACTCCTCGTTCGCCACCGCGCCGCGAAAAAGCGGACGGAAAGCGGCGAAAAGAATTTTGCGATCGGCTTGCCGGTTTGCGGAATTTATGCTAATTTTGTCACAGAGAATCCTGCGAAATGAAGAAGTCGGCATTCATACTCCTCTTCCTGTTGGCCTCCCTTCCGGCATTGATGAGCCGGGGAGCGGAAGCCGGCGCGGCGGCCGCTTCCGACCTTCGTCAGACGGTAAAGAATTCCTCGATCTCGGCACAGCACTCCGACTTCGTGGCCACGGAGACGTTCCAACTCTCCGTGCCGGCTCCTTCGCGCGCCCTGCGCAAGTCGAACGAACGGTCGTCGCGTACGATCCACGAAATGCCGGTGCTCTATTGCGAACGGTACTTCGCATCCGTGCGCCACGACTTGTCGCAGTCCGTCGCCTCCTTACGGCCGGACGCGCACCGTCCGCTGCCGTCCCACAGCGCCGACTATCTCAAATTCGGCATTCTGGTCATTTAGCCATCCCTTTCCACTTCGACGACACGACACGCCCGCTCCCGAAGCGATCGTTCGTGTGTGCATCTACGGCTACCTGCGGGGCGGACTCCACCCGTCAGGCGGAATCTTGCGGGGCCGAACCTTCCCGACCGGAAGCGTCCCTCCCGCAGAGGAGGGGTTGCGGTCTCGGACGGGAACATGCGCCTCTGCGACAAATCCATTTTCACATCCATAAATACCGAACAGAAATGAACTTATCCTATATAATCGAAGAGACGCTGCTGATGGCGGGATTCACCTTCATCGTGGGAATCGCATTCGCCTATGCGCTCAAACTGACGACCTTCTTCTTCTCCCGCCTCAACGGGCACGACCTTCCCGTCTTGCTGCGGAAAAGCCGCATATGGGAACGCGCCTACCGCATGAACGTCGCCCACACCTACCGATACATCCGCTCGATCGCCCGCAACGACGACCCTCAGAAACGGCCTGCGGCGACGGACGCCTGCATGATCCGCACCATGCAGGAACTGGCCGAATACCATTTCGGTAATTCCGGAGAATCGAGTAAAGAAGACGGGAACATGAACGGTTTATACGAATTCCACCATGGAAAAATTTGATCTGAACAATATCTTCCAAGGCATTTCGACCCTGTTGCAGTCCGACCCGTCGATCATGTACGCCCGCATCGGACTGATCCTGCTCGGCATCCTGCTGGTCTATCTGGGACGCCGGGGCATCCTCGAACCGCTGGTAATGATCCCCATGGGACTGGGCATGGCAGCCGTAAACGCCGGCGTACTCATCATGCCCGGCGGCGTACAGGGCAATCTGTTCCTCGACCCGATGGTCACCGACACCGACCAGTTGATGAACATTCTGCAAATCGACTTCCTCCAACCGGTCTACACCTTCATGTTCAGTAACGGTCTGATCGCCTGCCTGATCTTCATGGGCATCGGGACGATGCTCGACATCAACTTCCTGCTGGCCAAGCCACTGCAAAGCATGTTCCTCGCGCTGTGCGCCGAGCTGGGTACGTTCGCCGTCGTACCGATCGCCTTCGCGATGGGGCTGAGCCCCAACGACAGCGCCTCGATCGCCATGGTGGGCGGCGCCGACGGGCCGATGGTGCTCTTCGCGTCGCTCAACCTCTCGAAAAGCATCTTCGTGCCGATCACCGTCGTAGCCTACCTCTACCTCGGACTCACCTACGGCGGCTATCCCTACCTGGTGCGTGCGATGGTTCCCAAACGGCTGCGCGCCATCAAGATGCAGCCGCCCAAGAAAGCGCCCAAACAGTACTCCGCAGCCACCAAAATCTCGCTGGCCGTGGTCATGTGCGTGATTCTCTGCCTGCTCTTTCCCGTGGCCGCTCCGCTCTTCTTCTCGCTCTTCATCGGCATCGTCATCAAGGAATCAGGACTCAAACACGTCTGCGACTTCATCAGCGGGCCGATGCTCTACGGCTCGACCTTCTTTCTGGGAATCCTGCTGGGAATTCTCTGCGACGCACATACGCTGCTCGACCCCACGGTGCTCAAACTCCTCGTGCTGGGCATCCTCGCCCTGCTGATTTCGGGCATCGGCGGCATATTGGGCGGTTATGCCATGTATTTCCTCAAACGGGGCAACTTCAACCCCGTCATCGGCATCGCCGCCGTGAGCTGCGTGCCCACGACGGCCAAGGTCGCCCAGAAGATCGTCTCGCACGACAACCCCTCGTCGTTCGTCCTGGCCGATGCGCTCGGCGCCAATATCACGGGCGTCATCACCTCGGCCATTATCGCCGCGATCTACGTGACCGTCGTCCCGCTGCTGTAAAATCCGACGAAACCCCTACATCATCAATATTCATCCGCGAGGCGGGGCCTGATTTCGGGCCCCGCCTTTTCCACCCGACGGACAGCCGAAAAAACCGCCTCCGCCTCCCTGTACGGCGGGAGAAAGACGACAACCCGAAAATTCGTCGGACAACCTGCCGCGCCCAGCCATCCGCAAGCCGAAGTCTCCGCCTCGCGAAAAATCGGGAAGAAGAACGGGCGGCGGATGCGCCGTAGACACTCCGCCCCGGCAATCGCAAAATAAATTTGCATCGCACCCGGCTTATTCGTATCTTTGGCTGCGCCGAAGATACTGCCGCACGGCTATGTGCAAATAAATTTGACATTGCACTCACTTATTCGTATCTTTGTCCGATTATATGCTTCATACCCTAAGACGATCCGCATGAAACGTTACAACCGTTGGAACAACATCGTGGGATGGGCGGTCTTCGCCGTCGCGGCGCTGACCTACCTGGCCACCATGGAACCTTCGGCAAGCCTCTGGGACTGCTCGGAGTTCATTGCCACCTCCTACAAGCTCGAAGTGGGACATCCGCCCGGAGCCCCGCTGTTCATGATGATGGCGCGTCTGGCCACGATGCTGGCACCCTCGACCGAGTACGTGCCGCTGATGGTCAACGCCATGAACTCGCTGGCGAGCGCCTTCTGCATCCTGTTCATGTTCTGGACGGTCACCCACCTCGGCCGCCGCATCTACTCGGCGCAGGGCCGCGAGCTGACCGACGCCAACATGTGGACCGTACTGGGTGCGGGCGCCGTCGGCGCGCTGGCCTACACCTTCACCGACACCTTCTGGTTCTCGGCCTACGAGGGCGAAGTCTACGCCCTCTCGTCGATGTTCACGGCGCTCGTGGTGTGGCTCATGCTCAAATGGGAAGACCAGGCCGACGAACCCCATGCGACGAGGTGGCTGATCCTGATCGCCTACCTCATGGGACTCTCGATCGGCATTCACATCCTCAATCTGCTGACCGTTCCGGCACTGGTCTACATCTACTATTTCCGCAAATACGCGACCGTGACCTTCAAGGGATTCTGCATCGCATCGGTCATCGCGCTGGCGATCCTCTGGTTCATCAACGGACTGATTATCCCCTACACGGTCTACATCGGGGCGATGGTCGACGTACTGTTCGTCAATACGTTCGGCCTGCCGGTCAACTCGGGCATCGCCGTCTTCGCACTGTCGCTCTTCGCCCTGCTCGGGTGGAGCGTGTGGTACACCCACCGCCGCGGCCGCGTGGTGTGGAACACGCTGCTGCTGGCCACCACGATGATCCTGCTGGGATACAGTTCCTACGCTACGGTCACGATCCGCGCGGCGGCCAATCCTCCGATGAACAGCAACGACCCGTCGAATCCCCATGCGCTCTTCTCGGTGCTCAACCGCGACCAGTACGGCGGCCGGCCGCTGCTCTACGGCGCCTACTACTCGGCGCCGGTCGAAAGCGTCGTCGAGTCGACGCGCTACTACATCGACGACGAAGGCCGCTATGCCACGGCCTCCTTCCCCACGGGCTACACCCACCCGCAGCAGTTCATGCACCTCTTCCCCCGCATGTGGAACTACGCCAAGAGCCCCGACGAATACAAACAGTGGGCAGCCTACCGCACCAAGGTGGAGACGCTGCGCGACGAGCAGGGCAACGTCCTGCGCGACGAGAAAGGGCAGCCGCTGCGCGGCGAGGTGCTCGACTACGGCACGAAGCGCACCTACGACGACGGCTACTCCGAGCCGCGCGTCATCACGGAGCCGACCTTTTTGGAGAATCTCAACTACTTCTTCTCCTACCAGCTCAACTACATGTACTGGCGCTATTTCCTGTGGAACTTCGTCGGCCGCCAGAGCGACATCCAGCCCGCCGGTTCGACGACGATCACCGACGGCAACTGGCTGTCGGGAATCGACGCGATCGACCGCATCTACCTGGGGCCGCAGGAGAATCTGCCGCGCGAAGTGGCTGACAACAAAGCGCGCAACACCTACTATTTCCTACCCTTCATCCTGGGCCTCATCGGGTTGATCTACCAGCTCAACCGCGACCCGAAGAACTTCCTGATCGTGCTGTCGCTCTTCGTGATGATGGGTATCGCGCTGGTGGTCTACTTCAACACCTCGCCCGGCGAACCGCGCGAACGCGACTACGTTTACGCCGGATCGTTCTACGCCTTCGCCATGTGGATCGGGTTCGGGGTGATGGCGTTCAAGGATCTCATCGTCCGCCTCACCAAGCGCGACGACCGCACGGCCGCCGTGGCAGCAACCGTCATCGGTCTCGTGGTGCCGGGCATTCTCTGCGCCGAGAACTGGGACGACCACGACCGTTCGGGCCGCACCTACGCCCACGACATCGGCTGGAACTACCTGCAATCGACGCTTCCCAACTCGATCATCCTCAACTACGGCGACAACGACACCTTCCCGCTGTGGCTCAACCAGGAGGTCGACGGCCTGCGCCCCGACGTGCGCATCATGAACACGAGCTATCTGGGCGGCGAATGGTACATCGACGAGATGAAGACCCGGGCCAACGAAGCCGCCGGCGTGCCCTTCACCCTGCCGCGCAGCAAATACTGGTACCGCAACGACTACGTGCCCGTCTACGAGCGCGTGAACCGTCCGGTGGAGGCGCGCGAAGCCATCGAGTTCTTCGCCAGCGACGACCAGCGCACCAAGGTGCAGCTGTCGGACGGTTCGTCGAGCGACTACCTCCCCTCGAAGACGCTCATGCTGCCCGTCGACAAGCAGAACGTCCTGCGTTCGGGCATCGTCGCAGAGAAGGACAAGGATCTGATCGTCGACACGGTCTATATCAAGCTGTCGGGCGACTACCTCAACAAGGGCGAGCTGATGATCGTGGACATGCTCTCGAACTACGACTGGACGCGCCCGATCTACCTCACGCAGCCCTACATCTTCCAGAAGTTCGGGCTGGTCGACTACCTGCAATTCGACGGCTACGCCTACCGTTTCGTACCGATCCTCACGCCCTACCGTCAGGCGGGCGAAGTGGGACGCATCGACCCCGAATATGCCGTGCCGCTGCTGCTCGACGTCTTCCGCTACGGCAACCTCGACGACGAGAAGGTCTACTCCGACTACTTCACGCAGTACAACCTCTCGGCCGCCCGCGCCCGCGAAGCCTTCGCCCGCGTGGCCAAGGAGCTGATCCGCCGCGGCGACGAGAAGCCGAACTTCCCCGACAGCCTCGGCATCACCGAAGCCACCAACCGCGAGCTGGCGATCCGTCTGCTCGACGAGGGGATGCGCCGTATGCCGCCCGCGCAGGTGCGCTACACCTCGAACAACACGCTGCCCTTCATCGAAGCTTATTATGCGGCCGGCGCCGCAGACAAGGGCGACGCCCTGATGCTGGACTACGCCCGCAACCTGATGGAGTACGTCGACTATTACTTCCAGTTCGACGGCTGGCAATACGATTCGATCACCGACGCACTGGACGAGAAACTCGACCTGCTGGGCAACCTCTACTCGATGGCCGGTTACCTCAAACGCGACGCCGTGCTGACCGAGCTGAACGCCTACTACCGTTCGCTGGGCGTCACGGAGGAGGAGCTGATCCAGCCCGATTCGGCCCACCTCGACTACGAGGTCTCCGACACGGCCGCGGTGAATTGACGCTGCCGTAGAAGCGATGCGGGCCTCGTCGAAAAACGAGGCCCGCATTATTCGTTCCCGTGGCCGTACCGCGTCACTCCCGCCGCGTAAGGAACGACAGTGCACGGCACTGCCCCCGGCGGCCGCCGCCGACCTCGCGCTCGACGATGCCGGTCACGACGTCGGCGGCATCGTGCCAACGGTTCGCGCGGAACTGCCGGCGGTAGGTCGTCAGGTGGGCGTAGAGCTCCGGCCAGCGCAGGTTCCAGCCGCGCGGCATCCGCAGCGTGTGGAGCACCGTGGCCGAGTTGGAGAGGATGCGCGCCTCCTTGTTGGCGCTCTGGTGGAACCACTCGACACGCACCGCAGGGGCCAGCCGCTGCACGGCGCGGGCGAATCCGCGGCCGCCGTTGTTGCTCTCGACAGCGGCCGTGCGCGTATCGCTGCGCAGCAACAGGTCGGCCACCAGTCCCTCGGTTACCTCCATGCCCTCGCGCGAATAGACCAGATCGGTGACGTAGATCGTCCCGTCCGTATCGACGGCATACGACATCGAGCAGAGGTAGTCGTCGCCCGTGTCGGCCGTATCGGTATAGTTGGCGCGGCGGACGATCTCGCGCGGCAGGGCGTCGTACTCGGCGAACTGGTCGCCGTAGAGCAATCCTTCGCGCACGGAGGGACGCCCCTGGTACATGCACTCGAAACGCAGCGGATCGAGCGCCCGCTTGGCGTGGAGCAACGCCGCGTCGTGCCGCGCGGGCCATAATGCCTCGCCCGCCGCACGGGGATCGATCTCGGAGGGCGGGGTCGTTTTGAGCGCTTCGAAATTGAGTGCCAGCCAGCCGTCGGCGGACACCCGCGCCAGATCCTCCCACGCACGCAGTTCGACCACCGGCTCGCGCTGTCGCAGCATCCCGATCAGATCCTCTTCGTGCCAGCGCGTGAAGACCAGCAGCTCGCGCGAGTCGTTGTGCATCCGCGTGCGCACCACCGAAGTGTACCACTCCCAGCAGTTCTCGCGCACGAGCGGCGAATTGGCCTCCATAGCATCCTTATAGAGGTCGTCGAGCAGGAAACAGTCGACGCGGTTGCCCGTGAGCGAACCCTCGCGGCCGACCGACAGCAGACTGCCCTCGTGCCCCACGATCTCGACTTCGTCGGCCGTGCGGATGTATTCGGGCGGTTTCGAGCCGCGCTTGATCGTCGTGTCGGGAAAGAGTTCGCCGTATTCGGCCGAGCAGAGGATGCGCTGCACGCGGCGGTTGAACTTCGACGCCAGCGACGCCGAATAGGAGGCGATGGCGATCCGTAAATCGGGATCGAGTCCCAGCAGATAGGCCGGCAGCAGCGTCGTCGCCCCG
>ERZ837910.5998-NODE-5998-length-10389-cov-3.544029_pt1 | contig 10389 bp, 6 predicted proteins | sample MGYA00519940_ERZ837910 | MGnify/ENA primary metagenome ERZ837910 (study PRJEB31850, sample SAMEA3708825) | human gut metagenome | biome: human gut; feature: human-associated habitat; material: faeces | place: China | collected 2014 ... | reverse complement strand
CAAGCAGTCGAGAGAAGCGGTTCATGTCATTTCCTCCATTCAAAAAATTTTGGGGTCTTCTATTTCGTCGGGCCGCCAGCAGGAAACTGAGGGAACGGCCCGGTACGAACGAGCATGCAACCAAGCGAAACTCACACCAGATGGCAGGCCACCAGATGCCCACCGCCCACGTCCCGCAGGGGGGGACGGCTCTCCTTGCACTGGGTCTGGCATTGGGGGCACCGGTCGGCGAAGGGACAGCCCTTGGGCAGGTCGATGGCGCTGGGGATATCGCCCTGTAAGACAATGCGCTGCTTTTTATGGTCCGGGTCCAGCGTCGGGATGGCGGACATGAGGCTCTGGGTATAGGGATGGAGCAGGTTGCGGAAGAGCTCTTCCGAGTCGGCCTGTTCGACAACAGTACCCAGATACATAACGGCGACCTGATCTCACAGATGCCGCACCACCGTCATCTCGTGGGAGATGAAGAGCATGGTCAGGGAGAAGGTCTCCCGCAGGTCCATGAGCAGGTTCAGGATCTGCGCCTGGATCGTAACGTCCAGAGCCGTGGTAGGCTCGTCCGCGATGAGCAGCTTCGGCTTGCAGGCCAGCGCCATGGCGATCATGACGCGCTGGCGCATACCGCCGGACAGCTGATGCGGATACTGCTTGGCGACGATGTGGGGATTCGGAATCTTGACATCGGCCAGCATTTCAATGACCTTTGCGGCAGCCTGCTTCTTCGTCATACCCTGATGGATAATGAACGGCTCGCTGACCTGACGGGACACGGTGAAGACCGGGTTCAGGCTGGTCATCGGCTCCTGGAAGATGACGGAGATATCATTGCCGCGGACGGAATACATTTCCTTCTCGGTGAGCTTCGTAAGGTCACGGCCCTCGAAAAGGATCTCGCCGCTGTCGATATAGCCGTTGCCGTCGAGAAGCTGCAGGATGCTCATGGCGGAGACACTCTTGCCGGAGCCGGACTCGCCGACGACGCCGAGCGTGCGTCCTGCCTCAACGGAATAGGAAACGCCGTTGACCGCCTTGACAATACCCTTCTTCGTGCGGAAGAAAGTATGCAAATCTTTTAATTCAAGTAATGCCATATCTCTTCCCTCCCTTATTTATCGCGGTCAGACTTCGGATCCATGACGTCACGGAGCGTATCGCCGACGATGTTGATGCAGATACAGGTGATCGCAAGGAAGATCGCCGGGAACAGCCAGCGCCACCAGAAGTTCTTGATGACGGTGGAGTTGTTTGCGCCGTTGAGCATATTGCCCCATGTCGGACGCGGGTAGGTGACGCCGAAGCCGAGGTAGCTCAGCGTGGACTCCGTCAGCATGCAGGTCGCAAAGTCGAGCGTCAGCGTGACGAAGATGACCGAGACAATGTTCGGCAGGATATGACGGAATGCGATGCGGGACTCGCGCAGACCCATGGCCTTGGCAGCCGTGACATACTCCTGCTCGCGGGCGAGAAGAATCTGACCGCGGACGAGGCGGGCCAGGCCGGTCCAGCTCAGCAGGCCAAGGATGACCATGAGGATGAAGATCTTTTCATTCTCGCTGATGTCCATCTGCGCCATGAGTGCGGACAGGATCATTGCGAACGGCAGGAACGGAATGGCGCCGAAAATCTCGGTGAAGCGCATCAGGAACATATCGACCTTGCCGCCGAAGTAGCCGGAGATACAGCCGATGATGATGCCGATGATCGTGGAGATGATAACGGCGATCGCGCCGATGGTCATCGTCATCTTGCCGCCCTGAATGATACGCAGTGCAACGTTCGCGCCGTAGTTATCCGTGCCGAAGAGATAGCCCTTCAGGCCCCACTTGCCCATGAGCTCGTGGTTGGAATCGACTGCGTAGCTCTGGAACGCGCCGCCGAAGATGTCGGACGCGCCCTGTGCGTCGTCGGGGACCTTGCACTGGCCGAGGGTGTTGCTGCCCCAGGAGAACACACGGCCCTCGCTCGTCAGCGCGGTGTAGTGGTAGGTGCCGGAGACAATCTTAACGATCTCCTCGCCCTCATGCAGCCTGGGCATCGCCTTGCTGCTCGTATCGAAGTCACCGACGAAGCCGACGGTGCCGTCATCGAGCAGGGCGCAGACCGTCTTGCTCGTGGCATAGATGCTCGTGATCTTGCGGCCGTTCAGGAACTCACGCAGGGGAACCGTGGCGGAGCCCATGTTGTCGCGCATCTGATCATACAGGCCGCGCTTGCCGGTGTAAACGGAATTGCCGTCCGTCACGGCGACGACGTAGTTCAGCGTAAAGTCGATATCCGTGAGCTTGCCGTCCAGCGTGGCTACGGTGTCGAAGTTCTGATAGGTGTTCTTGTTGCCCCACATATACAGGGTGCCGTCATTCATCAGAATGGCCGTCGCCTGATAGCCGCAGGTGATCTTCTTGATGTTGGAGGCATCGATGGTGCCGTTAAGGAGCTCGTCCGGCTCGGGAGCGATGTTGGGGTTCACCGCCGGGTCAAAGTAGCCGTACTGGCCGAGCTTGTTTGCGCCCCAGGCGTAGACCTTGCCGTTCTCACCGACAGCAACGATGTGATCGATACCGGCAGCGACCCAGGCAATCTTCTCATTCTGAACCTCTTCCGGGATATCGGCGATGTCAATGCCCGTCGTGCCGAGGCCCGTTGCGCCCCAGACATAGACCTTGCCCGCGTTGGAAAGGCCGACGGAGAAGCTGCCGTAGCTGTCGATCATCTTGATGTCGTTCTTCAGCTCGCTCGGGACGGAGAGCATGGACATCGTGGGCGGCAGGTTGGCCTGCGTGACTTCGGTATAGGTGTCAGTGTAGGTCGTCATGAAGAGCGGGCCGATGAAGACCAGCAGGAACATGGCGATGACCACGCAGAGGGCGCCGACGGCGAGCTTGCGCTCCATAAAGCCGCGGACGATCTGCTTGACCGGGCTGACAATCTCTTCGACGTCGTTTTTGGCTGCGCGCTTGGCCTCGATATCGTCGGCCAGGCCCTTGCTGCCGCCAAAGAAGAGGCGGCCGAGCCAGCTGCGCTTCGCGGAGGAATTCTTCTTGCTCATGCTCTTACCCCCTTACTTGTTGACTCTGACGCGCGGGTCGACCAGGCCATAGACAATGTCGATGACAAGGTTGCCGAGCAGCGCGACGACGACATAGAACAACTGCATCAGGATCGTAACATCGTAGTCCGAGGTACGCAGGGACGAGATCATGAGCTTGCCCATGCCGTTGAGGCCGAACATGTCTTCAAAGATCAGGGAGCCCGCAAAGATGCTGGTGAACCAGCCGACGATCATCGTAACGATGGGGATCAGGGCGTTGCGCCATGCGTGAGAATAGATAACGGTCTTTTCCTTGACGCCCTTGGCGCGCGCGGTACGGATGCAGTCCATGGACAGAGCATCGATCATGGAGGCACGGACGTAGCGCGTCATGCTGCCCAGAGAGCAGAACGTCATGGTGATGAGCGGGAGGGCCAGATAGTACATGCGGTCGGTGAACCACTTGAAGCCCTCGTAGCTGCTGCCCGGTGTCTTCATGCCGCTGGCCGGGAACCAGCCGAGCAGAGCGCAGAAGACCCAGATAAACAGAATACAGATAATGAAGCTCGGCAAGCTGTAGCCGATGATGGTAAAGACCTGTGTGAAGCGGTCGAATTTGCTGTTTTTGCGCACGGCGCAGGCGATACCAAGCGGAATGGTGATGGCCAGCGCCAGAATCGTGGCGAAGATGTTGATGAAGATCGTGTTCTTCATCGGAGCGGCGACAACGTTGACTACATCTTTTTTATACTGATAGGAATAGCCGAAGTTGCCCTGCAGGAGGCCATTGAGCTTGCCTTCCTTGCCAGTGTAGGGGTTATCCGCATAGGGATACAGGCCGACCCAGCGCAGATAGCGGAGGATCATGTTGTTGGTTTCGGTGCCGTAGCTGATCTGATACATTTCGTACCGTTCCTCGAACCACTTGGCCTGTGCCTCGGCGGACATACCGGCGAGCTGCTGCTTCATGGCGACCTGGTCAGCCTTGGCATCGGTATAGGCGCGGTTGCTCGGGGTCAGGTTGTAGATCATGAAAATCACGATCGACAGGATAAACAGGACCAGGAACATGTAGCCGATTCGCTTGAGAACGTATTTGAACATAAGGTACTCTCCAGTCTGTCGCCCGCACGACAGTAGATTTGGCAGCGCGGGGTGGAAGAATCGCCCCCGGTGCCATGCCGGGGCAATCTGTTTCTGCGCGGGTCAGGATCAGGCTGCGGCGGGACCGCAAGCCGCGGGGATAGGGTGTATCTGAAAAGCCGCTTCTGCGCAAGAACGGATCCGGGAAGAATGCGACACTTTACCGGGCTGAACCACAGGGCGGGCTTTCAGATACACCCTATGGATAAACATGCGCGCCAGAGGTGATAACTGTGAAAAGAAGTTATTTGACAGTGCGCCGTGATACACAGGGTTTTGAATCCACAATCACGGGACGGGGGCGAACCCCCATCCCGTGATCTCGGATACTTGATGCGTCAGTCAGGCCTAAGGGCCTGCCGCCATTAGCTCAGCCAGTAGATATCGGCCTCGTCCTTCAGATAAGCAACGGAGTTGTTCGCATAGAAGGAGGGATCGATGGACCAGTTGTAAGAGTAGTCGTATGCAGCGGAGGTGAAGCCGGTTGCATAGTTGAAGCAGCTGTACAGCGGGGTGCCGGAATAGAAGCCGTACACAGCCTGCTGATAGAACTCGTCGAGCATCGGAGCGAAGTCGCCCGTGGTCTTCTGGATCACGAAGCCTGCAGCGGCGATGTTAGTGCCCTGCTCGAAGTCGGTGACCAGCAGATCGGAGAAGGGGTTATCGGTGGTGCCGTACCAGTTGAGGACCAGCGGCATGTAGTAATCGTCGCCGACCTTCGTGGTCACATAAGCGCCGTCGATGGACTTGTAGTTGATATCGTTCTCGTCGGCATACTCAGCCGGGATCTTCTTGTAGCGGACGCCCTCGGTGTAAGCCTCGCCGTCCTTGTTGTAGATCCAGCCGTCAGCCTCGAGGACTGCGATGGCGGTATCGGCAGAGGTGTCATACGCGTTCAGCAGCATGCCGTTGGCAGCAGCTTCCTTGTACATCCAGGAGCCGGCGTAGTAAGCGCCGTCAACGATGCCGCCGTAGCCGCCGGTGAAGGTCTTCGCAAAGGAAGCACGATCCAGGCAGTAGGTGATGGCCTGACGGACAGCAGTGAACTGAGCGGGGCCATAGTCGTTACGGAACTGCAGCTTGCCGTAGCCGGCGCGGCTGTAGTGGGTGTAAACGAAAGCGCCGTTGGAGTTGTCGCAGGCAGCGACAGCCTCGTCGGTCTCAGCGCCGCCGGTGATGCCCATGAGGACGTCAACGCCGCCGGACTTCAGATCGTCGAGCTGGGTAGCGGAAACGACCTTCTTGTAGATGACCTTCGCGATGGTCGGCTTCGCGCCTTCGTAGTTGCCGGGGAAGTTCGGATTCAGGGTCAGGATCGCGGACTTATCGGCCTCGTCGTAGGACTCCACGGCATACGGGCCGGAGCACGCATAGGTGGTGTCGGTGTTGTTGGAAGAAGCAACGAGATGAGCAGCCATGTCGAAGCTGTCGCCGGTCTTGTTGTAGAAGCCGTCGGTGAAGTAGCAGCCTTCGCCGTCGTCAGCGATGTCGAAGTCGCCGCACCACAGTTCCTTGACGAACGGGGAGAAGCCGGCATAGCTGATGGCATAGTAGTAGTTCGCATACTCAGGCTTAACGGTGACGGAGAACTGGTTGTCGGCCAGCAGGCGCAGGCCGGTAAAGGTCTTGGAGACGCCGTCGCCCTCGTTGGTGCCGTCGTAAGCGTTGAATTCTTCAAAGCCGACGATCGTCAGGCCGGCCTGGCGATCCTTGCCCTCAGCCTCAGAAGCAACGAGGGTAGAGAAGACCATGGTGTAGTACAGATAGTTCTTCGCGGTGACGGGGGTGCCGTCGCTGAAGAGCAGGCCGTCGTTCAGGGTGATGGTGTAGGTGAGGGTGCCATCCTCATTCTCAACCTTATCAAGCTGCTTGACGACCGTCTTGTTGACCTCGAAGCCGCCTTCCTTGGTGGTGGCGACAGTCTCCATGCCGTTGATGAGGTTGTCAACGTCAAGGTCGGAAGCGCCGGGGTTGGAGCCGCCGAAGTTGGAATAACGGAACTTGCCGGACAGGTCGGTGGTGTTGCCGATGATGATGTCTTTGTCGGTCTTCTCACTCGTCCAGTCGATCAGAGCCTTTGCCGGGCCCCAGTACGGGTTCGTCGGATGCTCGTCAACGCCCTTGATCTGTGCGTTGTAAACATCGTAGTACTCGTTGCTGTAGAGGGGGATCTCCGGGAGGAGATAGTTCCAACGGGTCATGTAGTACTTCCACCAGGCGGCGTAGACGTCGTCTTCGGTCTCGTACTGGGAGTTCTCGGGAACAGCGGTCTTGTAGACCATTGCCATGGACAGGAAGTCCATGCCGAGCTCATAGGTCTTGCCCTCGTACTCGACGTAGGCCAGACCGGTGGTCGGATCCTCCTGCACGTCGTCGATCGTGACCTTGTCGCCGATCTCGTCGTACAGCTCGGTGTAATCCTTGCCCCACTCCTTGCCGTTCAGGAGCTGTGCAGCGGACGGCTTGTACTCGTCAGCCGGCTGCTCCTGCGTCTCAGTGGGAGTCTCTTCGCTGCCCTGCGTGGGGGCATCGGTTTCTTCGTCTGCCTTCTTGCAGCCGGCGAACACGGTGACAACCATGACCAGAGCGAGAACCAGAGTCAGAAGCTTGAGAAGATTCTTTTTCATTGCGTTACCTCCTACAAAAATTTGTATATTATGCTGTGATATTCACAGATAATATCGAGCAGAGCACTTGTGTCCGCATGCAGCGGACAACCCTTGGATGCTTTCTGAAAAGTTTGGTAATACTATAGCACAATTCCCTTGCAGAATCAACAAAAAAGAACGAATTTTTTTCCCTTTGAAAATCTTCTGTGAATTTTTATAGCAGACCGGTGGATAATTTTTTTGATTTCATGAAATGTTCACAAGATACGCGCATCCTGACACGACCTGCCGAAAATCACGTTTTCTGTCATCCACCGCAAGCGGAACCGCGCAAAAGCATTCAGGCCTCCACCGGGGCATGCGCCTTGAGCCAGTCGCGGATACCGGAGCCGACCTCGCGGATGCAGCCGTCCTCGTACGGTATACGCAGGCCGACGCTTTGGCACAAATCGGCGAACGTCTTTGTTCCTGCCTGGTCGACAAAGGCCAGATATTTCTCCCACGCTGCCCTGCGGTCCTGCAGAGAGAGCGTCCAGACCTGGAACGCGACCGTACCTGCCATACAATAATCAATATAGTACAGCGGATTGAGATAAATGTGCGGTTTCCACTGCCAGTGGGCGTAGCGGCCGTAGAAGGGCAGGCCGTCCATGCTCAGCCAGGGGCGGTACTTCTTCTCGAGCTTCTCCCACACGCCGTGGCGCTCATCCGGCGTCAGGTCCTCATTTTCATACATCAAATGCTGGAATTCATCCACCATGCAGCCATAGGGGATAAAATCGAGGCTGTCTTCACAGTGGGCAAGCTCGTATTTTGCCGTTTGCGCGCCGAAGAAATATTTATGATAATCCTGCGTCAGAAATTCCATGCTCATGGAGTGGCATTCGCAGGCCTCGATGGTCGGTTCGCGCAGGTCCGGGTAGATATCGCTGTTCATTGCGCGGTAAAATGCGAAGGCGTGACCGGCCTCGTGGGTCAGCACATCGACGTCTCCGGCTGTGCCGTTAAAGTTCGAGAAGATAAACGGAGCCTTGTATTTTTCAAACATCGTACAGTAGCCGCCGGGGGCCTTGCCCTCGCGGGAGAGCACGTCGAGCAGCTCGTTGTCGTAGAGGAAGTCGATGAATTCCTTCGTCTCCGGGCTGAGCTCCTCATACATTCTGCGGCCTGCGGCGAGGATCTCCTCCGCCGTGCCCTCCGGGGCCGGGTTGCCGTCCGGGAAGCGGAACTTGTCGTCGTAAATGTACAGGCGGTCGACGCCGATGCGCTTGCGCTGGGCCTCCTTGACCTCCGCAATGACGGGGACAAGATCGTTTGCGATCTGGTCGCGGAAGGCCGCCAGCTCCTTCTGTCCATAGCAGTTGCGGCCGAGGCGGTCATAGCCGAGCTGAATGAAGTTCGGATAGCCAAGCATGCGGCCCTGCGCATTGCGGTTGTGGACGAGCTTGTCATAGATCTCGTCCAGCTCCGCGCGGTTTGCATCAAAGACCTTGCCCTCGGCCTCGTAAGCGGCGCGGCGTACGGCGCGGTCGGCGCTGACCTTGTACTTGCCGAGCATCGGCATGGGCATGGTCTTGCCGTCAAATTCCACGGTCATGTTGGCATAGAGCTTCTGATAGCGGGACGTCAGGCGGTTTTCCTCCTGCATAAGCTCCACAAGCTCCGGCTTGAAGCTGCGGCGGCTGATCTCGAGCTTCAGGAACAGCAGGCTGCCGTAGTGGGCCTCCAGCTCCGGGCGGAACTTCGAGTCCAGCATGGCCTCGTTCAGGCGCTGGAAATAGACGCTCAGCTGGGGCCAGCTCTCGTCGAAGAACGTTGACTCGGCGTCATAGAATTCATCGCGCGTGTCGATGGTGTGGCGGGCATTGGCAAGGCTTCCCATCGTGTTGAACTCCACGGACAGGTCCGTAACGCGGTCGTACTGCGCGATCTGCTCCTGCGCGCTTTCGGCGGCGAGGAAGGCCTCGGTGCAGGCCGTCAGGTTCGCCTTCATGGCTTCCAGGTCGGGACGGGAATAGGGCATTGCAGAAAACTTCATGGGATCGCTCCTTTCGTATCGTTTGGGGTGTCGCCGGGAGATATTTCTACTCTATAGAGATATGCGCTTCGGGATCCGACGGTTCCAGCAGGCAGAAGCCGCCGCGCATCAGGACGACCTCGCCCGTGGGCGACGGTGCCGCGCTTTCGGCAAAGCGGACGCGGCCTGCAGGCAGGACCCACTCCCCGATGGAATGGTTCACGCACACGACGACGCGCTCGCCTCCAATCGAGCGGGAAAAGGCGATACGGCCGTTTCCGGCGGCCAGCACGCGCAGGTCGCCGCGCCGCAGGGCCTCGCTGCTGCCGCGCAGGGCGGTCATCATGCGGTAATAGGCCTGCAGCTCCTCGTCCTCGTGCCCCCACGGATAGCAGACGCGGCAGAACGGATCCTCAAAGCCCTCCATCCCGGCCTCGTCGCCGTAGTAGATGCACGGCATACCGGGCAGGGTAAACTGCAGGAAGGCCGCCATGCGCAGCCGCATCAGGGCGGTCTTGCGCTGCACCGGCGTCATGCGGCGGTGCGCCCGCTCGTCCTTCGTGCCGCGGAACGGCTCGCCCAGCACGGTCAGGATGCGCGGCGTGTCATGCGTGCCGAGGTGGTTCATCACGCAGGAGAGCACCTCGGGCGGGTAATTCTCCGCCAGCGTCATCAGGCTTTCGCCCAGCGCCGTGCCGTCGTCCGCATCCGTCAGGAAGGCCACAATGGCGTTGCGCCACGGGTAATTCATGACGGAATCCAGCTCGCCGTCGACAAAATAGCGGCGGGAAACGCCATAGGCACGCTTGTTCGACGCGTCCTCCCAGACCTCGCCGAGCAGCAGGCTCTGCGGATCGATCTGCCGCATCCGGCGGCGCAGGCGGCGAACAAATTCATCCGGCAGCTCGTCGACGACGTCGAGCCGGAAGCCGTCCGCGCCGAGGCGCAGCCAGTGGGCGATGACGGAGTCCTCATCCTCGATAATATAATGGAGATACGTCTCGTCCAGCTCCTCGACGCATGGGAGCGTGCGGATGCCCCACCAGGCCTCGTAATCGTCGGGATAATGGTGGAAGCGATACCAGCGGCGGTACGGCGAATTCGGGTCGGACGCCGCGCCGTGGCCAAACACATGCTTCGCGTCAAAATAGACGCTGTTGCTGCCCGTGTGGGAGAACACGCCGTCGAGAATGACGCGCATGCCGCGCGCGTGGGCAGCGTCACACAGGGCGCGGAAGTCCTCCTCCGTGCCGAGCATGGGATCCGGGCGGCGATAATCCGCCGTATCATAGCGGTGATTCGACCACGCCATGAAGATCGGGTTCAGGTAGAGAACGCCGACGCCCAGCTCCTGCAGATACGGCAGCTTTTCGCGGATGCCCGCGAAATTTCCGCCGAAGAAATCGTTGTTGCGCACCTCGCCCTGCGCATCGGGGCGGTACTCCGGCAGCTCGTCGGGGCTTTCATGCACCCAGAACGGCTGGAGCTTGCCGGTCAGGTCGCAGCTCCCGCTGCGGGCGAAGCGGTCGGGGAAGATCTGGTACATTACGGCCCCCGGCGCAAAGTCCGGTACCCGGAAATCGGCGGGAATG
>ERZ837910.5996-NODE-5996-length-10392-cov-2.891651_pt1 | contig 10392 bp, 7 predicted proteins | sample MGYA00519940_ERZ837910 | MGnify/ENA primary metagenome ERZ837910 (study PRJEB31850, sample SAMEA3708825) | human gut metagenome | biome: human gut; feature: human-associated habitat; material: faeces | place: China | collected 2014 ... | reverse complement strand
ATTGTTTTTCCGCATGGAATCCAGTCCTTCCATCAGACTTGAAAGATTAGACAGCGAAATCTGCCAGTCTGCGGAAGTTTTTACAAGGGGAATCTTCCCTCCTGCAAAAAGCTCTCTCACATCCAGTACGCTCTCCGCAAATGCCCAGCATAAAAGCAATGCAGACTCTATCACTACCGCTGCCGGAGGAACCAGAAATCCCGACGCAATGGCTGCAGCGAGTGCCTGTGCCTCTGTTCTTTTTACATTATCTGCCATCAAACATGCAAAGTTTACGCCTTCTCTGATGAACAAGAGCTTTGATGCCACAGATTTAAGGTTATCTATATCATTGTCTCTTCCTCCAAAAACATATTCCATCTGATATGCAAGACTTTCTTTTGACGGATCTGTGTAATTTCCCAGATGATTCATCAGATACTGCTGAAACAAAACCCCGGAAGTATAACTGCTATCTGCTGTCACTCCGTCCGGCATCTCCATTCCCTGTTGCAGCTGTCTTCCCGAAACCATTGTGTCTTTGCTGACTGTCCGGGTGGAAATTTCCCGTCCGGGTGGCAAAACCAGCTCCAGTATTCCCATTTTCATAATTCTTTTTATAATACTGATGGGATTGTCAGCCTGTGGCTGCGTCGGTGCTGGCTGGGTTGATATTTGTCCTTCCTGTTGCTGCCTGTTTTCAGCTTCCTGTGCTGCCTGCCGGCTTTTCTGAGAAGCCTGATTCATTTCTGAATCATATCTGTCGATGGAGCCTCCTGTCTCCGCCTGTTTCGCTTTCAGATCCGCCTCTTCTGTTTTTCTCTCTCGATCAGACATTTTGTTGAGAAGGAGCTGTACCCCCTGACTTCCAAGAGTTTCCTGCATATACTGCACAATCTGCTGATAAAAAACCTCTCCGCACTCATCTGTCAGAAGCCGGTAACCGGTAAGTCCGCTCTGATGCAGTTCAAGTTTCTGACTGTTCTGCTTTAACACCGGTTTCATATAGGATTCCAGATTATCGCAGATCTTTGCGAGATTAAGCTGCCCGCCTCCCATGGAACCATCCAGCGCAAACAGATCATATTCCTCAAGAAGTTTCCTGTCATACTGTCCAAATACAGAATAAAGTCCGATATCCATACTGTTGAGTATTTGGGTTCTGGCCGATGCCATACATACAGATTCTATACTTGTACATACAAGAGACAAAAGCAGACTGAGTATTAATGCAAGAAATAATGTAATGCTTCCTCTTTCCTTTCCGCAATATTTCATACAGGAAGTACACCTCCTTCTCTTTTCATCTTAAATAGAATTACTCTGTTTGGCGATCTTTGAAAGAATGCTCTGCACCAGTTCGGTCAGCTGCTCTTTGAAAATAATGACAAGCCCGATCAGGACTACAAGAATCAGAATGATCTCCACAACACCTACAGCGTCTTCTTCCTCTGCGAATCTTCGTATCAGTCCGTTTTTCTTTTTTATCTGTCTTATCAATTGTCCCATTTTTTCCCTCCATATCCAAAAGCACCCTTTACGCTGCACAGAATTTACTGCAGCACCTTATCATGTTTCTCCGTAGAAAGACATAAAAGCAGGAATCATGACAATTGCCATAACGACAATAAGCATCATGATCATCGGCACCAGAAGTTTTGTAGCTGCAGCCTCTCCAAGAACACGTGCTTTTCTCTTTCGTTCTTCCCATGCTTCGGTTGATTCTCTTTCAAGCATATCAGCCATCTGTCTGCTGCCCTTCTGGAGATTCTGGATAAGAAGCGTGGCAAATGTTTTATACTTTGCCTGACCACATCTTTCTCCAAATCTTCTGTATGCTTCACTTTCAGAAACTCCGCTTTCCATCTCATAGCAGACAATCCGTATCTCTTCATACGCAGGTCTTGGATTCCGCTTTCTCTTTCTTCCATAATCCAGAGAAATTTTCTGGAATGCCTTTCTTACAGTCATCCCGGCCTGAACCAGAAGTGTAAATTTCATGATCAGTCCCGGATAATCCATAAGAAGTTCTTCATACCGTTTCTGAAGCTGAACCTGTTCTTCTCTCCCTTTCATCACAAGAATTGCCATTGCCGCAATAAGAAACAGTCCTGTCAGAAGCATTCCGGAAGTGTCTGCCGGACTTTCCCATTTTACCTTTTTTCCATTCAGCTTATCCGGAAGATAATAATAATCCGGATCACTGCGCTGCTCGTTATACCGGGATACTGCCTCTGCAATACTTTTTTGTGCCTGTTCTTTTCTGGTCAGCTTCTTATTCTGTTTCGGTTCTTCCTCCTGCTCTTCCAGTTCCTTCTCCGGTACCTGAATGTACATGGAGACCGGTTCTTCTCCGTCAACGGATACCATAAATTCCTTCTCATATGATCCTGTATCCTCCTTTTCCAGACGGTATCCCTGAGGATACACCTGTCCACCGTTTTGCAAAGTAAGGATCATGCCCAGCAGATTTCCGGCTATCGCTACTACCGCAAAAAGTCTGATACCATCCTTCCCTCCGATTCCGGAAGATGGAATCCATCCTTTTTTCCAGCCGGTCAGTGCACACAGGATCATAACAAAAATGACAACATGTATCCACATTTGTACTGTCACACCTCAATATCTACAATCCTTCTGCCAAGCCAGTATGCCGCAGCATAAATGACAAGACAGATACTCATTGCTGCAATTCCAAAGGGATTTCCATAAAGAACACTTAAGAAGCCCGGTGAAGTCATCTGCAAGTACAGGATAATTCCCACAGGCATAAGACTCATGATCATCTGTTCTGACTTCTTTGCTGCCAGTGTAGCCTCTATCTCTTTTTTAACGTCAATCTTATCTCCAAGCATACGAGACACCTTCTGAATTACCCGGTTCATATCACCACCTGTACGCTTGGCTGTATAAAATACAGAGGCAAAATTTTCGATATCTTCTATCTGACTTCTTTCTCCAAGATCCAGAAACAGCTCTTCCAGCGGAACACTGATATGCTGCTGGCTTTCAATATAGCGAAATTCCTCCACAATATCCGTTCCCTTTCCGTAGAGTCTCTCCAAATCTCTGACACAGGTTTTTACCGCGCTTTCCACCGAATATCCGGCCTGAACCGCAACACTCAGCGAAGTAAGTGCATCCTTAAACTGATAATTCAGATTCTTCCGTCTTTCCCTGATCATACGATTTTTCTGCCATTTCAGATAAAACACAGGAACAGGAAGCATAAGAAGCAACACCCATTTACTTTTGTAAAAAAGATAATCTGCCATTATGCACAACGCCAGTGCCTGTCCCATATATTTCAGAAGTTCTTTCATAGAAAAACGATAATGATCATAATTACGTTTCTGATAAAGCTGTTCTTTTTCTTTCCCTTTCATAGTTCAATCCCCGCTCTTTCCAGTTTTTCCACATGAAGGAGGGATGCTGTCTTTACAAGACCTTTCCCTTCCTGCCATTGATACAGCGGCCGGATACGGATTTCTCCATTTTCAAAGCCGCACACCTCAGTTACTTCCAGCAATTTCCTTGATTTATCCCTCATTCTTCCCAGATGTACCAGAATATCCACTCCGGAAGCAATCTGTCTTCTGATTGCTTCCAATGGAAGATCAACGCCCATCAGAACCATTGTTTCCAGTCTGGATAACATATCCCTGGCAGAATTGGCATGGGCAGTAGACAGCGACCCTTCATGCCCTGTATTCAATGCCTGAAGCATATCCATTGCCTCTCCGCCGCGGACTTCTCCCACTATGATTCTGTCCGGACGCATTCGTAATGCAGATTTGATCAGATCTCTGATCGTAACGGAAACTGCTCCTTCCATGTTTGCCATCTTTGCTTCCAGCCGGACCAGATTGTCAATTCCCCTGATGCGAAGTTCTGCATTATCTTCTATTGTGATCAGTCTTTCGTCCCTGGGGATATATTCCGACATTGCTGCAAGAAATGTAGTCTTTCCGCTTCCGGTTCCGCCTCCTATGACCATGGAATATCTGGCCTTCACAAGCTTCTCCAGAAATTCTGCACATTCCTGTGTGATACTTCCCAGTGCGATCAGCTTTTCCATTGTAATGGGGTGTTCAGGAAAACGCCTTATAGTGAGAATCGGACCATTTAATGCAACCGGATAAATTACAGCATTTACCCTGGAACCATTTTCCAGTCTTGCATCCACGATCGGCATGGATTCATTGATCACACGATTACATTTTCCAACAATCTGCTGGATCACATCCTCCAGTTTCTCAGCAGAAGTAAAACTTTTATGCCATTTCATAAGCTTGCCGGCCCGTTCTACAAAAATGGTATCCGGCCCGTTTACCATGATCTCAGTCACTGTCTCATCATCCACCAGTTCCTGAAGCACATCCAGTTTGCGGACAGAATAAAACAGTTCCTGACGAAGCTGTACCTTTTCTTTCAGCGCAAGACGGACATCTTTTATCTGGTTCAGAATCAGCTCATCAATTACATCAAGGATTTCTTTATCCGATAATTCTCTGGACAGATCCAGTTCTTCCATCAGCATCTGCCGCAGCTTTCTAAATACATCTTTGTTCATCCTTTTTCCCTTTACAGCATCTTTCCGGAACTTTTTTAATTTTCTTTTTTCTGGCTTTCTTTCCTCAGAAGGTTCCGCACATAATCTCCCAGTTCACTCCACATCAGCTGTTCAACATACGCAGGTGACAGACAGGTTGCCATATGAAACGGTGGATTTATCTTTTCCGTCTTTTCCAGAATCTGAGGATAATCCCAGATTCGGACCAGATTCTCAAACTGCGCAATCTTACACTGTGAAACAGCATCAGACAATACAGGCATATAAATCTTCTTACACATATCCAGCAGCTGGAAATTTTCATCAATCCCACATCCAATATCCAGCACAATCACTTCATAAGAACTGTCAAGTATAAGCATCTGAAAAAGCCGTTCCCAGTCCTGCCAGGCTGTTGTACGGATATCTGCCGGCATCTGCACAGGTGGAACATAATCCAGATTATTGATCGTCTGTATCATACTGTTCATCTTATAGAGAAGATTCTGGTTATCCTGTCTCACATAATAAAGAAGATCACTCAGATTGTGGGCAAAACCTTTTCCCATCAATTCTTCAAATCCGGAATATTCTTCCATATTCAGATAAAGAACGGCTCGTTCTTTGGCAAGTATCTGTCCAAGTGTCAATGCAAAAGAGGTTTTCAGACAACGTCCCAGAGGTGAAAATATTCCAATAATTTCTGTTGTCTTTTTTAATACAGCAATCTGATCTGCCACTGTCTTTTTTTCGGCGCCATAACATGCCATCACTTCCCGGAGAACATCAGAAGAAGACTGATATTTATACACACTTGGATACTGGTCAAGTTCCGGAGGGTGTACCCCTTCCGACAAAATGATGATCTTCCCGATATCCAGATCCCGGACTTCCCGGCACATAGCCCGCCCGGAGATCAACAGCAACTCTATATGTGTTTGTTTCCCATAGGCGATCAGGTTCTCTACAGATGTAAATGCCTGTATCTCAAAGGGAATATTCTTCTTCCGATTCATATAGTCCATAAAGTTCAACGCATAATCCACTTCCAGATCGCATACTGCAAAAATATTTCTTTTCAATAGATACCTCCTGCATATAACAACACACTTATAAAAACAGGAATCGTAAAATGGAAATTTTCAGGAGCAGCAATATTTTTTCTCCGATAGGAACTAATCTTTCCCGTACCGACTGTACATTTCACATATTCAATAAAATAAAGGATACGTTCACAGAAATTGTGGTTAAAGATCAGAAGTGCGGCAGAAATACCTGCACCTGTCAGAAAAGAAATAAAGATGCATTTTATGATAGATTCACAGCCCATTATCCCTCCCAGTGCGCAGAATAATTTAATATCTCCGGCACCTATCATCCCAAAAGCAAAGAGGATCATAAGAAATAACGGCATTACGCTTCCCATTATAAAAAATCCAATTCCCGTAATATTCTTTTGCCATATACAGACAAACAGTCCCACAGACATGGAAAAAATAATCCATCCGTTATCAACTTTTGCTGTACGGATATCCATGATCATGGCAGTTCCGGCAACCGTTACAGGAAAAAGGTGAAAAAATGCATATTGCATCACCTCCAGTCTTATATTTTTCGCAACTGTTTCGATACTGTTCATACAATAGGAAACAGTCTGTCTCTTCTTTGGTATTTTAAAAAAATAAAAGTGGAATTAACCGCCGAACTGACGGGATTGAATCACCAGAAGAACTCTGGTGAGTATTATTATAGGACCGGACAATCCATTTGTCCAGTCCTATTTTTTGTCGAATTTCTAAAATATTTATAAACTTGTTACCTGTCCACACGCTGCTATCCCGAAATATACTATGCGAAGTGTATTACTGAGAACAAATTGAACAGTAACATAAACCCGGCTATAATGCACTTCACAGAAAGAATATCATGCACCTGTCAATTAGAGTTCGATTTCCTGTCTGCATCCTTCCGGTACAATGATAATACCATTTTCTGTATCTTTCACTATGCTTCCACCAGTAACATCGGCTATTTCATGAATATTTCTCAGCAGATAGGTCATACCTCCATTTTCTGCTGAAGCTTCCAGAGTGAGTTTATTTCCCTCTCTTACAGCTTTTACTGTAAAAGCTGTCTCTCCTTTACGCGTCACTACCTCACAGGATGCAGTTTCATTTACTTCATAAACCTGAATCTGTACATCTTTCTCCAGTTCATAATCAACGGTAGTATCTACAGCACCAATCGGAAGCAGAGTATTCTCTCTTACAAATACAGGCAGTGAAAAAAAATCATAATCTTCTTCATACCATCTTCCGCCTTCTTTGACTTCTCCGCTTAAAAGATGAGTCCATTTTCCTGCCGGCAGATAATATTCTGCATGACCTTCTTTGTTGAAGATTGGTGCAACCAGAATACTGTCACCTAACATATACTGCATATCCAGATATTTGGTTGCAGGATCATCGTTAAATTCCATGATCATTGCACGCATGGACGGAATACCTGTCTTGTGTGATTTTACGGCCATAGAATACAGATATGGGAGTAATCTTAATTTCAGCTTTGTAAACTTACGGCATACATCTACAGCTTCTTCATCAAACAGCCACGGTACACGATAACTCTTGGAACCATGGAGACGGCTGTGTGTGGAAAGAAGACCAAACTGCAGCCAGCGTTTGTATACATCCGGTGCTGCTGTCATTTCAAATCCGCCCATATCATGACTCCAGAAGGAAAATCCTGATAAAGTAAAGGACAGACCACCTCTTAAGCTCTCAGCCATGGAGGCATAGGTTGCAGAACAGTCACCGCCCCAGTGAACCGGGAACTGCTGTCCGCCTGCTGTCGCACTTCTTGCAAAAAGGATTGCTTCACCTTCACCTTTTACTTCCTTCAGCAGATCAAATACTGCCTTGTTGTAAAGGTACGTATAATAATTATGCATAGAAACCGGATCTGAACCGTCATAATATTTCACATCGACCGGAATTCTCTCGCCAAAGTCTGTCTTGAAACAGTCAACACCCATATCAAGCAAAGTTTTCAGCTTATTCTGATACCACTTCACTGCATCCGGATTTGTAAAGTCAACCAGACCCATTCCAGGCTGCCAGTTATCGATCTGTTTTACGCCCCTTCCATCTGCGCGCTGTACCAGATATCCATTCTCCATACCTTCTTTGAAGAAGCCTGTTCCCTGTGCGATATAAGGATTGATCCATACGCAGATTTTCAGTCCTTTTTCTTTATAACGTTTCAGCATTCCCGGTACATCCGGGAAGATTCTGGAATCCCATTCAAAATCACACCAGTGGAACTCTTTCATCCAGAAGCAGTCAAAATGAAATACGCTGAGCGGAATGCCACGGTCGAGCATACCATTGATAAAGGAGCTTGTCGTCTCTTCGTTATAATTGGTCGTAAAGGAAGTAGACAGCCACAGGCCGAACGTCCACGGTGCCGGGAGCGCCGGTTTTCCGGTAATATCCGTGTAGCGCATCAGCACCTCCTTCATCGTCGGGCCGTTAATCAGAAAATAATCGAGACTCTCCCCAGGTACGGAAAACTCCACCTTGGTCACCATTTCCGTTGCCACCTCAAAGGAAACCTTTTCCGGATGATTGACAAATACGCCATATCCTTTATTGGAAAGGTAAAACGGGATGTTCTTGTAGGACTGTTCCGTGGAAGTCCCCCCGTCCTCATTCCAGATGTCCACACTCTGACCATTTTTTACGAATGCCGAAAAGCGTTCGCCCAGTCCATACACCAGTTCGCCGACCGAGAGGGAAAGCTGCTCCCTCATGTAGGCATCCTCCGGTCCCTTATCGTATGCGCTGCCTTTCCAGTTCGTCTTCATGTAGGCGAGATCTCTCCATCCGCTGTCGGTGATCTTCTCCGCTCCGCGCCAGAATACAAACGCTCCGCTCTCTTTCTCAATCTCGATGCGAAGTTCCCCGCTCTTTACAATGATCTGTTTTTCTGTTTCTTCCGCCGCAAGATTTCCGGTCTGTGGCGGCGCAAGCTCAAACTGCGGCATGCGCTCCTTAAGTCCCATGTGGTGATGTGTCTGGATACGGAGCACTTCCGGATACGGCGCACTGATCTGAATCGTCAGGTTCACCCCGCCTAACGTATCCCCTCTGTGGTTAATCTTATTCGTCGGTGCGCATAGCGTAACCCGGTCTTTCTCTATCTTCGTAAAATAAATCTGCGCCGATGAAAAGCAGGCGCAATCTTCCTTCTGTAACCAGCATCCGTTACTGAATTTCATCGTTCTCCTCCTTACTCCTCGTATTGTATTTTTTATTTCCCAGCATCCTCATCTTACCGTACCCAAACGGAAAAATATACCGTACAAATTGCACATAAAACACGGTACAAATTTGACACAACACCACCCCAAACGCTATAATTTTAGGAGATTATTTTCCAGCAGTAAAATCAGGAAGGATGCACTATGTATAAGTTGTTCATTGCAGATGACGAGGCCATCATACGCGAGGGTCTGCGCTGTCTGCTTGATTGGGAAACATTGGGATTTACCATTGCAGGAGAAGCGGCAAACGGCGATGCCGCCCTGCAATTTCTTTTGTCTGAAACGCCGGATCTGGTTCTGCTCGATATCCGCATGCCGGGTATGTCCGGACTGGATGTTGTCCGCATTGCCAGGGAACACGGCTATGACGGAAAAGTTTTCATCTTAAGCGGTTACTCGGATTTCAATTACGCCAGAACCGCCATACGCTACGGCGTACTCTCCTATCTCACCAAGCCCATCGACGAAGATGAGCTTCTCGAGATTGTCTCGCAGATACGGAATCAGCTGGATTCCGATGCCAGCGCCCGGGATTCTTCTGCGCATTACCGGCAGAAAGCATACGATTCCATCATCCGGGATCTGCTTGCCGGCACTGCCGCCTACGACCGCCTGGATCGTGCGGAGCTGCATCTGAATGCGGATATATATCAGGTAATCATCTACGAAAAATACAGCCACCGCACGGAGGACGCGGCCTACCGCTTTTCCGACCTGCTGCGCGTGACCAACCAGGATCACAATTCCTTTGACCATATCACGGATGACACCCGCGAGATCATCCTGCTTAAGGGCTGCTTTGCCACCGAAAAATTCAACAGCTTTCTGGAACGCTTCCAAAGGCAGTGCCAGCCGCAGAAGGATTCCCCGCTGGACAGTCTGTTTCTCGCTTACGGTCGCCCTGTATCACATCTGGAAGAGATCGCGCTCTCCTATACAGACGCTTCCCGGCTGATCGACCAGCGCTTTTTCTGTGAGGAAGATCAGCATACCTTAGGCTATGAGAATCTCCCGACGCTCGGCAGCGGTCTTCCACTCATTACCGGTGCCTTTCTGGATGAATACGCAGGCCGCCTTTTTGACGGGCTCTCCTCATTCAGCCGGAACCGCACTGCAGAAATTCTGGGTGAATTACAGACAAAGCTGTATCAGTCGTCCGATTCCATTGATACCATCAAGCTGTTTTTTGCAGATCTGTATCTTCAGATCAAGGAGCGCATCGGCCGCTCTTACACCAGCGTCGATATTCCTTTTCCGGGGAACGGAGAAATCATACGCATCATCTCCGAAAAATATTATCTGTATGAAATCATCCGCTTTCTGATAGAACAGTTTGAACTGATCTTATCCTCCATCGGCCGCACGTCGAAGGAGGGCGTGATTGACGACATTCTCTATTACATCGAGCACAATTACGCACGCAATCTCACACTGGAGGCAATCGCGCCGCTTTTTGGCTACAACAGTTCTTATCTCGGCAAGATCTTCAGCAAAAAGGTCGAGGAAAATTTCAACTCCTATCTCGACCATGTGCGTA
>ERZ837910.5988-NODE-5988-length-10405-cov-3.042802_pt1 | contig 10405 bp, 9 predicted proteins | sample MGYA00519940_ERZ837910 | MGnify/ENA primary metagenome ERZ837910 (study PRJEB31850, sample SAMEA3708825) | human gut metagenome | biome: human gut; feature: human-associated habitat; material: faeces | place: China | collected 2014 ... | reverse complement strand
CATCCAATGTACGCTCAAACCACTGGGTTGCAGAGGTAATTGCCGGATTCAGTGCATCGATCATCACGTAGCGGGAAAGGGATGCGATCCGTTCACTTCTCATCGGGTTTCTCTTATAAGCCATGGCGGAAGATCCGATCTGATTCTTTTCAAACGGCTCTTCTACTTCCTTAAGATGCTGCAGCAGACGGATGTCATTGGACATCTTATGAGCGCTGGCTGCAATTCCGGCAAGGACATTGGCAACTCTCGTATCCACCTTACGGGAATAGGTCTGTCCGGAAACCGGATAACATTCCTTAAAGCCCATCTTCTGTGCAATCATCGGATCAATCTTATCGATCGTCTCCTGATCGCCGTTAAACAGCTCCAGAAAAGAAGCCTGTGTTCCTGTAGTTCCCTTGGAGCCAAGGAGCTTCATGCCGGAAAGCACATGGTCGAGATCCTCAAGATCCAGACAGAATTCCTGCATCCACAGGGTTGCACGCTTTCCAACGGTAGTCGGCTGTGCCGGTTGGAAATGCGTAAACGCCAGCGTCGGCTGTGCCTTGTATTTATCTGCAAAGTCGGCAAGCTCCTTTAATACATTAATGAGCTTTTTCTTCACAAGACGGAGTGCTTCTGTCATCACGATAATATCGGTATTATCTCCTACATAACAGCTGGTTGCGCCAAGGTGGATAATACCCGCTGCCTTCGGGCACTGCTGTCCGTAAGCATAAACATGGCTCATAACATCGTGGCGAACTTCCTTTTCTCTTGCTTTTGCCACATCATAGTTAATGTCATCGGCATGACTCTTTAATTCATCAATCTGTTCTCTGGTAATAACCGGCTTCCCATCCTGGGATAGTCCTAATTCCATCTCAGTCTCTGCAAGTGCAATCCAGAGCTTACGCCAGGTACGGAACTTCATGTCAGGAGAAAAGATATACTGCATGTCTTTACTTGCATAACGCTCTGACAAAGGACTTACATATCTGTCTGTACTCATTCCCTTCCTCCTATGCCAGTCCAAGTCTCTTGAATACTTCGTTGTAAGCTTCTTCCACATTTCCAAGGTCACGACGGAAACGGTCCTTGTCAAGCTTTTCATTGGTGTTGACATCCCACAGACGGCAGGTATCCGGAGATACTTCATCTGCTAACAGGATTTCTCCATGGAAACGGCCAAACTCGATCTTAAAGTCAATGAGCTTGATATCCGCCTGAAGGAAATAAGCCTTCAGTACTTCATTTACCTTAAAAGCATACTTCTTAATGGTGTCAATTTCTTCCCAGGTAGCAAGTCCCAGGGCAACAGCAAAATAGCTGTTAATCAGCGGATCGCCTAAAGCATCATTTTTATAACTGAACTCAATGGTAGGCTCCTTAAAGGGGGTTCCCTCCGGTACTCCAAGACGCTTGCTGAAGCTTCCTGCAGCCACATTACGGATAATAACCTCTAAAGGTACAATATCGACCTTCTTTACAGCAGTTTCACGGTCACTCAGTTCCTCGATCAGATGGGTAGGTACCCCTTCCTTCTCCAGAAGCTTAAATACGTGATTGGTCATACGGTTATTGATGGCACCCTTTCCTACGATGGTTCCCTTCTTTTCGCCGTTGAAAGCAGTTGCATCATCCTTATAATCCACGATAACAACATCCGGATCCTCTGTTGCAAATACCTTCTTTGCCTTTCCTTCATAAAGCTGTTCCATTTTTTTCATGATTATCCTCCATTTGAAAGTTTATATTTGAAAGAAACATCGGTCTCCCCATGTTCTTTACAAGCAATGGCATCCGATCAGGCGTTCAGTTTTCCGATAAATTCCTTCACCCGTTCATTTTCCGAAGCAAAGATCTCCTCCGGAGTTCCCTGCATCTTAATATGACCGCCTTCCATGAATATGATCTTGTCGGATACTTCTTTGGCAAACTGCATTTCATGTGTCACAATGATCATGGTCATATGCTGCTTTGCCAGTTCCTTAATAACCTTAAGCACCTCTACCGTAAGCTCCGGATCAAGTGCGGAGGTCGGTTCATCAAAAAAGAGAATCTGGGGCTGCAGGGCCAGTGCCCTTGCAATCGAAACTCTCTGCTGCTGTCCTCCGGAAAGCTGGCACGGATAGGCATCTGCCTTATCGGCGAGCCCGAGCTGTTCTAAAAGCTTCTTTGCTCTCTCCACTGCCTCTTCCTTCGGTACTTTATCGACACAGACAGGGGCGTCTGTAATATTCTTCAATACGGTATAATGTGGAAACAGATTGAAATTCTGGAAAACCAGTCCGAAGTACTTCCGGATCTGCTTTAATTTCGCCCTGGACGCATACACGCATTTTCCGTTCTCTTCCTTCGCTGCTGCTTCCCCAAGATAAATGAGATCTCCCCCATCCATCTTTTCAAGTAACGTAGCACATCTAAGGAGCGTGGACTTTCCGGAACCGGACGGTCCGATAATCGAAACGACCTCTCCCCGGTGCACCTCTATGGAAATATCTTCCAGTACATGCAGGTCACCGAAATGCTTTCTGATATGATTCATCTGTAATAAAGTCTCACTCATTCCGGCTGCCTCCTAATGATAATAGTCCATGGATTTCTCAATCCGTTCCATAATTGCTGCCACAAGCAGGTTAAAGATATAATAAAACAAACCTGCTGCCATCAGCGGCATAATGCTCGTTTCAGCTGCCGCGATCTGCTTGGCCAGCGTAAACATCTCTGCCTGTGACAAAACAAAAGCAAGAGACGTATCCTTCACTAAGGTAATCGTTTCATTCGTAATCGACGGCAGAATCCTCTTCATCACCTGCGGGAAAATGATCTTGAAGAAGGTCTGCACCTTCCCATAGCCCAGAATCTCTGCGGCCTCATACTGTCCCACCGGCATGGATTCAATTCCGCCACGGTAAATCTCGGCAAAGTATGCTGCATAGTTCACCGCAAAGGCAATAATAATTGCCGGGAACCGGTATCCCTTCAGATTACTGCCGAATAAATAGTACGGTCCGAAGTATACCACGATCAGCTGCAGCATCAACGGCGTACCTCTCATAATAGAAATATATATCTTACTGATACCTTTTAGCAACACATTTTTTGACATTCTTCCAAAAGCCACCAAAAGTCCCAGCGGTAACGAAAAAAGTAACGTCAGAAAAAAGATTTCTACCGTTACCAGCATTCCCTGTCCCAATTGCAATATAATTGTCTGAAAATTCATACCTTACTCCTGTGTATAAGTTAGCTCAAAAATGATCCACCGGATCATTTTCTCATATGCATGGCAACATAACTATTCAGGGGCAGAATCTTCATTCTGCCCCCGGAACACCTCTTTATTTGCCTAAGCAAACACTGTCCTCCAAGCCATACTTCTTTGCAATTTCCATAAAGGTTCCATCCTCTGCCATTTCAAGCAGGGTAGCTTCCACCTGATCCTTTAATTCGGTGTTGCCAAGCTTAAAACCGATACCATACTGTTCAGTTGCCAGCTTTTCATCGAGGATCACGAAGCCGTCCCCTCTTGATTCCAGCTGATAATCTGCAACTCCGATATCTACGGCGATCGCATCCACAGCACCTGCATCTAAATTCAGGAATCCGGTATTGTAATCTGCAAACTGTGTCAGTTCTGCAAAGGTTGCTGCCAGATCCGCTGCATCTCCTTCGAGGGCAGAAAGTGCGGAGGAATCCTTCTGTACTCCGACAATCTTACCGGCAAGATCCGCAGGAGCGGTAATTCCTGAATCTGCCTTTACGACAAATACCTGGCTGTTATCCACATAAGGAACGGTGAAGGTATACTGATCTTCACGTCCATTCATGGTAAATCCGTTCCAGATACAATCAATGGAGCCTGAGCTTAATTCCATATCCTTGGCATCCCAGTCAATCGGCTGCTTTACAAGTGTCCATCCGTTGCGGCTGCATACCTCAGCAGCAAGCTCTAAGTCAAATCCGGTATATTCACCATTCTCATCCATATAACCATAAGGCGGGAACTCTGCATCAAAACCGACCGTAAAGGTTCTTCCTTCTGCAGATGCATCTGCCTGTTCACTATCCTCCTGTGCTGCGTCCGCATTCTCCTGTGCAGTGGTTTCTTCCGGAGCCTCTGTCGTTGTATCCTGTGCGGCAGTCTCCCCGGCACCGCATCCAGCCAGTAATCCGGTCATCATTACGGCTGCAATAGTAACTGCAAGTAACTTTTTCATAATCTCTCCATCCTTCCTTAGTCCTGTATTCACAGGTTAGTTATGCATCACGCTACCTCTTTAGCATGATAAAGCATGTTCGATACGCATGCTACCATGCGCACTAAGGAAAGTCAAGTGAAATCCTTATCGTACTCCGCCACAATGCCCAGAATCTCTTTGGCATATTTCGGATAATTTTCAACCAGATCCTTCACCTCTGCTTTCGCCTTTCCGGCAATAACCTCCTTGTTATAATCCATTCTCCGGCGTAAGGACTGTCTGCGGATAATCAGATTGTGCCGGATCTCAATCATTTCCTTCTTATCGAGAAGCGCCTGTGTCTGATACAGCCAGATCATCGGATCCTTTACCTGATACCGGCGCAGAATATGTAAAAGCTCCTGCTGGCTGGAATCCAGTTCGATTTCTGCCCGTTTATAATTATGACGTTCGTCCTTTTCTTCGAGATACTGCTTCATATCCGGGTTCACGGTGAACCTGCAGCCGTCCAGATAGGAGGACGCCCCGAGTCCGAGTCCCAGGTACGGAACTCCGGTCCAGTAGCCGATGTTGTGGCGGCAGGCATAGCCCGGTCTGGCATAATTGGAAATCTCATACCGCTCATAGCCCAGCTTCGCCAGCGTTGTTTTCGTGTGGTGGTACATATTCCGGTCTGTCTCCTCATCCGGCAGACATTTGCAGCCTTCATACTTCGTCTGTAAACGCTTTGGCATAGAGGCGTAATCGCCGTATTTCTCCAGATCCGCGCACATCTCCCCGTACTCTTCATATAACGGCGTGCCTTCTTCCACAATCAGGCTGTATGCGGAAATATGTTCCGGTTCAAGGTCGCAGACGAACCGCAGAGTCTCCTGCCAGCTCTCCTCCGACTGTCCCGGAAGCGCCGACATCAGATCGACATTGATATTGTCAAATCCTGCGTCCCGCGCAGCACGAAAACTCTGTAAAAACTGCTCCCGCGTATGAATCCGCCCTAAAAGCCGCAATTCCTCCTCCGAAGCCGACTGCAGCCCCAGACTCAGGCGGCTGACCCCTGCATTCCGGTAACCGGCTGCCGAATCCGGCGTCAATGTCCCCGGATTCGCCTCCATCGTGATCTCCGCATCCGGCTCTACCCGAAAGACCTGCCGGACGGCTGCCAGAATCCGCTCAACCGCCGATGGTGGAAGCAGGGACGGCGTTCCGCCGCCGATAAAGATCGTCTCCACCGTCCGCCCTGTCAGGTTTAGCCGCGGCGCCGCATTTTCAGGACACTGCCCTGCATCCTCTTCCGGAATGCTTTCAATCTCCCGGATCAGCTGATCCACATATTTCTCCCGCACGCACGCATCGGACGCAAACGAAAGAAAATCACAGTAACGGCATTTGCGGACGCAGAACGGGATGTGTATATATAATTCCATTATTCCTCGTCCAGCTTCAGGACGCTCATAAATGCCTTCTGCGGAATCTCTACGTTTCCGATCTGACGCATACGTTTCTTTCCTTCCTTCTGCTTCTCCAGAAGTTTTCTCTTTCGGGAAATATCGCCGCCGTAGCATTTTGCCAGAACGTCCTTCCGCATTGCCTTGACCGTCTCGCGGGCAATGATCTTTCCACCGACCGCCGCCTGGATTGGAATCTCAAATAAATGACGCGGAATCTCATCCTTGAGCTTCTCGCACATTTTTCTGCCGCGCTCATATGCCGAACCTTCGAATACGATGAAAGAGAGCGCGTCCACTTCCTCGCGGTTGACGAGAATATCCAGTTTTACCAGCTTGGATTCCTCGTAGCCCTTTAACTCATAATCAAACGACGCGTAACCGCGGGAGCGCGATTTCAATGCATCGAAGAAATCATAAATAATCTCATTTAACGGAAGTTCATATTTCAGCAGCGCACGGCTCGCCTCAATATACTCCATTCCCAGGTAAACGCCGCGGCGCTCCTGGCACAGCGTCATGATCGCACCGACAAACTCGGTCGTAACCATGATCTCCGCCGACACGATCGGCTCTTCCATATAGGCAATCTCGGACGGATCCGGCAGGTTTGACGGGTTCGTCAGCTCAATCATATCGCCGTTCGTCTTGTGCACCCGGTATACAACGCCCGGCGCCGTTGTCACAAGATCCAGATTGTACTCGCGTTCCAGGCGTTCCTGGATAATATCCAGATGGAGAAGCCCCAGGAAACCACACCGGAAACCAAAGCCCAGCGCTACCGATGTCTCTGGTTCAAAATAGAGCGCTGCATCGTTGAGCTGCAATTTTTCCAGCGCGTCCCGCAGATCCGGATATTTCGCACCATCCGCCGGATAAAGACCGCAGTATACCATCGGCGTTACCTTCTTGTAACCCGGAAGCGGCTCTGCACATGGGTTGTCCAGATCGGTGATCGTATCGCCCACGCGGGTATCCTGCACATTTTTAATACTGGCAGTCACATAGCCAACCATACCGGCTGAAAGCTCTTCGCACGGAATAAACTGACCTGCGCCAAAATATCCAACCTCCACAACCTCGGCAGCCGCTCCGGTCGCCATCATTTTCATGCGTGTGCCTTTTTTGATCGTACCGTTCTTCACACGGCAGAATACGATAACGCCCTTGTAAGAATCATACAGAGAGTCGAAAATAAGCGCCTGCAGCGATGCCTCCGGATCGCCCGCCGGTGCCGGGATCTTCTGCACGATCTCCTCCAGAACTGCCTCGACATTTAAGCCGGTCTTCGCAGAAATACGCGGTGCATCTGACGCCTCCAGACCGATCACATCCTCGATCTCCGCTGCCACGCGCTCCGGATCCGCACTCGGCAGATCGATCTTATTTAACACCGGAATGACCTCCAGATCATGATCCAGCGCCAGATATACATTCGCCAGCGTCTGCGCCTCGATTCCCTGTGCCGCATCCACAACCAGAATCGCACCGTCGCACGCCGCCAGGCTTCGGGAAACCTCGTAGTTAAAGTCCACATGTCCAGGCGTGTCGATTAGATTAAAAATGTACTCCTGACCGTCTTTCGCCTTATATACCGTGCGGACTGCCTGCGACTTGATGGTAATACCTCTCTCCCGCTCCAGATCCATGTTATCAAGCACCTGCGCCTGCATCTCACGGCTCGTTAAAAGTCCCGTCATCTCAATAATACGATCTGCCAGCGTTGATTTGCCGTGATCGATATGTGCAATGATGCAGAAATTTCTGATTTTGCTCTGATCTATAATTGCCATCCGTTCATTCCTCTCTCTGTATCACTTTGTTTGGCAGCAACATGTTTGCTGCGATATCTTATTTTTTATTTAAAATCATCTTTTATAATAAATAACACCTGATCTAAATGAATATACCATTTTTTCAGGTACGCCGCAAGTCCTGAAATAGAAAAAGCCTTGACTAAAAGCCTTGCCATTAGCCTGTCAGCACCTGATCCAGAAGCTGCGCCAGCGGATCCATCGCATTGACCGCCTCTTCATATGTATTCGTCTGTGCTCCGACTTCGATCAACGCCGAGCGCGGGCGTAGATGCAGATTGTAACGAAGCCCCTTTAAATAAATCGTCCGCGTAAACCCAGGATATATCTGATCGGCATTCCACTTCATCTGAAAACTGAACGCCAGATTTTCCTTCCGGCAGGGATTTGCCAGATACTCGATCGGTCCGTCCGGCGTCTCGCTGGTACCGTTGAAAAACATGATCTGTGCCGTTGGTTTCCCTTCTATCTGCGTGACTAGATGCGTCTGCTCGCTGACACCGTCCCGGTGCACATCTAAAATCACCTGAATCGACGGGTATTTCTGCAAAAGGTTCGTGACACCCTCGCAGGCATATGTATAGGCACGGCTCCGGTCTAGATGCCCCGACTTCATATCATAGGCAGTTGTATCGTGCCAGACCTGATATCCTTTCGCCCGCAGCCGTTTTGCCAGCTCTTCCCCCAGAGACACCACCGCTCCCTTTCCGTCGCTTCCCGCATAATCTCTATAATTTTCCTGCGAATGGGTATGATAAATCAAGATCTGTGGTCCGTCCGCCTCGTCCTTCCTGATTGTCAGATCCATCGATAAAAATGTCTCTGCGTTCATCAGGCTCCGGTCAATCGATGCCGTCGGGTGGATTGTAAAAAAATGCTGGATCAGATAATCATAATCTTCCAGCTTTTTCCGCAGACGCGGGCTGTCCACCAGTGCGGCAGGATTTGCCCTCTCTGTCTTTTCTCCATTCTTTCCAGCACTATACAGCCTCTCTTCGTCTGTCTCTCCGCCGCCCTGTCTCCCACTTCCATGAACAAGCCCGTTCCATTTTCCAAGTAAAGTTCCATCCACCAGCCTACTCCCGGAAAACTGTGCCAGGAAATCCATATACTCCTGCCGGACTTCCTGTTCTTCCAGATATTTATAATAGGACGGATCGGCTTCTCCCTGCGTCTGTTTCTTCCACCCGGCAAGTCTATGCCTTTTCCCCTCCTCCGAATCTGGTATATCCCGCAAATTAGTCCCCCAGACCGGATACCAGGACCTTACCACCGCATTCTGCACAGCTGTCCAGATGAATGCACGCATCTTCCAGCCGACTGTCAGCAAAAACAGAACCATCAGGAGCCCGGCTGCCCTCTGCCACCACCGCACCGCATTCATCTCCCTTCTTTCCTGTTCTATCCTATGCGATTAGCAAAGTGTAGTTTCCTGTTTGGTTCTGTTTTTCAATCTGGCATTTTTTTCAGTGTTATCTTTCTTCCTCCAGCCGTTCCACTGCCCGCCGGATCCCCTCGGCGATTGCTGCGCTCAGCTTGCAGATACGCTCGTCCATGTCCTGCGGGGTCACAAACATCGCTCCAAATTCAGGTTCCAGAAGTTCCCGGATCAGCTCATACTGGCTGTCCGAATCCAGTTCCCGGATGTATTCACCGAACCGGCTGCCCTCTTTTGAGGCGGTTAGTGTCCGCACTAACGCATTGACCGTCCCGTGAACGATCGCCGCCGCGCCCACAACCGTCGGAACGCCGATCGCGATTACCGGCACGCCGAGATTTTCCCGCGTCATTCCCCGGCGGTGGTTGCCGACGCCGGAACCCGGATGAATTCCTGTATCCGTCAGCTGAATGGTGCTTGCCAGACGGTGGACGTTTCGCGCCGCCAGCGCGTCGACCGCGATCACCAGATCCGGGCGGCTCTCCCGCACGACGCCGCGGACAATTTCTGCCGTCTCCATCCCTGTCTGTGCCATCACCCCCGGATGGATACCGCTGAGAACCGGATGCACCGTCCGCCCCGCTTTCTCAGCCGTATAGAGGTATGTGCCATTTCTTCTGCCTGGCTCCGTCCGCAGATGGCGGTTCATCGAAAGCCCATCCACCACGCGCGGTCCCAGCGAATCCGGCGTCACCTGCCGGTTTCCCAGTCCCGCTACCAGAATCGAAAGTCCGGCCATGGTTGAAGCACAGTTTTTCCGGATCAGGGACGCCAGCTGCCGTCCTAACTCCCCGGCAGCCGCCTCACAGTATACATCCTCTGTCTCCGACAGACCCGGATCTTCCATCGTCAGGTAGGTTCCCATCGGCTTTCCCATTGATTCCGCACCTTTTTCGTTCAAAATCGAGACTTCCGTCATCCGGATCGAACTGCCATGACAGCGCCATTCCCGCAGCGCCACACCGCCGATTTCGCCCCCATTCCCCTCAAAACTTTCTCTCTCCTCCAACGCCAGATCCGTCCGATTTTCAAACATGGCTGCTCCCTTCTATCTCACAACTCAATCACAACCCGCACCACCATAAGGCTTAAATTCCATCCTATCACTTTTTACTTCAAGATAGCCTTATTATTTTTCTCAATTCGTAACTGTTCAGTACCTTCACAGTCACGCGCAAAAATCCATTAAAACGCAGTAAATGTGCAGACCTACTGAACAGTTACCTCAATTTTTATATTTTCCAAAAATATATATTTTATTCTCTCAAAAAAACCTAACGCTTTTTTGTTTCATAGGACGCAATTTCCTGTGAAACAAAAAACTGCGCCACCCAGCCCAGATATTTGACATCGCCCGCAAGGATAGGCGCCGCCTGATATCCGGTCAGATACCGCAGTTTATACGTTTATTTTTCGAATTTTTCTAAAACTCTATTCTATTTCTCGCCGTCCGCACTCTCCACCGGCGTTACTGTTCACACACGTGTGCCCAGCAACGGGATTTTGCCGATGCTACGCATT
>ERZ837910.5984-NODE-5984-length-10408-cov-4.482565_pt1 | contig 10408 bp, 5 predicted proteins | sample MGYA00519940_ERZ837910 | MGnify/ENA primary metagenome ERZ837910 (study PRJEB31850, sample SAMEA3708825) | human gut metagenome | biome: human gut; feature: human-associated habitat; material: faeces | place: China | collected 2014 ... | reverse complement strand
CGTTGTGCGACGCGATGTCGTTGAGGTAGCGGCGGCGGCCGAAAATCGTCGAGACAAAGCCCTCTTCCTTGGCCTTGGCAACCACGTTGTCCATATACTCCTGCACCTTGGGATAGGATGCGAAATAGCCGTCGATAATCTCTTTGGCCTCCTTGCGGGGAATCTCCAGCCGCTGGCTCAGGCCGAAGGCCGAAATGCCGTAGATGATGCCGAAATTGGCGGTCTTGGCGCGGCGGCGCTCCTCGGAAGTCACTTCGCCGAGGGTTTTGTTGAACAGTTTGGCGGCCGTCGCGGCGTGGATGTCCTCGCCGTGGGCAAAGGCCGCGATCAGCGATTCGTCGCCCGAAAGATGCGCCATCAGCCGCAGTTCGACCTGACTGTAGTCGGCCGAGAGCAGCAGATGCTCCTCGTCGGAGGGGATGAACGCCCTGCGGATGCGGCGGCCCATCTCTTCGCGCACGGGGATATTCTGCAGGTTGGGATTCGTGGACGAAAGGCGCCCCGTAGCGGTAACAGCCTGATTGAAAGAGGTGTGTATGCGTCCCGTACGGCGGTTGACCAGCTGGGGCAACGCCTCGACATAGGTCGAGAGGAGTTTCTTGACACCCCGGTATTCGAGGATCAGATCGACGATGCGGTGTTTGTGCGCAAAAGACTGGAGGTAATCCTCATCGGTGCAGAACTGCTTGGTTTTGGTCATCTTGGGCTTCTCGGCGATGCGCATTTTGCCGAACAGCACCTCGCCCAGCTGACGCGCCGAATTGATGTTGAGCTGCGATTCGCCGGCCTCCTCGCGAATCGCGGCCTCCAGCTCGGCCAGCCTGCGGCTCAGCTCCACGGAATAGACGGCCAGCGCTTCGGAGTCGATCCGCACGCCCGCCATCTCGATGTCGGCCAGCACGGCGATCATCGGCTCCTCGATTTCGAAATAGAGATGTTGCAGGCCAAGCTCTTCGATCTGCGGATAGAGCGCATGCTTGAGCCGCAGCGTGACGTCGGCGTCCTCGGCGGCGTACTCCTTGACACGCTCGACGTTCACCAGATCCATCGTCAGCTGCTTGGAGCCTTTGCCGATCAGGGTTTCGATCTCGATCGGCTTGTAGTTGAGGTATTTCTCCGCAAGGGCGTTCATGTTGTGGCGCGATTCGGGATCGAGCAGGTAGTGCAGGATCATCGTGTCGTACTTGCGGCCCCGGATTTCGAGTCCCAGCTGCCGCAGGACCATCAGGTCGAACTTGATGTTCTGGCCGATCTTGGCGATCCGGTCGTTTTCGAAAAGCGGCCGCACGATTTCGGCGTATTCCGCCGTATTCTCCTCCTTGAAAGGAATGTACCACGCTTCGAAAGGCTTCACGGCCAGCGACATGCCGACGATGCGGTCGTTGAAGATGTCGAAGCCCGTCGTCTCGGTGTCGAAGCAGAACTCTTCGTATTTCCCGACTTCGTCCACCACGCCGCGCAGCTGCGCGGCGTCCTCCACGAGTTTGTAGTCGTGGGGCGTGGTCTGCGCCGTCTTGAACTGCATCGCTTCGGCTTCGGCCTGCAATTCGGCGGCGGGAACGTCCGTCGCCGCAGGCATCTCCACGACCGGATCGCCGAAGAGGTTGCCCTGACCGACCAGCGCGGCCCGTTTCGCGGCCGCCGACTTGGCGCGGGCCATCTCGGCCTGCTGCGTCTGCGCCTCCTGCCGGGGACCTTCGGGCAGAGCTTCGGGAGGGGCGAGGTTCGTCAGGTCGTTCATAAACGCCTTGAAATCCAGTTCTGCGAAAACGGCCTTGAGTTCGTCGATATGGGGATCGCAGACCGTAAGGTCCTCAGGCCGGAAGGGAATCGGCACGTCGAGACAGATCGTGGTCAGGTGCTTGGCGAGACGCAGTTTATCGCCCCACGCGGCGATTTTCTCGCCCTGCTTGCCCTTGATCTTCGACACGTTGTCGAGGATGTTCTCCACCGTTCCCCACTCCTGCACCAGTTTGCAGGCGCTCTTCTCGCCGATGCCCGGCACACCGGGAATGTTGTCCGAAGCGTCGCCCCACAGCGCGAGAATGTCGCGCACGAGGACCGGATCGTCGATGCCGTACTTCTCGCGGATCGAATCGCGGTCCACGATCTCAATGCTTCCGTCCGCGCCTTTCTGCTTGTAAATCTTACAGTTGTCGCGCACCAGCTGGCCGTAGTCCTTGTCGGGGGTCACCATGAAGACCTCGTAACCGGCTTCGACACCCTTCTGCGACAGGGTGCCGATCACGTCGTCGGCCTCGTAGCCTTCGACCTCCAGAATCGGAATGCACATCGCCTCCAGCACCCGTTTCACATAAGGAACCGAAAGCAGGATGTCTTCGGGAGTCTCGGCGCGGTTGGCCTTGTACTCCGGAAAAACCTCGCGGCGGAAACTGCCGCCCTTGGGGTCGAACGCCACGCCCAGCAGGTCGGGCCGTTCGCGCTTCTGAATGTCGCGCAGGAACTTGACGAAGCCGAACACCACCGAGGTGTTCATGCCCGCGCGGTTGCGCATCGGACGGCCCAGAAAAGCATAGTAATACTTGAAGATCAACGCATAGGCGTCAACGAGAAAAAGTTTTTTCATATATAAGAAGTCGCGTCAATAATAGTTTCGCATGGATGACGCCGCACGGCCCGGACGGAGCGAAGCGCATACGGCATGTGTTCCGAATGAGACACCTTACCGGTTATCTTCGGCAAACCACTCGGCGAACGAAGTCGCGGTTTCATGCAGGCGGAGCGAATGCAGCTCCACGCCCTCCGGCAGTCGGCGCGAAATGCGGCGGGCGAAATCGCCGAGCATATTCTCGCAGGTCGGCTGGTAGTCCACCGTGACGATATTGCCGAAACGTTCGGCGAGCATGGCCCGCAGCGACGCGTTGCACGGCGTCTGACGCAGGACGAGGGAGTGGTCGAAGTGCGACACGATCTCTTCGTTGACGATGCGCTTCAACACCCCGAAATCCATCACCATCCCGCATTTAGGGTCTCCTTCGCCGGCCACAGGGCGTCCCTTGACGGTCACGAAAAGCCGGTAGGAGTGGCCGTGAATCTCACGGCAGGGCCCGTCGTATCCGTCCAGAGCGTGCGCCGCCTCGAAGGAGAACTCTTTTGTCAATCTGATCACTGTCATATGTGCAAAGATATTCATTAAATGCGAAAGGCGGAAAGGATTTCTGATTTTTCAGCGTCCCGCGTCCGCTTCTCCGCCCCCGGACGGAGGAAATCGCAACGGCAGAAGGGTGTTTCCGGCGTTCGCCGGAACGCCGTATCGGGTCGCACCGTGCCGGACCGATTTTCGGCCGAAACATGCGGTAACAAATTTGCACTTTCAGAAATTATTATTACATTGCAACAATAAAATACTAATAACGAGAAAGATACACCACAGCCCGAACGAACAATCACGCGCTATTTCTCCATAAAAAGTACGATATTTTTACCAAATACGGTTTTTTAATAACAAATCGAAAGTACATTATCATTCGGGCACCATGTCATCTCGAACACCATCAACAATATTTTATCCCTATTTTTTAACTAAAAACCCCTTATGCTATGAAATTTTGGAAATCCGCGCTTCTCTACGCAGCGACGGTTTGCACACTGACGGCCACCTCTTGTTCCGATGAGACGAAAGAGCCGAAACTGTACACGACTGCCGTAACCGACGACGGCAACGGCACGGCCGAAGCCAACCCCGCGTCGGCCATTCCCGGCGAAACGGTAACCCTGACGGCAACGCCCGCCGAGAACTTCTTCTTCCTGAAATGGACGGTCCTCAGCGGCGGTATCGAGCTGGAAAATCCGACGGAAAACCCGACGACGTTCACCCTGCCGGAGGGGGGGGGAAATATCGAAATCAGAGCCGAATTCACCGACCTGCTTTCACTTGCAGCCTCCGAAATCATCGCGTATGACGCAGAGAAAGCGGCCATGGTAACCAGACTGTCCGTCGGCGGCGACCTGACGGACGAGGTAACCGCCGCGATCTTCGACAAATTCCAGAATCTTCTCTTCCTCGAACTCACCGACGCCAAAGCCATTCCCGACAATTTCATGTACGATGCCGGCTCACGCGCACCGAAACAGACCAAACTCGAAGAGCTGAATGCGCCGGAGGCAACGTCGGTAGGCGTGAATGCGTTTCGCAACAGCGTCCTCACCGCCGTCAACAATTCATCGCTCCGCACCGTTCACCTTCCCAAGGTGCAGACCATCGGCGAACGGGCGTTCAGCGACCTGTGGACGCTCGAAGAGGCTGTCTTCCCCGAACTGACCGAAGTGGGCGAATCGGCCTTCTCGCAGAACAAAACGCTGGCCAAGGCGGAGATGCCCAAACTCACCTATGCTCCCAACTCGTTATTCTACAGCTGCACCGCTCTCACGGAGATCTCGATGCCCAATCTCGAAGAGGCGGGCAGCGCCTTCTTCTACTGCGGAGGTCTGACGAGCATCTCGCTGCCCAAACTCAAGACGGCCGGAGAGTCGTGTTTCGCCTATTCGACCAAACTGACGCAAATCGACATACCCAATGTGGAAAAGCTGGAGAAGATGGCCATGTACGCCTGCAACGGCCTGCTGAGCTTCAGCGGAGAAAAAGTCGAGTCCGTCGGCGCCCAGTGCTTCGAAAGATGTTACGCCCTCAAGGAGGTTTCGTTCCCCGCGGCCACGGCTTTCGGAAGCGGCTGCTTCATCGACTGCGAATCGCTGACAAAGGTCAATTTCCCCCTGTGCACCGCCATCAGCGACAAGATGTTCTTCATCGCGCAGGCCTCCGTCTGCACCTCGACGCTCAAGACGATCGACCTGTCCAATATCACGACCATCGGTACGAGCGCATTCGAAGGGTGCAAGGCGCTCGAAGACGTGGTGGACTTTTCCAAAGTCACGACTGTGGGCGAACGTGCCTTCCGCGAATGTATCACGCTCAAGAACGTGGATCTCTCCAATGTCACGACAACGGGCGATTACGCCTTCTTCAGGTGCTGGGGTTTCACGGGCGAGCTGAACATGCCGAAGCTGACCGCACCCGGCAAATACCTCTTCCGCGAATGCAAGAATATCACCAAGGTGAGCGCTCCGGTATTGGAGAACATGTCCTTATATATGTTCGCCGAATGTACCGCTCTTGCGGACATAGATATGCCCGTACTCAAGAAGGTGGAAAACTTCTCTTTCAACAAATGCGAAGGTTTGACGAAAGTGGATATGCCTACGGTCGAGACCATCGTTTCCGGAGCGTTCAGCAATTGTGTAAATATCGCGACGGTCAATCTCCCCAACGTGAAAAGCATCGGTGGAACCGTCTTCAACAACTGCTCGCTCATCACCTCCATTTCCCTTCCGGCGCTTCAGACCTTCACCGGCGGGGCATTCAGCGGAATGACCGGCCTGACGAGTTATGACGTTCCTCTTTTGGCCACGCTCGAAACGGTCCCCTCGTCGCTGTTCCAGAACTGCAAGAGCCTAACGGCAATCGACCTGCCCGCCGCAAAAGATCTGGATATGAATGCCATTCGCGGGTGCGACGCTCTGGAGAGCATCTCGCTTCCCAATGTCGAGAAGGTCGGAAACTTCTGTTTTGCCGAAAACCCGAAGCTCAAGGAGGTCGATCTTCCCAAAGCCACCTCGCTCGGAACCAAGGCTTTCGACAAATGCACCGCCCTGACGACCCTGAAGCTGGGTGCGACGACGGCCATCACGCTGGCCACCGACACATTCACCTCGGCCGACGTTCCCGCCGCCTGCAACCTGTTCCTCAACGCGGCGGGCGTGGAATACCCGACCGCCGCCGGGCAGCAATGGAAAAACCTCACTTGGAAATCCATCGCCTCCTACGTTCCCTGAGCAGGGGCGGCGTCAACACGCCGGAGCGCTGTTCCCATGTCTTAGAAAACAGCCGCCGCGCGTACCGGCAAACAATTATCCGATAATCTGCAACGAACCCGTCTCCGAACATGGAGACGGGTTCGTCGTATTTTATTTTCGCCTTCCGGCAGATTAAATCACACGGGGTTTGCGTTTTATATCCGATTAATTCGTATATTTGTTAAAAGTCCCGACATATGAAATATGTTTTAAAAGACCTTGCGCCACGGCCTGAAAAAGACTTGTTCATCACGCAGTACTGGTCCGACAAACAGTCGGATCCGCCGCTGCATTTCCACGAGGACTACATGCTGAGCCTGACCCTGAACGTCAGGGGTACGCGCATCACGGGCCGTACGGCCGACGACTTCACCGAAAAGGACCTGATCATCATTTTTCCGGGCGTTCCGCACTGCTACACGCGCGACGAAGCCTATGCCGACATCGACTGCGAAGCCGTGGCGGTGCAGTTCAGCCGCGACATGCCCAACTGGCAGCTTTTCGAAACCGAGTACCTGCAACCCATTCAGAAGATGCTGAGCCTGCCTGTCGCAGGTCTTCATTTCTCCGAAATGGTGGTGGACCGGGTCCGCGAACGGCTGCTGCAGCTGCCCGGACTGCGGGGATTCGAGTCGGTGGCGCTCTTTCTGGACATACTCAACGACCTCGCCACGGCGGGACCGGACGAAATGCACATTATCGGAACGACGGATTACAAGACGCAGGCCGACGGCAACGAACGCATCAAGAAAATCCTGCAGTTCGTGGAAAACAACTACCACAACAAAATCACGCTCGAAGACATCGGCGCCGAAGTGGGCATGTCCCCTTCGTCGGTATGCCGCTATTTCAAGAAGAACACCTGCCAGAATCTCTGGACCTATATCAACGGGTTTCGCATCGTGCGCGCCGCGCAGATGATCGTGGAGACCGACGCTCCGATTTCGGAAATCAGCACCCGGTGCGGATTCCACAACATCTCGAATTTCAACCACGCCTTCCGCGAGCGCATCGGCTCGGCGCCGGGCGAATACCGGCGCAAATTCGGCTCGACGGTGATTTCACCCGACCGGAAGCAGGTCGAGGAAATAGGCCGCAAACTCGACGATTTACGCAACGGCGGGAGTTTGTCCGAGGGGGGGGGGAAATCCGCCCTCCGGAACCTCTTCGGAAAACGGGGAGAGGTAATCTGAACCCGCTTTCCCGGTCAAAATAGAAAGCGGCCCCCGTGCGGGGGCCGCTTTTCGTATCGGCTTGCGGGACAGCGTCCGCGCAGGTTCAGTCCATCGGTTTGCGGTGCGGTCTCAACGCAGCTCCAGCTTATAGGGGTAGTACATGACGACTCCCTGCTGTTTGGTAGCCTCCTGCACCTGCTTGTACTCTTTCATCAGCAGTCCCAGTTCCGAACGGGTCATGGCCTCGCGGACGCTGACGTTGAGCGACGCGATGAAGGCGGCGAATCCCGTCGGCTCCTCGATCACCTCGGTCACCCGGTAGCTGTCGCCCAAACCAGCCTTGTCCACGGCGATGGCGATGGCCGTTTTCAGACCTCCGTAGGTGTCGATCAGGCCGATGCCGAGCGCATCTTCGCCCGACCAGACGCGGCCCCCGGCGATGTCGAGCACCTTTTCGACCGGCAGGTTGCGCCCTTCGGCCACATGGGTCGTGAAGGTCGTGTAGACCTTGTCCACGCCGCGCATGATCGAAGCCCGCTCGGCGGCGGTCAGCGGCGAGGTCGCCCCCATTCCGGCCGAGGTGTTGCTCTTCACGGCGTCGAACGTGATTCCCAGCTTGTTTTTAAAGGCGTCAATGGTGTTGAGGTACATGCCGAAGACGCCGATCGAACCCGTAAGGGTCAGTTTGTCGGCCACGATGACGTCGGCGGGACACGAAATGTAATAACCTCCGCTGGCGGCATAGGAGCCCATCGAAACGACCACCGGTTTCTCGGCTTTCAGCAGTTCCATTTCGCGCCAGATGACGTCCGAAGCCAGTGCGCTGCCGCCGGGGGAGTTCACGCGCAGCACCACGGCCTTGACCTTCTCGTCGTCACGCACGCCGGCCAGCGTCGCAGCCAGCGTATTGCCGTAAATCTCCTTTCCGAAGCCTTCGCCGTCGACGATCGCGCCGTCGGCATAGACGACGGCCACCTGATCGGCCGAGATGTTTTTGAGGTCGGCGCCTACCTGCGAAGCGTATTCGCCCAGCGTGATGAAATTATACTCTCCGTCGGAATCGGACGCTACGCCCAGTTCGGCGAATATGTCCTTCATCTGGTCCTCGTAGATCAGGCTGTCCACGAAGCCGTGTTCGAGGGCATCCTCAGGCAGCGAAACCTCCAGTTTGTCGGTGATGCGGTTCAGCTCCTTCAGGTCGATGCCGCGGGCTTCGGCGACCGAGCCGGCGATGGTGTTCCACATCGAATTCACGAGCGCCTGCATCTGCTCGCGGTTGGCGTCCGACATTTTGGGAAGGATATACGGCTCGACGGCGCTCTTGTATTTGCAGGCCGTGGGGCGGAAGACTTCGGCCTTGATGTCGAGTTTGTCGAGCAGGCCCTTGTAGAACATCAGGTTGAACGCGAGACCCGACCAGTCCATGGCGCCTTCGGGCTGCATGTAGATTTTGTCGGCCGCCGAAGCGAGGTAATATTTCCCCTGCGAATAGGTCTCGTCGTAAGCGACGACGAATTTGCTGCTCTGCTTGAAATCGACGACCGCTTCGCGCAGCTCTTCCAGCAGGGCCGCGCCCATCACGCCGCCGTTGCCGTTCATGCGCAGGTAAATGCCCTTGATGCGGCTGTCTTCCTTGGCGGCTTCGAGCGCGCGCAGAGCCTTCATCAGCGGAAGCTGGCGCGTGGAGCGCAGCGTGGCGAAGTCGATCCCGGCGAAGGGATCGCTCGACGGAGCGTCGGTCAGCACATCCGAAAAGTCGATCTTGAGGATCGACTCCGCATGCACGGCCACCGTCTTCTCCATCGAGCCGGCTATGCCCAGCAGAATGAATATCCAGAGAAAAAACACCAGAAACGACCCCACGACGAAGGCGAGGATCGCAGCCAGAAAAGTCTTGATAAAATTCATAACGTATCGTTTATTGTTTGTCCTGTTTCGTTCCGAGTCCGGATTTACTTTGCAAATATAAGGAAACTTTACGAAAAACAAATAAAATTTATCGTTTTTCGATAAAATAATAGGCCCTGCTATATTTATTCTGCAAAATATACGTTATCTTTGCGATTGTAGTCACAACACGAATCATGGAAGAAAAAATCAGACATCTGCTGACGTCCGTCGTCCATCCCGAAACGGGACAGGACATCGTCGGCAGCGGCTTTATCGAGCATATCGCCTCCGGAGCCGGTAAGATCACCGTCGTACTCCGTTTCGCCAAGGCCCGCGACCCGTTCGCGGTGAAAATCAAAAACCAAGCCGAGGAGATTCTCCGGCGTGAATTCCCGCAGCAAAACGTCATGGTCGTCATCAAGGAGGGCGGCGCCGCGCCGCGCCCCGAACCCAAGCTCAAGACGACCACCGGCGGCATCGCCAAAGTGATCGCCGTGGCGTCGGGCAAAGGCGGGGTAGGCAAGTCCACCGTGACGGCCAACCTCGCCGTCGCACTGCGCAACATGGGTTACCGCGTCGGAATTCTCGACGCCGATATTTACGGTCCCTCGCAGCCCAAGATGTTCGGCGTGGAGGGGTACCTGCCCGATGCGGTGCAGGAGGAGGGAACGGACCGCATCGTTCCGGCCGAGTCGATGGACATCCGGCTGATGTCGATCGGATTCTTCATCAAGCCGACCGACGCCCTTTTGTGGCGCGGCGCCATGGCGGTCAGCGCCCTCAAGCAGATGATCCACCAGACCAAGTGGGGAACGCTCGATTTCCTGCTCGCGGACCTGCCCCCCGGAACGGGCGACGTACACCTCTCTATTATAGGCGAACTGAAAATCGACGCCGCGGTGATCGTCTCGACGCCCCAGCAGGTGGCGGTCGCCGACGTGGTGCGCGGTGTGGAGATGTTCCGCAACGAAAACGTGAACATCCCGGTAGCGGGCGTGATAGAAAACATGGCGTGGTTCACGCCCGAAGAACTGCCCGAAAACCGGTACTATATCTTCGGGAAAGGCGGCGCGCGCCGTTACGCCGAAGAGAACGGCGTGGATTTTCTGGGCGAAATACCCATCGTACAGTCCATCATGGAGGGTTCCGACGAGGGACGCCCTGCGGCGGGCATCGATCCGAGGGTCGAAAAATGGTACCGCGAAATAGCCGAAAAGACTGTCGAAAAGGTGATGAAATCGTGTTAGAAACCCTGTTGATAACCGGCGATAAATAATGAAAACTTCCGGCCCCGAAGAGTTGCAAATCCCGAAACAGGGAGGGTATATACAAGTTTTCGCCGAAACCAAAAAAAGTTTTGCCGAATTATAGTCAGCGGCCGACTCCCAAAAGAGCAACAGAATGTTCACAAAAAAGGGCTGTCGAAATGTTGAAAACAGTTGTGAACAATTGTCGATTATTATTTTTAT
>ERZ837910.5978-NODE-5978-length-10412-cov-4.963599_pt1 | contig 10412 bp, 8 predicted proteins | sample MGYA00519940_ERZ837910 | MGnify/ENA primary metagenome ERZ837910 (study PRJEB31850, sample SAMEA3708825) | human gut metagenome | biome: human gut; feature: human-associated habitat; material: faeces | place: China | collected 2014 ... | reverse complement strand
GGCTCTGCGGCGATCCTTCTCCTCCTGGCGGTTCTGGCTCATCATGATAAGCGGTGCCTGGATTGCCGCCACGCAGGACAGCACCAGATTCAGCAGAATAAACGGATACGGGTCAAATGCCCGTGCAGCCATCACCGTGTTTATGACCATCCATAGCACCAGTCCGCCGGTAAACGAGAAAATAAATGCCCAGCTCCCGGCGAACTTTGCAATGGCATCCGCCGCACGCTGCCCCAGCGTATATTTTTCTTTTCCGCTTTCGGGGCTGACCGAAATCTTACTGTCAGCCAGCAGATTCAGCACCTCCTCATCGGTCATATCGTGACGAATATCCTTGAGTACTTCCTTCAGTAGCTTTCTGTTTTCTTTCATATCAATTGTCCCTCTCCCTCGGTTTATTTAAAGAAATTGCGCAGCAGGTGTCGGTATCAGCCGGCGATCCAATTGGATTTTGAAGCGCTCCTGCATCCTGCGGTATGCCTTGGCCTGCGTTTCTCCAATTTATCTTTGCAAGGAAAATCCAGATGTGTTCCGCCAATTTCAAGCATTTTTTCATGCGATTGTCGTGAACACCCGTGTCATTTCCGTCAAAAAAGGAGTTCTGCCGAAGCAGAACTCCCATGAAGCGCTTTCATTCGATTCTAAGAATCTATTCGGCCTGTGATTTTCGCATAACCCACAGTCTGACTCCGCAACCGACCGAAACCGAACCAGTCGATTGCTTCAGCACCCCAGCAGTCGGTCAATGCTGCTATCCTCAGCCCATATTATAGCACAGAACTTCCGCGGTGCAAGACATCCGAAAAATTTATAAAGCAAAAACCTGCTCACCGTACCCGATGCAGCTTCTTACATCAAATCCTCATAGAGATTGGGCTTGTAGACCCCCTGCTCAATCAGTGCCCGGAAGCTCTGCACCACGGCGGGCTTATCCTCCTTATAGGTCACGCCGAACCACTTGTCCTGGGTGGGCAGCACCTCAACGGTACACTTATCCTGCCGCAGCAGTGCACCAATCAGAGTGGGCAGCAGATACTCGGCCTTCTGGGGATTGGCGGGTACCTCTTGGCGGAAGAAATCGGCAAAGGATTCTTCCAGCACCTTCACAAACCAGGGCTTCTGCCCCTGCTGACCGGGGAATGCCCACATATTCATGGACACCAGGCTCTGCACGTCCAACGCCCGTCCATCGGTTTCTGCGCCGGAGGGAGTTTTGACAATGTTCTTGGTTTCCACCACGTCGGTGACATAGCCCTCCCGGACGGTGCAAACGCCCCGGGTCACGCCGCCGCTTTCGGACAGGGTATTACCCAGCACGAAGCCAGCCATGGCAATGGCATTTTCTGCATGGGGCTGCTGAAGCCAGCCATAGAGCTTGCGATAAGCTTCCTTGCCGTAGTAGTCATCGGCGTTGATGACGATAAACGGCTCGGTGAGCAGCTCCCGAGCCGCCAGAACTGCCTGACCGGTGCCCCAGGGCTTTTTCCGGTCTGCGGGCACCTGGAAGCCAGCGGGAATGTCCTGCATATCCTGGAACGCATAATGAACCTCTACATCCAGTCGGCTGCACAGCGCCTCAATCCGGTTGCCAATCCGGCTGCGGAAGTCCGCCTCAATGTCCTTGCGGATAACAAAAATCAGCTTATTGAATCCGGCTGCAATGGCATCGTGGACGGAGTAGTCCATGATGATTTCATCATTCAACCCCACCGGCTCCAGCTGCTTGATGCCGCCGCCGAACCGAGAGCCAATCCCGGCTGCCATAATCAGCAATGTTGTTTTCATATCTCTATGCTCCTTCGGCTGTAATTCTTTTTCTATGTATGTCTTTATAGAATACCACATTCCGGTTTTATTGTCCAGGGAGAAAATTGTCATTTTTTCCCGTTTCCAATTGATTTCAACGATTATTCATTTTCATCCATCCGTTCAAGGAATCCCGCAGCAATCACAAAACCGCTTGCATTCTTCCCGTCTTCCCCTTATAATGGGAGGACATGGAAAAGGAGGTGTCTGCATATGAAGCTGAATCCGGCGGCCTTTCGGGGATGCTTGCTGGGAATGGCCGTGGGCGATGCCATGGGCTATCCGGTGGATTCCCTGAATCTGATGGAAATCCGGGAAAATTATGGGCCCAACGGGCTTTTGGGCTATGACCTGGCCAACGGCTATGCAGATGTAACCTCTTACACCCAGCTGGGGGCATTCACCTGCAACGGGCTGCTGATTGCCCTGACCCGGGGGCAGATGATGGGGAAAATGGCACCACTGGTGAAATACGTCGGGCTGTCCAGCCGGGAATGGCTGGTCTCCCAGCGCCCTTGGAGCAAAAAGGAGCGCACCTTCTGCTGGCTGCTGCGGCATCCAGAAATCTGCCGCCGCTACTGCATGGACACCCGCATGATGGACACTCTGAACCGAGATCCCCTGGGCACACTGGAAGCACCGGTAAACAACTTTGTCACTCCCGGAAGCTTGACCACCGCCATTGGCGCAGGGCTTTTTTATCATCCCGACCGGATGAAGCAGCGGGAATTAGACCGGCTGGGGGCGGAAACCGTGGCGCTGACCCACGGTGGAGCACAAGCGTTTCTTTCCGGGGCAGCTCTGGCGCACCTGGTCAGCCGCAGCCTGTGGCAGCCGCAGATTCCCCTGGGGGAATTGGTATCCGAAACAGCGGCAGCGGTGAATGCCCAATTCCACCAGCAGTACCCCCAGGCCTGCAACGAGCTGACGCTGCTGCTGCGGCTGGCGGTGTCCATGGAGAAGGATGCCAGTCTTGCCACCTGGGATGTGATGGAAAAGCTGCACTGCGAAAGCGCCGCCCAGGTGCTGGCAGGAGCGGTATATGCCTGTTTGGCGGGAGCGGAGGAGTTTGACACCTCCCTGATTATTGCGGTGAATCACTCCGGGCGCTCTGCCGCCGTGGGCGCGGTGGCCGGGGCACTGCTGGGACTGCGGCAGGGAGAAGCTGCTCTGCCGGAATTTTACACCGAATGCCTGGAGCCAGCCGAGCTGCTGCGGGAGCTGGCGGACGACCTGTGGGGGGGCTGCCCCATGGAGCTGGGCAATCGGCTGTTTGATGCCGACTGGGATCATAAGTACGTCCACGGCGGCGGTTAAAAAACGGGGGTCTGCCTGCGCAAACCCCCAACTTCTTTATTGTAGCACGCTCCTGCTTTCCTGTCCATTGGCGAATTTAATAAGCTTCCTGCGTATTTTCTATGAAATATCCCATCTTGCAAACGCGCAAAAAATGGATTATATTGAAGCTACAGAAAAGGAGTGAGTCCAATGTACTAGGCAGCCGCCCCTGAGATTCTGTAGAAAGCATGAGGTTAAGTAAATGGAAGAACCCAAGAGCAGTGCGAAGTAACCCCTGACCGGTTTCAGAACGAACGGTCAGGGGTTATTTCTTTGGCGGCAGTGCCGCCGGACAGTGACGCTGCGAACCCTGTACCAATACGTTGGTTCCCTGCCCCGCCCGGTTCGATACCACTCAGAAACCGTTTTGCAATTACCCTGTAGGGGTCGCCAACTTGGCGACCCGAGCGGCGCAGCCGCCTTCCACGCAACCGAGTGCTTCGATGTATGATATTCGCCAAAATCTTCTGAGTTCTTGGCTTCCCCCGGGGGGAAGCTGTCACGATGAAATATCGGCATTTCGGAACCGATATTTTGTCGTGACTGATGAGGGGTGGCGAAAGCTTAAAATCTCCACAGCATTACATTGAATGGTGGAAACTGAAACAAATACCGCTCATCCAGCTGCATTCATTTACCAACCTGTCGCCGCCCCTCATCAGTCTTTTTTATCAACCGGTTCCGAAGCGCCGGTTGATAAAAATTCCAGCTTCCCCCCGGGGGAAGCCAAGGGCACTTCGTGCTAGCAGGCGGGTGCTATAAAAAAGCGGTACGTCCGAATTACCGGGCGTACCGCTTTCCTATTTCTGTCAAATAAAACTCAGGCGTTTCTGAACCGGGACAAGAAATCCCTGGTCTCCTGCTTCTGGGGATTCCCAAAGAGGTCAGCCGGGGAACCCTCCTCACAGATGACACCCTGGTTCATGTAAACCACATGATTGCTCACATCCCGGGCAAATGCCATCTCGTGGGTCACCACCAGCATGGTCATACCTTCATCCGCCAGGGAGCGCATCACACCCAGCACCTCGCCCACCATTTCCGGGTCAAGGGCAGAGGTGGGTTCATCGAACAGCAGCACCTCCGGGTCCATTGCCAGGGCACGGGCAATGGCAACCCGCTGCTTCTGGCCGCCGGAAATCTGCCGGGGACGGGCGTTGATATAAGGTGCCATGCCCACCTTTTGCAGATACTTCATGGCGTGCTCCTTGGCTTCCTCCCGGCTGCGCTTCAGCACCTTTACCTGGCCGGTGATGCAGTTTTCCAGCACGGTCATGTTGTTGAACAGGTTGAAGCTCTGGAACACCATGCCCACATGGGTGCGGTATTGGGGAGCCTTGAAGCCCCGCGCCGCAACATTCTCGCCATGATACAGAATCTCGCCGGAGGTGGGGGTTTCCAGCAGATTGATGCAGCGCAGCAGCGTGGACTTGCCGGAGCCGGATGCACCGATGATAGAGGTTACATCGCCCTTGTTCACAACGAAATCGATGTCCCGCAGTACCTCGTGATTGCCAAAGGTTTTGGAAAGGTGATTCACCTGTAAAATACATTCTGCCATCTCAGCGGTCTCCTCTCGTGCGTCCATGCTTCAATTCCTGCTGGGTTTTCTCCCGGAACTCCTTACTGCGCTCGTCAAAGGGCGTTCCATGGTCGGGGTGTTTATAGGTTCCGGCGGTCATCACCAGGGGGTCGCCCTGCACCAGCTCATAGTCGCTGCTGCCATCCAGCTTCTTTTCCACCCACCGCAGCAGGAAGGAGGCGGTGAGGGTCATACACAGGTAGCCAATCATTTCCACCGTGGCAGAGGGGAAGTACAGATAGCTGGCACCCACGGCAGCGCGGTGGGCAGCGAAGAAATCCGGGAAACCGATGATGAACATGACGGAGGTATCCTTCACGTTGATGATGAAGTTGTTGCCAATCTGGGGCATGATGTTCCGCAGCGCCTGGGGCAGAATCACATTCATCATGGTCTGCACATGGGTCATGCCGATGGCCTTGGCACCCTCGGTCTGGCCGGGGTCGATGGAGATGATGCCGCCGCGGACAGACTCGGCCATGTAAGCACCGGTGTTGACGGAAACAACCACCAGAGCCGCCACCCACATATTGGTAAACTTCAGGGCATTGTCCGTGAAGTAAGGCAGACCATAGTAGATGAACACCGCTTGCAGCACCATGGGTGTACCGCGGAACACCTCTACATACACCCGGACGATGATGCGCACCAGCTTCAGCAAAATGCGCTTGGGCAGGGGATCATTTTTAGAGCAGGGAATGGTGTTGAGGATGCCGCAGGCAAAGCCGATGATGCAGCCGATGGCCGTGGCAGCCAGCGCCAGAATCAGGGTGTTCTGAATGCCGGTCAGATAGGAATTGCCGTATTTTGACCACAGCTTTCCAATCTCCGTGACAAGCTTTGTAAATTTATCCATGAAAAATTCCTTTCCTTTTACACAGTGCAAGCCGAGGGGAACGCTTCCTCTCGGCTTGCACGCTGTTGCACGCTTACTCGCTCAGGGGCTGGATGGCAATGGCCTGCTCCATGATGGAATTGAAATCCTCCACGGTCATGGTGCTCAGCACAGCATCAATCTTCTCCTTGAGCACGGTGTTGCCCTTCATCACGGAAACGCCGATGTTCACGTTCTCTGCCCGCACTTCCTCATCAAACTGGAAGTCGCCATCGGTGCCGGAGAAGTCCAGAATCTTCAGGTCGGGATAGGCGGCAACGGCACCCTGGGCAGTGGGCATATCGGTGCAGATGAAGTCAACCATGCCGGTCTCCAGCGCCATCAGCATGGCGGGAGCGGTTTCGGCAGCAGGCTGGACATTGGCACCGGCAATCTGGGGCAGGCACTGGTCATACCAGATGGTGGCAATCTGTGCGGTGCAGGAGCCGCCCTTCAGGTCGGCAATGGAAGCAGCGTTTGCAAACTTGCTGTCTGCCTTGGCAACGCAAACAATGGTAGCGTAGAAGTAGGGGCCGGCGAAATCGACCTGCTCGCTGCGCTCGGCAGTCATGGACTGGCCGGCGATGACGGCATCAAACTTGCCGGTCTGGATGCCGGGCACCAGAGAATCCCAGTCGCTCTGAATCACCTCCAGCTCCCAGCCGTTGGCCTCTGCAATCTTCTTGCCAATCATCACGTCATAGCCGTTGGCATAGGAACCGGGGACATTGGAGATGGGCACAGCACCGTTGGAATCATCGCTCTGAGTCCAGTTGTAAGGGGCGTAGGCGCACTCCATGGCGATGGTCAGCACGCCGTCCTCCACGCCGGAGGGAACAGTGGCATCATTAGCGCTGACGCTGCAAACCACCATGGTGAGCATCATGGCAACGGCCATGACAAGGGCTGTAATCTTCTTCATAACAATACCTTCCTTTTCTTGCCGGAGACACCGGCGTGTAATAAAAAATGAACCGCTTTGGCAAGCGGTCCATGGGAAATCGGCATTGTGTATGAATAAATATTCATGCAATCCGAATGGCCAAAGATAGCGCTTCACAAAGTTTTTGTGACAGTCCGGCAGATATTCTCTGACGACCCAGCAGGAGGAAACCGGGTGATTTCATCCCACTTCGGCGGTGCGCCCTTTCGCCCACTGCGGCCACCCGGCCTTGCAATGGGGTACTGATGCGACCCGCGCCTCTATCCAAATGAGCGATTCAATTTGTAATGATATTACCACGCTGGAAATGCACTGTCAAGTGCTACAGATAAAAATCAAAAAGTTTGTGCATTCCGTCAGAATTGAGAATGGTCTGCCCGTCAGAAATGAACAATTTGAAAATTATTCTGGAAATTTGTGGGAGGATATGATACAATAGATAGAGTGTTACTCCTTGCAAGAAAGCATCTTCAAGGAAAGGATATGAGGCTGTGATTAAAAAATTTTTTCTTCCTCTGTTTGACGCAGAAAAGCGGGTAAGAGAATACGGCAGAGAAGATCGATGGCAGCAGGTCAGCGTCATCATACGGCTGACCATTGCGGCCTTTGCAGTGATGGGCTTCGTGGATTTATTGCAGCACTCCTATTTTCCCCTGGCCACCACGATTGCCTCGGTACTGATGCTGTACGGCGGTCTGCGGGCAGGTAAGAAAAAGAAAAACACCCTCCCGGTGGAAATCGCGGCCTTTATCATTTTGGCCGGGTTCTTCACAGCCTACATCATCTGCGGAAGCAATGACGGGCTTTCCGTATTGTGGATTATTTTCGTTCCGTTTATGTATATGACCATGATTAACCTGCGGTTAGGGCTGGGGCTGAGTGTTTACTATTTGCTGCTGCTGGTTTTGACCTTCTATGGTCCTTTCCAGGGGCTGCTGCGATACAACTATTCCCCGATGATGCGCACCCGGTTTCCCCTGCTGTATCTTGTAGACTGCGTGATCTCGCTGTACTGCGTGCGCAAGATGCTGCTTGACCGCAGCGAGCTGATTCAGGCGCAGGAAAAGCTGCAAGTCATCAGCTTTGTGGATGTCAACACCGGGCTGCAAAACCGGGCGGCGTTCTCCCGCTACCAGCAGGAGTCCGACTACACCGGCATGGGGCAGCTGGCGGTGGTGTTCATTGATGTCAATGGGCTGCACGAGCTGAACAACCGCCTGGGGCATCCCGCCGGTGACAAAATGCTCCGCTTTGTGGGGCAGCTGTGCAAAGAGATGTTCCCCGAGGATCGGGTGTACCGGCTGGGCGGTGACGAATTTTTAATCGTCATCGAGCGCAAGGAGCAGTGCGTCATTCAGAAAACCATGGATGCGCTGGATACCAGGGTGGAGGAGGCAGGCTACTCCATCGCCTACGGCCTGGAATTCCGCCGGGAACACTTTGATTTGGAGGACATGGTAAACGCCGCAGACAACAAGATGCTGGGTGCCAAAGCTGAACACTACCGAAAACTCGACCGCGAAGGAAGATAATCATCGGGGGCTGCTGCAAAACGAATTTTGCAGCAGCCCTATTTTTCGTCCAGCAGCCAATCCAGCAGATTCAGGGATTTGATTCCGTTGTAGGATTTGATAAAGTCCCGATCCATGGACAAAACGATTTTTTCGTAATTGTCCGGAATCATTTGCAGAGGCCGCAGCTCCCGCTCCCGGGTTTCCGGGGAAAGCATACTTTCCGTTACCTGAATGTAAACCTTGTCCTCTGGCTTTTCCGCTACGAAGTCCACTTCGGTATCGCCTACTTTTCCGATATATACCCGGTAGTCCCGGCGAAGCAGCTCCAGATAGACGGTGTTTTCCAGAATATGTCCCCGATCTGCATCCCGGTAGCCCAGCAGCATATTCCGGAAGCCCATGTCGATAATATAGTTCTTTCCCAGCGTTTTCAGCAGCTGCTTTCCCTTCACATCATAACGCCCCACAGGAAAGAAAATATAGGCACTGTGGAGCATGGAGATATACTTCTCAACGGTTTTCCCAGCAACATTGCGCCCTTTGATGTCCCCCTCGTTGTACAGTACATTTCCGATGCTGCTGGGAGAATTGATGCTGCCGATGTTGGAGCAGAGAAACAGCATAATTTTCTGAAGCATTGCTTGGTCGGCACCCTCGTTGCGCTGTAAAATGTCACGCAGAACAACGGTGGAATAGATGCCCTCCAATGCCTGATTGCTTCGGGCTTCATTGAACCGGTACTCCCGCAGAATGGGCATACCACCGAACTGTAAATACTTCTGGAATTTTTCTTCCAGCGTAACAAATTGGTCAAAGCTGTAGAAAGTCAGGAACTCCTTAAAGGACAGGGGCAGCATCCGGATTTCCACATAACGTCCGGAAAGCAGGGTGGAAAACTCCGTGGACAGCAGATAGGCGTTGGAGCCGGTGATGTAAATATCCACATCATAATCCAGCCGGAAGGATTCAATGGCCTTTTCCCAGTGGCTTACCGCTTGCAGTTCGTCGAAAATCAGATAGGTTTTTCCGCTATCTGGAATCTTTTGGCTGACATAGTCGTAGAAGGCAAGATAATCGGAAAGCGTCCGGTAGCGCAGAGACTCCAGATTCATATGAATAATGTGAGATTCCGCAACGCCCTGCTCCAGAAGATACTGATGGTACAGTTCCAGCAGGGACGATTTGCCACACCTACGAATGCCAGTGACGATCTTTACCAGATCTACATTTCGGTTTTGAATGAGCTGCCTCAGATATTCCGGGCGATTGACGAGTTCCACCATTGTTGCATACCTCCGTGGCTTTTCTTTTATTATACCCCGGAGCAATGCAATGTCAATAGTTTCGAACTTACAAGTCGAAAACTATTATAAAAACGACAGTTTTCGACCTGACTATAGTCCCATCATCTCCCGCACAACCCGGTCTGCCATCTTCACAGAGCCAACCAGGATCAGCATATTGAAGATCAGCTCTCCAATGTAGCTCCACACCATCGTAGCAGCTGCCGCTCCCGCATCCACCACAGGGGGCGAGGACGCAAAGGCGGAGAAAATCACGCAGGCCAGAACGATGACGGCTCCTTCCAGGCAGACGGAAGCATAGCTTTTGAGAAAGCTCTTGCCAATGCTCTGGGTGGGTTCCCCGGCAAAGGTGGATAGCGGAATGGGAGCAATGGCTGTGTACATGAACATTTTGAAGAAACGCCCGTAAACGCTGAGGATCATCTGAAAAGACAGCACCCAGATGAACAGGCCGCCGATCAGCGTGACGGCCCACAACGGGATGGATTCAAAGAACCCGCAGTCCTCAATGGCCGAAACAATTTCAGACGGCAGCACAGCGGACTGGGGCTGTCCAAAGCCCGCTGCCTGCATGATGGTGGAGATCACCCCCTGCACAATGTCCAATAGTGCCAGCATCAAATCCATGCCGTAGGAGATCACACCCTTAGCAAGGGCAAACCGCACGAACAGCCGCAATGCGTGTTCCGGGCGTTTGACTTCCGTCAAAGAACCGCAGGTTTTCATCACACCGATCACAAAGAACAGTACCAGCAGCGCATAGCCAATAGCCTGCAAGGCTCCGTGAATGCTGGACACCACATTCCAAAGGGTGCCGCCCTTGAAGCTGGTGGGGGACTGGGTAATGAGCTGCCAGATCTCACTGAGCTTGTCATTCCAGACATTCAGGGCTTTTTCCAGGTTTTGTACGACCCAGTTGTCTGACAATGGTTTTCACCTCCTATCCTGGGCAGGCCGTGTGGCCTGCCCTTTGTGGTTTCTTACGCAATAATCAGGTCCAGAATCTCCTTGGCGAAGGTGATGACGATACCACCGGCCAGAGTCAGGAAAC
>ERZ837910.5977-NODE-5977-length-10413-cov-4.163738_pt1 | contig 10413 bp, 10 predicted proteins | sample MGYA00519940_ERZ837910 | MGnify/ENA primary metagenome ERZ837910 (study PRJEB31850, sample SAMEA3708825) | human gut metagenome | biome: human gut; feature: human-associated habitat; material: faeces | place: China | collected 2014 ... | reverse complement strand
CTGCTTTTTACGCCCAGTTTAGGGTGGATGCTGGGGGTTAAGGATTCCGGGCGCGTCCTAATGGCATGGGACATACGACCCGGTTTCCGTGGAGACCTGGTGTTGTGTGACGACGGACAGCTCCTCAAGCTTGAGGCCCGCTCGCATACGAACCAGGATAGGAACCTGCAAGGCAGTGCGCAGAGTCGTGTGCTGCGTGTAGTGTAGCCTGCCTTGAGTGAGCATGAGGGAAAAGAGGATCATGCAGCAGAACGTTGCCGGCCGGAACAGTCGCTGAAATCGCTTCTGGAAACCATGCTTGCAAAAGAGGCTAAGACTATGGCAAACTCTGTCGTGGAAAACACCTAGGCTGTCGTAACTGGGCAGACGGGGGATTGCGGTACGGACTAAGTGGCAATCGGGTACTTCGGTTGGCAACGCCGAAGCGGGGAAATCAAATGGAAACGGCCTGTGCGGCAACGGCAGGTTTTTCCCGGGGAAATCCAACCCGACCTAAGCCGTAAGATTTATCCCGCCTGCTGCCGTTATTATTAAAAACGGAGGGTGCGGCAAGGCCGCTTCCCATTCATATGAGTAAGAAAACAGTAAAATGGGTGGCAACCATTTCGGTGATTACCCTTTTTGTATCCGGCGCAATCAGCTTTCTTTCCGAGGAGCTGCTGTCCAGTAGTGGGCTCATTGCGGCGTTTTTTATTTTGCTGTCCATCATTCTGGTGGGCATTGTGTTTGATGTGATTGGCGTGGCTGTCACCTCTGCCAACGAACGCCCCTTCCATTCTATGGCTGCCCGGAAGGTGCCTGGGGCGCAGGAGGCCATCCAGCTGCTGCGCAATGCCGAGCGCGTGGGATCCATCTGTAACGACGTAGTGGGTGATATCTGCGGCGTTGTGTCCGGTTCTGCCTCAGCGGCCATTGCTTCCAAAGCTGTTGCCCACTTTACCTTTTCCTGGAGTGGCGTTCTGCCCCTGGTGCTGTCGGCGCTGGTGGCAGCCCTCACCGTGGGCGGCAAGGCGGTGGGGAAATCCTATGCCATCAATTCCTGCACCCAGATTGTGCATTTTGCGGGCAGGGTGATTCATGTGTTCCGCCGCTTCTGTTCCCTGTTTTCAAAAAAAAGAGATAGGTAGTGTTTGCTTGTGGAGATTTTACCAAACATCAATTGCCATGAAGATCTCCTGCGTCTGTCAGAGAAAAAACGCACGGCATTGTGTGCGGAAATTCGGCAATTTTTAATATCCAGCGTTTCCCAGACCGGCGGCCATCTGGCAGGCAACCTGGGCGTGGTGGAGCTGACGGTGGCACTGGAAACCGTATACGACACCGCAAAGGACCGTCTGGTGTTTGACGTAGGGCATCAGTCCTATGTCCACAAGCTCCTCACCGGACGGCGGGAGAATTTTACCACCCTGCGCCAGTTTGGCGGGATGTCCGGCTTCCCCAAGCCGGAGGAAAGCATTACCGATGCCTTTGTGGCGGGTCATGCTTCCAGCGCCGTGTCCATTGCCTTGGGCATGGCACGGGCAAGAACGCTGCAGCAAAAGTCTTATCAGGTGGTTGCCCTGATGGGCGATGGTGCAGCAACCGGCGGCATGGCCTATGAGGGGCTGAACGATGCCGCTGACAGCCGGGAGCCGATTGTGATTGTGCTCAATGACAATGAGATGTCCATTGGCAAAAACGTGGGCGGCATTTCCCATCATTTTTCAAAGCTTCGTTCCAGCGAGCGGTATCTGGGGGTGAAGCGGTGGTATCGCAATACCCTGTATCAGATTCCCGGCGGCAAAAAAGTGTATCTATTAACCAGCCGGGCAAAAAAGAGAATCAAGCATTTTTTGCTGCAAACCACCATTTTTGAAAATATGGGGCTGAAGTATTTTGGCCCGGTGGACGGCCATGACGTGAACGATTTGATTTCGGTTATTCGTGCCGCCCGGGATTTGCAGGAGCCTGCCCTGGTTCATGTGGTTACCAAAAAGGGCAAAGGCTATGCACCCGCAGAGGAAGACCCGGCAAAATTTCATGGCATCGGAAAATTCGACCCGGAGACCGGCAAAAAGCTGGCGGCCAAGGTCTATACCTTCTCCGACTCCTTCGGAGATACATTGGTGGCCATTGCCAAGCAGCAGTCGAATGTGTGCGCCATCACTGCCGCCATGCCCGGCGGTACGGGACTGCTGAAGTATATGCGCCAGTTCCCGGAGCGCCTGTTTGACGTGGGTATCGCCGAGGAACACGCTGTTTCCATGGCCGGCGGACTTGCCAAGCAGGGCATGGTTCCCGTGGTGGCGCTGTACTCCACCTTCTTGCAGCGCGCCTTTGACCAGATGATGCAGGATGTGGCACTGTTACACCTGCATGTGGTGTTTGCAATTGACCGTGCCGGTCTGGTGGGAGATGATGGTCCAACCCATCACGGCGTGTTTGATGTGGGCTTCCTGCGCCAGATGCCCGGCTTCTGTGTGCTGGCTCCGGCCAGCCTGAAGGAGCAGCAGGAAATGCTGTGCTGGGCCATTCGGGACTGTAATGGCCCCGTTGCGGTTCGCTATCCCAGGGGTACCGAGGGGGCGTACACCGCTTCTTCCTGGGACGGTAAGCAAAAGGCTGTCCGCCACCGGGCGGGCAGGGACGTGACCCTGATAACCTACGGAACCATGATAAATTCCGTCATGGAGGCAGCGGAAAAGCTGGCGCAGTCCGGCATCTCCGCCGCCGTGGTGCGCCTGATGCAGCTGACGGATATTTCAGCGGAGGCGCTGCTTCCGCTGCTGGCTGAAAAAAGACAGGTAGTCGTTGTCGAGGAGGCGGCGGCCAACTCCGGTGTAAAGCAGGCGGTTGCCTGGGAACTGATGCAGCATTGCCCGGACTGCCGGGTCAGCGGCATTGATTTGGGGGATGGTTTTGTAACCCATGGTGCGCAAAAGCGCCTGTATGAAGCGTGCGGCCTGGATGCCGCATCCATTGCAAATTTTGTAAGCGGGGTGCTGGAACATGAAAAATAAAAAGCGGCTGGATGTGCTGCTCACCGACCTCGGCTATGTGGAAACCCGCTCCAAGGCACAGGCTGTTATTATGAGCGGCCTTGTGTATGTGGATGGCCAGAAGGCGGATAAACCCGGCATCTCCTATGAGGAAACCGTGCAGATTGAAGTGCGGGGAGCGGCGTGCCCCTATGTCAGTCGAGGTGGTTTGAAGCTGGAAAAGGCGCTGCGGGACTTTGGCGTGCAGCCTGTGAATTATGTATGCTCTGATTCCGGTGCATCCACCGGCGGCTTTACCGACTGCCTGCTGCAGCAGGGAGCCAAGAAGGTCTTCGCCATCGACGTGGGCTATGGGCAGCTGGACTGGAAAATCCGCTCCGACCCTCGGGTGGTGGTGATGGAGCGCACCAATATCCGCTATGTCACGCCGGAGCAGTTGGGAGAGCCGCTGGACTTGTCCGTGGTGGACGTGAGCTTTATCTCCCTGAAAATAGTACTGCCTGCCATCAAGGCGCTGCTCAAGCCCACCGGGCAGGTGCTGTGCCTCATCAAGCCCCAGTTTGAAGCGGGGAAGGACAAGGTGGGCAAAAAGGGCGTTGTCCGTGACCCTGCCACCCATTTGGAGGTGCTGGAGCAGTTCATTGCCCTGGCGCATGAGCTGGACTTTCACATTCTGGGTCTTACCTTCTCTCCGGTGAAAGGACCGGAAGGAAACATTGAATTTTTGGGACATCTGACCCTCTCCGACCGGCCGGAAAACTGTCCCGACCCTGCCGAGGTCGTCCGGCAAGCGCATGAGACATTGGACAAAGGAGCGGATGTATGAAAAATCTTATCCTGACGCCCAACCCTTACCGGGATAAAAATTTCCATACCCTGCGCTGCGCCGTGCAGATCCTAAAGGATGCGGGCTTTCAGGTAAAGGCCTGTCTCCCTTTTGAGGTGGAGCGCAGCTGTGAGCTGCCCAAAGATATCCGCTTTTCCCGCCTGGATCGGGAAATGGGAAATGCGGATTTGGTCATTTGCTTTGGCGGCGATGGCACCATCCTCCACATAGCCAAGGCAGCCACCAAGCGGGGATTGCCCCTGCTGGGGGTGAATATCGGTACCCTTGGCTTCATGGCAGAGCTGGAAAGCACGGAGTTGGATAAACTCAGGCTGCTGGCAGAGGGAAAATACACCATTGATAACCGCATGATGCTGGATGTCACCGTTCAGCGGGAGCGGGAAATTATTTTTCATGACATCTGTCTCAACGACGCTGTCATCACCAAGGGAGCGGTGGCGAGAATTGTCCATCTGGCAGTGAAGTGCGATGGCATCCAGGCGATGGAATGCGGCGGCGACGGTGTGATTATCTCCACCCCCACCGGTTCCACGGCCTATAGCCTGTCCGCGGGTGGTCCCATTGTGGAGCCGGAGGCGGAGAGCATCATCATCACGCCTATCTGCTCCCACGATGTGGCAAGCCGCTGCATTGTGGCTTCCGGCAAGCGGGTGGTCACCGTGTCCATGACCAGCGCCTCCCGCCGCAACGCCTATCTGAGTGTGGATGGGGGCAAGACCCTGCGCCTGAATATGGGCGATGTAGTAACCATAAAAAAATCCAAGCTGGAAACGCGGTTGGTTCGACTGAACGACCGCAGCTTTTACGATGTGGTTAATTTAAAATTCCGAAAAGGATGAGGAGGCAGAGGCATGGGTGTAAAGTCAGACCGCCAGGCCAAAATCATGGAGATTATCTCCAACCAAAATATCGAAACCCAGGAGCAGCTGCTGGAGCAGCTGAATCAAGCAGGATTTGCCAGTACCCAGGCGACCATTTCGCGGGATATTAAGCAGCTGCGCATTGTCAAGGAATTGACCAGTCTCGGAACCTATCACTACACCACTGCTTCCCGGGAGGTTGCCAACACCTTTTCTACCCGGCTCAATACCATTTTCCGGGAATGCGTCACCAGCTTTGACTATGCCCAAAATATCATTGTGATTCATACCCTGCCGGGGCTTGCCAATGCGGCGGCTTCTGCACTGGATGCCATGAGCCGCAGCGTGGTGCTGGGAACGCTGGCAGGCGATGATACAGTGATTGCCGTTATGCGTGACACCAATGCTGCCGCCGCCTTCTGCGGCGAAATTCACGGACTGATTAGATAATGGGAGGGAGCATCCGTGCTGAATCTTCTGCACATCGAAAACATCGCGGTTATTGAGAGCGCGGATATTTCGTTTGGAACCGGCTTCAATGTTCTTACCGGTGAAACCGGTGCCGGTAAATCCATTGTCATTGATGCCATCTCTGCCATTTTGGGCGAGAGAGCATATCGGGACATGATAAGGACAGGGGAAGAAAAGGCCTCTGTCCGTGCTGTCTTTTCTCAGGTTGCTCCCCTGGATTGGTTCAATGAAAACGGGGTGCCCTATGACCGGGAGACGGTGATTCAGCGGGACATTTTTCTGGACGGCAAAAATGTGTGCCGGGTCAACGGAACCCTGGTTTCTGTGACCATGCTGCGGAAGCTGGGCATCCAGCTGATGAACATTCACGGGCAGCATGATTCTGCCTCCCTGTTCGACGAGGAAAATCACCTGATTTTCCTCGATGATTTTTCTTCCAACCAGGCGCTGCGGCAGGCTTACCAGGAAAAATACCAGGCGGTTGCCGCCCTGCGGCGGGAAATCCAGCGGATGACCATGGACGAGGGGGAAAAGCTGCGGCGCATGGAAACGCTGCAATATCAGATTGCGGAAATTGAAAAGGCGGAGCTGGAACCGGGGGAGGATGAAGCCCTGGAGGAGCGCCGCAAGCTGCTGCAAAATGCCGAGCGGCTGTCCAAGGGAATGGACGAAGCGGTAGAGGCGCTGTATGGCGGTGAGGAATCCGATGGGGCTGCCGGTCTGCTGACCCAGGCAGAGCACGCCCTGGGGCGGCTGAGCCGGTTCAGCGACAGCTTCACTTCCCTCCACGAGCGGGTGACGGATCTGATGTATCAGGTGCGGGATGCCGCCGAGGAAGCCAAGGATATGCGGGATGATTTGAGCTATTCTGCGGATGAATTGGAGCAGATTGAGTCCCGGCTGGATGTAATCTATCGCCTCAGGAAAAAATACGGCACCACCTGCCGGGAGATTCTCGATTACCTGGAAAAAGCCCGGAAGGAGCTGGCAGACATTGAGTTTGCCGACGACCGCCTGGAGAAGCTGAAGCAGAAGCTGCAAAAGGCGGAGCAGGAAGCCTGGGCGGCGGCAGAGGCGCTGCGGCAGAACCGCCGGGAAAATGCCGAAATCATGTCTGCCCGGATTTTGCAGGAGCTGAAGGAGCTGGATATGCCCCGGGTGCAGTTCAACTGCCAGTTCCGGGAGCTGGAGCTACAGCCCAACGGTGCCGATGCGGTGGCATTTTATCTCTCTGCCAATGCCGGTGAAGCATTAAAGCCGCTGAGCAAGGTAGCCTCCGGCGGCGAGCTGGCTCGGATTATGCTGTCCATGAAAAACGTGCTGGCAGAAAAAGACCAGATTGCCACCCTGATTTTTGACGAGGTGGACACCGGCGTTTCCGGTCGTGCCGCCCAGAAGGTTGCCGAGAAGCTGCGCAAGCTGGCGCAGCACAAGCAGGTGCTGTGCGTGACCCATTTGCCCCAGATGGCAGCGCTGGCAGATACCCATATGCTGATTTCCAAATGCGAGCGGGACGGACGCACCTACACCAGCGTCACCCCCCTGGATACAGAGGGCAGAAAGCGGGAGCTGGCACGCATCATCGGCGGCACCCACATCACCGAAACCACCCTGAAAAGTGCGGAGGAAATGCTGCGATTTGAGGAAAATCAGGCGCAGCGCTGAGTGGGGGACTCCGTTGGATGGTATTTGCATACGGCTCGTTGGAGTCGCCACCTTGTCGACCTGCTGGCACGAAGTGCCCTTGGCTCCCTCTCTGAGGGAGCTGCTGAGCGAACGCGAAGCTGAGGGAGTGTCCCCCGTTGGGTCCCATGCACCGAAGTCTTTTGAGTCCGTAGGGGAGGCTCTTAGCCTCCCGCACCCCCCGGATTTTAGCAAGCATTCAGTTGAATGGCACACGCCCCATCGGCTGCGCCGCAAAGACTTCATAGCGACATAAAAAAAGCAGACCCGGGAGTAATTCCTGGGTCTGCTTTTTGCAGATGGCTTACTTCTTGGCCTTCTTCTCAGCCTTGGCCTTTGCCTTGGCTTCCTGCGCCTTCTTCTGCTCGGCCTTCTTCTGCTCGGCAGCGGTTTCATTGGTGGACATAGCCCACTTTGCCAGCTCAATGCGCACCTGGTCAGCGCCGGTCTCAATCACCAGCTTGTCGTCCTTGATGCTGACAACAGTGCCGCAGATGCCGCCGATGGTGGTAATCTTGTCGCCCACCTTTACAGCGGAACGCATTTCTTCGGCTTCCTTCTTGCGCTTGTTTTCGGGACGAATCAGCATGAAGTAGAAAACAGCCAGCATCAACACCAGCATGATGAGGGTGCTGCCCATACCGCCGGCAGCGGCAGTTGCGTCAGTCAGAAAAAGATTCATTGGAAAAACTCCTTTTGTTTAATATCTGTTCTATTATAGCATTACACCCGGAAAAAGCAAGAGTGAATTAGATTCTGCGTGCCAGTTTTTCAGAGTATTCCTGGCGGAAGGACGCAAAAGTGCCGTTGTCCAGTTCCTGACGAATCCGCTCCATCAGCTTATTGTAGAAATACAGATTGTGCATTACCGCGAGGCGCATGGCAAGCATCTCCTCTGCCACAAACAGGTGACGGATGTATGCCTTGGAGTAGCGACGGCACACCGGGCAGTCGCACTGGGGGTCGATGGGGCTGTCGTCCAGGGTATACTTGGCGTTTTTCAGGTTGATGGCACCTTCCCAGGTAAACAGCCGGGCGTGGCGGGCGTTCCGGGCGGGCATCACGCAGTCGAAGAAGTCCACGCCCCGGGCAACACCTTCGATGATGTTGGTGGGAGTGCCCACGCCCATGAGGTAGCGGGTCTTGTTGACGGGCATATGCTCCTCAACGGCCTCAATGATGTCGTACATCTCCTGGGCGGTTTCGCCCACTGCCAGACCGCCGATGGCGTAGCCAGGTAAATCCAGCTCGGCAATCCGCTGCATATGGGAAACCCGCAGGTCAGCATAGGTGCCGCCCTGGTTGATGCCCCACAGCATCTGCTGGGGATTGACGGTGTCGGGCAGGGCATTGAGCCGGGCATTTTCCGTCTTGCACCGCACCAGCCAGCGGTAGGTGCGGTCGATGCTTTTCTGCACATACTCCCGGGGTGCGGGATTTTCGATGCACTCGTCAAAGGCCATGCACATATCCGAGCCAAGATTGGACTGAATCTGCATACTTTCCTCCGGTCCCATAAAAATCTTGTGACCGTCGATGTGGGAGGAGAAGTAGACACCCTCCTCCTTGATGCGGCGCAGGGCAGCCAGGCTGAACACCTGAAATCCGCCGGAGTCGGTGAGGATGGGACCGTTCCAGGTCATGAACTTGTGCAGGCCGCCCATCTGCCGCACCACCTTGTCGGTGGGGCGCAGGTGCAGGTGGTAGGTGTTGGAAAGTTCCACCTGGCAGCCAATGTTTTTCAGGTCAGCGGCGCTGAGTGCGCCCTTGATGGCACCCTGGGTGCCGACATTCATAAAAACGGGAGTTTGAACCACACCGTGGGCGCAGGTAAATACACCCCGGCGGGCTTTCCCTTCTGTTTTTTTCAGCTCAAACATAGTTACTCCATTTTCAATGTTTATTTTGCAGTACTGGCATTTGTGTATTGCAGGAACTACGCACGGCAGCGTTCTCATACAAACAGTCCTGCGAAGCGTCAATATCTCCGTATTCACGCCGCAGACCTTGACAAACACAAAGTTCCCTCCTTATCGCAGCAGAAGCATTTCTGCCTTGTATAACGAGGAACAAGGGAGGTTGGAAAACGATGAAATCTCTCTATTTCCAGTGTAGTGACAGGGATTATTCTAGCCTGAAATCCCCAGATTGTCAACCGGAATGTGACGGGGAAATGGTTTAGCCGGACGGCCGAAGGTGCAACGGTACACGAGCCCGTCTCTTTGCAGGGATTGACAAAGCCGTGAACGTATGTTATCATTACCGAAATTAAAAAAGAAACAAACTGTCAAGTGACCGTTGAGCCGCCCCATTGGTTCAAAGGAGAAAAGGGAAGTCGGGTTCAATCCCCGCACGAACGGGTCACTGTAATCGCGGAATCTCTCTCTGCCCCGCAGGAAACAGCGGGAAGGTGTCATTGCGGCTTCGGCTGTGAGAAGACACGGGAAGGGGTAGTGAGGCGTAGTCAGGAAACCTGCTTGACGGTTGAAAACGGCCCCCGATTCGGCACTTGCTTTCGTGTTTCACTGGTTTTCGGAACTGCGCTTTTGGCGTTGTTCTGCGCTGGAGTGTGTTGAAGCCGGAACCGCGCTGATTCAGAGCGGTTCCGGTTCTTTTTATGAGAGGAAGCTTGGCATGAAAATTGCGTTAGAAAACATTGCCCCCCGGGATATTGAGCGGCGGAGCTTTGAAATCATCACTCAGGAGTTGGGCGATACCCCTCTGATTCCCGGCACTGAGCCGATTGTAAAGCGCTGTATTCACACAAGCGCGGATTTTGACTATGCCCAAAACCTGCGCTTTTCTCAGAATGTGGTAGCCCAGGCGCTGGATGCCATCCGCTCCGGCGCAAGCATCATCACGGATACCAAGATGGCTGCCTCCGGCATCAATCAGACTGCCCTGGCGCGCTATGGCGGTAAGGTCTGCTGTTTTATCTCTGACCCGGATGTGGTCAATGCTGCCGCTGCCCAGGGGACTACCCGCGCTGTGGCAGCCATGGATAAGTCCGCCGCACTGGGCGAGGACTTTATTTATGCCATCGGAAACGCCCCCACTGCCCTTGTCCGCCTGTACGAGCTGATAAATGAGGGCAAGATTCATCCCAAGCTGGTCATCGGTGTGCCGGTGGGCTTTGTCAATGTGGTGCAGTCCAAGGAGCTGATTCTTTCCAGCAAAGTGCCCTATATTGTGGCCGCCGGACGCAAGGGAGGCAGCAACATCGCCGCGTGCATCTGCAATGCATTGCTGTATATGCTGAACACCGACCGTCCCGTTCACTAAGCCGGGTGGAAAGCTGAATATAAAAAATGGGGCGGCCTCAAAATGATTTTTCAAAATCATTCGAGGCCGCCTCTCTTTTCCCTGCAGGGGATGAAAAGTGTACTGTTTTCCTTTTACATGCTATCCTATTCAATGATGAGCAGGTATTGTCTGACAGGCTCTTTGAGCATTGCGCTGAGATTGACGAAGCGCCACGAAGCCATATGGAGCAGATTGTGCCAGAGCTGGCAACGCAGTACGGCGTGACAGAGCAACTGAAAGCCGAAAAGCAAATGGAATGGGTGCGGCAGAT
>ERZ837910.5976-NODE-5976-length-10413-cov-5.536300_pt1 | contig 10413 bp, 8 predicted proteins | sample MGYA00519940_ERZ837910 | MGnify/ENA primary metagenome ERZ837910 (study PRJEB31850, sample SAMEA3708825) | human gut metagenome | biome: human gut; feature: human-associated habitat; material: faeces | place: China | collected 2014 ... | reverse complement strand
CCATCACGTTTAAGGTTCCACAAGTTTCAGTATTGTTCAATTTTCAAGGTCCTGCGCTGTTTGAAACAGCTTGTTTATTTTACTTCATCAAGTCCTGTTTGTCAAGTACTTTTTTGAAATTTTCTTAAACAATCTTTTCAATCAGCCGCTGTCTTTCGGACAGCTTTGTTAGGATACCACATCAGGTTTGATTTGTCAACAGCTTTTTTGAGGTTTTTCCAAATTTTCTGATGCTGCTTTGTCCAGCCAGGCGCCCCCTATTGGATATCACCTGTGCTATTCAAAGTGGTGTTATTTTAGCACATGCAAGTGTCATCGTCAAGGGCAAAACGTGCAGAAGTCATACTTTTGTCGAATCGCACAGTTTTTATGGCTCCGAATTGGAAAAACAGCCATCATTTTGTGTTTTCTTATTCGCTTGTCAGCTCTTTGCGCATCCATTTCAAAATCTTTCGTTCGCGGCGCGATATCTGTACCTGGGTAGTACCAAGGATTTGTGCCGTTTCACTTTGGGTTTTGCCCGCATAAAAGCGCAGGCGGATGAGTTGCCGGTCGGATTCATTCAGTCGTTTCAATATTTCCGCCAAACCGATCCGTTCCGCCAATACTTCTTCCGGTGAATCCACCGGGATATCCCATTCTCTTGTTCCGTCCTCATCATCCGCCGGGGTCAGAGAGATAACCGGCATAGCAGCCTGAATGGATACCGCCACCTGCTCCGGCGTTGCCCCCAGGTTTTGTGCCAGCTGTGCCACGGTTGGCTCTGCGCCGGTCAGCTTCATCAGGCGTTCCCGTTCCGCTGTCACTTTTAATCCAAGTTCTTTGATCGAACGGCTGACCTTAACAGTTCCCCCGTCCCGGAACAGCTTTTTGATCTCACCCAAGATGACCGGCACCGCATAGGTGGAGAAACAGACCCCGCGGTCCGGGTCAAACCCATCGCACGCTTTGACAAGCCCCAGGCAGCCCGCCGAATACAATTCTTCGTATTCGATGCCGCGGCCTGTAAAGCGGCCAGCACAGGAATGTACAAGGCCAAGATTTTTCTGGATGAACTCCGTGCGCGGTAATGTGGTAAAAAGTGCGGTGGGATTTGCGGTTGCCATATCAGCTGCCTCCCTGCAATCGGGAACGAACGTCTGCCCTGCCACTAGGCGTTGATTCGTTCCGGTTTTAGCGGGCATATCCGCAACGGTCAACAGATTCCACTCTGCTGTACTGGCTGATTCTGCCCTATGTAGGAGCGCACACGCCAAAACTCACCGGGAATCCAGGTGACGGCTCATGGTAACGCGTGTTCCCCGTCCCGGTGCAGAGGATACATGGACCCGATCCATAAAGCTCTGCATTACCGCAAAACCCAGGCCCGCGCGCTCGTCCGGGTTGCCGGTGGTATACATTGGCTCCATTGCCTTGGCAACGTCCGGGATACCAACGCCTTTATCCGATATGGTAATGCGCACATTGCCGCCTTCATACAAAACAGCCGTCATCGTAATGGGGCCGACGGTATCCGGATAGGCATGGACGATGCAGTTGGTGACAGCTTCTGACACGGCCGTTTTGATATCTGCCAGCTGCGGCACGGTCGGGTCCGCCTGGGCCAGAAACGCCGCAAGTGCCGCACGGGAAAAACTTTCGTTGACGCTGCGGCTGGCAAAGGTCATTTTGACCTGATTCAGCATTTTCATGATGTGACCTCCCCCACGATCAAACGTAATGGATATGCGCCAGATCCAGCATGCGGCGCACGGTATCCGGTGCGTTTTGCACAACAAGCCGCCCACCCAGGCCGGACATCTGGCGCCCGCGGCCCAGAATCAGCCCCACACCGGAGGAATCCATAAAAGTAACGCCGGAAAAATCCATCGTCAGCAATTCCGGCATGCGGGCATCGATCTGCGCATCAATTTCACGCCGTAGGGCCTGCGCGGCATGGTGGTCGATCTCACCGGTCAGGTAAGCCGCCAATGTTCCCTGCGCCGGAACAAAACAAACTTTCGCCAAGGGGGTTGTCCACCTCTTTCATTTTTGGTAATAGCAGCAAAAAGCGCCCTGCTGCTGGGGTATGTTCCCAGTATACAGGGCGCTGTGCGCATATTTTGTTGGAATTGGGGTTACTTTTCCGCTTCTTTGAGCAGCAGTGGACGGGCCTGAGCAGCAAGGTAAAGGCTGCCGCACACCACCACACCAGCCAGGTTGTTTTCATCGGCGTAATCCACCGCAAGGCGGATGGCCTTTGCCACGCTGGGGGCGGCTTCGGCATCCATATGGTACTTGGCTTCCTCCTCCAGTTCTTCTGCCGTCATGGCGCGGGGGCTATCCGGCGTGACGGTAAAGACCTTCTCAAAGCAGGGGGCCAGGTTTTCCAGCATTTTGCTGTGATCCTTATCTTTCAGCAGGCCAAGGACCGCCACAAGGTTGCCGTCATATCCGGCTTCTTTCAGAGTTGCAGCAAGGGCTGCGGTACCATCGGCATTGTGGCAGCCATCCAGCAGCAGCAACGGGTGGCGGCGCATGACCTCGATCCGTGCGGGCATTTTGGCATCCCGCAGACCGGTTTCAATCGCTTCATCGGGTATCTCGTAATGGTATTCCCGCCAGAGGGCCAGGGCAATTTCCACCGCCATAGCGGCATGGTTGGCCTGATGCTTGCCGGGGAATTGCAGCAGAGCACGATAGCCGCCGTAATCAACATAGTTTTCCAGCGGGCGGCACTTGAGCTGCTGCAAATCGGCGGTATCCGGCACCACCAGCGAGGTATGCGCGTTGGCCGCGGCGGTCAGCAGCGGGCCCATGGCCTCCTCCGGCTGCTCGGGGTAGCAGACAACCACGCTGCCCTCTTTGATGATACCGGCTTTTTCGGCGGCGATCTCGGCAAGGGTATCGCCCAAAATTTCGGTATGATCCATGCCGATGCGGGTAATGGCCGCAACCAGCGGCGCGGGGATGACATTGGTGGCGTCATAGCGGCCGCCAAGGCCGGTTTCCACCACGGCAAAATCACACTTCTGGCGGGCAAACCAGAGGAAGGCAATGGCGGTAACGGCTTCAAACTCCACCGGGCCTTCCCCGTCCTCAGCGATGATGGCATCGGCAGCATCCAGCACTTTCCGGGTCAGGCTGGCCAGGGTGCGCGGGGACATCATCTGTCCATTGATCTGAAAACGCTCCCGAAAATTGAGAACATACGGACTGATGGTAAGGCCCGTTTTGTAGCCCGCATGGGTCAGGATAGAAGATGTCATAGCGGCAAGGGTCCCCTTGCCGTTGGTGCCCGCAATATGAATGCACTTAAACTGCTTTTCCGGGTTTCCAAGGTGGTCCAGCAGTGCCTGCATGCGCTCCAGGGATGCGCCGCTGCGGGGCAGGCGCGGCAGGGCATGCAGGGCTTCAATCGCCTGTTGTTCTGTCATAAATATTCTCTCCTATCTGGGCTTTCGGGACGGTCATCCGCTGTGTTGATCCGGTCAGCGCGCTGCTGGCGCAGCAGCTCGGCCCGTTCGGCACGCAGGCGGCGGTTTTCTTTTTTCATGGCATGGAAAGAGGTCAGCCCGCGCACGATGAGCAGCAACAGCAGGGCCACGAACAAACCGGCAATCACACCGCCGAAGTCGATCCACACATCCCGCACGGACGAAGTGCGGCCCGGCACATACAGCTGGATGGTTTCATCCAGCAGCGCGGTCGCCATGCCGCCCAGCATGGGCCAGCTGACATGGCGCACAAAACGGCGGGTATAAACCCGCAGGCAGAGCATAAGCAGGAAGCCTTCCAGCGTGAACTCTGAAAAATGCGCCAGCTTGCGCACAACATGTTCGCTCAGCGGGCCGATATTGAGATGTGCCAGGATGACATTGATTTTTTGCATGACCTCATGGCTGCGGGCCGACGAGATGGAGCTGGTTTCCAGCGAGTTATGAAAGATAAACAGAATGCACCAGACCAGCGCAATGGTAAAAATGATCCGGAACGCAATCAGCCACGGGCTGGTGTGTTTGTGGGCAAGGGTGGTTTCGTCCATATATTCCATATGTTACCTCCTTTGCAGCAGAATACATTGGGCACAACCGGGCTTGCGGGAATGATTCCCACCCGGCTGTGCGTTTGATTATACCATTCCATACCGGATATGGCAACAGCCCCCGCCGGGCGGCAGGGGCTGAAACTTGTAAACTTTTTACACCAGATGGATATTACCGCTTACTGGATGAAAGCATCATGGATGGCGGCAACAGCACGGTCAGCATCGGCTTTATCAATGATCACGCTGATCTTGATCTCGCTGGTAGAGATCATATGGATGTTGATGTTCTGGCTGTAGAGAGCTTCAAACATGGTGGAAGCCGTGCCAGGGTGGCTCTGCATACCGGCACCGACAATGCTGACCTTGGCGCAGTCATTGTTGACGGCGATCTTATCAGTGCCAAAGCGGGTCTTGTTGGATTCCAGCACTGCACGAGCGGTTTCAGCTTCGCCCTTGGAGCAGGTAAAGATCACATCCTTGCAGCCAGCGCTGCCGGAAGACTGCAGAATGATATCCACGTTGATGTTTTTCTGTGCCAGCAGGCTGAACACCTTGAAGGACATACCCGGCACATCGGGAACTTCCAGGATCGAAACAACAGCGACGTCCTCATCTTTTGCAACGCCTTTGATCAGCATACCTTCCACTTTGGTTTCCTCCTTAACAACGGTGCCGGGCACCGGATTGATGCTGGACAGAACTTCCAGCTCGACGCCATACTTTTTGGCAAGTTCTACACTGCGGTTGTTGAGCACCTGTGCACCCAGGGATGCCAGTTCCAGCATCTCGTCAAAGGTGATCTCCTTCAGGCGGGTAGCCTTGGGAATCTTGCGCGGGTCGGCAGTATACACACCTTCCACATCGGTATAGATCTGGCAGCGGTCTGCATGCAGAGCGGCTGCCAAGGCAACGGCGGAAGTATCGCTGCCGCCGCGGCCCAGGGTGGTGATATCATCCGAACGGTTCAGTCCCTGGAAACCAGCTACAACTACCACGCGGTTGCGGGCCAGCTCACTTTCCACACGCTCGGTGTTCAGGCGCTTAATGCGGGCTTTGGTGTAAGCGCGGTCGGTGTTGAAGCCGGCCTGCCAGCCGGTCAGGCTGACGGACGGAACACCGATTTCCTGCAGCGCCATGGCCAGCAGCGAGATGGAAATCTGCTCGCCGGTGGCCAGCAGCATATCCATTTCGCGGTGGGACGGATCACTGGTGATCTCGGCCGCTTTGGTGATCAAGTCATCGGTGGTATCCCCCTGGGCAGAAACAACAACAACAACATCGTTGCCCTGGTTGCGGGTGTTGGCCACAATGCGCGCAACATTAAAGATGCGGTCACGATCCTTGACCGAGGTACCGCCGAACTTTTGTACGATAAGACCCATAAAGACCTCTTCCTCCCTGTTCCCTTATTCCACCGTTGCGCCTGTGTTATCGGGCAGCAGGCGGTAAACGGTAAAATGCTTTAGCTTTTCGCTCTGCGGCAGAGCTTCCTGCGCGCGGGCAAAGAATTCCTGATCGTCACGCGGGACAACCGCCATAATGGTGGGACCCGCGCCAGAAATATAAACAGCCAGCGCGCCCAGGTCCTGCGCCAGTTCAAACATTTCGTCCCCGCCGTCGATCAGGGGCAGGCGGTATTTCTGGTGCAGGGAATCCTTGGTTGCCACGCCAAGCAGGCTGTAATCGCCATCGCAGAACGCGGCGGTAGCCAGCGCGGCGCGGGACAGATTATACACGGCGTCCTTATGGCTGACCATATCCGGCAGCGCGGCGCGCGCCTTGGAGGTCAGCAGGCGGAAATCCGGTACAAAAGCGGCAAATGCCAGCTGTTCATCGATGTTCTTTTTTACGCTGTAAACCTGGCCTTCGTCATACACACTGGTAACAAAGCCGCCCAGCATGGCGGGGGCCACGTTATCGGGGTGGCCCTCAATGGCGGTGGCAAGGGTCAGCATCTGGCGGCTGGTCAGCTTGTTGCCCAGCAAAGCGTTGGCACCCAAAATGCCCGCCACAATGCAGGCAGAGCTGGAGCCCAGGCCGCGCGCCATGGGAATATCATTGCGCTGGGTAATGCGCAGGCCGCGCAGCGGAATGCCCAGCTGGTCATACACAGCGCGGGCGCTGCGGTAGACCAGGTTGTTTGCCCCGGTCGGCACATGGGTGCCATCCACCGAAGAAATGCGGATGCGGTCACATTCCTCAAAGGTAAACACGTTGTGCATGGAAAGTGCAAGGCCAAGACTGTCAAACCCGGCGCCGACATTGGCGCTGGTTGCCGGTACAGTTACGGTAATCATGTTATGTGCTCCCTTCCCTGCCGGGGCTTATTCCGGCAGCTTTTTCAGCACAAGCGCCAGGCGGCCGCCCAGAACTTCCAGCTTGGCTGCCACAGCCTTCAAGTCCGCAGCCGTGGCAGCTTCGATCAGGTACGCGGCAGAATCGCCATAGTCAAACACCAGCTTGCCGGGACCGGCCACATTGGGCAGCGCGGCGGCGGGCACGCCCGCGGTGCGGATGTAATAAGAATACTTGGCGGTATCCATCAGCTGGTGATCCAGCTTTTCGGCGGGCTTCCAGAACAGACTGTCATGGATCTTGCTGCCGTCCTTCAGGGCATCGATCACATCGGCCACAACGGCGCTGGCGGTGGGCAGCTTGCCAGCGCCCTTGCCATAGAACACAACATCGCCCAGCATATCACCCTGCATCAGCACAGCGTTAAACACATCGTTCACGCCCGCCAGCTGGTTGGACTCCGGCACCAGCATCGGCTCCACACCGGCGCTGAAGGCATCGGCTGCGCCTTCAGGGTTTTCATGGTACCAGGCGATCAGCTTGATGGCGCAGTCCAGCTGCTCGGCAGCTTTTACATCCTCCACGGCCACATCGCGGATGCCGCGGGCGGGGATGTTATCCGGGTAAACATGATGCCCGCAGGCCAGGCTGCTCAGGATGGCGATCTTGCGGCAGGCATCACGGCCATCCACATCGTCGCCGGGATCCTTGGTTTCGGCATAGCCCAGCTGCTGGGCAATTTTCAGCGCGGCATCAAAGCCCATGTTTTCGCGCTTCATCTTGGTCAGCATAAAGTTGGTGGTTCCGTTCACAATGCCCTGGATCTGGCTGATCTGGTTTGCAGCAAGGCACTGGTGCATGGGAGTAATGATGGGGGTACCGCCACCCACACTGGCTTCAAACAGGAACGCTGCTTTATGCTCCCGTGCAAGAGCCAGCAGCTCTGCGCCATAGGTGGCAACCATCTCCTTGTTGGAGGTGCACACGCTGCGGCCGCTTTCCAGGCACTGGCGCACATACGGATAAGCAAAGCGGGTGCCGCCGATGGTTTCCACAACAACCTTGACTTCCGGATCGTTCAGGATCACATTGATATCTTTCACAAACAGCGCTGCGTCCGGAGAATCAGAAAAATCACGCACATCCAGGATGTACTTGACCTCCACCGGCTCACCCGCGCGGCGGGCAATGGATGCGGCGTTGCGGCGGCAGACTTCCAGCACACCGCTGCCGACGGTGCCGAATCCCATGATTGCAATTTTAGCCATACTATACTCCCCTTGTTCCTTATGCGGCTGCCCGCATCCGGTATTCCGTTCTGTGCGCCTTGGCGGCGTGTGTTCACTTTCAGGTTCCGCGGTGCACTTCCACCACAAACGACTGACGGGCCAGCCGGGTCAGCATTTCCTCAACGGTCATCTGCATGGTTCCGGTGCGCACGGTAACTTCCACCTGCGCGGTACCATTTTCCGGCCTGGACTGGGTGATGGTAACAACCGATGCACCCGCTGCCGAAATACCGGAAAGCAGGCTTTGCAAAGCGCCGGTTTTGTCCAGCAGGGTGGCGATCACGGTAATGGCCTCGCGGCCGGTTTCGGCGTCAAACACATAGTCCTTGTACTTATAGAACGCACTGCGGGAAATGCCCGCCTGACGCGCTGCCGTGGAAATATTGCTCACGCTGCCGGAAGCCAGAAGCTCCTTGGCCTGCAGTACCTTAAGGAACACATCCGGCAAAGCGGAGCTATCTACCAACAAAAAACGGCGCTCGCCCATGTTGTTTCCCTCCTATGTACATGTGTATTCACAACGGGGATAATCATACCACAAGTGTGCGCGGCTTGCAAGCATTTTAGAAAAAATGTTGTGTATTTGAGCATGATGCACAACTGGCCTGTTGGTGCGGTGGAATCTTCCCGTGCTTTTATCTGTTTTTATGCGGTGGAAGTATGTCTTTCATTCGTGCACGTACATTTGATACGCTTCTGCCCTCCTTATTAAGGCCGCAAAAGGGCCGTGCATTTTCTCCTCACCGCATGTTTCTCGCTGCTGCCATTATAGCATGTCCTCCATTCCAATACAACAAACGGGCACAGCAGCTTTGTAAACTGCTGTGCCCGATCTGGCTTATTGAATTTTCAGACTATTGGAACTTTACGCGATCAGCCTGCCGCCGGGTCCAGCGTGTTCACGCTGGGGTCGGTCAAGGTGGAATAGCTGTCATCCGGCAGGTTGTCCTCAGTATAGTAGCCGGTCTCACCACCGCCGGATACGATCGCACCGGTGGAGGTGCTGAACTGCTTCTGCACAACGGAGTCATCATAATAGAAGTCCTTGGCAGGCTTATCGGTCTGGGCAGCTTCCATATACCGCTTAAAGGCGCGCTGGGTCGGTTTACCGTTGTTGCCCAGGGTGCCATCCACACCCCACATGCTGTAAGGCTTATCATAGCCCCACCACACAGCGGTGGAATAGTATGGGGAAACACCGGCGAAGGTATAGTCCTTAAAGTCGCTGGTCGTACCTGTCTTGCCGATGGTATCAATGCCCTCGGTTTCCGGCTTCATGCCGTTTGCCGTACCGGGCGTTTTCCACACGTTGCTCAGCAGACGGTTCATGATGGTAGCGGCTGCAGGGTCAATGGCCTGCACGGTGGTAACGCGCTTGCTGTTATCCAGGTACAGGTTGCCGTCCGAGTCATAGATCTCGGTCCAGTAGTGCGGGGTGGTAAACTTGCCGTCATTGAAAATGGAGTAAGCGCCGGCCAGCTCCACAACCGTCAGGCCCTGACTCTGGGAGCCCAGCACCAGAGGCGCCAGGTCAACGTCATGTTCGGGATCCAGATAGGTGCAGTTGAGGGTATCATGCGCAAAGCTGAACATCTCTTCCGCACCGACATAGGAACCGATCCAGACCGCAATGGTGTTGTAAGAGCGGCGCAGTGCATCATACACCAGCATGGTGGCGCCATCGCCGCCTGCGCCGCCATAGTTGGTGGGCCAGTCGCGCCACACATCATCGCGGGACTGGTTGGCTGCATTATACTTGTCAGTAGAAAGGCCAAGCTTCAGGCAGCGGTCAGTATCCAGCACCTGATGGTCGCTCTTGAGGTAATACGGCGTATCCGCCATGGGCGAAGAATAGTTGATGATCTTGCTGTCCACTGCCAGGCAATAAGCAGCAATGGGTTTCATGGTGGAACCGGTCTGGTGGGGCAGCGTGGCGCGGTTGGTGCCGCGGTCTACTTTCTTTTCGCCCAGGCCGCCAACCAGGGCAACGATCTCGCCGCGGTGGCCATCCTCCATGCTGATGGACGCCATAGCCGCCTGGGTGCGCACGCTTTCATAGAAGATCAGGTTGCCGTTGTCATCCTGGCTGGTTTTCAGGGTGGTGTTTTCCTTATCGGCATAGACCGGCACATCATCGTCCGTGAACACAGAAGAGCCGTCCGGGTTCAGCGGCAGGCCGCTCTCGTCATAGGTAATCTCGCTGTCCGCCGGGATACCGGAAGAAACCTCTTCCTCGTGCCACAGGGCCGGGAACAGCTCGCCGTCGCCGGTGTCCTCGTTCAGCATGACCTGCTCCATGGCAGACTGTGCTTTCTGGTCCAGGGTAGAGTAGATGCGCAGGCCATCGGAGAAGATCTTATCCTGTGCTTCGGCACGGGTGCAGCTTTCCTGCTCCATGATTGCCTGGGTGACATCCTCAAACAAAGCGTCGTCAAAATAAGAGTTGCGGGAAGTACGGGTGACCTTTTCGGTGGCCGATTTGCTCTCGGCCAGGGTGATGGGTTCCGCCTGTGCAGCAGTGCACTCTTCATCAGTAATATATCCCTGGTTGCGCATCAAAGCCAGAACATGGTTGCGGCGCTTGAGCAGATTTTCCGGGTTGGTAGCCGGGTTAAAGCTCTTGGGATTCTTGGTGATGGAAGCCAGCTCGGCGCATTCGGCCAGGCTCAATTCCTCCACGCTCTTGCCAAAATACTCCTGCGCGCCGGCTTCCATGCCATAGATGGTGCCGGTCAGCGGGATGGTATTGAGGTAAGCTTCCAGAACGGTCTCTTTGCTGTACTTGTTGGACAGACCCAGGGC
>ERZ837910.5970-NODE-5970-length-10425-cov-4.575699_pt1 | contig 10425 bp, 10 predicted proteins | sample MGYA00519940_ERZ837910 | MGnify/ENA primary metagenome ERZ837910 (study PRJEB31850, sample SAMEA3708825) | human gut metagenome | biome: human gut; feature: human-associated habitat; material: faeces | place: China | collected 2014 ... | reverse complement strand
CTTGGGTTTCCCGCGCACACTCTTCCTTTCCGTCGCGGAGAATTTACCACTTTATTGACAATCTCGGCGGCCCGCAAGGGCCGCCGTTCTTTTGCATCCGCCGGGCTGCCGGGGTTTGACCCTTGTATTTTTATGGAAAAACTGCTATAATAACTTGAATCTGGAGCATTCTGCCCAGACGGTGAGAATCTGACTTCATTGGAGCGTTTTATGCTGCATTATCTGCAAAATCTGTTTCAGGCGCTGGATGTTTCCTCGCTGACTGACGCGGTGCTCCGTGTAGCGGCGGTGTTCCTCTGCCTGACGGTCCATGAGACCTGTCACGGGCTGGCGGCGCTGGCACTGGGAGACCCCACGGCGAAGTCCATGCACCGGCTGTCCCTGAATCCGCTGCACCACATCGACTGGCTGGGTCTGGCGCTGATGTTTACGGTGGGCTTCGGTTGGGCCAAGCCCGTGCCGGTGAATCCCAATTATTTCCGCAAGCCCAAGCAGGGCATGGCGGTCACGGCGCTGGCGGGGCCGGTGTCCAATCTGCTTTTGGCAGTCCTTTTCCTGGGAATCGGCAAGGTGATCTATCTGTACGCACCGTACAGCGAGGGCATGAATGTTTTCTTTGAGTGGTGCCTGTTTACGGTGGCCCCCATGTCCGTTGGTATGGGGCTTTTCAACCTGATCCCCATTCCGCCGCTGGACGGGTCCAAGGTACTGGCGATGTTTTTGCCCAACAGCGCCTACGGTCAGCTGATGCGCTACGAGCGGTACGGTATTCTGGTTCTGCTGGCGCTGAGTTGGCTGGGCCTTGGCGGAAATTTTCTTGGAAACGCGATCTACGGCGTGTACGAAGCGCTGGTTCATATCTTTTTTGCTTGAGGTGTCCTGATTTTGGAAAGTCCTGTATTCAAACTGGAAAAGGTGGTCCACTCCCGGTCTGAGGAGATGCAGGATTTTGAGGGTCCGCTGGATCTGATCCTGTTTCTTTTGGGGAAGAATAAGCTGGAGATCCAGGATATTTCCATCTCGTTGATTTGCGGCCAGTATATCGCATGGCTGGAGGATCGGCAGCGGATGGATCTGGAGGTTGCCAGCGAATTCGTTATCATGGCGTCCCATCTGGTGTATCTCAAGACCCGGATGCTGCTGTCCCTTGAGGATGACGAGGCCAAAAGCGAGATGGACGCGCTGCTTCAATCCTTGGAGGAACGGCGGCGCAGCGAAAATTACGTCCGGGTGAAGGCACTGGCCCAGCGGTTGGCGCCTATGGGAGAATTCGGTCGGAACATCGTGACCCGGAACCCGGAGCCGGTGAAGCGGGGCAAGGTGTTTGAATACAGCCATCAGCCGGCGGATCTGGTGCTGGCTATGGCGGAGATCCAGAACCGGGCCGAACGGAAACTGCCGCCCCCGCGAGCCGCCTTCCGGGAGATCGTGCAGCATGAGCCGTATCCCGTGGAGAGCAAGGCGAGAGACATTCTGCAAAAGCTGAAGGAGGGCGGCATCACCCGCTTTTTGCTGTTGTTCCGGGGCAGCCGGAGCCGCAGCGAGGTGGTGGCCACCTTTTTGGCGGTGCTGGAGCTGTGCAAGGCGCGTGTACTGCATCTGGCAGGCTCTGAGACAGACTGTATCGTCCGGCAGGAGCGCGATGACGTGCCTGAGAATCTGACGTTTTAAGGAGAACCGTGGCTGACATGGATAGAAAGGAACTTGAATCCGCGCTGGAGGCGATCCTGTTCGCCTCCGGGGAACCGGTGCAGGTGGATCGGATCTGCGTGGCACTGGATATTGACCGGCCCACGGTGGAACAGCTGCTTCAAAAGCTGATGGATTACTACGCTTACGAGCGCCGGGGCATCCGGCTTTTGAAAATCGACGACAGCTGGCAGCTTTGTTCCGCACCGGACTACGCGGAGACCATCCGTAAGGCATTTGAGATCCGCAAGCCGGCCAAACTCAGCCAGCCCGCGCTGGAGGTTTTGACCATCATCGCCTACTACCAGCCTACCACACGGGCCTATGTGGATCAGATCCGGGGCGTGGACAGCTCCTATACCGTGGGGCTGCTGCTGGACCGGGGACTGATCGAGGAATGTGGTCGGTTACAGGTACCAGGGCGGCCTCGTCAGTACCGAACCACCAAGCAGTTCCTCAGGGCGTTCCATCTGTCCAGCCTGAAGGATCTGCCGGAGCTGCCGGACGATATCGGTGAGGATGGGCAGATGCGGCTGAACGAAGCTGGTGAGGTGGTAGATCCCATGGGGGACACGGAAGCGCCGGCACAGACCGACGCCGGGGAACCTGCGGACGTGTAAAAGCTTGGAGAGGGGGCAGCGGCTGTGATCGGATGGTGGATCTTGGGCATCCTGTTGTTGGTGCTCCTGCTGCTGTGCCTGACGCGGGTGGGCGTGTTGATCCGGTTCGGCGAGGAGCTGTCGGTCAGTGCCCGATTTAGTTTTTTGAAATTTCAGGTGCTTCCGGAAAAGAAAAAACCGCCGAAAAACGAAAAAAAACCGGAAGAAACGCAGAAAAAGCAGACGCAAAAGCAGGAGAAGCCGAAGAAGACGTTCCCGAAGCCCACGCTCAGCGACATCCGGGACGCATGGAAGGCCCTGTGGCCGCCGCTGAAAAAGGCGCTGCGCCGTACCCGCCGGGGCGTACGGATCGATCCGCTGGATGTGTCCATTATTTTAGGGGGACAGGCGGAACCTGCGGACGCCGCCCAGTTGTACGGCGAGCTGCACTGGGCTGTCTGGACCGGGATGCCGGTGCTGGAACAGCTGCTGGTGATCCCCCGGCCGCATATCCACCTGGATGTTGATTTTACCGCGGAGGAGACAAAAATCCTGGGAAGCGTCGGGTTTTCCGCCCGGATCGGTACGCTGCTGCGGATCGGCATGACTGTGGCGATTCCCGGATTGCGGTGGCTTCTGGCCTATATGAAGAAGAAAAAACAAGCACCAGTCGGAAAGGATGAATCGAATGGACATGGAAAAGAAAAGCCCGCTGCGTGATGTGATGAATTCCACGATGGAGAAGGTTCGGGAGATGGTGGACGCCAACAATATTGTAGGCGCGCCCATCACCACGCCGGACGGTGTGACCTTGATCCCCATTTCCAGAGTCAGCTTCGGCTTCGGCAGCGGCGGCGGGGATTACGGTAAGTCGGGCCAGAACAATTTCGGCGGTGGCGGCGGCGCCGGTGTGAAGATCGACCCGGTGGCCTTTCTGGTTATCAAGGACGGAACCACCCGCGTGATGCCCGTGGCGGTGCCGCCGGTGTCCACCGTGGACCGCATTGTGGATATGGCACCGGATATTGTAGACAAGATCGGAAAATTTTTCGATAAAAAAGACGGGGACGAAACGGTTTGATCTGGGTATACTAAAGACATCTCAGCTTTGGAGCGTGATGCCTTTTGACCCGGCGGTTTCTTTGCTGCACCCTTGCGGTGCTGTGCCTGTATAGTATATTTCCTTGTCGGATTTTGGCGGTGGAGACCTCTGCTGCCTCTGCGATTTTAATGGACGCGGACAGCGGGCGGGTGCTCTATGAGCACAACGCCGACCGGAAAATGCTCATCGCCAGCACCACCAAGATCCTGACGGCACTGGTGGCCATCGAGGAGGGAGATCTCCACGACAGCGTGAAGGTCAGCCGGGAGGCGGCGTATACGGAAGGCTCCGCCATGTACCTTACGGAGGGGGAGACCCTGACGCTGGAAACGCTGTTATACGGGGTGCTGCTGTGCTCCGGAAACGATGCGGCGGTGGCGGTGGCCCAGCATGTGGGCGGCAGCGTCAAGGGCTTTGTAGCCCTGATGAACAAAAAGGCCCGGGAGCTGGGGATGGAGCATTCCTCCTTCGCCAACCCCAACGGTCTGGATGACGAGCAACACTATTCCACTGCACGGGACATGGCGAAGCTGGCCCGGGCCGCGCTGGAAAACGAGACCCTGATGCGGATCGCCTCCACCCGGTCTGTCACCATCGGGGGACGGACCATGACGAACCACAACAAGCTGCTGCATTATGTGGATGGCTGTCTGGGATTGAAAACCGGGTATACGAAGGCGGCGGGCCGGACGCTGGTGAGCTGTGCGGAGAAAAACGGCCAGCGTCTCATCGCCGTGACCTTACAGGACGGCAATGACTGGGCGGACCATCAAGCGCTGTATGAATACGGCTTTTCCGCCTACCCCGCCCGGACCTGTGCCGTCCGGGGACAGGCTTTGACGCAGGCGCCCGTCAGCGGCGGCGTCAGCCCCACAGTGCCGCTGATCGCGGGAGCGGGCTTTTGCTACCCAGCGGCGGAAACGGAACGGCTGACCACGCGGATCTGCTTGGACGAGCCACTGCGGGCGCCGGTCCCTGCCGGGAAAATCGTGGGGGCGGCGGTGTTCTGCCTGAACGGGACAGAGATCGGCCGGGTGCCGCTGGTGGCGGGACGGACGGTGATGCCCAAGGTGTCCTCCGCATTGGCCGGACTGAAATTGGAATTAAAGGATGAATGACCCGCCGTAAGACGGGATCAGGGATCAGAATGAAAGAACGATTGCAAAAATTGCTGTCTGCTGCCGGGGTCTGTTCCCGCCGGGCAGCAGAGGGGTATATCACCGCCGGACGGGTCACCGTCAACGGAGAGACCGCCCTGTTGGGCCAGCAGGCCGACCCGGAGACGGATGACATCCGGGTAGACGGCGTTCCTCTGGGACGGGAACCGGAGGCAGTGTACCTGATGCTGAATAAGCCCAGAGGCTATGTGACCACCGTGTCTGACGAGCAGGGCCGGAAAACGGTGATGGACCTGCTGACCGGCGTTTCCACAAGGGTTTATCCCGTGGGCCGGCTGGATCGGGACTCGGAGGGGCTGCTTCTGCTGACCAATGACGGAGCCCTGACCCACCGGCTGCTGCACCCCAGCCATGAGGTATCCAAGGAGTATCGGGTGACGGTGTCCGGGCCTGTGGAACACGCGGCAGAACGGCTGAGCCGCGTCCGGGACGTGGTGGGTCTGCCCATCCGCCCTGCGGAGGTGCGTGAACTGAGCCGGAATGGAAACCGGGCAGAGCTGAGCGTGACCATCCACGAGGGACGGAACCGCCAGATCCGGCGGATGTGCGCCCAGTGCGGGCTGGAGGTCCTGCGGCTCCAGCGGGTGCGGGAGCATTGTCTGGAGCTTGGGACGCTGCCGCTGGGGCAGTGGCGGTACTTAACGGCGGAGGAGATCGCCGGACTGGAAGAGGAATGACCGCTTTCCGAAGAAAGCGTCAGGTTTTGCAGCCTCCTTGAAATAGCCGCATTGCGGCTATTTTTTATGAAAAACGCAGGGGAAAAAGGGAAGAAATCAGTTTCAATCCGGCGGAAAGTATGGTAGAATAGGCCCCGGAATCAAACGCGGCATTGTGTGCCGCCGGAGGAAGAAAATCATGGCAAAAAGTGTGTTACATACGATCGAGGACAACCTTTCCACCTTTTCAAAGGGGCAAAAACGAATTGGACGCTATATCCTGGACCATTATGACCAGGCGGCGTTCATGACGGCCAGCAAGCTGGGAAAGCTGACGGAGGTCAGCGAATCCACGGTGGTCCGCTTTGCCGCGGAGCTGGGCTTTGACGGCTATCCCGCCATGCAGAAGGCATTACAGGAGATGGCCCGGAACCGTCTGACCTCGACACAGCGGATCCAGGCGGCGGAGAATATCTATGACCGGGACGTGCTCAGCAGCGTATTGCAGGCGGATATTGAAAATCTACGGCAGATCTCCATGGACGAGGACCGGGACACCTTTCAGACGGCTGTGGAGAAGATCGTCCACGCCCGGCATATCTATATTTTGGGCGCGCGGTCCTCTACCCATCTGGCGGGCTACCTGTATTTTTACATGCAGATGATCTTTGAAAACGTGACGCTGGTACAGGCCAGCGCCGCCGGTGAGATCTTTGAGCAGCTGTTCCGCAGCGGAGAGGGGGACGTGATGATCGCGTTCAGTTTCCCCCGGTACTCCAAGGACACCATCAACGCAGCCCGCTTTGCCCGGTCCCGTGGAGCGGAGATCATCGCCATCACGGATCAGAAGCAGTCTCCGGTGGCCCAGCTGTCCAGTGCGGCGCTGCTGGCCCCCAGCGAGATGCTGTCCTTTATCGATTCCATGACGGCGCCCATGTCGCTCATCAATGCCCTGCTGGTGGGGATCGCCACCAAGATGGGCACGGATGTGACGAAGACCTTTACCACGCTGGAACGGCTGTGGGATCAGTACGATGTATTCGGCGGTGCGGACGATGAATAAAAAGATCGTGGTCATCGGCGGCGGCGCCGCCGGAATGATGGCTGCCCTTTCGGCAGCGGAGCAGGGGGCGCAGGTCACTCTGCTGGAACCCAACGAACGGTTGGGAAAAAAACTGAATATCACCGGCAAGGGCCGGTGCAACGTGACCAACAATACCGATATTGAGGGGCTATTGGCTAATATTCCACGTAATGGAAAATTCCTTTACAGCGCCTTTAACCGTTTCAATAGCGCAGATGTGATGGCCTTTTTTGAGAAGCTGGGCGTCCCACTGAAAACTGAGCGGGGGAATCGGGTGTTTCCTGTCAGCGACAGCGCGTTCGACATCAGTGCCGCACTGGAACGGCGGCTGAAGGCCCTGAAGGCGCAGGTCCTCCGGGACCGGGCGTCGGCCCTGGAGATCGAGGACGGCGCGGTCTGCGGCGTTGTTGGGGAGCAGGGACGCTATTCCGCTGAGGCGGTGGTGCTGGCCACCGGCGGCGTCAGCTATCCGGCCACCGGCTCCACTGGGGACGGTCACCGGATGGCGGCTGAGGCGGGGCATACCGTCACGCCGCTGCAGGGGTCTCTGGTGCCCTTGCAGGGGATCATCGCGGCGGGGATCCCCTGCGTTCGTTTGCAGGGCTTGAGTCTGCGGAACGTGAGCCTGACGGTCTTTGAAAACGATAAGAAGATCTATACGGATTTCGGCGAGCTGCTGTTTACGCACTTCGGCGTCAGCGGTCCGCTGGTGCTGTCGGCCTCTGCCCACATGCGGCATTTTACCAAAAAGCGTTACCGGCTGGAGATCGATCTGAAGCCTGCGCTGGATGAGCAGCAGCTGGACAAGCGGCTGCTGGCGGATTTTGCCAAATACGCCAACCACGATTTCCAGAACGGACTGGATGATCTGCTGCCTCAGAAGTTGATCCCGGTGGTCATTGAGCTGTCCGGCATCCCCGGACGGCAGAAGGTCCATGACCTGACCCGGGAGCAGCGGCAAAGCCTGCTGCGGGTTTTGAAGCATTTTCCCGTGGAGATTTCCGCCCCCTGTCCCGTGACGGACGCCATCGTCACCTCCGGCGGGGTGAAGGTAGGGGAGGTGGACCCCAAAACCATGGAGTCCAAGCTTGTAAAAAATCTGTATTTCGCGGGAGAACTGCTGGACACCGACGCCTATACCGGCGGCTTTAATTTGCAGATCGCCTGGGCCACCGGCCGTCTGGCGGGACAGTCTGCCGCGAATGAGAAGGAATAAGAAGGAGAGAACAGCATTGAAAACCATCAGTATTGCCATTGACGGCCCCTCCGGTGCCGGAAAGAGCACGCTGGCGAAAAGCGTTTCCAAAACTCTGGGCTATTTATATGTAGATACCGGCGCCATTTACCGCACCATCGGTTATGCCGCCTTTTCCAAGGGCGTGGACCCCAAGGACGGTGAGGCCGCTGCCGCGCTGCTGCCGGAGCTGGAGATCGGTCTGCATTACGGAGAGGACGGCCTGCAGCACATGACACTGAACGGTGCGGATGTGACGGATCAGATCCGTCTGCCGGAGATCTCCCTGTACGCCTCTGCGGTCTCCGCCCATCCGGCGGTGCGGGCGCACCTGCTGGAAATGCAGCGGAAGCTGGCTCGTGAAAATAACGTGGTAATGGATGGCCGGGATATCGGGACCGTGGTCCTGCCGGACGCCACGGTGAAGATCTTCCTGACGGCCTCCGTGGAGGAACGGGCCATGCGCCGCTTCCGGGAACTGGAGCAGCGGGGAACGCCGGAAAGCTACGAAAAGGTGCTGGAGGAAATGCGCCAGCGGGACTATAACGATTCCCACCGGGCGGCGGCACCCTTGAAGCAGGCGGAGGATGCCGTTTTGCTGGATACCACGGAGCTGGACTTCCGGCAGAGTGAGGAAGCGATCCTCCGGATCATCCGCGAGAGGACGAGCCGATGAACGAGACCCGTACAACGCAGCCCTTTGGACCGTTTTTTCCTCTGATCTTCACGGTTGCCAAGTGGATCTGCCGTCTGCTGCATCCGGTCACGGTTCAGGGGTTGGAAAACCTGCCTCGCCACGGCGCGCTGCTGGTGGCGAATCACGCCAGCAACTGGGACCCTCTGGTGCTGGCCACGGCGCTGCCCATGGATTACCGGCTTCGCGTCATGGGCAAGGAGGAACTGTTCCGGAATCCCATTCTGGCATGGGTCATCCGGGTGGGGGGCGCATTCCCCGTGAACCGGGGCGGCGCGGATATTCAGGCGGTGAAGACCGCCATCCAGACCATTCAGAGCGGCCACAATCTGCTGATCTTCCCGGAGGGCACCACCATCCGGAACGGCATCGGCAAGGCAGACGGCCTGCCGGCCCACGCTCACAGCGGCGCGGCGGTGATCGGCGTCCGCACTGGCGCCATTCTGGTGCCGGTGTTCGTGGATGGAGAAAAGCGGACCTTCCACCGGACACGCATCATCATCGGCCAGCCCTATACGCCGGTATATACCGGCCGCCGGGGGACTGCTGAAGAGATGCAGAAGATCGCGGATGAGCTTCTGCGGGAGGTTTACGCCTTGGGCGGGCAGCAGGTAGGAGGTGCGCCGCTATGCAAGTGATCCTGGCGGAAAGCGCCGGTTTTTGCTACGGCGTAAAGCGGGCGGTGGAACTGGCCCAGAAAACAGCGGCGGAGACCCAGGGCTGCTGGATGCTGGGGGACCTCATCCATAATACCCATGTGGTCAATGACCTGGCGGCCCGGGGTGTCCGGAAAACGGACCGTCCTGAAGCGCTGGGAGCAGGGGATACGGTGGTGATCCGGTCTCACGGAGAACTGAAAAGCGTACTGGACGGATTGGCGGCCCGGGGCGTCCGCTGCGTGAACGCCACCTGTCCCAACGTGGTCCACATTCAGGAGCTGGTGTCCCAGGCGGAGCAGGAGGGACGGCAGGTGGTCATCATCGGAGAGCCGCACCATCCGGAGGTCATGGGACTTGCCAGCTGGTGCGTTCATCCGCTGGTGTTCCAGGGGCCGGAGGCTGTGGCGGAATGGGTCAAAAACGGTGATTTTCAGCCGGAAATGCCCGTGAGCATCGTGGCGCAGACCACCTGTATTCGTGAACTTTTTGAAAGTTCCTGCAAAATCCTAAAAAAAGAATGTACAAACGTAAAAATCTTTGATACAATATGTTATGCTACGCGTAAACGTCAGAACGAAGCGGCGGAGATCGCCGCGAAGGTAGACGTGATGGTGGTGGTTGGCGACCGTAAGAGCGCCAATACGAAGCATCTGGCAGAGATCTGCCGGCAGAACTGTTCTCATGTCCTTTCCATCGAAGGGGCGGACGAGCTTTCCGCCACAGATTTTGCAGGCTGCCGTGTTGCCGGGCTGACGGCCGGCGCATCCACACCCGCGGGCATCATTAAGGAGGTAAAAACAACGATGAGCGAAGAAATCAAGAGCACCGAGACCATGGAAGAGTCCTTTGAGGAACTGCTGAATCAGTCTTTCAAAACTTTAAATACAGGAGAGAAGGTAACCGGTATTGTCACCGCCATCACCCCCACCGAGGTTCAGGTGGATGTTGGCGCTAAGCAGTATGCTTACATCAAGCTCAGCGAGCTGAGCGATGATCCCACCGCCAAGCCCGAGGATATCGTGAAGGTGGGCGACGAGGTCGAGACCTATGTTGTCCGCGTCAACGATGTGGAAGGCTATGCCGAGCTGTCCAAGAAGCGTCTGGACGCTGTGAAGATCTGGGAGAACATTGAGACTGCCGTTGAGGAGAAGACCGTGCTGGAAGGCACTGTCACCGAGGAGAACAAGGGCGGCATCGTGGTTTCCGTCAAGGGCATCCGCGTGTTCGTTCCCGCTTCTCAGAGCGGCCAGCCCCGCGGCGCTGATCTGTCTGCCATGAAGGGTCAGAAGGTCCAGCTCCGCATTACCGAGGTCAACCGTGCCCGCCGCCGCGTGGTGGGCTCCATCCGCAGCGTCACTGACGAGGCCCGCAAGGCCGCTCAGGAGGCCGTGTGGAGCACCATCGAGGTGGGCAAGCACTACACCGGCACCGTCAAGTCCATGACCAGCTACGGCGTGTTCGTGGACATCGGCGGCGTGGACGGCATGGTCCACATCTCCGAGCTGTCCTGGAGCCGCATCAAGAACCCCG
>ERZ837910.5960-NODE-5960-length-10441-cov-3.541209_pt1 | contig 10441 bp, 8 predicted proteins | sample MGYA00519940_ERZ837910 | MGnify/ENA primary metagenome ERZ837910 (study PRJEB31850, sample SAMEA3708825) | human gut metagenome | biome: human gut; feature: human-associated habitat; material: faeces | place: China | collected 2014 ... | reverse complement strand
TCCTCCCATATAAGATGTAGGAAGCTCTATGTCCTCTGTTATTATCTTGTCAGGTGCCATAAGATACTTTTCACACACCATCTCAAGAATATCTTTCTTTGAAATACTCTCACAAACAATATCTACTATCTCACCCTCTGACAAAGCAGAATCATAAATCCTAAAGTCTGAAAGTGCCACGTTTGCATCAGGATCTGCATCAAACTGTGAACGACCGATAAAATTGTTTACATATCTTCCATCTTCCTTAAGACCTGCAAACCATTCTCTGAGTCTCCTATAATTTCCGCTTGATGTCTGGCTTATAAGACCATCTGCAATAAGTTCTCCGTCAACATATACCTGTGGACCCGCACTGCTGAGTGTTCCGTTTTTCGTACCGTGGACAACTACGGCAACATGCATCCATGTATGCTCCGCGAATCCTTTTCCCGGATCAGCAAGCAAATCAGCACCGCTAAAGCAGCTTGCTCTTAAATTTCTGGTGAGAAAGAAATAAGGTCCCATTGTAGAATGACCAAAATCAAAAAGTCTCTCCCAAACATTAACTCCTTTAGAAAGATTCATCCAAAATGAAATACAAAGACCATCATCATCAGAAATTGATTTAAGAATATTTTCAGGTAATTTAAGATATGAAGCAGCAGCCTTTCCATCACCGCTAATCAAGACCGCATTTCTTCCGTCAACCTCTTTTATGACAGGCGCATTGTCCCCTGCCGGTATAGCATCAAAACCATTTCCCGAACTGTCTGCTCCAATATTTTTTTCATTATCAAACTTGTACCATGCTATCATATATGCTTCTCCTTTTTCAGTATTTTTATTTTTCAAAGCTATGATACCATTTTACAATTTATTAAAATAATTTACAATATTATTTTCAAAAAAATGTAACAGTTCATCCCCAAAAAATGTTCGAAAATTACCCCTGGTATATCAGAAGTTCCTGTACTGCTTCTTTTCGAAGTTTCTCCTCTTCTACTGTCCTCTGTTTTCTTTCTTTATCCATGTAGCAAACTTCATATACAACTGGATTAAAAGATGTGACTTTCATATAAGCAGTGAGTGATAACGGAATAGATGCTACATCTTCTTCCAGATAATGGTCTCCAAGCTCACGGAGAATATCTGCGATTTTATCAATGTCTTCTGTATTTCCAACTTCTACCGTAAACGGTTCACGGTCATACAGTTCTTCATCGTTTTCAATATATTCCATTCCCGGGACACAGGAGATGTCTATTGACTCAATATTCTGCAGGAGTAAAAATGAACCGTTATGATATACTACTTTAAATCCAAAGCAGCACGGATCCTTTGGCTCAAGGGAAATTTCAAATTCATAATCATCCCCGTCGTAAACAACATCCACAAACGGGATCATAAAATTGTATACACGATCATACAGATATATCCGACTGCATATCTTCCACTGCGTTCTGTCAGTACCATCTTGCTTCGTTCAAGTTTAAATCCATTTTTGCCTTTCGTATATGTGCAGGTAATACCTGTTCCTTCATCGTCAGCACTTGAAAAATACAATTTCTTTCCATAAGAAAATCTGTAGATGAGATATCTTGACGATTTCGCAACCTGTTTGTAACGTCCGGAAACTTTTTGATACAATACCGTATTAAGTGTATTGTCATTATGCTTTTCCATATAGGTTCTGCCATTTGATTTGAACGTCCGCGATGATGCCTGCACCGTTGTCGTCCTGACATTGGTTATCGCAAAACATCCCAGAACCATAAACAATAACAACAGACATAGTTTCAAATGCTTTCTCTTTGTGTTTTTCATTTTCTTTTTTCTTTTTCGTATTCTTTCAGTTCTTTCAGAGCCTTCTCACCCTGTGGGTAAAGAATGATGATATTAAAGATCGTCATCAGTCCGATTCCAACATCACCAAGATCCCACACAAATGTATATGCTGCAAGGCCGCCGATGAACAGCATCACAAGCGCCAGTACTTTGTATGCAGTCTGTGAAGCCCAGTTATCTCCGAAAAGATATGCAACATTGCATCTCGCATAAAAAAGGATGCCCAGAAACGTCGAAAAACTGAATAAAAACAGCGTCGCCGCAATAAAGATCACACCAAAACGGCCAAGATGATGTTCCATTGCTGTCTGCAGAAGATCCATTCCGGAAAGTCCTGTAACTTTTTCTTCCGGCGCAAGCAGCATGATAAATGCTGTACAGCTGCAGATCACGATCGTATCCACAAATACCCCGAGCGCCTGTACCAATCCGGCTTTGACCGGCTGGTCACATTCTGCCGCTGCTGCCGCACACGGAGCAGATCCGGAACCTGCTTCATTCGAAAACAGTCCACGTTTGATTCCATTCATTAGGACTGCGCCAAAACCGCCGGCTGCTGCCTGTCGGAATCCAAATGCTTCCTCAAAAATTCTTGCAAAAACACCCGGCAAACTTCCAAGATTCATCACAATGATCAGAATCGTGATTGCAAAATAGCATACCGCCATGACCGGCACTACCATATCCAGGATCTTAACTGTCGCATCTTTACGAAGCACTATCACAGCAGCCACAGCAACAAGTACTACCGTCATATAGATCGGCGGAATGGAAAATGCATTTTTAAATGAAGAAACAACAGAATTGCTGATCACTTGACTGATACCGCACCAGCAGATCAGACCGGAGATTGCAAACAACACAGAAATCACCACTTTGTTTCTCTTTTTCTTCTGTTTTTCTTCTACATATGCATGAATATAATACGCCGGACCGCCGCGGTAACCTCCGTACAGCGGATCTTTTTCTTTATAAAGCTGTGCCAGTGTCGCTTCAATAAAAGCTGTTGATGAACCGATAATTGCCGTCACCCACATCCAGAAAACCGCACCGGCGCCGCCTGCCGAAATTGCCGCAACAACACCGACCAGATTTCCCATACCGACACGGGTTGCCGTCGAAACGATCAGTGTCTGAAATGAAGACAGACTGTTTTTTTCTTGTTTCTTCTCAACCAGTGCCTGCACCATATCCGGGAACAGGCGAATCGGCAGAAAACGCGTCCGAACCGTAAAATAAATTCCTGTAGGAATCAGTAATATAATCAGAAGCGAAATCCCCAGAGTGCTGCCGCCCGGCAGTGGAATCTGCACCAGATCTCCCCACAGAAAACTATATACTTTCTCAATCAGAGTAACTATCATACTTTAAACCCTCTTCCATACTCACAACATCCGGGATACATGCTGCTCACGTCATCTACAACAGCCTGATTCCCGGACAGATACCGTAATAGTATAGCCCATATTAACCTTTAAACGCAAGTACTTTTAAGGTTTAAAGTCAAAAACTTTAAATAATTAAAGCTTTCAACTATGTTTGAAGCCTACAGCATCGTTTAACATGGAATTTCATCAAGTATTGTTTGCATTATCTAAATACCATTGGTTCACTGGTAACTAAGTATGTACCGGATTATCTGAATGAAATCGTTGAGCAGCTAGTACTTTTATGGGAACTGGATACAAGTACATTTGTTTACGGAAGTGGAAAGCGAAAATCCAAAGAACAGTGTCATTATGAACACTTGACTACTTTCTGTCAGAAACTTCAAGAATACATACAAAAAATTGAAATCTGTGGTCTTAATCGAAACAGTTACTCTAAAACAGATAACTCAGCTACCTTTATGCGTATCAAAACGGATTACATGGGCAATGATCAGCTTCTGCCAGCATATAATGTACAGATTGGTGTAGCAGATGAATATATTGCAGTTGTTGACGTGAACCATTATCGTTCGGATATGGATTGTTTCGTTCCTTTGATGGAGCACTTCAAACAAACTTATGGATTCTATCCCAAATATCCTGTGGCAGATGCTGGATATGGCTCATACAACAATTATATTTTCTGTGAACAGAACGGAATTGAAAAGTATATGAAATTTCCAATCAATACGGACGTAAGGAAGAATTGTATGAATGCGAAGACTGTAGTGGATATCCATATGCAGAAAAATGTAAGAAGACAGATAAGAATCGAACCGTTCGGATCAATCAGGAATTAACTTCCATGCATCAGGAAGTAATCGAACACCTAGAAAGTATCCACGGTGTATTATTACGAATGAACCGTTCGATACAAGCAGAAGGCACTTTCGGAATTATGAAAAACGACCGTTGGTACAAGAGAATTGTCCGAAGAGGTATTCATTCAGTCAAACTGGAAGTTTTACTTGTGGCGATAGGCCACAATCTATATAAATATCAGAAAAAAAAGATGAGAAACAGAACTGCCGCATAGATTCAAAAAAAGAATTTCTATGGGGTAGGGGAAGTGCGCTTTCTTTGCGCATGATTTCAGTCATTTATACACAACAGGTACAAAAAGGGAGATGCGAAAAAACTCAATCGAGTTTTTTCACATCCCCTTTTTGGGGCTGAATAGCCTTTCATTTCCCCATAGCTTTTCATTTTTACACCTGAATAGCAACATTCTCCCTGACATTTTTTCTGAGTGACATCAATAGCAGCAAAAATAGAACAATTATGAACCACACATTTCCAGCCTGAAATTTAACACTTTGATAAATACCATATTCACGAATATTAAATTTCCTTATAATCTCAAGACTAAGCACTATCCCAGCTGCAATTCCCGAAAAGATAAACAGAATAAGCTGGTACCATATTATCTTTTTCACTCTTCTTTCTGACATTCCAAGTTTTCTTAATATTACATATTCTTTTCTTCTCGACTGTATCATATTTGCCGCCGCATTTACCCAGCCTATTCCTGCCATTATGCTTAACATATAGAGTAAAAACCTCACAATAAAATATCTCTGTTTAAGAATTTTATGCGAAAATGCCATTACCTGCTCAAAACTCTGCCATCTGAGTGCCGTAAATCCCATGCGGGCATTTTGCAAACTCACATCAAGTTTTTTTGTCATTTCATGTGCAAATATGTTCCATTGTTCTACTCTCATATCTTTTGGAAATGATTTAAATATTTCATTATCTGTGTCAATGACGACATCAAAAATATTGTCAGGAATAATCCCAACAACCGTTACTGTTGTACTAACTCCCTTATAATCCTTCCACATTCTATACTCGTTTTCTGTTTTTTCATCATAATATGAAAAATCTGCATCTTCTGTACTAAGCGTTATCTTATCACCTGTTTTTATCTTATATTTTTTAGCAGCTTTCCTGCTTATCAATATCGAATGTGCAAAATCTGATATATCACTTTTCACAAGCCCCGATTTCTGCATTTTTTCCAGTGATGCAAACGATTCTCCACCTCCAAAGAAAAACTCTTTGCCCGATGTTTTTTTTGCCGTAATGCCTATTCCCGTATCTATATCCGCCTGCAGAAATACATTTGTATCTGCCTGCTGCTGAATCTTTTTACACAGATTGTCAATTTTTGAATAACTATATGACTGGTCATCATTTATAAGTACATCATCCATATATATGCCCTTATAATATATATCATTGTTTTTTCCTATCTCATCCATCAAATCCTCACCGCAATAAGAAAATGCCGTGAGCATGATTATCGTAAGTATCATAAGAAAATTTTCTTTCATTTTCGGAACAGCCATCTTATAACTTATGAGCATATCATGCGGCAATACCATTGATAAAAAACGGTTTATAATTCCTTTTCCTGAATATGCTTTATTTGACGAACCATCATTTTTCATGGACTGGTATGGAAGTTTATTTATAAATGACTTTGAAAATAATGTAAGAAATATTTCTACCCCGGCAAATACTATTGCCGTAATCCCTAACGCCAATGAAATATCAACTGTTCTCGCTTCCGCAACAAAATCAAATTCTTTAGCTGTAATACTAAACAGAATGTTTCCGGCTAACAGAGAAAACACAAAACCTGACAGACACCCTGCACCTGTTATATAAATTCCAAGCAACGAAAATATCGTTTTTACCTGTCGTATACTTGCACCCATCGTCCGCATAACAGCCATATCCCTGCTGTATTTCTGCATAAATCTCCTGAATACGGCAGCTATAAACAACAGACTTATTATAACGACTATAACCGCAAGAATGTTCATAAAGCTCGAATACACATTTACATAGGACTGATACTCCTTAGAATCCTCTATCATAGTTATATCAAGTTTTTTATCTGCATTCTTTATAGCATTTTTAATCCCGCTCATCTTTTTGCTGCGTTTTGTCTTTATCAGGATATATGATGAACCTATATCTTCTTTTTTAATCTCACTAAATGCTTTCTTAGTAACTACAGTAAAAAATATATTTTGAAAAGAAAAATTATCATCATAAATTATCTCTGATACAGTAAACTCCTTTTCACCGCAGTAAACAGTATCACCGACTTTAAGATTTTTAGAATCAGCAAGCTTCTGATTTATTACCATCAGGTTGTCTCTCAAACGGCTGTAAAACTTATATCGTGCCCTGTTTAACCTGCCATTGTCAGTGCCTATCATATATGTGTTAACTGAAGTTTTTTCTGTCAAATCCGTTCTAATATCAATATAATCAAATATTCCCGTATTAAGTTCATCAATTCCATCAATACCTAATACCTTTTTTAATACGTTATCATCAATTTTTGAATAATCTTCATGAGAAGCTATGATGTCACAATCCCCAAACGTCTCTCTCATATTTTGAAGATATGACTTTTTAGAATTTCTTGTAAGCTGAAACATCAGAATAAGCATTGTACTCACAAAAAATATGCATATTACACACGAAACCGTCAAAAATCTGCTCTTTTTTAAGAAGTTAATACTTATTCCGTTCAGCTTTTTTATATCTTTATTCATTTTTATGATTTTCTCCCATCAGGCAATAAGACTACGAAATATATCAAGTATATTCGTAAAATTATCGCTGTCATCCCTATTTTTGTATTCGCTCTTCACCTCACCGTCATGCAGAAATATTACTCTGTCAGCATATGTGGCAATAATCGGATCGTGCGTTACAATAATGAAACTCTGTCCTTCTTCCTTTTTTAACTGCATAAACAAGTCCATTATCTCAAGCGAAGTATTATAGTCAAGATTTCCGGTAGGTTCATCAGCAAGAACAATGTCAGGATGTGTCACGACCGCCCTTGCAATTGCTATCCTCTGCTGCTGTCCTCCTGAAAGCTGTGTGATATTGCTGTCAAGCTTATCTTCAAGCCCAACCCTCATAACAATATCTTTCACAATTCCCTCCGTCTTTTTTTCCTTTTCACCTTTAAGAATCAACGGCAATGACACATTCTCCCTGACTGACAAATCATTTAACAGACTGAAATCCTGAAATATAAAACCAATGTGCCTGTTTCTTATCTCAGTAGCATGAGGTTCCTCTGAATACTGTTCTTCCTTTTTCCCGTTCAGCCAAATCTCTCCGTCATCCGGTATCAGAAGCGCACCCAAAACATTTAAAAGCGTACTCTTTCCTGAGCCGCTTCCTCCCATAACAGCAAGCATCTCACCTTTTTTAAGGCAAAATGAAATTCCTTTCAATGCCTCAACTTTTGAATCACCTGTAATAAATGTTTTTTTAATGTTTTTTACTTCTAATATAAACCCGTTTTTTTCTTTCATTTTTTCCCGCCTATACTTTTTTGTCCAGAGCTTTGACTTCATCTATGAACAATTCTGCTATTTCAGCTATTTCTTCATATGACAATTTACCAGACTGCAACATGCCCTTTGCAACTTTAATTGCTTTTGCATGTTCTGTTTCATTTCTTCCATCGCTCTACACATAGTCGCAACCCCTTTCTCATCTTCTCATAAAAACTAATTGCAATAATTTTTACTTACATAATTTTTTATAGACTGCACATCTTCCGGCATACGACAGCCTACGATATACTCACCGTCATTGTTTGAACTTCTTATAATACAGCCCTCAAGCGGATGAGCTGAAATTTCGTCAAAATCATCTACGGAAACTACGATATTCTTTTCTCTTGCATCTGCAAAAACTGAATCAAAAATCGAAATGGCAAAACCGTTTGCGCTGATATTTACCATATGACCCTGATATGTTTTATCTTCACCTTCAAATTTTACAGTACATGTGTTTGTAATCGGCATACGAGGATATTTTCTTCTATTATATACCTGTGGATTTGTTTCAATATGTAATTTAAACTGTCCGTTTTCACCTGGCTTGCTGCGTTGGATAACTATATCGCTCCAACAGTACAATACATTATCTACTACAATATTAAGTTTGCAGATATTGTTTTTGTGTCTTTCCCTGTTCTCAAAAATATCACCAGCTTCATTTTCAATGGTTACATATATATCATTGCCGTTTCTGTCAGTAACTTCACCTGTATATTCTTTCTTTGCACCATTTACATCACTTATCGAAATTTTCATGCCGTGTTTTACATCCTGAACTCCCATAAATCCTCCGACACCGAGTTCTTCCATAAGTTTTCCAACAACCTTCTCAATATCTATTGCACTCTGGGCACTTGATTCATATTTGCTAAGCATTGTCTTTGTGGTGAGTTCTGCCTTATTTATGCTATCCGTCATCACATCCATGACATCGCCAACCTGATTCATATTGTCAATAAGCGTCTTGTTTGATGCCTCCACTTCTTTGACAGCATTATCTACTGTTTTAATATTTTCACCTAAAGTTGTCGCATCATTTGTAATCTTTGTCACACTTGTATTTACATTTGAAACTTTTTCAATATTTGTCTGAATAAGTTTTATTGTCTGTGCAATCGACTCCATCATCCTGGCAGATGTCTCTTCAAGTCTTGAAAGTGCTTCCATTATACTGCTTGAAGAAGCCTGCGTTCCATTGCTAAGATTTCTTATCTCATCAGCAACAACTGCAAAACCTTTACCTGCTTCACCTGCTCTTGCTGCTTCAATGGATGCGTTGAGTGCAAGAAGGTTTGTCTGTGAAGTGATACCTGCTATCGTGCTTGTTTCATCTTTAACACTTCCGAACTCTTTCTTAAAATCTACCAGTATATTCTCAACTTCCTTTGAAAGCTCTGACATCCTGTTTGTTGTATCTACTACCTCAACTAGATCTTTTGCACTTGTATCCGCATGCTCAACTGAAGCATTTATAAGATCAACCACCTGCTCCATAAGACCGGCAACATCAGTCACCTGATTATCTATCACCTTAGTCATCTCTATTGATGAAACAGTTTTATCATTCAGCACACTATTGTTGTCCGAAAGCTTCACCATGTCCTCTACTACATCATCTGCACCGGCTTTGTTCTCATCAGCGAGTTCTCTTACAACAGTTACACCGTCTACGACTTCATTGCTCGCAACTTTGACCTGCTCTACAGTCTTAACAACCCTTGCAAGATTTTCCTCAATTGAAGATGTAAGTGCACCATCTGACTCTACCAGATGCTTGATTGCCATATTTGTACAGGCATAACAGCACAAAACAATAGCAAATTCCAATACACATTCTTCACTTGATACAAAATCCATAATCCCCTTTACAAATCCCTTATACATATTACTTGAAAACAAAATGAATAATGTTATCCACATCATTACCTTTATAAATTTCGGATCTTTATAAAGTACCAATATCGACAACAACGGTAATATAAATACATATGATACCTGATCAAGAGAAGTCCATGCAATAACTGAATAAAACAACAGATACCCCAATCCAAGTATCCACTTGTACCGTTTGTTATCTTCCCCTTTTACCTTTAACAGTATTTTGCTAATAATAAGTAATAACCAGCCAAGAATACAGAACATCAAAAAATATCCCATATCAAGCTTGCCTGTAAATACCTTTACACTATAAAAAACCGACACAATAATCATCAATACAAACCACGTAAACCCTGCCATTTTATTTGCCTTGGCAATGAAAAACGCCTCATCATATTATTTCATACATCTGTACCTCGTTTCTTTCATTAATTTAAATACTGTTTACCAAATATTTTAATATACGCTCGTGTTTAAATCAAGAACGAATTTTTCATTCTGCTGGACGGAAGAATGAACCGTAGCGGGCTACGGCAATTGATGACAACGCAGCAGATGAAAATTCAGGCAAGTTGTTTAGCTGAATATGAACAGGTCGGTACACCAGGGTATAAGGCAGCTTCAAACACTGCTCAAAAAAAAATAGCCGCAGAATATCACGATTTTCTCATGTTTTCTGCAGCTATTTTTAACATACTTACAAAAAACGACCACTTTTTATTTTGACCGAACGTCATGGAAGTGGCTATTATACGACAAATGGACGGCTCCCGCCTCGGAGAACAACTGTAGCGGCACATAAAGGCATAAAACACATGCCTTAAGTGCCGACAGTGTTCTAACGCCATTTGCTGTATAATAATCCCTCTTCCATGACTGTATATATAAAAACAAAAAGAAAAGCACCCTTTATCAACCATA
>ERZ837910.5958-NODE-5958-length-10442-cov-2.683932_pt1 | contig 10442 bp, 8 predicted proteins | sample MGYA00519940_ERZ837910 | MGnify/ENA primary metagenome ERZ837910 (study PRJEB31850, sample SAMEA3708825) | human gut metagenome | biome: human gut; feature: human-associated habitat; material: faeces | place: China | collected 2014 ... | reverse complement strand
ACTTGCATGTGTTAGGCACGCCGCCAGCGTTCATCCTGAGCCAGGATCAAACTCTTAATGAAAATTGTATCTTACTTGTCTTTTGACTCATCTGCTTTGTTGCTGCTCCTTCTTTCGGTACTCACATACTTTAGTATGCTCCGTTCCTCATCAGTCGCGCGCCTTGCATCTGAGCCAAAATCCTGCGTAAACAGGTTTGACAAGTTAAAATCTGTTTGATTTCTTCTCTCAAGACAAACGTCTTTGCGTTTGCTAATTCGTTTTGAATTATTGTCTTTTTTAAGAAATTGTCGAGAAACTCTCCGCTAATTCGTTCGTTATTCACTTACCAATTCGCTGATTGTTTCATAAATGCTTGCCGATCTCTCATTGCTGAAAAACCGCTTCGCATTAAAATTTATTTGACTAAATTTCTACACTATGAAGTTTTCAATGTTCTCGCCTTTTTCAAGGCTCGCCCGCTCTTAGCGAGCTTTTATATTGTATAGCGTATCAGTGATTTTGTCAAGAACTTTTTTTCATTTTATTTTCAAGCTTCTTTCGAAACCTGGTTGCTTGTCACTCGTAGCAACAGTTCATTATTTTATCAGAACTTTTTGTTCATGTCAAGCAGTTTTTTATTTTTTTGAATTTCTTTTTAGAAATCCGTGTTGCTTTCGATTGCCGCAACAGTCATAAATTTTACCAAGACTATTCGTCGATGTCAAGCACTTTTTCTTCTTTTTTAAAGAAGAAGTTCCATCGCATTTCCTGCGGTGGAACTTCAGTATAGCATTATCCTTTTTTAGTTGTCAACCAGTTTTCGCTTTTTTCTTACTTTTTTATAATCCCGTAACATCAGGATAATCCCGCCAGCCAGTAGGCGAACCGGTTCATCTGATAAAGCTTCGTCAGCCATTCGTTTTCAACGGTCCACGCCGCGATCTGGCTGCCGACTCTTCCTGTATCGAAGCTGGCGATTACAATATAAATAATCCATAAAACTACGATGCTCTCTGCCATGCCGACCACGATTCCCAGTACACTGTTGAGCAGTTTCAGAATCGGCAGGTGCGCGATTGCCGAAAGGGACTTGAAAATCAGGTTCACCAGTCTGGCTGCGAGTCCGGTAATCAGCAGCATCAGAACCGACAGTATTATATTGGTAGTGTTTTTTTCTTTCACACTGCTATATAAAAGGATAGCCAGCGAAAGGACGAACAGAGAAATGACCAGAGACAGCAGCATCCTGATTTCATCCACCATTCCTTTTTTCATTCCGGCATATCCCCGCCAGAGGGCAAATAAGAGCACACAAACCAGCAGTACGTTCATTTTTTCTCCCGTTTATTTCATTTCTATCATATCTATGCTGTTTACAGTAACCGCAAGAAACCGGTTTCCGCCCAGCGTTTTTAAAAGCTGCGTCTGTTCCGGTATCGGTCCGCTGTATTTTTCTTTTCCGTTCAGGTTATAAATCAGGCACTCTGCTTCATTATATATAATCAGTTCCTGATCCGAAATCAGAGCATCCCGGTATTCGATTGCAAACGGCAACGACAGCACCTGCGTTCCATTCATATTGTAAATGTCAATCCGATATTTTCCGTTTCCATTCGTTCCATTAAAAATAAACGCCACATAATTGCCGCTGCTGCGGACGTCCTGCACCTCCTCCTGCATGAAATTCTGGAAGATATTTTTTGGAATTTCATTTCCTTCATATAACATGAACTGATTATTTCCCACAGAATACGCCGTATGCGTCCCCGTAAACTCTGCCAGCGGGATTACCGTATCCGAATATTCGTAGGAGCTTACCATCGTGTCGGTGTAGTTTTGTCCGACTTCGTCAAAATTGTAAAAGCTGACGATCGATTTCATACTGCCGCTTTCTGCTTTCAGATATGCCACCATCATCAGTTTTCCATTGTCCGACAATGACACGGAAACCGGATAACCCGATTTCTGCATCGTCGTTTTGATTCCGACTGCTTTTTCCCCAGTAGGATTATAGACGTTGATCCAGGTCACATCCCCATCCTCCAGAATCGCTGCCACAACGCCGTTCGCTGCCACGGACAGCGATTTCACCGGAAGATTCGTATCAATCTGTTTGGATGTTCCGTCCTGACTGATATCATAAATCAGGTTACCGTTATAATCCCCAACTGCGACCCAGCCCGACCGCACAGAGACGCACGGCGACTGCATGTCGTAAGTCTGGTTCCACATGGCGTTGCCCTTGTAATCCGTATAACTGATACCATCCTTACTGTAAGTCAGAAAGCCATTCTGGTAGCTCAGCAGAGTAGCACCGGACACCTGGTTTTTGTCGATTGCGGACACGACCGTGTAGCCGGAGTATGTTTGATTTTTAAGCAGTGTTACCGCCGTCACCGTCAGCGCTGCGATCACGCCGATTACGCAGCAGGAACGAAGGATCACTTTCAGACGATGCGCCCGGATTTCCCGTTTAAAATTCTTGCTGTCTTTTTTCTCGTTTTTTTCTTTTTTTCGCAGGTATTCCCTGATATCCACCATATGAGATAAGTCCCCATTTCTTTTGCAGCATCTTTGCGAGCATGTTGACTCACTTGCGCTTGTTTTTCTTGTGCGCTCATTCCATCATAACACATTCATTATTTTGAAGGTAGTAAAATATTCTGTCCGGGCTGAATTTGATTCGGGTCTTTTATATTATTCAGGCGGCAGATTTCTATCACCTTTTCATCTGTTCCGTAAAATCTCCTGGAAATAGCAATGAGGCTGTCTCCCTTCTGCACCTGATAGCTTTCCGGGTGTGCCAGGGCTTCCTGAACCTGAGGAAAGAAATCGGAGGCTGATGCGGACTGCCGGGCTGTCGAGGATTCAGCGTCTGCGTCGGTCGCGACCGCATTCTGGCTGTCCGCTGTTGCGCTATCTGCTGTTGCGCTATCTGCTGTTACGTTGTCTGTCATTACGTTGCCCGCCGTCCTATTGTCTGTCACTTCGTCATCCATCGCCGTATTGGCCGCACCGGTTGCATCGTCCGCCTGTGTAGCTTCGTCCAAGGCGGCAGACTGCGCCATTTCGTCCGATGAATTCCAGCCAACAGTCTCTTCTACAATCAGTCCGGGAGATGTATTTTCCGTCTCATTTTTTGTATTCCGGACAGCTCCTGCCAACAGGGCGGAAACCGCTTTCATATCCGGGTACTGATTGACGGACGTCAGCGCCGTTCCGACCAGAACCAACAAAAGCACCAGGCAGCCAATCCGGCAAAGCTTCTGGAAGAGGGCGCCGGTACTGCCCAAGCGGGCCTGATAAGCTGTCCCAAAAGCAGTTTTCCTCGACGCTGCGTTCAGCGTAGGCGCTGCAGCTTTAAGCGCACCCAGCCTTGACAGCACCGTTTTCCTGCCAGACGCTGTATTCGGCGCAGACGCCCTGGAAGCGGTTATCCCCCGCGCTGCGTCCGCTGCAGCTTCCGCTTTTCTTTTTTCCCGGCGGGCATTGATCGCTTCCATCACCCGTTCCTCCTCCACATCTGCAGGGCGGCTCTGCTCCCGTTCAGCAATCATATATGCCTGCATTTCTTCGTTTTGTTCATAAAAAATAAAATAGCCTCCGATCTGGATTTCTTCTCCCCGCACGGTCCAGAACCGGACGGCAGCTTCCTTTTTTTCAATTTTTCCAATCCGCTCCAGCTTCTGAAAATACGGAAAATTTCCGCGCCTGAAGTCCGTTTCTTTTTCCACCCCGTAAATCAAATAATAGCGGATGCCGTCCTTTTCCTCCTGCTGCCCGAATGCCAGACACGTCTCTTTTCCCTGGCATCGTTCCAGAAACGTATGGACATAATCCTCCATGTACAATTTTACATTCGGACTGCCTGTCCCGATCTGCATCACATTTTTGGGTATTTTCAACATTTTACCTCTGCTCCTTTCCATCCGGGCACCCCGTTTTTCCTAATCTTAGCAGACCGTTGCCGCAGATTTTGTCTGTTTATGCGCTCTTTTTTGGCGGTTTGGAGCAAAGTCCCGTTCTGGAACTTTTGCACATATTTATTCTGTCAAACACTTCTGTTCGATATAAAAAGCACAATAAAATACATTGTATTTCCTTCCGGGCTCTTCTAAACTATTTTTTAGTAGATACCAAAATTTCTGCAGAATATACTAAAGGAGTGGTACTGAAAATGAGCAAACTTTCTCTTGCAGGCGAATGGAAACTTCGCGGCGAGTTTATGGACGTAACAGCAGATCGCTGTGCAGAGGTGCTCGTCCACCTCAACGCCATGCCTCCCAAGCCGACAATTCCCGGTTATCTGACCGAAGAAAATATGACCGAGGAGGAGCGGGAATTGTATCTGAAAGAACCCGATCCGAAATTTACGGTAAATACCGCCCTCGCCATGCACCCCTATCCTTCCAAAACGGGATATATTCCTATGACTGTACCCGGCGACGTTACAACCGCCCTGATCGATAACAGAGTTATCGAGGAGCCTTTTTTAAAGGACAACACAAAAAAAAGCATCTGGATTAAAGAGCTTTCCTGGTGGCTTGTCAAAGAATTTGATATCACCGAAGAAATGCTCAACGAAGATATTGTCCGCCTGAACATTGAAATGCTCGATTTTAATGCCGATATTTTAGTTAACGGCATTCCCGCCGGACATCAGGAAAATACCTTCTGTGCTTTTTCTGCAGATATCAAACGCTTTTTGCATGTCGGTACCAACCAGATCGTGATCCGTCTGACCTCCGGCATGGAATTAAATTATCCACATGACACCGTTTCCTATTACTGTGCAAGTGACAATGCGATCTGCGACCAGCGTGTATACACGCGTAAGCCACAGTTTACCTATGGCTGGGACTGGTGTCAGCCCGTTCCTACCTGCGGTATCGGACGTTCGATCGAAATCGAAGCGTTCAGCGGTGCACAGGTAATCGCTTCCCGCGTCGATACGCTCAGCCTTTCCGGAAATGATGCAGAAATCGAATTTCATTTTGAAATCGAAAAATCCAACATGGTGCAAAGCGCTGAAACAGAGCTGGAATATGAGCTGTCCATCAACGGCAAGACCGCGTATACCGGTCATCAGACCCTGATGCTTGTCGGCGGCATCAATTTTGCACAGGAACGCGTTGTATTAAAGGATGCAGAGCTCTGGTGGCCGAACGGTTACGGTGCTCAGAACCTTTATACCTTTACCGCACGCTGCACGGCACGCGGCATCACCCATGAGGCAAAACCGAAGAAAATCGGTATCCGCACGCTTTCCATCGACTTTTCCAGGCTGCCGGATGAAAGCCGCAACTTCTTCTTCAAAATCAACGGCACCCGTATTTTCTGCAAAGGCGGCAACTGGGTCCCTACCGATTCTATTTATCTGCGGACGCCTGATGAAAACTATAAAAAGCTGGTCAGCGAAGGCGCAGCAGCACACTTTACCATGTTCCGTATGTGGGGCGGCGGCACTTATGAACCGGATTGCTTCTACGATTACTGCTCCGAATACGGTATTTTACTGATGCACGATTTTATGTATGCATGTGCTTTTTACCCCGATCAGAAGGATTCGTTCCTTTACGAAGCAGAACGCGAGGCAGAATATCAGACCAAGCGTCTGGCGCATTATCCCTGTATGGCAGTCTGGACCGGAAACAACGAAATCGCCGAGTCCTACACAGACTGGTTCCCGGGAATGCTGCAGCCCGAACGCTACTGGGGCGATCAGATTTTCAACTACATCCAGCCCCGCGCGGTCCAGCACAATAGCCCGCTGATTCCCTACATGCCCTCCACCCCGTATTTTGGAGAACGTTCCAATACCACTGAAGAGGGAGACGTCCATGCATGGACTTATTTTGGACGCGATTCCAAGACGAGATTCAAATTCTCTTACGAGCTGGAAGCTTTTGATCGATTCCCGGCGCGTTTTTCCAGTGAATACGGATTTTTCGGCGCGCAGATGGAAAGCACCGTCCGCCGGTATTTGGACGGGGAAGAGATGTCCTTCAACAATCCGTTCTGGAAGCATCACGGCGAGTTCGAACGCAAGCGTGGGGCCATCGACGGCGTTATCAACCGCCATCTGACTGAATTTTCCACGCTGGACGAACGCGGCTATCTGCTTTACAGCGGTATCATGCAGGGACTTTTATATGCCGAAATGGCAGAGGCGCTCCGCCAGAAATCTTATGGTGCCGGCGATCTGATCTGGATGTACAATGACTGCTGGCCGGAAACCGGTTGGACCATTATCGATTACTATCTGACCAGAAAGGTTTCGTTCTACTTCTTAAAACGCGCTTTTGATACGAAAAAACTGATTATCCGGAAGGCAGACGGCGGCGCGGTTGTAACCGTCATCAACGAAACCCCTGATGAAATCCGGACAACTATCTGCGTCGGCACACAGGCCTTTGATGGCGCACACAATAGTGTTCTCCTGACAAAGGATCTGACCGTTGCTCCGCATTCCTGGCAGCAATTCCATGTAGACGCTGAAGAGCCTGCCGCAGACGGATATTTCATTGTAAGTGCAGACGGCTTTGAAACAGCTGACAGCCTGCGCGCTTATTACCGCGAATACACCATTCCGGAAAGCGATGCGGTGATCGAATCCGTTGAAAAAGACGGCAGCGATCTGCTCGTAACCGTCCGTGCAAACGTATTTACACCGTTCGCTTATCTGATGACAAGCGACGACAGAGTTCATTACAGTGATAACTACTTCAAGCTCTATCCCGGAGAGGCAAAAACGATCCGCGTAGAAAACTGTGACGAGACACCTACACTGTACACAGCTGCGACAATGCACGCGTAAATTTGTATATACCTGTTATGCGCATGCGCAAAAAGATTCACAAAAGGATCTTTCGCGCATGCGTTTCATATTGAGTGGGCATCGTCCTGCGCAATGTCAAAAGAAAGGGGACTTATGTCACATACAATTATTGACCTGCCGTCTGTCAGAGACGACGGCAGGCTTTACCGCGATACCGCTTTGAATTTCGTGGAATCCCTGATTCCGAATCCGTGGAACAGCTGTCACGCGCCCGATCTTTTAGAGCTTGGAAATGGCGATCTGCTTTGCTGCTGGTTTGCAGGCTCCTGTGAGGGAAACGCGGATGTCAGCATTGCTGTGTCGCGTCTGTCAGAGGACAGTTCCCAGTGGGAAACACCGGTAATTGTTTCCGATGATCCAACCCGCAGCGAGCAGAATCCTTCCCTCTTCCTGCATCCAAACGGAGAAATCTGGCTGATGTATACCGCACAGGTTTCCCGCGATCCTGACAATCCAACCTCTGACAATTTACAGGGAACTGCTGAAATCCGCCGGAAAATTTCCCGCGATAACGGGCACTCCTGGGAGGCGACCGAGACAATGTTTTCCGCTCCCGGCTCGTTCTGCCGGCAAAAGATTCAGATTCTGTCCAACGGGCGTTTTATTTTCAACAATTTCCGCTGTGCGATCAACGATTCCTGCATGGGAGACGATTACACCGTCCTGCAGCTTTCAGACGACCAGGGCAAAACCTGGCGCAGCGTCATGATGCCCGGCAGCCGCGGGCGCGTACACGGCAATATCGTGGAGCTTTCTCCCGGAAATCTGATCTGCCTGCTGCGCAGCCGCTCTGCTGACCATATTTACCGCTCGGAATCCCATGATAACGGCGAGACCTGGAGCGTGCCGGAGCCTACTGTGCTGCGCAACAACAACGCAAGCATTACCGCAATCCGTCTTCAAAGCGGCGCAGTCTGCGTTGTATACAATGACGTCGCCTTCAACGACGATCCCGAGCGCACCGTCTGGCCCGACCAGCGCTGTCCTGTCGTACTCGCCATTTCCGAGGACGGAGGAAAAACCTGGCCCTGGCGGCGTATCATCGAGCACGGCGAGGGCTTTATCGGTCCGTGGAACGACGTCAACAACCGCCGTTACGAATATCCCTGCCTGATTCAGGGAAAAGACGGCAGGATTCATGTCGCTTATGCGTGGGGCTATCGTAAGCGTATTAAATATCTGTGCATGGATGAAGCATGGATCCGAGGAGAAAAGCTTTGTAAAGGCGTTGGCGGGGACGAGACTCTGACCTGCAAAAGATAAGAGAAGCAAAGACGGCAACATTCTATTGTCATGAATAAAAACCGACAGACAGCAAAGCTTTGATCGCTTCGCTGCTGCCGGTTTTTCTATGTCCTGCGCGGACAGTGTTATACAAACCGATATTCTGTTACGGTGTGATACGGTCTGTCAGGTCCGAATACCGAAGAAGGAAACTGTGGTTTGTTCGGTGTATCCGGATAGAACTGGGTTTCCAGTGCCAGGCCCGCTCTGTAGCCGTAGGTTTTCCCATCCTTTGCGGCTTCAAGATCCCTGGAGTTGCCCGAATAGAACTGAACGCCCGGAAGATCTGTATAAACCTCCATCGTGCGGGATTTATCGGAGCTCTTGACAACTGCAATTTTACGAACCTGCCCGGTGTAATTGTCCAGAACCCAGTTATGGTCATATCCGCCTGCCATTTTAAGCTGGTCAAAGTCTGCATCGATCCGTTCGCCGATCAGATGCGGCTCTGTGAAGTCCATCGGTGTACCTTCTACGCGTAAAATATCTCCATTCGGAATCGATTCTGCATCGGCCGGAGTATACGCATGGGAAAACAACTGCAGCTCATGGTCGGTAATCTGTCCGGCACCGTGTCCATCCAGATTGAAATAACAATGGTTTGTCAGGTTAAGAATCGTATCTGCATCGCTTACCACATCATAGGTAATGCGCAGTCCGTTCTCCTCCGTCAGCTCATACAGAACCGAAAAGTCCCTGTTTCCGCTAAAGCCAAGTTCCCCATCTTTCATAGACATCGTGAATAAAATGCCGTTTTCTTTTTCTTCGGCATCCCAGATCCGCTTATGCCCACCCAGAGCTCTGTGACTGTGCAGGTTATTGCCATTGTCGTTGACAGACAGCTCGTAGGTTTTTCCTTCGAGGGTGAATTTTGCACCGCCGATCCGGTTCGCATTCGGCGCAACGACTGCACCATAAAATTTACCGTTTTCCAGATATTGCTCCAACCTGTCATAACCGAGTGCAACATCTGCAAAATTACCGTTATGATCCGGCGCCCAGATGCGGATGATCAGCGCGCCGAAGCTGCTGACCGTCACCTTCATGCCATGACTGTTTTCCAGTGTATACAAATACACCGCTCTGCCGTTTACTTCCCCGAATAACTCTTTTTTCATAGGCTCGTCCACTTCTTTCGTCTGAAAATTTTGTCTGTTACAGCTCGGTACGCCCCTCCAGCGCACGAAGCAATGTTACTTCATCAATGTATTCCAGATCGCCGCCTACCGGTACGCCGCTCGCGATTCTCGTCACACGGATTCCGGTAGGTTTAATCAGCTTGCCGATGTACATCGCCGTCGTCTCACCCTCAAGGCTGGAGTTGGTTGCGATAATGACTTCTTTCACCTCCGGCTCTCTACTCAGGCGCTCCATCAGCTCTTTTAATTTGATATCATGGGGTCCCACGCCCAGCATCGGGGAAATCGCCCCGTGCAGCACATGATAGACTCCTTTGTATTTTCCGGTTTTTTCGTAGGCAGCCAGATCCCGGCTGTTTTCCACGACCATAATCGTCGAATGGTCCCGCTCTGTGTTGGCACAGATCGGGCAAAGCTCGTTATCGGTCAGGGTAAAGCATTCCTTACAATAGCGAACGTTCTGCCGAGCCTGTATCATCGCATTTGCAATCCTGTTCACCTTTGCTTCCGGAAGCCCGATTAGATGAAACGCCAGACGCTGCGCAGATTTGCTGCCAATTCCGGGAAGCCCCGAAAGCTCGTCAATGAGTTTGTTTATATAGCCGCTGTAAAGATCCATATCAGAACGGGAAGCCTCCGCCGAGTCCGCCTGTCATTTTACCCATCAGCTCCTGGCTCGCTTCGTCCGCCTGCTTCATCGCTTCATTCACAGCCGCAACGATCATATCCTGCAGCATTTCCACATCTTCCGGATCTACTGCTTCTTCGGAAATGGTCAGCTTTACCAGCTCCTTTTTGCCGTTTACGACAGCCTCAACCGCGCCGCCGCCGGATTTTGCAGAGAACTCTTTCACCTCAAGTTCCTTCTGTCCTTCTTCCATCTGACGCTGCATGCGCTGTGCCTGCTTCATCAGGTTATTCATGTTGCCGGGCATACCCATGCCGCCCGGAAAACCGCCTCTCTTTGCCATTTTATTGCATCCTTTCTGTTTGTTACTCTTCTTCTATGTCCATATGAATGACCCTTGTCAGGTCTACATAAGAACTTTCCATTTCCTGTTTGCTGCGCACGCTGCGGACTTCAACCTCGATCTGCTTGCCCGTCAGCTCCGCCAACAGTTGTTCCAGTGCGCCCTTATTTGCCGGTTCTTTGGTAAAATAATCGGACGCCAGCCCGTCTTCCACCACAAGCAGCAGCC
>ERZ837910.5949-NODE-5949-length-10460-cov-10.433445_pt1 | contig 10460 bp, 7 predicted proteins | sample MGYA00519940_ERZ837910 | MGnify/ENA primary metagenome ERZ837910 (study PRJEB31850, sample SAMEA3708825) | human gut metagenome | biome: human gut; feature: human-associated habitat; material: faeces | place: China | collected 2014 ... | reverse complement strand
CGGGCCGCATCCGCCACCATTTAAAGTATAACCTTTGGCGGCCGGAGTGCACGGTGCTGTTCGTGGGCTACCAAAGCCCCGGCACGCTGGGCAACGCGCTGGTCAACGGCGCGCAGGAAGTCAAGCTGTTTGGCGAGCCGGTGCAGGTCAAGGCCCGCATTGCGCAGCTGGGCGGGCTTTCGGGTCACGCCGACAAGGACGGGCTGGAAGCCTGGCTCCGCGCCTTTGACGAAAAGCCGAAGTTCGTCTTTGTCAACCACGGCGAGGACGCCGTCGCCGAGCACTGGGCCAACCATCTGAAGGAGGAGGGCTACGAGGCCGACGCCCCCTACAACGGCTCGATCTGGATCGCCGCCGAGGGCCGCGTCGCCTGCGCCGAGGTCGGCAACACCCGGAAGATCATCAAGACGAAATCCGCCGAGACCGTGCGCACCAGCGCGGCCTATGACCGGCTGGCCAACATGGGCCAGCGCCTGCTGGAGGTCATCCGCCACAACCGGGGCGGGGCCAACAAGGACCTTGCAAAATTTGCCAGCCAGATCGCTGCGCTGTGCGACAAATGGGATCGATAACATTGACAAAAGCAAAAGGAATATGGCAGATGCTGCCCGCACCCCTGCGCGGCGCGGCGACCCTGCTGGCAGTGCTGGCGCTGGCCGCGCTGCTGACCACGGTGCGGCACAATGCCAGCGCCTACCTGACCGGCGTGTGGGATACAGGCTCCCAGACGCTCGTCTATGGCCGCATCCACCAGATGGAGCAGGGGCAGCACGCCCCCGGCGGCTTTCTGGGTGTCTACACCGACGATTGGAGCGACGACACGAACCGCGCACTGTTCCGGGACGACACCCCCACCGACGCGGCGGCGTTCCACCCCTACACCCACCAGTCGGGCTTGCAGGGCTGGCTGTTCGGCAGGGTCAACCGTCTGCTGCGGCACCGGCTGCCCGACGGTCTGACGCGGGAGACCGCCCTTTACTGGCTGAACAGCACGCTGTTCTACGCGGCGGAGCTGCTTGTGGCGCTGGCCGTGTGGGAAGAATTCGGCCCGCTGGCGGCAGCGTTCGGGTTTGTGTCGGTGCTGCTGGCCCCCTGGCTGCAGCGCGGCATGAAGGACCTGTACTGGTGCCTCTGGACCTGGCTGCTGCCGCTGCTGGCGGCGCTTTGGCTCTGCCATTGCACCCGCGTGCGCGGCAAAACGCCCCGCGGGTGTTGGCCGCTGGTGGCTGCCGCCTGCATGGTGCGCTGCATGTGCGGGTTTGAATTTATCACAACATTTTTGATCCTGTGTGAGATCCCGCTCTGCTACGCGGCTGCCAAGGCGTATTTTGTGCGGCGCGACCCGCACGGCGCGCTCGTCTGGCTGGGCCGCACCGTCGGGGCGGGGGTCTCGGCGCTGGGCGGTGTGACTGCGGCGCTGGCGCTCTGGTTCGCACAGGAATGGCTCTGCTTCGGCAGCGCGGCGGACGCCTGGCAGAACATGACCCGGGCCGTCACGGACCGCGTCAGCCTGACGGACGGCGCGGTGCGGGACGTGAACGTGCCGCAGGTGCTCGCGCAGTATTTCCGTGAGAGTACGGAGCCGCTTTTGCAGCTCGGACCCGTCAGCGTCACGGCATGGCAGCTGCTGCTGCTTGCGCTGCTGGTCGGCGCGGTGTGCGTTGTTGTCTGCCTGCGCCGCGGCACGGCGGCGCAGCTGGTGGCGTTGGATGCACAGGTGTACGGCAAGCGGGTCACCCCCTACGGAGTCGAGGCGCTTGTGCGCCGGGACGCAATGCCCGCCGGAGCAGAGCTTGCCCCGGTAAGCATTGAGGAATTGTTTGTACTGATGGTGAAAGGGGAAGATGTGCAATGAAAGGTCTGCTATTGAAGGATGCCTATCAGACGTGGTGCTATATCAGATGGATCATTCTGGTGTCGATTGCTATGATGCTGGTGGGAACGTTTTTCATGAAGGAAGGGTCTAATTTCTTTATGCTGTACGGCGGGCTTTTGCTGGGAATGTCGCCCATGACATTGCTGGCTTACGACCAGAACAGCCGGTTCAGCGCTTACTGCGCTGCTCTGCCGGTGACAAAAGAGCAGATCGTGGGCGGCAAATACCTCATCGGCTTGTGCGGTATGGCGCTGGCGGAGCTGCTGAGTATGGCGGCGCTGGCAGCAGCACAGCTGCTCTGGGGTACGGTAACGGTGCAGATCACCGTGGCGACCCTGCTTCAGGTGGCTATGCTGACCCTGCTGGGCAATATTATTTTGCTGCCGCTGACCTACCGCTTTGGCTACCAGAAAGCCCGGTATGTGTACTACCTGTGCATCGGTCTGCTTGGGGGCTTTATGGGTTATTCCGTTTCTTCGGGGGACAGCGCTTTGGACAGCATCCTGCCCGCCAACGGTTCGCTGCTGGTGCTGGTGGTCGTGCTGGCGGCGGCTCTGGCGCTGTATGCTCTCTCATGGCGGCTGTCCGTTGCATGGTACGGAAAGGTAGAGCAGTAAGATGAAGAAAAGTCAGGTCGCAGGCATCCTGTTCGGTGTTGCTATGGGCGCTGCGTTCAGCGTGACACTGGGAACGGTCGGTTTTGTGCTGGGTGCCAGTTTTGCAAGTCTGGGCATGGTGATGTTCAAAGGGCTGGATGACCCGCCAGATAAAAAATAATACAAAAAAACAGGCGCACCGCATCTTTATCAAAAGCGTTGGCTTTTGAAAAGGCGGTGCACCTGTTTTTTGCTTTTTTATTCTGCGCTGTAAGCGCTGCCCATGATCCACGGGTTATTTGCGGAATATTTTGCGTGGTTGCGCAGGTAGGTGACCCATGCGCCGTAGCCGTTGCCGGCCGAGAGGTGCACGCCGTCCGGCGCGGCGATCATCTCTTTCAGGTTGCCCTCGCCGTCAGCCAGTGCCTCCCACAGGTCCAGATAAACGCAGCCCTTGCTTGCAGCCAGCTGTGCCAGCTGCTCGTTCACGCCGCGCAGCACGTCCGAGGCAAGACCCGGCTTCTTTTCCGCTGCCGCAGGCCGTACCGGCGGGATGGACTGCACATAAATGATGCAGTCCTCGCCCAGCGTCTGGCGCAGCTCGTCCAGCATCTGGCCGTAGTAGGCCAGAAAACGGTCGGAAGCGCCCAAGGTGGTCAGGGTGTTGGTGCCCAGCAGGATATACAGCTTCTTGGGCTGCGCCGCTGCCAGCACATCCAGTGCTATCTCCTGCCCGCGGGTGGGGCTCTTGACGGCGGCGCGGTTGACGATGGCGTCCGGCCCCACACCCGTATAGCCGCAGATGAGCGCGCCGCTCAGATTGATCTGATAGTCCGAAAAGCCCACCGTCAGGCTGTCGCCCAGAAAGGCGGCGTCCGAAAAATAGCTCAGGTCTACCTGACCGCAGGCCGGCTGCCGGATGACGCTGGCGTCGTAAGCCTTAATGGTATAGGCACCGTCGGTCTGCCGGGCCGGGCCGAAGCTTTCCAGCTGTACTGCCTGCGCTGTGCCGCTGTCACCGGCTGCACCCTCGCTGTCGCTGCCGGAAGCCGCCTCGCCCTGCATGGGCAGCGGTGCCAGAATGTTCTGCGCAATGCCGCCTGCGCCGGTCTGCGGGGTGCTTTCTTCCTCCGCAGTCCCTTTTTCCAAGATGGCGGTCACCGCATAGGCGACCAGCAGGATGGCCACAATGACCCCCGCCAGCCGCAGCTTGCCGCTGATGCCCCCGCGTGTGCGCCGCCGGGGTGCCGAATGATACTCGTGTGAAATGCCCATATTCTCTGTCCAGCTTTCTGCATTTATCCCAACAGGCAGGTACTTCTGCCCGGTAATTTTGGAGTGCGCACCCATTTTATCATATTTTTTTTGCCTGTGCAACCAATTGGGTCTTGCATACAACAGGCAAAACGGGTACAATAGAATTGCAGCTTATTTTGCACATTTTACAAAAAGCAAATACACAAGCTGCAAATATTTTTGTGTCAGTTGCGGCAGATGGCTGTTTTGCCGTCCCGGTTCGTTGGCAGTGCAGGGCCGACAGACCACTTTACTGGACGGTGCGGAAAGCCGTTTGCCCGGCAGCGGACACATTTTATATGATCTGAAGGAGGTTTCCATGGCCAAGAATATCATCATTGGTCAGAGCGGCGGCCCTACCGCCGTGATCAACTCCAGCCTTGCGGGCGTATACAAAGCCGCCCGCAGTCTGGGTGCAGACAAGGTGTACGGCATGAAGTACGGCATCGAGGGTCTGCTCAAGGAAGAGCTGCTGGAGCTCAACGTCCTGCTGGATGACCGCATGAGCATCGAGCTGCTCAAGCGTACTCCGTCCAGCTATCTGGGCAGCTGCCGCTTCAAGCTGCCCGACCCGGACACCGATGCCACCCCGTTCGTCAAGCTGTTCACCCTGTTTGACAAGTACGACATCTGTGCCGTGTTCTACATCGGCGGCAACGACTCGATGGATACCATCGCAAAACTGTCCCGCTATGGGCAGCAGGTGGGCAGCAATGTGCGGTTTATCGGTGTGCCCAAGACTATCGACAACGACCTGTGCCTCACCGACCACACCCCCGGCTACGGTTCTGCCGCAAAGTACATTGCTACCATCTTAAAGGAAGTCATCCGCGACTCCTCGGTGTACAACATCCGCAGCGTGACGGTGGCCGAGATCATGGGCCGTCACGCAGGCTGGCTGGCTGGTGCGGCCTGTCTGGCCGGCGGCGAGGACTGCGAAGGTCCCGACCTGATCCTGCTGCCGGAAGTGCCCTTTGATCAGGACAAGTTCCTTGCCCGGGTGGACGAGCTGCAGCGGGTAAAGTCCAACGTTATCATCGCAGCCAGCGAGGGCGTAAAGACCGCAGACGGCACCTACCTGTGCGATCTGGTGTCCACTGCCGGGCAGCTGGATGCCTTTGGCCACAAGGCCATCCTCAGCGGCACCAGCCGTTACCTTTCGGAGCTCATCCACGACAAGCTGCAGTGCAAGAGCCGTGCCATCGAGTTCTCCACCCTGCAGCGCTGCGCCAGCCATCTGGCCAGCCGCACGGATGTGAACGAGGCCTACGCCGTTGGCGGTGCCGCCGCCGCTGCGGCCTTTGCAGGCGAGAGCGGCCGTATGATCGCCCTCAAGCGGGTCTCCAACTACCCATACCAGTGTATCACCGAGTCTGTGGATGTGCAGCAGGTGGCAAATCTGGAAAAGAAGGTCCCGCTGGAATGGATCACTCCGGACGGGATGCAGGTGACCGAAGCCTTTGAGGAGTACGCCCGTCCGCTGATTCTGGATGAGGTGACCCCCGTTTATGTGAACGGTACCCCCCGCCACATCCGTCTGTGATCTGCCTTTCCCTTCCGCGTCTGTTTTCGTGCGACTGCACGTTTTTATAGCCGAAACAGAAAAAACAAAAAAGGAGAAATCATCATGGGAAAAAATGCAATCGTCGGTCAGTCCGGCGGCCCCACCTCTGTCATCAATGCCAGTCTGGCGGGTGTCTTTGAAAGCTGCAAGAACCGCGGCGCAGACATCGTGTACGGTATGTGCAACGGTGTTGCCGGTCTGCTGGAGGAGCGGGTGGTGGATCTTTCCACCCTGCTGACCGATGACTTGGACATCGAGCTGCTCAAGCGCACCCCGTCCAGCTTTCTGGGCAGCTGCCGCTATAAGCTTCCCGACTGGCGGGATGACGAGGCGGTGTACAAAAAGCTGTTCGCCATTCTGGAAAAGCTGAACATCGGTTACTTCTTCTATATCGGCGGCAACGACTCCATGGACACCATCGGCAAGCTGGCTGACTACGGCCAGCGCGTTGGCAGTGACATCCGCTTTATGGGCGTGCCCAAGACCATCGACAACGACCTGATGGTCACCGACCACACCCCCGGCTACGGCTCTGCCGCCAAGTACATTGGCGTTGTGATGAAAGAAATCATCCGCGATGCCACCGTGTATGGCACCAAGTACGTAACCGTGGTGGAAATCATGGGTCGCAACGCCGGCTGGCTGACCGCCGCCGCCGCACTGGCCAAGAGCGATGATTGCGAGGGCGTGGACATGATCTGCCTGCCCGAGGTTCCCTTCAATGTAGAGCGCTTTGTGGAAAAGGTGCGTGTGATGCAGGAAAAGAAGCCCAGCATCGTCATTGCCGTTTCCGAGGGCGTAAAGCTGGAGGATGGCCGCTATGTCTGTGAGCTGGCGGACGACGTGCACGCCGTGGATGCTTTCGGTCACAAGGCGCTGACCGGTACCGCACGGTATCTGGCCAATGTGGTGGCCCGCAATCTGGACACCAAGACCCGCTGCATCGAGCTTTCCACCCTGCAGCGCTGCGCCGGCCACCTGACCAGCCGCACCGACATCACCGAGGCCTATCAGGTCGGCGGTGCTGCTGTCAAGGCTGCGTTTGAGGGCGTCACCGGCCAGATGGTAGCCCTGAAGCGCATCTCCAACAGCCCCTATCAGTGTACCACTGAGCTGCACCCCATCAGCGAGGTCGCAAATCTCGAGAAGAAGGTGCCGCTGAGCTGGATGAACGAGAATCACACCCAGATGACTGAAGACTTCCTTGCTTACGCACGGCCCCTCATCCAGGCTGAGCTGACCCCGCTCTACATCGCCGGTCTGCCTCACCACATCTACATGAAGCCCCAGAAGTAAGCGTTCTGTTTCGCAAACATACCTCCGCGCCCCTGCACCCTGTGTGCAGGGGTGCATTTTTGTACGGAAAAGCTTTGATTTTACTTGTATTTTACCTGAAACCGTATTATAATACTATCTGCGTCGCTCGCTGTTGAGCGGCGCGTTTTTTCGTGAGTACCATCTGATATTTGAGGAGGCAGAGCATTTTCATGGCACAGAATACCCGGACAGGCGATTTGACCAGCGGCCCCATGCTGCAAAAGATCATCCTGTTTTCCCTGCCGCTGGCTGCATCCAGCATCCTGCAGCTGCTGTTCAACGCAGCCGATGTCGTCGTCGTGGGACGCTTTGCGGGCAGCACGGCGCTGGCCGCTGTCGGCTCCAACGGTGCGCTCATCAACCTGCTGGTCAACCTGTTCGTGGGCCTGTCGCTGGGCGCGAACGTCGTTGCGGCCCGCTGCTTCGGCGCGAAGGATGATGAGGGCGTCCACAACACCGTCCAGACCTCCGTGACGCTGGGCCTTGTCAGCGGCTTCTTGCTGGCCGTGGTGGGCTTTTTTGCCGCCCGCGTCCTACTGGAGCTGATGAGCTGCCCGGAGGACGTCATCGGCCTGTCCACCCTCTACCTCAAGATATACTTCATCGGTATGCCCATGACCATGCTGTACAACTTCAGCTCGGCCCTCCTGCGCGCCGTGGGCGACACCAGGCGGCCTCTGTTCTGTCTGGCCGTGGCGGGCCTCATCAATGTGGTGCTGAACCTCGTGTTCGTCATCCTCTTCTCCATGAGCGTGGCGGGCGTCGCTCTGGCCACCATCATCAGCCAGACCGTCTCCGCCTGCATGGTCACGGCCCTGCTCGTGAAGGAGAAAGGCCCGCTCCACCTCGACCTCGGCCATCTGGGCTTCCATGCGGGGGCTCTGGGCCAGATCTTGCGCATCGGTCTGCCTGCCGGTCTGCAGAGCACCGTGTTCAGCCTCTCCAATGTCGTCATCCAGTCGGCGGTCAACTCCTTCGGCTCCATCGTCGTGGCCGGCAACTCTGCCGCTTCCAACCTCGAGGGTTTCGTCTATACCGCCATGAACGCTTTCGCCCAGGCCGCTGTCACCTTCACGAGCCAGAACATGGGCGCCCGCCGGTACGACAACCTGGACCGCGTCATGCGCAACTGCCTGCTCTGCGCCACCGTCACCGGCCTCGTGCTGGGCGGCGGTGCTTCCCTGCTGGGCGAACAGCTGCTCCACTTCTACTCCTCCGATGAGGTCGTGGTGACCGCCGGTCTGGCCCGTATGCACATCATCTGCACCACCTATCTGCTCTGCGGCTGCATGGATGTTCTGGCCAGCTGTCTGCGTGGCCGGGGCTACTCCGTCCTGCCGATGGTGGTCAGCCTCGTGGGCAGCTGCCTGCTCCGCCTCGTCTGGATCGCCACCATCTTCCGGCTGTTCCACACCACCACGATGCTTTACCTCAGCTACCCCGTCAGCTGGATACTCACCGCACTGGTGCATCTGGCCTGCCTGCTGGTGGTACGGCATAAGATGAACGAGAACCTTAAAGCTGCTGCACAGCGGTAAGCAGGCTCTTTGTCAGAGCGATACGATCGCAGTGCAAGAGCTGTTTGGCAGCGTCCTTGCCCTCTCAGGCGCTCCGCGCCAGCTCTCCCAGAGGGAGAGCCTTAGAGGTGAGGGAAAGCGTCATCTCTATAACCAAAAAAGCCCCCGGCACCCTGCGGAAGGTGCCGGGGGTCTTGCAATATGGAGGGGGGCGGGGTCATGCGGAAGCCCCGCCTCCGGGGATGGTTAGTCTTTCACCAGATCGCTGTGGTCTGCCTCCACCAGCAGCAGGGTGGGCTCTTCGGCCCCACGGTGGGTGAGGTAGAACACCTCGCTGCCGCTGCCCTGTGCCAGCAGGTCGTTGATGGCAAAGCTGCTGGTCTGGCCATTGGTGACGAACTGGATGGTCTGTGCGCCGTGGTCCTGCAGGTAGCGCAGGGTGTCCAGGTCGCCGGTAAGGGTGGCCGTGTCGTAGGCACCGGTGTAGGTGCGCAGGGTGCCGTTCTGGCTCACGGTAAAGGGCTGGTCCATGCCCTCAGCGTCCACCACCCGCAGCTCAAGGGCGCTGTTGGTGTTGAAAGGCTGGCCCTCGGTGGCACCGCAGTCGGGGCAGGTGTGGGTGCCGTCGCCGTTGTCCTTCCAGTGGTGGCCGGTGGCGGGGATAGTCTCCGTCCACTCGTCGATATGCTCCGGGGCAGTGGCATACCTATCGCTCTCATAGGTGCATCCGTACTTCACCCAGCCATCTTCCGTGCAGGTGGCATCCTTGCGGCCGATCTCGTTTTTGGTGCAAACATTTTTGCCATGGACGATCTTTTGCTGCCAGCCTTTACTGTAGTACCACAGCTCCGTATTATCGCCAATGGTGTTTACAAGGCCGCCGGCTGCGGGGTTATTTCTTGTGCCTACCGCAGCCTCAGCACCTTTCACATTGATATACTTAGCATCCGGCGATTCCCATGGTTTCATTTTAAGCAGCACATTGTTGCCGATCTTGACCTCGGTACCGGAAATCGCACCATATTTTCCAAATATTTGAACCCCATCGCCGATCTTAACTTTTCCGTTTGTTCCGCCGTCAATGTTCACTACAACTTTTCTGTTCGAATCTCCGCGAATATCCCCGCCGCCGATACCGGAGCCTCCTCCTTCATATCGGATTGAAGTGCCCTCATCCTTGGCATCAATGGTAACATTGTCCTTTATATTGACCTCCACATTTCCATCCTTACTTCCGATCGCAGTGGAATTTTCTCTTTCGCTCTCCATCCGGATGGTCGAATGGCCCTGAATGGTGACCTTGGTATCTTTTGCGCCATTGCCAATGGCAGAGCCGCAGAACCCGGTTGCCGTGACATGGACATCTTCCTGCTCTGCGGTAGCCCCGGCCGTACCAATGGTCACCTCTGCTTCGGTGTCCTTGCCATTATTTCCGGCAGCGCCGATGGCGGCCCCATGGCCCATGTCACTCCTTGCAGCGACCGTTGCATGGTCACAGATCACGATGCCCTTTGCCGAGCCACCGTAATAGCTGCTCCACCCAGCACTGCCGCCGCCGATGGCAGCGCCCTCTGTGGCGGTTGCCGTCACCTTGGAATGCCCCCGGATGATGATGTTTTTTGCATTTCCTGCATAGCCGCCGCCAATGCCTGCGTTGCCGCTTGCGTGAACAGTTGCATAGCCCTGGATGATGATGTTTTCTGCATCTCCAGGTTTTTTCTCTCCATAGTAGCCGCCGCCGCCAATGCCTGCGCCATACCCGCCGCCTGCTGCGTCAACCGTTGCATAGCCCTCAATGATGATGTTTTTTGTGCCTTCGGCAACGCTTCCCCCGATGCCTGCCGCTCCGTTCCCACCTGCACCTTTTGCAGTCAGGCTGCCGGAGGTGTCTGATTCTGATTTGGGGGTGGTGATTTCCTTTCCCGTGTCATTGGTCTCGTCTGTGATGATCAGCGTTCCCTCTCCCTGCTTGCGCAGTCCTGCCTGATACCGGACGCTATAACTGTCCAAAACATTCTGGCCGTCCAGCTCAACTTTTGTCGTTCCGTCGCCGGAGACATCCATTGCAGCTTTATCAACTGAATTTCCCACCTTGATGTTCACATTACTGAGCCGGATCTTGAGTTCCTTGGCCGCTTTGCCCACCCAGTTATTGACGACCTTGATGACATTCGTGGTGGGGTTTCCGGCGCTGCCCTCTGCCGGAGGATCAGCCGCAGGGGCAGTGGGGGTGGTGGGAGCCGCCGCAGGGGCGTTGGCCTGAGTGGCCTCCCGGGTCTCTGCCGTAGGGTCTG
>ERZ837910.5936-NODE-5936-length-10490-cov-2.010446_pt1 | contig 10490 bp, 9 predicted proteins | sample MGYA00519940_ERZ837910 | MGnify/ENA primary metagenome ERZ837910 (study PRJEB31850, sample SAMEA3708825) | human gut metagenome | biome: human gut; feature: human-associated habitat; material: faeces | place: China | collected 2014 ... | reverse complement strand
TATTTGCCGGAAAAGTATAGTTATAAGCGGATATTTTACATGACGGGACGTTACACGGGTACTAGTTTTGTCGATCGTCCGGAAGTGTCGAGTGATTCCAATCATTTCTATTACGACCGTGACCGGATCATGGGAGCTTTGACGTTTACCAAAATCAAGTATTTCAAGGCGAACTTGATCTATGATTTCGGGCGAACAGAGGATATTCCCTCGGGATTATCGGGGACGTTGCTTTTCGGGTATGAGAAGAGTGATTTCACGGAGTACGGGTACTTGGGAACAGAATGGCATTATTCCTGGTTTAATAAATACACGGAGAGGTACTATGCTTGGTACGCGGCTTTGGGTACTTTTCTGAATGGTTACACGGCCGAGAGTGGCGTGTTTAAGGTCGGTAGTCAGTATATCAGTCGTTTGTACGATCTGTCCCGGCACCGGTTACGTTTTTATAGTAACGTGGATTACGTGTTAGGAATCAAGAGGAATCCGGATGATAATATTTATTTCGAGGATGCTAACATCCGGGGATTTGATTCCGATACCACTCGGGGGACACAACGACTTTCCGCCTCCATGTCCGCAACGTTGTTCCTACCTTACATTAAAAGAGGATTTCGGGCATCGGTTACCGGGTTTGTGGATTGGGGAGTGTTGGCCCGGGATGAGAAGAATTTGTTGAATAGTCAATCGTACTGGGGAATCGGTGTTAGTCTGAATCTACGAAATGATAACTTGATTCTCAAGAATGTAAGTATTCGTTTTGCTTTTTATCCCAAAGGACCACCCGATATTCATAGTATAGAGGTGAACGTGTCGAGTCGTCGGAAAAGTGGATTTTATGATTACCGTGTTTATAAACCTGATGCGATTAAATACGAGTAGATCAAAGCTTTTGATATACATTTTTTAACTAGATTCGTTTTAAATAGCGATCGAAAATTGCTTGAAAATCCCTATCTTTGTGGCAAATTAATTTTGATGGGGATGAAGAAAGTTTTTTTATTTTCTATTTTCTTACTTTGTGGCTTATTTTTTTCTCAAATACTTCCTTCGGCGTTAGGAAGTGTGTATGGAACGTTGGCATCGATAAGTAAATGGCTGATGTTTATTTGTCTTGCTTTTATCATGATTAATGTAGGGAGGGAATTCGAGCTGGATAAGGCAAAATGGCGTTCGTACACGACGGATTATTTTATTGCCATGGCGACGGCTGCCGTACCTTGGCTCTTGATAGCTTGTTATTATATCTTTTTTCTGGATACGGGATTGTCGTGGGAGAATAATTTGCTGATCAGCCGGTTTGCGGCTCCCACTTCAGCGGGAATTCTTTTTACGATGCTTGCTGCTGCCGGGCTGAAAAAGGAGTGGATCTACAAGAAAACGCAGGTGCTGGCTATATTTGATGACTTGGACACTATTTTATTGATGATCCCGTTGCAAATACTGATGATCGGTTTCAAGTGGCAATTGTTTGTTATTATTCTGGTGGTTTGTATCCTTTTGATTTTCGGATGGAAACGGTTGAGTTCGCTGAACTTGCCGCAATCTTGGAGAGCTATTCTGCTTTATTCCGTGTGTATCGTGGCGACATTCGAGAGCGTGTACCTGATCTCGAAAGCTTTTATGGGACAGGATGGGGCAATTCATATTGAGGTACTGTTACCGGCATTTGTGCTGGGAATGGTGATGAAAACCGTGCATAATCATTCGAGAGAGGAAGAAAGAGCCTCTAGTTTTATCTCGTACCTGTTTATGTTTTTGGTTGGGTTGAGTACGCCTATCTTTATCGGTTTGGAGACCGGGGGAGACGGGATGCCCGGATGGGGGATGCTGATCTTCCATGTAATTGTGGTAACGATTCTTTCGAATCTTGGGAAGATGTTCCCGCTATTCTTCTATCGTGACCGGAAGATTCAAGAGCGTTTGGCCCTTTCGATCGGTATGTTCACGAGGGGGGAAGTAGGTGCAGGAATTATCGTGATAGCCATGGGGTACCAGTTAGGAGGTCCTGCGTTGATTATCTCCATTTTAAGTTTAGTACTTAATCTCGTTTTAACGGGTTTCTTCGTGGTCGCTGTGAAACGTATATCCCAGAGTGTGTACGGGGTGAAAGAATAAAGGGTTTATGATCTTCTGAATTTATTTACGAGTGCATAGATTCTCCACCAGAGGTAAGCGATGATTAACACGGATAGAGAATAGATAATCCAATCGTCCATTTTAAGGAATCGTTTGAACATGAGTGGAACAGCTTGGACGGTATTCCACGGGTTCAGCCCGTGCCAGGAGTAACGTATTTCAGCCGGGGCAGCAATCATTGATATAATACTGAAAGCGATAGCCAGTATGATAAGGGCAAGGAGCAGGGATGTCTTGTTTATTGTTTTCATGGTGAATTATTTTTTATCTTTCTTCTTGAATAGGTCCCCGATTTTCCGGAAGAAACCTTTTTTCTTGGGAGTATCGGTACCTTTTTCTGTATCTTGTTTCTTTACTTTTTCCAGTTTTTGGTTGGTCAATCTTTCCAACAGGTTTATATTATCCTTGAACGTGGGGACTGCTAGTTCTTTTTGTGTATCCGTGGGTGGGACCGGGAAGGACAGACCGGACCAATAGGCGTAAGTGTTACTTTGCAGACATTCCTGCATGAACAACCCGAAGATGGGAAGTGCCATGTTGGCCCCTTGTCCTAGTGCGGTTGAGTTGAAATGTACACGAGAATTGTTGGCCCCGACTCTTACGCCCACGACGATACGAGGATTATAACCAATAAACCAGCCATCGGCTTGATTCTGGGTTGTCCCGGTTTTTCCGGCTAGGGGTATGTTCAACCCGTAGTTGTTGATCAGTCTTTTCCCTGTTCCTTCTTGAATAACGGCGGAAAGCATGGAGGACATGGTATGAGCCTGTTCTGCCGGAATCACCCGTTCTCTGCGTGGTGGTTCAGCCTCGTAAAGAATACGTCCGTCTCGGTCTTTTATAGAAAGCAGATAATAGGGTGTTGTCGATACGCCATTGTTTGCATAGCACAAGTAGGGGAGAATCATTTCCCGGAGAGGAATGTTGGCAGCTCCCAGTGCGATGGAGGGAACCGCGGGTAGGTCACTTTGTATTCCTAGCCGATGAGCGTGTTCTATCGTGGCGTCGATTCCTGTTTGTAGGAGAACTTGGACGGCAATCGTGTTGATGGATTGACTTAGGGCTCCTTTCAGCGTGTAATAACCACCGTATTGGTTGTTTGAATTTCGAGGCGTCCAGTTGTCGTATTCCGGATAATTTTTTTGTTCATTATTATAATAGGCATCGACACGGGCTCCATGTTCAATGGCTGCGCTGTAAACGACCGGCTTGAACACGGAACCGACCTGGCGGGGGGCCAGCACTTGGTCATATTGGAAATACTTGAAATCAAGTCCCCCGATCCATACTTTTATTTTTCCGGATTGGGGTTCTACTGCTATCATACCGGGTTGAAGAATCTTTAGATAGTGTTTAATGGAATCAATGGAAGACATTTGCATTTCGGTTTCTCCTTGGTATGTACTATAAATAGTCATGGGCTTTTTCTCGTTCATGGCTGCGAGGATGGCTTTCTCGCCAAGCCCTTGGCGTTTTAGATTTTTATATACCTCGCTTTCCCGAATGGCATTATCAAGGAGATTCTTCTCTTTGTCCCATGGTTCTTGTTTTCCCAGATGCGTGTAAAAAGCGTGTTGCAACGACTTCATGTGTTGTTGCATGGCTTTTTCCGCGTAACGTTGCATCTCCGCATCGATCGTGGTGACGAGTTTCAGCCCGTCTTTGTATAAATCGTAATTGGTGCTGTTTGCTTCGTTGAATTCGGCAATGAGCTTGACTGCATCTTGGCGGATTTGTTCACGTAAGTAGGGAGCTAGGCCGGAATAGTGGTTTAACGGTTTGAAACGGAGTCGTAACTTTTCTTTTTTCAATTCTTCTCCTTCTTCTTCGGTCAGATAATCGTACTTAACCATTTGGGCAATCACCGTGTTACGTCGTTGTAACGTGCGATCGGGATGTACCCGGGGATTGTAGTAAGAAGGTCCCTTCAAAAGTCCGATCAGTGTGGCAGCCTCCGGAACGGAGAGACGTGTTGCCGTCGTGGAAAAATACTTTTGGGCGGCACTTTCAATACCGAACGTGCCTTCGCCAAAAGATACTGTGTTTAAATATAGGGTGAGAATTTCGTCTTTCGTGTATAGTTTTTCAAGACGATGTGCCGTGATGATTTCTTTGATCTTGATCACCGGAATCATGAAACGGCTGCTATACTGGCGAGGATAGAGATTTTTGGCCAATTGCTGGCTGATCGTACTTCCCCCGCCCGAACTCTTATCGCCTAATAGTAATGTCTTGAACAATACCCTCAGCATACTGACTTTATCGAACCCGTGATGTTCGTAAAAGCGCACGTCTTCAGTGGCGATCAAGGCGTTTATGGCATTGCGGGATATACTGCCGAACATGACGTTTGTACGGTTTTCCACGTAATATTTTCCGAGTAACTCCCCGTCTTCACTGTACAGGGAAGATGCCTCGTTGTTACGAATTTCCCTTAGGTCCCGGTAATCCGGAATTTTCCCCCACATCCCGTAGTACACGCAACATACGAATAACCCAACGAGAATGGCGCCTAGTAAGGCACTCAATAGTATTGTCTTGAAAACACGGGCAAAGATACTTTGTTTTTTCTTCGTGGCTTTTTTTCGTGTTGTGGTCTTTTTCTTGTTCATATTATTGATTCCGGAAATGCCTGCGAATGTACGAAATTGCAATGTAATTTTCAAGAATAGAGATAAGGTCTTATAACTACTTTCGTTTGTTTATATCCAATATTGTCGAATTTAGAACGAATTGGATGGTATATTTAATTTATTTTATATATTTGTAACTGCAAGGTGATAATTACATTCATAATGTAAAAAGAGTAAGTAAATTATTTCGATAAATGAATAAAACCATGACAAAAGAAGAGTATGTAGCTTCTATAAGAGAGCTGGAAGAAATTATAGCCAAATATCGGGAGCAGGAAAAGCAACTGAAAGAGCAGTATATTGACGAGAACAAGCAATTTGAGGTGAATGAGAAGGTGAAAATTACAACTCCCGCTTTTCGGCGGGCTATCCCGGACGAGAATGGTCGAAGATACATGGACGAGGAATGTAAATACGGATTTGCAGAAGACTATGAGGTTGATAACCATGGAAATATTAAGTATGTTTTGGCCAGAATGAATGCAACGGGTAAGAAATCGCAACATCGTACCTATTACACGGATCTGGACGTGCTTGAAAAGGTGAAAGAGTAATTACGGCAGATGCAAATTAACATGAATAGCTTTAAGATGAAGTTTCTAAAATACTGGAATTCACAATAATGCAAAAATGATGTTATTCCAAACATAAAATTAGAAAATATTCTGACTTTTCTATTTTAAAGTTTGGATTAAAGTATACCTTTGTGGCTGAGTTCATAAAAATGAAACAATTAATACATCAAAAGGAATAAAATAAAGTTATTGTCATGCTGAATATTGCATTGTTTGGCCCTCCAGGAGCCGGAAAAGGTACTCAGGCGAAAAAGATCGTTGAAAAATACAATCTAGCGCATCTGTCAACAGGAGAGATGATTCGTAAAGAGATTGCCGAAGGTTCGGATTTTGGTAAAATGGCTGCCGGGATTATTAATAAAGGCGAGTTATTATCTGACGAGTTTGTGGTTGCGTTAATCGAAAACAGCATCGAACATCACAAGAACGTGGATGGTTTCCTGTTTGACGGGTTTCCCAGAACGGTGAGACAAGCTGAAATTCTTGATGAGATGCTGGCTAATACGGGACACCCGTTAAGTGCATTGGTGAGTATCGATGTGCCTCACGACGAGTTAATGCGCCGGATGCTGGAACGTGCTAAAATCGAGGGACGTGCCGATGATAACGAGGAAGTGATTGAAAATCGTTTCCGCGAGTACCGGGCAAAGACATTACCTGTTGCCGATCACTATAAGGTTCAGAAAAAGCATTTCTCTGTGAACGGTCATGGTTCGGTAGATGACGTGTTCGAGTCGATAACAAAGATTCTCGAAGAGGTACGGTAAAACGGATCAAGAAGAAGAGATTGAAAGGATGTTTGCGAGAACATCCTTTTTATTTTAAACTCTAAACTTTTTTAAACTTTCTTCGAGTAGCGCCATTGTAAAATTAGGAATAGTAGCCCGGGAACAAAAATGATGACGGCTGTTGCTTGTAATGCGATAGAGAGGGAATACAGGTCATGCAGCCAGCCCACTAACGGGGCCATGGCCGCAAACATAAGCCGGATAACGAAGTTACGGATGGAAAGTACGGTTGCCCGCATTTCGGAGAAAGTAATTTGGTTTATATACCCTTTTAATATAGGAGTGGCGAATCCTCTCACAATATAGAAAAAGAACAGGCATATCAAACCAACGTAAGATATGTTGAAAGCGACCGCAATATACCCGCTCACGATAAAAAATAGGATAAAAGCGTACATTCGCAGACTTCCCAGACGTTGATCCAGTTTATCGGAATAGAGCGCTGAGATGCCGACGGTGAGATTCAGTATTGTCCAGATGATCCCGAACCAAGAAGTGGGGGTATCCAGTTCTATCAACAAGGGTTGAACGAACCAGGCCATGGTCAGCGTGGCGGCACCGATCACGCCGGAAAACATGATGTTATAGCACAGTTCCTTGTTCGTGAAAAGGGAGTATTGTATGATTTTCATGATATTGGCAAACGAATTCTTGATTCTGGTTTTGGCTGCGTGTTCGGTCAGGGCAATGGCAGCCGGAATTCCGATAAAAGCGATACCGCTCTGCATGTAGAAAGGGAATCGGAGGGAATAAACTGCTAGCAGCCCGCTGAAAATCCCGGCGAATGCTTCCGAGAAATTCCCTACCATGGTAACCCGTCCCTCGTATTTTAAATAGGCGTCTTCCTTTTTATAATATAGCATTGTATCATAAAGTAAGGCGGAGTCAGCTCCGAACACTAGGCTCTGTCCGAATCCGAGCAAAATTTCCGAGAGGAAAAATGCCGTGAAAGTGTCAGAAATTGAATAGTTGGTGAATCCCAAGAAACAGAATATACAACCAGCAATCAAGCAATTCCTTCGTCCCCATACGTCGGCTAGGTAGCCTGTTGGTATTTCCAAGGACACCATGGCGATGGAATAGACGCTCTTCAGAATAAATATATCTGCCAGATCCAGTCCACATTCCTTGTAAAACAGCACGATGATAGGCATCACTAGGGTAAACCATTTGGAAACCTTGATCAAGTAAAGTGCTATTATATTTTTTTTAAACGACACGTGATTTCTGTTTTTCTATTCGAAAGACAAAAGTAATTTAAAATTAAGAATAAACGAAGTGATTAGAATCTAAAATCAAAAAGCTCCTTTTTGTTTCAGTTTTCATCAAAAAGCGTTATTTTTGTTTCCAAATTTAAAACATAAATCACTAATCAAGTAAAAAATAAGTTTGCCATGGCAATACAGAAAATTGATGACATCTACGAATTACTGAAGGGAAATACCCAAAAAAAGCGTTTGGTTGTAGCTTACGCTAACGACAGTCACTCTATCGAGGCTGTGAATAAAGCCGTTGAAATGGGTATTGTTGAAGCCACCTTATGTGGTGATGAAAATGAGATTAGGAAAGTGTGTGCCGAGCATGGTTTTGATATTTCCCGATTCAAGATTGTAAATGAACCGGTGGACACGAAAGCGGCTGCTAAAGCTGTTCAAATGGTACGTGATAAGGAAGCTGACTTCATCATGAAAGGATTGGTAAGTACTGATAAATATATGCGCGCCATCTTGAACAAGGATTGCGGTTTGTTGCCCCCGAAGGCCACGTTGTCTCACGTTGTTGTGATGGAGTGTCCGAATTACCACAAATTGTTGGTGTTCAGTGATGCTGCTATTATTCCGGCTCCGGATTTCAGCCAGAAAATGGCAATCGTGAAGTATGTAACCCAGATTGCTAACGCTCTTGGTGTTCAGCGCCCGAAAGTTGCCATGATTTCAGCCACGGAACAAGTACTTCCGAAAGTAGAGTCTACCACGGATGCTGCTATTCTTGCCAAAATGGGAGAGAGAGGTCAGTTAGGTAATATTGACATCGACGGACCGTTAGCTCTTGACGTGGCTATTGATAAGGAGGCTGCCGAGATTAAGAAAATCAAGTCTCCGGTTGCTGGAGATGCGGACTGTTTGGTATTCCCGAGCATCGAGGCCGGTAACGTGTTCTATAAAACAAACACGAAGTTGGCAAACGCTCGCCAAGGGGCTATCTTGGTAGGTGCCACCGCCCCGAGTGTGTTGTCTTCCAGAGGTGACAGCGTGGATGCAAAGCTGAATTCTATCGCGTTGGCTGCTCTTTTTGCAAAGTAAGATAAGTTAGATATAAGTGAAAAGCCGAAGTTGTTGTATTAACACTTCGGCTTTTCTGAATTATTTAAACAACTAAGAACACAGGCTTATTCATTTTCTTCCGTGATGACGATTTTAATAATCTCGTCTCCTTGGCGGATGGCATCAATCACTTCTAATCCCTCGTAAACTTGGCCGAAACACGTGTGGCGTCTATCCAAATGAGCTGTGTTTCTGCGGTTGTGACAAATAAAGAATTGAGATCCCCCGGTATCCCGTCCGGCGTGAGCCATGGATAGGACTCCCCGATCATGATACTGGTTATCCCCGTTTAACTCACATTTGATGGTGTAACCCGGTCCTCCGGTTCCGTCACCTCTAGGACAACCGCCTTGGATCACGAAATCCGGGATGACCCGATGAAACGTTAATCCGTCATAAAAGCCTTCTCTGGCTAGTTTTACAAAATTGGCAACGGTATTCGGCGCGTCTTTTTCGAAGAAAAGAACCTTCATAACACCTTTTTCTGTGTGTATTTCTGCTCTGTACATTACGAAATTGGTTTTGAATTATTGCAAACAAATGTAGGGTATAATCCTAATGAATGCAAGTTGTCCAAGTTTATTTAACGCATTTTCTGTTATTTGCATATAGTTAAAAAAAGAGGTGTTTTCGGGAATTTAACAACCTGAAAGATCAAAAATATCAGTATGTATTTAAAAACTTCGTCGTATATTTGCGTACGATTAAAAATAGAGAGTATGACGTGTTGTAATAGCAGACGAAAACCGGAATGGTTGAAGATTAAATTACCGAAAGGACAGAGTTCCACGGAGGTTTTAAATATAGTCAGAAAACATAATCTACATACGATATGTACCAGTGGTATGTGTCCCAATCAAGGCGAATGCTGGGGAAACAGAACTGCAACGTTTATGATCGGCGGGGATGTATGTACCCGTTCGTGTAAGTTTTGTAACGTGAAAACGGGGCGTCCGGCTCCATTGGACCCGGCAGAACCGGAAAATATAGCTAACTCCGTGAAGTTGCTCGGTTTAAAACATGCCGTGATCACTTCCGTGGACCGGGATGATCTGGCTGATTTGGGAGCTGCTCACTGGGTGAAAGTGATCGAGGCGATGAAACGAGAGAATCCCGAAACGACAATGGAAGTGCTGATTCCGGATTTTCAGGGAAGACAAGAACTCGTGCAACAGGTGATTGATGCTCGTCCGGAAGTGATTTCTCATAACCTGGAGACGGTGAGAGAATTATCGGATGGCGTACGTAGCCGGGCAAAATATGATATTTCTTTACAAGTGATTCGTCAGGTTTCGGAATCGGGTATCGTTTCTAAATCCGGTATAATGTTGGGATTAGGGGAGACTCGTGAACAAATTCTTCAGACGATGGATGATTTGCTGGCAGTCGGATGTAAAGTAATGACTATCGGTCAGTACTTGCAACCGTCCGAGGCGAATCTCGAAGTAAAAGAGTACGTGACACCGGAGACCTTCAAGGAATACGAGCGTATCGGGTTGGAAAAAGGGTTCCGTTACGTGGAGAGCGGTCCGTTGGTTCGCTCTAGTTACCACGCGGAAAAGCATGTGAGATAAGTTATGAAACGTACACGATTAATTGATCTAGGAGTGGCAAGCTATATGCCCGTGTGGCAACAACAGGAAGAGTTGCACAAGGGGATTATTGCTGCGAAGTTAAAGGGTGAGGACACGGAGAATTGTATGATTTTCGTGGAACATAATCACGTGTACACGTTAGGGAAGAGCGGGAACGAGGCGAATACGCTGATTAGTGCCATTCAGTTGCAGGCGGCTCATGCTGAATTCGTGAAGGTAAATCGGGGTGGGGATATTACATATCATGGTCCCGGACAATTGGTCGTGTACCCGATTATTGATATGGCTAATTTTGGCGTGGGGGTGAAGGAGTACGTGGATTTGTTAGAAGAGGTGGTTATTCGTACCGTGGGAGAGTTCGGGATTACCGGGGAACGGTTGGAAGGAGCCACGGGGGTATGGTTGGATGCACATACTTCTAGGGCTCGCAAGATAT
>ERZ837910.5934-NODE-5934-length-10492-cov-8.668679_pt1 | contig 10492 bp, 8 predicted proteins | sample MGYA00519940_ERZ837910 | MGnify/ENA primary metagenome ERZ837910 (study PRJEB31850, sample SAMEA3708825) | human gut metagenome | biome: human gut; feature: human-associated habitat; material: faeces | place: China | collected 2014 ... | reverse complement strand
CCAAAGCCCTTCTCGTTACGGTTTGTTAAGAAATTCCTTAATATCCTGTAAGATTGTGTATGGAAGGTTGGATACAATAGAGTGCAACACAAAAGGCGTCCTTTCGGACGCCTTTTGCGTTGTTTATTCTTTCCGGCTGCTCCTTATCTGCGCCAGAAGCGTAGACGCCGACACAGGTTTTACCACATAGCCGTCGATGACGCCGTGGCTGCGGGCGTCCACGATCTCTCTTGTAGGGGCATTGGTCATCACGATGCGGGTCATGCCCGGGTAGCGGCCCCGGATGGCCATGCAGAAATCCACGCCGCTGCTGCTCATCAGGCTCTCGTCGATGGCAAGGACGTCGAAGGGCTGCTGCTCCAGCAGCTGGCGCAGCTCGCCCCGGCGGGAGCAGGTGGACACGCTCAGGCCCAGCGCGCTGAGGTCTTTGTCCAGCAGGTCGAGGACCTTGTTGTTGTCGTCCGCCGCCAGGATGCGCAGCTTGCTGTCCACGCCCCACTGCAACTGTTCGCGCTCCTGCTGCTGTTCCAGCACCGGCAGATAGACATAGAAGGTCGTGCCTCTGCCGATGGTGCTCTCCGCCCGGATACGGCCCCGGTGGGTGCGGATGATCTGGTCCGCCAGAGCAAGGCCGAGACCGGTGCCTTCGCCGGTCTTCTTTGTGGTGAAGAAAGGCTCGAAGATGTGCTGCATCGTCTCCTTGTCCATGCCGCAGCCGGTGTCGGTGACGCTCAGGCAGACGTAGCTTGACCACTCTTCGGAGATCTTCTCTTCCGGGAAGAGCGCCGCCAGCTCACTGCGCGGCACGACACTGCCCCGGATGGTCAGCTTTCCGCCCTCGGTGCCGATGGCGTGGATGGCGTTGATGCTGATGTTCAGCAGCACCTGCTGCAGCTGGGTCGCGTTTCCCAGAACACATTCGCCGCTGAGCTCATTTTCTTCCTTCAGCTCCACGTTCTTCGGGCAGTTCGTCTCCACCAGTTTCCGGGTTCGATGGAGCAGTCCCTCCACCGACACGGCGTCGTAGACCGTCTCCACGTTTTTCCGGCTCATGGAGGAGATCTGTTTCACGACCTCCTGCGCCTTCTGGGCCGCCTCGCTGATCTCCATCGCGTTATCATAGATCTCGCTGCCCGGGTCGGCGTCGGCCATAATGAGGTCGGCATAGCCGGTGATGGGGGTCAGGAAGTTATTGAACTCATGAGCGATGCCGCCGGTGAGGGTCCCCATCATCTGCAGCCGCTGGCCGTGGGCCAGCGACTCTTCGCTGCGGTGGAGCTCTTCGAGGGCCTGGTTCAGAGTTTTCAGATCGCTGATCTCGGTCGCGCTGCGGCGGTCACGCTCCTGCAGCCGGAACATCTGGAACATGAAGAGCACCAGCACCAGCGCCACTCCGCCGAAGATGAGGACCACCTTCACGAAGCTCTGCTGTACCGGCTCGTAGAAATCGTCGTAGTCCACCACAGCGCTGACGATCCAGAAACTGCCCCCCACGTCCAGATGACGAAAGGCGCTTATCTTATGCACCCGGGGCAGATCCGGGTCGGCCCACCAGTAGGAGTAGTAGTCCAGCGTACCGGATTCCTCTTCCTGCTGAGCGCGCAGCAGCTCACTCAGACTGCTCATGTCCAGTTCCTTCCCCTGATAGATGCGCTGGCGGCCCTCCACGACCTTGATGCCCCACTGAACGGCTTCGGGGTGCATGACCACAAGGTTATCGTCATTCTTTATCATGATGTAGCCGTTCCTGCCGACATGGATCTCCGAGATGAGCTGCTGATACATGACCGTGGAGTCTACCACGAGACAGACTGTCTCATCCCCGGCCTTCTTCTTCATCACAAGATAGTGCTCGCCGCCGCTGTGGTACTGCCAGTAGGAGATGTTCTCCGTCCGGGTGATGAGGACATCGCAGACGGCGCTGAGGCCGTAGCAGCTGTAGATGACCTCGCCGCTGCTGTTTTCCAGCCAGACGTCCCGGATGGTATCGCTCCGGGCCACCGTGGGGCGGAACGCTTTGCTGGCCTCCGCTTTTTCTGCGATGGAGTCCAGCCGGTCGGCGTATTCTTCCAGCAGGACGCGGATGCTGTCGGCGGTGCTCTGCACCACCAGCTCCATCTGCCTCGTCTGGCTGTCCATCATGGCGGTGCGGTAGTCCTTCCATACCATACCCACCACGACAGCCAGTGCGGCTACCGTGACGACGCCGATGGCCAGCGGCACCCACAGGGTGCGCAGCGTCTGGAACCATGTCTTTTTCGGGGCGTTCTCCTTCATATCGAGTCCTCCTTTGGGGCGGTCTTGCTCTTCCTGTCTAAAAATGTTATAATTTTATTTATCGCAAGTGAAACAAATTTTCCGGTCAGAAAAGTACAGGGAGTTATCATGTCGTATCATGTTCTTATTGTAGACGATGATCCAGCGATTTGCAAACTTTTATCGAAAGTTATGATAAGCAATGAGATGGACCCTCTCGTCGTCAACAGCGGCGCGGCGGCACTGGACCTCATCGCGCGGCAGAGCAGCACGCTGGATATGATCCTGATGGACATCACGCTGGGCGACATGGAGGGCTTCGATGTCATCCAGACCATCCGGCGCAACGGCGTCACCACGCCGGTCATCATCATCAGCGGCCGCAACGAGGACTACGATTTCATGTACGGCCTCTCGCTGGGCGCCGACGACTATGTCACCAAGCCCTTCCGTCCCCAGATTTTGGGCGCAAAGGTCAAGGCCCTCATCCGCCGCAGCAAGAGCTTCTCGCAGGAGAACAACCAGCAGATCAGCTGCGGCCCCTTCCTCTGCGACACCACCACCATGCGCTTTTATAAAAACAATGTGGAGCTGAACCTCTCCGAGAAAGAGCGCAGCCTGCTGCTGCTCTTCGTGCGCCACCCGCAGCAGGTGTTCACCAAGGACATGATCTACGAGCAGATATGGGGCAACCTCATCGCTGTGGACGACAACGCCATCATGGTCTACATCAACCGCCTGCGCAGCAAGATAGAGGACAACGCCCGCACGCCCCAGCACATCATCACCATCCGCGGCGTCGGCTATCGTTTCGTGCCGTAAGAGCGTTATTTATTTTTTCATAGAAACAAAGAAGAGCAGCCAACTGCGCGCGGTGCAGTCGGCTGCTCTCTGGTTTTATGCCGGTATAAAACACAAAACCTTGAAAAAGGAGAATCGCATGAAGCTTGTGTGCATATTTAGCCGCAAAAGCGGGGGTGAGAAGAGCGAAGGAATCTCCGTGAATCCATTCCGAAGCGTGGTTGGCAAGCCACATTCCCGCTTTTACGCTATATCACTCAATCTTCGCGGAAAGAGAAAGGCTTGACTTCGCGGACGACGTCCATGACAGTGCCGTCGCGGGCCTCGATGATGCCCACGATGCGGTCGCCGAACTGGACCTTCTCCGGCTCGCCGACGATGGAGTAGGCGATGTCGCGCAGCTCCTCGATGGTCTTCAGAGGCACGCAGTCAGCGGCCTTCAGAGCCTCCAGCAGGTCGGGACGGCGGGGGTTGACGGCCACGCCGTAGTCGGTGACGACGATGTCAACGCTCTCGCCCGGGGTGGTGACGGTGGTCACGTCGGTGCAGATGGCCGGGATACGGCCCTGCAGCAGAGGAGCGATGACGATGGTGCACTTTGCACCCTGTGCAGTATCGGGATGGCCGCCCTGTGCGCCGGTGATGATGCCATCGGAACCGACGACGACGTTGCAGTTGAAGTGGGTATCAACTTCCAGAGAGGCCAGGATGACGTAATCCAGCTTGTTGACGAAAGCGCCCTTGTTCATCGGGCTTGCGTACTCGCCAGCAGAGATGGGGAAATGGTTGGGGTTGGTGCGGACGTTGTTGACAGCGTCCAGGTCGAAGTCCTGCGTATCGACCAGCTTGCGGGCCAGACCGCGGTCCAGCAGCTCGCACATAGGCTTGGTCAGACCGCCGACACCCAGACCCATGTGGATGTTCTTCTCTTCCATGATCTTGGACAGAGAGATGGTGGAGGCAATGGATGCGCCGCCGACACCGGTCTGATAAGAGAAGCCGTCCTTGAAGTAGGGGGTGTTTGCAACGACCTGAGTGCAGTACTCTGCCATCAGGATCTTGCGCTGGTCGGTGGTGGGCTTTGCAGCGCCGGTAGCGATCTTCTCGGGGATGCCGATCTGGTCCACGACGCAGACGTAATCCACCTTGGTCTGGTTGATCTCTGCGGGGTAGTTGGGGTAGTCCACGAGGCAATCGGTGACAGCGACGACATAGTCAGCCATCTCAGCGTCCACGTAAGCATAGCTCAGGACGCCGCAGTTGGTCTTGCCGCCCATACCGGAGCAGTTGCCGTACTCGTCGCAGGAAGGTGCGCCGATAAAGGCGATGTCAACGTGAGTCTCACCGGTCTCGATGGCGCGGACACGGCCGCCGTGGCTGCGCATGGTGGCCAGACCCTTCAGCTTGCCATGAGAAATGGCATCGCCGATCTTGCCGCGGACGCCAGAAGACTCGATGTTGACGATGGTGCCGTCCTCGATCATGGGGACGAGGGCGTCATGAGCCTTGCCCAGAGAGCTTGCGCTCAGGGTGATGTTCTTGAAGCCCATCTTGTGGATCTCTTCCATGACCATGCAGACCACGAGGTCGCCCTCGCGGAAGTGGTGGTGGAAGGAGACGGTCATTCCGTCGTGGGCATTGCACTTGACCAGAGCCTCGTGGATGTCCTTGACCATCTTGTCGTGGTCATTGCGCATCACGGGGGTCACCTTGGGGCTTGCCTTCTGGAAAGCCTTGCCGTCCTTATAGTTGTTGCCCTGAAAAACCTCTTTGCCGGTGCGCTCGAGGATCTCTTCGGGAATTTCTCTGCCGACTGCGTTCAACATAATTACAAATCCCCCTTATACACGCCGGATGCCTTTGCCAGATCGATGGTGCGCTTTGCACCGTCGTAGAAGGCGATGTCGATCATCTTGCCGTCAACGGTGAAGACGCCGATGCCCAGTGCCTTCTTGCTGTCGATCTCCTTGACGACCTTCTCAGCGAAGATGATGTCCTTCTGGGTGGGAGTAAAGATCTCGTGGACGATGGGGATCTGACGAGGATTGATGATGGACTTGCCGTCGAAGCCCATCAGGTGGATGTTCTCGACGTCCTTGCGGAAGCCGTCCATATCCTTCAGGTCGGTGTAGACGGTGTCGAAGCACTGCACGCCTGCTGCGCGGGCTGCAATGATCATCTGCTGACGGGCGCCCATCAGCTCGATGCCGGTGCCGGTGATGTGGGTCTGCAGGTCCTTGGTGTAGTCGCCGCCGGACAGTGCGATGCCGAACAGGCGCTCATCGCTCTCGCAGATCTCCAGAGCGTTCATGACGCCGCGGGCAGACTCCAGAGCGGCGATGATGAGGACTTCGCCCTCAGGACGGCCATAGGTCTTCTCGTCCTCGGCGATGGCAGCAGCCACGCGGTGGACGTCCTCGGCGTGCTCGGTCTTGGGGATGCGGATGGAATCGCAGCCGCCGGCCACACAGGCACGGATGTCTTCACGCCAGTAGGGAGTGTCCAGACCGTTGATACGGACGACCCGCTCTGCACCGCGGTAATCCACGGTCTTCAGGGCGTGATACAGGCTGAAACGGGCGACATCCTTCTGGTTCTCGGCGACAGCGTCCTCGAGGTCCAGCATCAGGGAGTCGGCCTTATAGATGTAGGGGTCTTTGATGAGGCCGGGCTTCTGCGCATTCAGGAACATCATCGTGCGGCGCAGGCGCTTCTTGTTCGGATTATTCATCGAATGGCACCTCCCCAAGGCAGATTCTCATACTGGTCAACAGAGCGGAACACCGCGCCCTCGATGCGGGCCTTCAGGGTACAGTCCAGTGCGCCCTTGTCCACGATGGTGATGCGGACGTTGTCGATGTCCAGATTCTTCAGGGTCTCCAGTGCGACCTTGCGCAGCTGGTTGCCGTACTGATGGATGACAGAGCTTTCGAGGGAGAAATCGATCTTACCCTCACCCGGCTCGACGGTCACCATGCAGTCGCTGGATTCCAGAGTGCCAGCCGTGGCTGCTTTCTTGATCTCCATGCTTTTTTCCTCCTTGGCAGGTGGTTTCTTCAATCGTTATACCGTACTTGCGGGGCAGCGCCTCACTGCGCCGCTCCTGATGGTTCTATCATAATCGGACAATCTTACAAAAGGCATAGCGTCAGTCTTAATATTCGTTAAGAATCGCCAAAAATTTCTCTTGTACACAAGATTCATTCCATTTGGTCATGCTGCTCGTGCATTTTCTCTTCCATTTTCCCTCCTTTCCTGCACGAGATGCCATCCGGCGCTGTTTTTGCCTTTTTCTCAGCTCTATCCTACCGCACTCGGCAGCATTTGTGAAATGAAAAGATGGAATCCTTATCCATCCAAAAAGGGAATGAATCACAAAAGCCCTCCGCGTAGAGGGCTTTCGGTTTGAATTTTTTACAGCATCATCAGACTGCAAGGTTGAACACTGCCGCGATGCCTACGCTGACGGGCGCTGCTGATGTTGCTGATTATTTTTTATGCGTGGTTGAAGCCCTTGCCGAACACCTCGGTGGTGCTGAGCATCGAGATAAAGGCGTTGAGGTTTTCCTTATGGATAAATGCCTGCAACTGCAATGCCTCGCGGTGGGTGAGGGTCGTATAGATCATGTAGTGGGGCCGGTCGGTATAGGCACCGTAGCAGGGCGTATAAGTCGCGCCGCGCACCAGCTTGCGCATGACGAAGTCACAGATAGGGTCTTTGTCGTCGCAGATGATAAGGATAGCCTTACACATCTTCATCTGCTCGAGGACGGCATCGACAACGAGGCTCTTGACCGTCAGACCCACGAAAGAGTAGAGAGCGGTGTAGAGGTCGAAGACGAAGCAGGCTGCCAGCACCATGGCGAGGTCGGTGATAAAAAGCGCCTCGCCGGTGTTCTTCATATGGGCGTATTTTTTCAGGATGAGGGCGACGACATCGGTGCCGCCGGAAGACGCGCCCACGTTGAAGAGCAGAGCCGACGCAATGGCGGGCAGGGCGATGGCGAAGACCAGGTCCAGCATGGGCTGGTCGGACAGGGGGCCGCTGAGGGGGACATATTTTTCAAAAAGAGCCAGCTCTGCCGTCATGACGACAGTGGCCCAGCCGGTGCTGATGGCAAAATCCTTGCCGAGGAATATCCAGCCCAGAATGAGCAGGAGGATATTGGCACAGGACGAAAAAGCTGAGGCCGACAGGGGCGTGAGCTTTGCCACAAGGGCCGCGCCGCCGGTCACGCCGCCGAAAACGAAGTTGTTGGGGAATTTGAAGAAGTATACGCCGATGGTCATGATGCTGATACTCAGGGTGATGATAATGTATCGGCTGACGATCTGTAAGATCTTTTCCCGCGTGCTGATCTCCATTTGACTGTTTCCTTTCGCCGTCCGCGCGGCACTCTCTTCTCACACGAAGGGCCGTTTCTCTGCCCATTACCTGTGTTATTGTAACACTGCCCACCGCGCCGTTCAAGAGGAAAAAGTTTTCCGCACAAAAAACGCCCGCTTTGGTTTTCCACAAAGCGGGCGGCAGATGTTGAATTTATGGAAGTGCTTACAGCTTCTTGCCGGTCAGCATCTCATAAGCTTCCTCATACTTGGCGATGGTCTTGTCGATGACGTCCTGCGGCAGGTCGTAATCACTGTCGGGGTTGGCCAGCAGCCAGTTGCGGACGAACTGCTTATCAAAGGAGGGCTGACCGTGGCCGGCCTCGTAGCCCTCCAGCGGCCAGAAGCGGGAGGAATCGGGGGTCAGCATCTCGTCGCCGAGGATGACGTTGCCCTCCTCATCCAGACCGAACTCAAACTTGGTGTCGGCGATGATGATGCCGCGGCGAGCTGCATACTCAGCGCCGGCGGTGTAAATCTTCAGCGAAAGGTCACGAATCTGATAGGCAACGTCCTCGCCCACCGCGTCGATGCACTGCTCGAACGTGATGTCCTCGTCATGCTCCCCAACGGGCGCCTTCGTCGACGGGGTGAACAAGGGCTCGGGCAGCTTCGAAGCCTCTTTGAGGCCGGCGGGCAAGACATGGCCGCGCAGCGCGCCCGTAGCGTCGTACTCTTCCTTGCCGCCCCCCGTCAGGTAGCCGCGAACGATGCATTCCACCGGGATGGTGCGAGCCTTCTTCACCAGCATCGAACGGCCGGCAAGATACGAACGGTAGGGCGCGAACTCTTCCGGATACTGGTCCGGATCCATCGTGATCAGGTGGTTGGGCACCACGTCGGCGAATTTGGTGAACCAAAATGCCGAGATACGGTTGAGCACCTCGCCCTTATACGGCACCTCGTTGGGCAGGATGTAGTCGAACGCCGAGATACGGTCCGACGCCACCATGAGCAGCGCATCCCCTGCATCATATATATCTCGAACCTTGCCCTGAGAATCCGGTCGACGCTCCATGAGCTTCATGCTGATCAACCCCTCGCTGAATCGCTTTTCCCGCTGGCCAGGCGATACACCGCCGAAACCAACAAGGCCGGGCCCCTTCTCCGGAGCCCGGCCCCATAATCCAGCCGTTAATACTATGCCCGCTCGATACAACCGACGACTGCACTCGGCAATGAAACAAAATGGCAAACGATTCGCCACCCGGTCTTTGAAGTCGACCGACCTGCCCGAGAGCCGCTACTCGATGATCGCGTTCGTAGGACCGGTCGACGACGGGTTGCCCGCGTGCTCGCGCGGCAGATGGATGGTGAACGTCGTACCCTTGCCCAGCTCGGATTCAACCGAGATGAAACCATGATGCCGCTCGACGATCTGCTTCGTCACAGCCAGGCCGACGCCCAGACCGCCCGCCTCGCGAGCACGGCTCGCGTCGGCGCGCCAGAAGCGACCGAAGATCCGCGAGAGGTCTTCCTTGGCGATGCCGATGCCGGTGTCCTCGACCGAGATGAGCACGTGCCGACGGTCGTTCTTGACCTTCACCACGACCCAGCCGCCTTCGGGCGTATAGCGCATGGCGTTGCTCATGAGGTTGATAACGGCCTGCGTCATCATGTCCGCATCAAGGTCGATCGTGGCGCCGCGCCCCTGCGTCTCGTCCGCAAAACGGAGATGCAGCTCCCTCGCGTGGAACAGCTGGTGCTGCGTATCAACGATCGCGCGAACCAGGGAGACCACGTCCACGGAACGGGGATTCATCGGCGCGGTGCGATTCTCCATGCGGGAGAGATCGAGCATCTGCTGCACCAGGCGCGATAGACGACGGGTTTCGGAAGCGACCGTTTCGAGATGCTCGGCGTCCGTGGGATAGATGCCGTCCTGCATGGCCTCCACCGTTGCCAGCATAGCCTGCAGCGGCGTACGAAGCTCATGCGCGACGTCGGACGTCAGGCGGCGCTCGTGCTTGAGATCCTTTTCAAGCGAGGTCGCCATCTCGTCGAACGTCTCACCCAGCTGGTCGATCTCGTCATCGCCCCGCATGTTCGTACGGGCCGACAGGTCGCCGTCGCGAATCTGCTTCGCCGTCGACGTGATCCGGCGAATGGGGTTGGTGAGCATGCTCGACACGAAGAAGCCGATCACCAGCGCGATGGCGATGGCGATGAACGCCGCCATGCCCATGGCGTGGAAGGTCTTCTCGCGAAACGCGGTATCCGCCTTGGTGAGCAGGGCATCGCTTCCCAGAACCCACAGGCGCGCCGTGCCGATGCGGTGACCGCTCGCGTCGACGATGTCCTCGGATACCGCTCCCTCCTTGTCGGTAGGCGCGGTAGACACCAGGCTGTGTGGGTGCTTCTTCTCGGTCTCCGATGGCACCGGCGTCGCCTGGCCGGCGGACGACACGGCCGCCGACTCCTTCTCGATCTCGGCGGCAAGCGCCGAGGCCGGCCACGTGTCATCGAACACGATCTCGCCATCGGCGTCCAGGACCTGCATGCCGATGTCATCGGAGAGCAGGTTTGAATCCGCTACGGAAGCGAGCGCGCTGGTGGACCATGCGCCGCTCTCCTCGTAGCCCTCCGCCAGCTTCTTTGCCGTAAGCTCGGCGATCTCGACCACGTTCGCCCTGGTGTAATCGGAAAACGCGCCGCCCCACACAACGGTTACCACGCATACCAGGACCAACACGGTCATGAACGACGTCAGAGCAAAAGAAACCGCCATGCGCATGCCGTAGCTCATGACGGTGCGATAATCGGAACGAGGCGTGTTCCAGCTCGCGCGTGAACCCGCCTCGTCAGATTGCTTATGCTTTTGCTCGAAGGTGAATTGCGCGGGAAGCATTACTTCGCGCTACCCTCTGCGGCGTCCGCGGGCTTCGCAGGGGCCTCGAAGCGATAGCCGACGCCGTGCACGGTGTACAGCCACTTAGGATGCTTGGGATCGTCGCCCAGCTTGGCGCGCAGGTTCTTCACGTGGCTGTCGATCGTGCGCTCATAGCCCTCGAAGTCGTAGCCGAGCACCTTCTCGACGAGCTCCATGCGC
>ERZ837910.5927-NODE-5927-length-10503-cov-5.483538_pt1 | contig 10503 bp, 9 predicted proteins | sample MGYA00519940_ERZ837910 | MGnify/ENA primary metagenome ERZ837910 (study PRJEB31850, sample SAMEA3708825) | human gut metagenome | biome: human gut; feature: human-associated habitat; material: faeces | place: China | collected 2014 ... | reverse complement strand
CAGCAGAAGCCTTGGAAGGCACTTTGACGCTGACGATCTTGGATAAACGGGATAATCTGTACATCGTCAAGGGCAATAATCCATTGGTCTTATACCACTTCCCGCGGTTGGGCGTATATGTCTACGCCAGCACAGAGCAGATCCTGAAAAAGGGTCTGAAAAAGGGAATGTCCGTAAAGGAGCGCCCCTTCGAGATACCGCTGCGGGAAGGTGATATCCTGCGCATCAACAGAAGCGGTCACTATACCGGGGAGACTTTCGACACCCGCAATCTCTGGGACAGCAGACCACATTTTCTATGGCCCTACGCGGATGTGGCTCCGGACGGCGAGTACATCCGCGACCTGAAATCCGTGGCCCCGGCCTATGGCTACACGGCACAGGACATCGACATATTCCTCGGCTACGGCCTGTGTGCGGAGGAGATCGAGGAGATCATGTGCTGTGGGGAGGTCTGACGATGCGAATCGTAATTGTTGAACAAGGGAGGAAACCGTATGAAGCCGAATTGGAGCGCGATCTTGAAACTATGCAGCACTGTGTTAGTGGTGCTATTGAAGTTGTATACGAACCAGGAAGACGAGACGCAGCCCTGATCTGCAATGACGAGGGCAAGCTGCTGGGCCTGCCGCTGAACCGCGCCCTGCGGGATGAGGAAGGGCAGATCTATGATGTGATTGCAGGCACATTCTTCATCTGCGGTGCGCCGGAGGACAGCGAGAACTTCACATCTCTGACCGATGAGCAGGCAGCCTACTGGCTCAAGCGGTTTGCAAAACCGGAGTTCTTCGTCAGCGTCAATGGCAAGCTGATCTGCGTCCCGGCGGAGGAGCTGCGCCAATAGGGTGTACCCTAACGGCACACAAAAAAAGAGTCCCAATAGGGTCGCTTCCCGCATTCTGGCACGTGCCATCTGTGAGAGGGACTCTATTGGGACTGGTAAATGAGAGGAGGCGCTTTACATTTGAAAATCGGTTACATCCGCATATCCACCACCGACCAGAATACCGCACGGCAGGAACTGCTGATGGAGCAGTTAGGTGTAGATGAGGTTTACATCGACCGCATGAGCGGCAAGAATACCAATCGTCCGGAATTGCAGAAGATGATGGAATACGTCCGCCGGGGTGACACGGTGATCGTGGAGTCCATCAGCCGCTTTGCCCGTAATACCCGCGACCTGCTGGAGCTGGTGGAGAAGCTATCCGCCAAGGGCGTGGAGTTCGTCAGCAAGAAGGAAGCCATCGACACCACCACACCTACCGGCAAGTTCATGCTGACAGTGTTCGGTGCTGTGGCGGAGCTGGAGCGGGAGTATATCCTCCAGCGCCAGCGGGAGGGTATCGCCATTGCCAAGGCCAACGGCGTCTACAAAGGCCGCAAGCCAATCCAACCGCCGGAACTTGAGAAGGTCATGACCAGATGGCAGCGTCGGGAGATCACCGCCGCCGAGGCCATGCGGCAGATGGGAATGAGCAAGAGTACTTTTTACAGAAAAGCAAGGGGGAATTTGTAAAGACTTACAAATTTTGGAAAACTAATTGACAGTTAGGCATTATTGCGTTATTATAAAAATAATTGGAGAATTGACCATTTTCTTTCTCATGTACTCATTCGCAGGGTGCATCAAACACTGTATCCATTATGCTTGCATAAAGCTTATCTTGTAAAGTGACTAAGTTGCAACTGATGGGGTTACGTGTTAGCAAAGACGTCAGGTTGCGGGTAAAGCCTTTAAGCCTGCGAAAGAGTGTATCCATTTTATGCGGTATGGGAAAGTTGTTTTTCCTTAAAGCGCAAGCTTTTGGGGAAAGACGTGTCATGAACCCAAGGTTGAAATAATATGAGGGATCCTTGCGGATTTCCTAAAACATGAGCCTGCTGTACCCCGGTTTCGAGACCGCAGAGGTAGCCCCGCTCGGGGCATCATGATTTTTAGGCCGCAGGACAACGTGGTCGAGCGCACAATGATGCACCCGGCTGGGTTGTCCTGCGGCTTTTTCTATGCCCAAATTCAAAAAACGGGCATAGACCAACGCGATCGTCATCCCAGAAAGGAGAAAACATGCCTAGCAATTCGACGATCAACTCTCAGCTTGCCGCTTTGAAGCTAATCCAGGCGCTGTTCAACAGCGGACGGATTAACACGGCGACCTATCACAATGTACTGGCGCGTTATGAGGCAGCGAAGTAATCAAAAGGCAATCAGAAGGAGGTGTCACTATGGACATTTCGCTGCCCAACTCACGACGTGTTGCCATCTATGGCCGCGTCTCCACAGAGCATGAGGCCCAGCTTTCCGCATTCGAGAACCAGCGAACTTGGTACGAAGATTTAGCAGCCCATCACCCCGAGTGGCGGATCGTGGAACGCTATTTCGATCAGGGTATCACCGGAACTGCCGTCAAAAAGCGACCGGCATTCCTGGCGATGCTGTCGGATGCCAAGAACGGAAAATTCGACCTCATCGTCACCCGCGAGGTTTGTCGATTCGCCCGGAACACGGTGGATACATTGTCCATCACGAGGGAACTAAAGCAACTGGACGTCGAGGTCTATTTTGTTAACGACAATATTCGCACCATGGATGGCGATGGGGAATTGCGCCTGTCGATCATGGCAACTCTAGCACAAGAAGAATCTCGCAAAATCTCAGAACGTGTCCGGGCGGGGCAGGCCATCAGCCGCGAAAAAGGTGTACTGTATGGCAACGGGAACATTCTCGGCTACGACCGGGTCGGCGGAACCTACGTCATCAACCCGGAACAGGCTGTCACGGTGCGCAAAATCTTTGAATTATACGCCAGCGGCTTGGGGTACAAAGGAATATGCGCCGAACTGATGCGCTTGGGATACCGCAATAGTCACGGTGTTGTCGACTGGAAAGTCGACCGGATCGGGCGCATCCTGCGCAATGCTACCTATGCAGGATACATCGGGTTCAATAAGAGCCACAGCGATGGCTATCTGACCCAGCGGCGGATCAACCACCGGGAGTCAGACTACGCCTACAGGAAAGGCGACTTTCCGCCTATCGTTTCTGAAGCGCTCTGGCAGCGATGCGCTACCATCCGCAAGTCGAAAAGCACTGGATGCCAAAATGTGAAGGGCGAACTACAGCGTATTGGTCGAAAAACAGAGCCATCTGTGTGGAGCAAGAAACTTCGCTGTGGCTGCGGGTCGTCTTTCCGGCGGTATAAATGGCGGGAAAACGCCGATGGCACAAGGGCATACGGATTTGAGTGCTACCGCCGGGCACGCGGTGTTCCACCGGCTAAACTGCGGGCAACAGGTCTGGAATCGGCCATCTCCTGCGACAGTCATTCGATGCCTGAGTGGCACTTAGCTTTGATGGCCAGGAAGGTATTCAATGCCGTCTGGCACGACCAAAAGGACGCCGTCCTGTTGGCCTGCCGAATGCTGGAGGAGTGCGCGGTGGCTGACCGGGAAGATCAGAGCGCCTTGATTGCAGCGTTGACGGGCAAGCTGGAGCGGCTTCACCGGAAGGATGCTGGACTGCGGGAGATGCGAGCGCTGGGTGATATCACACGGGAGAAATTCCTAAATGACCAAGCTCGCCTGCAAGCGGAGCTGGATGAGACGCAACGGCAACTGGACATGCTCCAGTCAGAGGGGACAGACCCCCAAACCGGTGCTGGATATCAGAGCTATCCAAGCTACATTAGAGCAGTGGGTAGATCTGTCGGGGGCTACTGTGGCCAACGAATTGATTGACCGTTTTGTCCGGCGGGTAGATGTGCTGGACAGCGAAACCTATCGTTGGCAGCTGGATATCACAGAGCCTATGAGGGAAGCACCCCTAGATGCCCCTTTGACCGATATCCTGCCTCCAGTGCCGGAGGCAGAACCACAGGAAATCTTGCGCCTGCAAGTCACCGCGGACGATGCGGCCGCCTACTGCGCCGAAGTCCACATAAGATTCTTCCGAGCCAAGTGGACGGACAAAATCATCCTCATCACTATCTGACAAGAACTATCCCCTGTGGGGCTACTTTTCCCCACAGGGGCATTGAAAAGGAGTACTGCATGAAGAATTTATATGCTTATAATATTGAGGCGGCTGTCCTAGATGCGATCCGGACAGGTCGGACAGAAAATATCCTCCACCTCTTCGACGTTGCTCTCCCCAAAAAGTGCAGGGCAGCGACGGAAGATTATGTCACCGGCCTGAAAAGCTGGAGATACAGCGACGGGTGTGCGATCTACAAGCACAAATATCGGCTGCCGGGCGTCGCCGCTTGGGCCTTCGACGTCACAGCCGCTATCGGTGCCGTCGCGTTTCGCTTCCGGATTCTGCACTTCGACATGAACGGAAGACGCCGCGTGTACTTGGTGCCGATGACCAAAGACTGGGGTGGGCTGAACCTGCCGGACATTACACTGACCCCGGAGGAGAGCAAGCTGGTATTGAAACTGGCCGATGAGTTGACACCACCGGCCCGGCTGGATCGTCTTGATTTGAAGTGTAATCACCTCGCCAAAGCAACCCTGAAGGACAGCGTGGCTGTATGGAACGGTACTTTTGAACAAGACAAACTATTCGCTTTACTGACAAAGAATCCTGAACTGGCGGATATCGTCTTCGCCGCTGTCGATACTCAGCTCCGGGCCCTAAAGCGGATGCCATACGCACCCTGGATTATCCATAACCTGATCCGAGCCAAGGAGGAAGATGCCAATGCTACGGTTCAGGGGATATTGCGGGCCTGCACGTTTGCCAATGAAATCAGCCCGTTGGGCAGCGGCCCCATTGACCTTATAGTCAAGGACGTTGAAAGCCTCCGGCGGCTCCAGATGTCGCCGGAGAGATTCATTTTTTTCCGTTTTCGCGAACGAGAACATCTCCAACCGCTCATGAAGGCTGTCGAGGAGCGGGAACGCATCGCGAAGAGCGGCGGCGGTATTGCCGCTCCGGGCTATCCGGTAGCTGTAGCCGTGAGCGGGGTTTTCCTGGGCAAGCCCTATGCCCTGGACTGTCAGATACCGGACACATTGCCGGTCTTGACGGGCCGCGAACTGGACCTGCTGCGCACAGCGGTGGGCCTTGTGTTGGACAAGCAGACGGCGGAGGATATCTACCAGCGTTGGCAAGCCAGCGTCAGCGCCCCGGCGAACTATGCCGCCAACGGGGCGCTGTTATGGAGGTATGTGCTGGCTGTCATCGTATCGGGAAAATGGTTTGCAGACCAACGCCAGCGGAATGCGTTTCGGGAGTGCTACCTGACGCACTTGTGCAAGGGTGCCGCCGCGCAAGCGGATCGTGAAAAAGTCCTGCGGGATGCTCTGAACCGTCTCACAGATGTCGATTCTTACCGTGGCCAGATCATTGAGAAGCCAGACTCGAAGGAGGCGGCGGAGAAGCACTTGGCCGATGACACCGCCGCGTTTCAATATACGCCGAAGAAAGGGGCACTGAAGGAACGAGAACTGCTTGTGTACACCAAAGATTCGATTCTCTGCGTTTGCTGGAGCCGATAGGGCTTACCTCTGACCTGTACAGCACGTTTTGTGGCCGCTGTGAGGAGGATGGGCTGCTGGTCAAACGCGACCACACGATCACCTTGCAGGGCGGCTCGTTCCACGGGGTTGCTTTCGACTACACAAAGCTGACGGCATATCAAAGCTGAAGAAAGGAGAACCAGGCTGTGATACTCTATAGAAAAGGGCTGCTTGCGCACGCCATGGGGACTTTGAAGATCAAGGAACTGCACCCTTGGCAAGAGCCGGTACTCAAAGATATCCTGGCTTTTCGAGACGTGTTGTACACGGCACCGACGGGGCAAGGAAAGTCAATATTATTCCAGCTACCGGCGGTGATGGAGGGAGGTGACCACCTGACGATCGTCGTGTCGCCGATGCTAGCCCTGCAATACGATCAGGTGAAAAAATTGAAGGGCAAAGGTGTGGCGGCCTGCGCGTTGAATTCGGATCTGACTCCTGCGGCACGGCGTGCGATGCTGGAGGCGCTGCCGCACATGATGCTGCTCTACCTGGCTCCAGAGCAGCTATCCCGCGAGGATCTGCAAGAAGCACTCAGGCACTGCGACGTCAGTCGGGTGGTGCTGGATGAGGCCCACATGCTGGTACAGACAAGGGATTCTTTCCGGCCCAGCTATGGCATGATAGGAGACTTCATCCAAGCCTTGCCGAATCGTCCTCAGATCATCGCTTGTACAGCTACCGCCACCGAGTGGGATCGCTTGGAGATCCAACAGGCCCTTGGCATGCGGGATTGCGTCTGTCACTGCGGCTCGGTCTACCGAGATAATCTGTACCTGACCGTCCGGGAAGTCGACCGTCGCAATCAGATGCCCGCTGCGGTACTGAGTGAACTGGAAGACTGGAACCACAAAGGGTTGGCGTTGGTATTTTGCCCCACAGTCTTGGACGTACAACACCTGACGAAATACCTGAAAAGCCACAGATGGAAGGCTTGTGGGTACTATGCCGAGATGTCGAAGAAGGAAAAGAAAGCCTGTGCCAACGACTATGCCGCAGGAAAATATAATGTTATGGTAGCAACATCTGCCTTCGGCTTGGGAGTCGATATTCCCAACATCCGTCTGGTCATTCACGCAGGATTGCCTCTGGGACTGAGCGACTACACCCAGCAGATCGGCCGCGGTGGGCGCAATGGAAAGAAGACCCACTGCATCCTGCTCTATGCGCCGGGTGACGAAAAACGTGCGTTGCGTATTCTCAAAGGTAACGCCGGAGAGGACGTGTCCCCTATCAAAAAGCATGGGATAACCGCGCTGGTCAAGGCGATACAATCATCCAACTGCTTGTGGGATTCCATTGCCAAGTACTACGGCGAACGGGTGGAAGTATCCTGCGGGCATTGCACCCAGTGCCGACGAAAGAAAAATATCGCCTAGCAGAAAAGCTCCCGGTCGTCAAACTCCAGTGTCATTAAGTTAAGAAAACTGGACTCCGCAGAAATGTGGAGTCCAGTTTATTATATCGTTTGCAGCCTTTCCCTCACCATCATCAGAGCATAGCCCAGCAGGTTTTGCCCCTGCCATTTTGCCCGATCAAGTCTGTCAGAGTCGTGCATAGACAGACCAATGCCCCATATCCGGTCTTTCACAGCACACTCGGCAAGAACTGCCTTTCCCGTATCTTTCAGTTGCGCTTTTAGCTCGGGGTTCTGAGAGAACTTTGCCAAAAGTCCCTCGTAGACAACGATCTGCCGGACACCGTTCCATAGACTTTCATCATAGCCTGACACAAGCCGTCCGAGAGCCTTGATTTCGGCAACATCTTCCGTGGCGAAAATCTGTGTGGCAACTTTATCATCGCCAAAACAGACCGCCTTACGGTACATCATATATTGCTCCAGCGAGGAAAAGGTGACACCTGCCAGCGTGAACGGCGAAGGATACCAGTTGCTCAAATATCCGTTTTCCTCATTCGGATTGTGAAAGCAAATGACCGCCATCACACTTCACTCACTTTTTCACGGCCAAATCAAGCTCTAAGTCATGAAGTCCGGCATACGCCTTTTTCAAAAAAGAAACAGGGATTTTCTTGACAAGCTCTGCACTTGGCAGATTATAGTACCACTGGTAGTAGGCGTAAAATTCTCCAATCCAAGACGGCATAAACCCTTCTAAAGCCTTGCCTTCCTTCAGACGGTAGTTTTCTGTTTTGGTGAAATAAGTCCAAAGCTCTTTTGCGTCCATTGTATTGACATACTTTTGCTGAGAGAAGAGAGTGTGGGTAGAACGGGAAAGAACAATTCCGGAATTCTGCGTTTACTGCTTTTCAGCCTCATCCATAGCCTTGCACTCGGCTTCGCGCTGCTCCCAAGGTTCATAAGGCGCCTTCAGATCGGCGATGAGGTCACGGCCACGCTTCTTTAAATAGCGGAGTCTCAGATAGGTGTAGATCACAAATACAACAGCAAAGACACCAATTAGAATCCACACGGTGGCATCCAGCGTTGCCAATGCGGCATAAGACAGATATGCGGCCACACCAGCAGCGAAGACGGACAGTACCCATACCAGCCACATCGGCATTTTAAAGCCGGGATGGTTACACGCATGGGGATAACGCTTCTTTAGGAAGAAAGGCAGAATACACAGCACAATGTCACCCACGCAGTTTACGAAAGAGAATATCGTCATCAGCACACCAAATGTGGAGCCAGTGGCGCACAGCACAATAGCAAACAACATAACAAAGGCCAATCCAACAGGTGCGATACCATACTTGTTCTTTTTTCCCACAAACGCGGGAAACAGTTCACAATCGCTGGCAGCCTGGATCTGCGCGCAGCAAAGCATAATAACGGGAACCATAGAGGTTAGAACGCCGAACAGGGGGCCACCGACAACGAAGAACACCAGAAGTCCTTTGCCTAAAAATTTTTCACCCACATCGGCCAGCGTAGCAATTTGCGCATTGGGAACGACACCGATGGTGACGATCGCCATCAGGATATAAATCAGCGCAACCAGCGTGGGAGCCAAAATCAGTGCCAGCGGAATATTCCGGCGGGGATTCTTCACATCATCAGCGATCTGCGCAACAGACGCGCCGCCAGACAGAGAAGAAGACAGCACCGCGATGGCGCTTCCAAGCGTTGTGACCTTGAGCCCTGCGCCGAACATATCTGTCAATTTCAGACTTTCCGCCACAATGTTGGGCAGTCCGACAAAAATATACACAGCCATGGCCACCAGAAGGACACCCACCATAATACTGTTAATGGAGGCGAAAGTGTGGTTGCCAAGATAGGCGAGGATAGCATATACAATAAGGATCGCAATACTGACAAGCGTCTCCTGTCCAGCAAGCGCGGGGAACAAAACAACGAAGTAGTCCGCAAAGAGCACAGCAAAAACGGATACCAGAACTGGCTGTAGCAGATTCTGCGCCGCCATGAACATGCCTAATGCGGGATGTGCCAGCTTTGTGGGGGCCACAAAGAAGCTGCCGGAGGTCGGGATAACAGAGGATACGTATACATTGGGAATCATCTTGGCCAGTGTATAGATAACAGCGCCAACCAAAGCCAGAATGACGCCAGGGCCAATGTCATTAATAACGGTGGGCAGGGAACCAAAAATTCCCGAGCCAATAATACAACCGATGCCCGTGGCAATACAGCCGATCAGGCCGATTTTTTTTGCGGTGGCTTGCTTGTTTTCCATGAATGGGCTCCTCCTATACTGTATTGTGACGCTGCTGCGCGCAGTGTCGTTTGCATTCGGAGATCTAATAAAACGATTTCGTTGCATGGGGCAGCTTTGGAAGCCGACCCACAAGAGCTTGCACGCGTGATAGCCGAACTGCTTTTGGCTATACACGGAAATTCGCTTCATTCTCCGGTCGATGTTCTGACGGGCATCTCGCGTAAGGTTCATGGATTTAATTACACAAGTCAAACAGCGCTATCAATATAGCACAGTTTTTTCGATTATGCAATATGTTTTATATATATTCTGGCAAAAAACATTGTTTTTGTTGTATTTTACAAAAAAATAAAGTCTAATCGTGGAAGTTTACTATCGATTTAGCGGGACAAACCGTTTTGAAACTCCATGCAGAAAACGCTCATTTCCTGCGCCGCAATAATAAATACAGGCATACGCAAATGTTTCTTGCTTTTTCTCTTGTATATGTTATAATAATATTATTATGCAAAAAGCATGATACAGAATAGAAAGCAGCAGCATTTATGTACTGCCGGATCACGGCAGCGCACAATGCGGAGGTCTAGGAAAATGAGTGGATCCTTGATGAATGGCGAGATCAAAACGATTGCTGAGCAGATCTACATGCTGATCTGCTCGGATATTTTACATCACAAGCTGACTGGCGGCGAAAGACTAACTATGAAGTTTCTGCAGGAACGACTGGGCGTCAGCTCTTCGCCGATCCGCGAGGCGTTGACCCGTTTGCAGCAGGATGGCTTAGTGGAGTATCAGCCCAATGTTGGCATGCGCGTTACCAAGTTCAGCGCTAAGGATGTGAATGACATTTATGCCTTTATGCGTGAACTGGAGTGCGCCGCACTGCGTTTCTCCTGCCAGCGGCCCGAATTCAGCGCAATGCTGCATGAGCTGCGGGAATTACAGGATCGGGCGGCCGCCACGCTTGCGCAGGGAAATCTGGACGCATGGCCGCACTTAAGCAACAAGTTCCATGAGATATTTTACAAATACGCAGATAATACTTATCTGCACGATGCTGCGGGAAAAACCCGTATGCAGGTAATGCTGTTTGCCAATCAGTACCAGCATGAGGCTAAAAACCAAATCGTGATCCAGCAGGAGCACGAAAATATTCTTCACCTGCTTGAGAAAGGTGATATTCCCGCCGCAGAAGATGCGCTTCGTGCACATTTGACCGCATCTGAACATAAGGCGCTGATGACGCTGAGCACCGAGGAGAATTGAGCTATTCTTGTTCCCAGGTAAATATTTTTGATTGAACATTGAAAAAAGCCGCATGGCCGTCTTTTGAGACGGC
>ERZ837910.5921-NODE-5921-length-10509-cov-3.584178_pt1 | contig 10509 bp, 9 predicted proteins | sample MGYA00519940_ERZ837910 | MGnify/ENA primary metagenome ERZ837910 (study PRJEB31850, sample SAMEA3708825) | human gut metagenome | biome: human gut; feature: human-associated habitat; material: faeces | place: China | collected 2014 ... | reverse complement strand
CAAAGGATTTCTTTTCTATCAGATACTGACAGAAGTCTTGAGTAATACTGAACCAATTGGGACCCTTTTTAAATTCGACTTCTTGTTTTCTGTGAAATCGAATAAGTTTTTGTACAATGAGTGCAAGGTTGTGGCATGGTGCAGTTATGATGTGCCATTTACTGTTGCTACGCTTGAGGCTCTTTGTGAAAAAGTAGTATCGGGAGATTTTACGATTCAAATCTTTCTGGTGTTTATCTCCCAACCAATAACTGACAAATTCCTTACCAGAATTGGCTTGAAAGAAAGAATGGATATAATCTTGTGTTTGTATAGGCAGGTCTACACCTGAAAGCAAGTGGTAGTAGTCATAAGTGCTATGCTTGGCGGCAGTTTCAAGTAACAGATATTCTGTTTCTACTTGGCTGATGTCTCCCCAGTATACTTTATTGCGGGTAGGTAATAGAAATAATCGGGCTTTCTGTGTACATAGAAGACAGGCTCTTTTATACAGTTCTGTTGAGCGGCGGTCGATATGTAGATAAATATCATTTCGCTCGTCATCAATCATGGATAAAAGCGTTTCTAACACCGGATATTCGTTGTGGACGATGATTAGATAAGCATGTTTCATTACACTATTTGTTGAAGTGTTGTTTGAAGAAATCGGGAATAGTATTGTCAGTTTTGATATATCCGTCGCGTTGCAACTGATCATAAGAGTTTGCTCCGATGATCTTATCATATTCTATTTCTAATTGCTGATTCTTATACAACTGATAGAAATAGCGCCAATGCATGCCTATATGTCTGTGGGGATTTTGTTCCAGTTGTTTGCCACCGTTAATCATTTTCTCAAGAAAACGTTCTTTACCACGAATGGAATAGTGGTAAATGCAAATATTACTTTTTCTAAGGCGTTTAGGGAACATGAGCACCTTGTGATTTCCTGTGGAAATCTGAAGGTACGAGGTGGTGCGATGAAGAACTTTTCCTCTTTGTGGTATATAAAGAGAATAGCGCGAAAGATTATAAAAATTGTACTTTAGCGGGTTAATAATTGGAATGATAGCTTGATTCCATTTCCAAAACTGTTTACCTGCTTCCGGATACATATATCTCATGGAACATTTTAGTACATTAGCTCTGGTGGTGGCTAATTCAGTCTTTAGACTGCCGGTAGGAGAGTACCATAACTCATCGGCATCAGCATTGATGACCCAGTCTGCATGAAGTTGCTTTTTGGCAATCTTGATCATGCGGTCTACCCATACTTTTTGATTATAATTAGTTGCTTTTTCTATGATAGCTTCTTTTATCCATCCTTCCTTCTGATATTTTTGGATGATTTCAATTGTACCGTCTGTGGAGTTATTATCAGTAATGATAAACCCGTCTACTCCCATAGCCTTATGGAAACACAGATTTTCTTCCAATATATCTTCTTCATTTTTGACCAATAATGTCATAATGAGCTTTGGATTGGATGTACGTCTGAAGGTCTGCGGGACTTCTTCGAGAACATTAGCTATTTTGTTTAAAAGAGGCATTAGCATTAACTTAAAATCATTGTTTAGGTTGCGATTTTACAAAGATATACTATATTTTGATACAATGATTTATTCTTGGTGAATAAATCAATGAACACTTTTAGAATGTTGTTAGTTCAGTTATTTGATTTTTATAGTTTTCTTCTTGTTGATTACTTTATATAGAATCTTACGGAAGAAATAGTGAATGGCATTCTTATTATTAATAACATGCCATCCTTGTTGTTTGGCAAACCGGATGTATTGATCACGGAAAGGACTGTCGCAGTTGTACATCCATGGTTTGCGTTTTCCTGTGAAATGGATAATAGCAGGAGATTTTAAAGCATCATCCCAATCTTTTTTCCTCTCCGGTTGTACCTCAGGGCTTGCATATAAAAAGAAATCCATCAGATTCCAGCGAATAGAAATAAATTGTTTTTCTTTATAAAGCAATGCGTTCAAAACATCCTGGTCGTGCAATTTTATATTTTCATAATTGGATGCGATATAGCTTTTGCATGCCTCTACAAATTTTTTCTCTCTCCATTTCTGAAGATTTATCAACATTACTCCCGAGTTGAAGTAAGAGTACTCAACGGGATATTTCAGTGTGACAGGTGATTCGGTATCGAATGGTGACCTTTCTTCAACGGCAGCTACGGCAATATTATCGATATTTTTCTCCCATAATTCTTTAATAGAGTCGACAACGATCAAGTCACAATCCAGATATAGAATTTTGTTTATATTACTGGGTATAAGCTCTGACATGAAAAGCCTTAAGTAGGCGGCGAGAGACAGGTGATCCTGTTTCCTAATAGGGAAATCCTTAATGAGTGAATAGTCTACGTCATAAAAATAAACTTCAGCTTGATGTTTTTCGCAAAAAACTTTCAGCCTTTTTTTTCCAGCCTTTTCGACCTTACTGCTACAAATGATGTGTACGCGGAATTTCTCATCTGGAGTATGTACGAACAGGCTTGCTAACATTACACCACAATATTCAATGTAGTTTTCGTCTATGCTACAAACAATATCTATCATAGTTCTTTAGGTTATTATAGTCTATATAAGTATGCAAAGGTACGTATTATAGCAGAAAAAATGTAGATTATAGATATATTTTTTTCATGCGACGAGGATTATCTTCTTCATATTGCTACTTGGAATGATGGCGCTTTAAATATTTGTGGCGATAATAAGCGATAAATAATACTGGAAAATACTTATATAAGAAGGCATAACGACCTTCTCTCTTCGTATGTACGAGTGGGGTTAATCCTGCCTTTTTCATTTGCTTTACCATTTTTCCCTGAGCTTTGCTTTTGATGACAAAACTATTATTTAGATTTTCCATTAGCCTTAAAGATATATGCTCGCTCAAGGTAAAGGCTACGTCTTCTTCTTTCACGTATTTTTGGGTGAACTGATTGAGATTGTCCATTGCCTTTATTTTATCGAAAAGACCATACTCTTTATAGTTTTGCATGAATGAAGATTCATTTTGTACATAATTATAGCAGATCAATGGCAGATGCATGATTTTTTCTGCAAAGTAGAATACGCGGGGAATAAATTCTTCATCTTCATGTCGTATATTGATGAATTTGAAATTCATTTTCAGCATATATTCTCTACGATAGGCAAGCATCCAGACTGCAGCGGGCATATAACCGGTTTTTATGAATGACTTGCCAGAGACGATGCCCCGTGGGCAAAACTTACGTGCATCATAATCAAAACCTTTCAAAAGTTTATTTTGATTCCCCCAATGATTATAGTCGAATAGAAGAATGTCTAAGTCGTTCTTTAATATTGCTTCATAGATTTTTGCTATTGAGTTTGTGCAGAAATAATCGTCAGCATCGGCAAATAATATAATTTCTCCTTGAGCGATATCCATGCCGAGATTTCTTGCCGCACTTACCCCTTGGTTGGTAGTCGTGATACTTTTTATAGTAGGGTACTCCCTAGATAATTCTTGTATAATACCAGCTGTCTGGTCTGTGGAGCCATCATTGATTACGATGATTTCGTATTCATTGTGCGAGATATCTTGTTGTAATGCTGATAACACACATTTTCTGATTTGCTTTTCCGCATTGTATGCAGGAATAATGATAGAAATCTTCATGGCTCTTATTATTATTTGTTTAAAAAAGGACGATATAATATACTGTTGTATACATCTTCTGTATGATTGTGCCGGGAGGAAAAAAGAGTATTTAGTTTCAATAAATAGCGAACTAACCTATATGCTCTTTTTTGAAATTTCTTTGTATGGTTCATGGTTGGAATAATGGTCTTGAAATCCGACTTTTTATATTCCAATATATCAATGTATGTAGAATAAAGCTGCGGTGAGAGGTTTTCCTGGAGCCACTTTAATCGTTCAGTTTGTACATCGATGTAGTTGGAACTGATTCCTGTAGCATCACACTCAGCGATAGTTAGGGGGATGTGTTTGTAGCTGCACCTTTCCATGATGATAGACTGGAAACTATGTCCCCAATCTGCAATTATTTTATATTGGGTGTCATATAATTTATTGATAAAAAGAGAATGATGAATAAAGCACGCTTGATGTGCTAACGCATTATAAAAAAAGAAAACTAAGTCGGGATAATCAGGTCCCGCTTCTTTTCTCTGTTCATGATTGTTTACTAAGACCATGTCTCCATAGATATATTTTGTCCCATCAAATGGAATATCTTTGAGAATGTTTCCTTGTAAGCAGTCTCCTGAATTTAGGAAATAAAGATATTCTCCTTTGGCTTGCCTGATTCCTTTATTCATTCCATCATAGATTCCTTTGTCTTTCTCAGAAACCCAGTAAGTCAGGTGGGTATTTTTTTCTGAATAGTTCTTGATGGTTTCCTGGCTTCCATCATTGGAATCAGCATCTATGATGATATGTTCATAGCTGGTGTATGATTGCACTTCGATGCTGCGCAATGTTTTCTTAAGTCCTTCATTGTTATTGAAGTTGACTGTGATGATACTGATAGTCGGAGTTCTCATTTAATGGACGTTTTTGGATTTAGAGTTTCATTTAAGACTTTTTGATATACTTTTTCTGTTTCTCGGGTTGCTTTTTCCCAGGAGTATAATTGTAACCGCTCTATTCCTGCTGCTACTAAAGAAGCACGTTTTTCGCTATCACCTATGGTTTCTGTCAGTGTTTGAACCATTGATTCTATAGAGTAAGGATCAAAGTAGGCACCGGCATTGCCGGCTATTTCGGGGAAACAACTGGTGTTACTTGAGACTACAGGACATTTACAGGCATAAGCTTCCAAGATTGGGATGCCAAAGCCTTCGTATAGTGATGGAAATACAAAGAGGAGTGCCCTGCCGTATAATTCATTCAGGTTTCTATCGTTTATTGAAATTTGTATGATCTTGTCTGTGATATTCAATTTATCTATCAACTTCTTTTCTTCCCAGTTGAATGGATGCCCTGTACAAAGCAAATATAAATCTTGGTCTGTTTTGTGGATGATTGCAAAAGCTTCTAATAAACGTTGGAAATTTTTGTAAAGAGTTCGGTCTCCTACAAATAAAATATAGCGATTAGGGAGTGACAATTCATCTTTCCCGTGATGGGACTTTATACTTGTTCCATGATAGATGACGTCAATTTTTTGAGGATCAATATTTAATATATTAACGATATCTTTCTTTGTATTTTCACTAATTGCAATAATCCGGCTGGCTTTTGTAATCACTTCTTTTTTCTGCGCCATGACCTCTTTAGCATCATGGAAATATTCGGGAAACAGTTCATGAATCATGTCATGCACTGTTATTACATAGGGGTGGTCACCAATATGCTCGAGGAAAGAAGGATTGTAGTAGGTCGGGTGAAAAAGATAAGGAGATGACGTTTGAAGTAACCTGTTTGTTAACTTTTGGTTTTCAAGCAAAAGCCGCTTTTTATAATGTTTGAAAAAGAAATGTGGAGCATGGATACGGTGCCTGGCAAGTTTGGCTTGCGCTAAATAATGATTTTCGGTAAAGCGAACAGAAATGTCATATGCCATACCCAGTTTGGATATGATTTCACAAAAATATCGTGAGATTCCACCGAATTTTTGTAGATCGAAGATTTGAGAATCATATAAAATATGAGGTTGTTCCATATTTGTCATTGTCGCATTACCAATAACATCCTTCTTCTACCTGTTGGGCTTTAGAGGGAGTTTCTGTTGCGGAGGGCTTTACCCAAAATTCATTCATTAGTTTTGAATAATTATAAGTTGCGTTATAATTACTGTTTTCCCATCTGGCACCTCTAATCCCGAATAATAGTTGCAAACTGCCTCCTAAGTGTACAGCCTTTTTCCCGGAACGCTTCACGTGTGCGGCCAACGGCATTCCATACGCTCCACACCCCAACAGACAAACGTCATAGTCCCTCTTGTCGATCTCACTTTTCATAAACTCTAAAGCGTCAAACCATGTTTCAAATCTACCGTCGCCTTGATTGCCAATAGTTTGAATGGCTTTGATTGTTTGCAAGTCGAAAGTAGGCAGAACTCTCGGGTCTTTGTGAATTAGTTCTTTTCGAAGGTATTGCTTTTGTATCGTTTCTGCAAAAGGATGTACTACCAATACCTTTTTATTTTCTAAGGCAGCAGTCCATGGTACATCACTCCAAAAAGGGTTATAAGGCTCAAAATCTATTTTATACGCATTCTGTAATTCTTTAGAGAAATATTCTTCTTCAAATCTCCAGGAAGCAAGTATGTCAATGAGAGGCATATCTTCAATCATCATTTCCGAAAAACGCTTTAATAGTTCAGGGGTTGCTGAAAAGAATCCGGCATTATTCCTCATCGGGTACATTGTTTCTTCTTCCCACCACCAGGGAAATGCCTCCCCTTTGATGTATTTGATAATTTTTCTTTTTTGATGATAGATGCCTAAGTAATTGACTACACATCCTATTTCTACAGCACCAAATCTTGAGAGCATGCAAGGTTCTGGTGATAATAATTTTTCCCTAATATGGCTTGATATAATATCAGGGTCCATCTCTTTGTTAAGGGGACGAGGTTGTGGCAAATCGTGGCGTTCAATATAACGTCGACGTAGCTTTTTTAATAGCTTTATAAATTTCTTCTGCATTGAATTAAGAAAGAGTATAGTAATATTTATACAATGATACGAATTTTATAGGATACGATCCCTTGTCTATGTGTTAAAAGATGTATTAATGTATCTTCCCTTGTAGTGATATGGCATATATCGCTTTCTATTTGTTCTTTCTTTCTTTTGTTTTTATTGTTTCTTTCAGTGTAGAGCGAAATTCATTTTCAAATTGTTCAAGATTCCACGTTTGAGTTGAATAATATATATTTTCCCTTATTAATTTGTGAAATTTGTCCTGGGGTAACATGCTGGCCCATTCTACTCCCTTACCTATTGCTTCAACAGATAATTCCGGTAACAGATAGCCATAATGCTCGATGTTGTCTATTGCTCCCCATCGAGAAGTAATGGGAATAACTCCCATTTGCATCATAGTTATAACGGAACCGGGACATCCTTCGCTGCCGGATGGAAAGATATTGAATGCACAGAGATAGGCTAAGTTCATGAACAACTCAGAATTGGTGTCAAGAAAACCATATAATGTGATGTTCCGGCACTCGTCTATTTGTTTTTGATAGATGTCTATAAACCCTTCGTCAAGAGAGCCGATTACGTGTAAGTTGTATTGTGGATGGCTGATAAAAAAATCTAAAACTAAATCTAATCCTTTTAATATACTACCGCTGGAGCCAAACCATAGGAAGTCTTTTATGGAAACACTTTGAAGTTTATGTTGCAAATTGCATTCCTGACTAAAGTTGCTGGATTGGTTAATTATCTTGATTTTATTTTGTAATTCCGGGGGGTATGTCTGGATGGTAAACGAACTTCCTATCTGGAAAATAATATCTGCTATTTCACAGCTATTGTGTGCATCTACTGAACGGGAGTATGGCAAGTGTGTTCCATGCTTTTTGTTGAATGAATCGATTCTGTTTTTTACTATTGAGTATTGGTGTTTCCAGTAAGCGCCTGTTGCATAATATATTTTTAGGGCTTGAGGATTTTTCTGACTCATTGTTACAAAGTTGGGATCTAAACCAAAAATAATATCATAGTGACGGTCGTCACACTCTTTGGGGGCATTGCAGCGTGCGACTTTAACATTATAACCCAAAGAATAAAATATTTTTCCAATGATTAATGCCTCTCTCTTGTTTTGATGAGTACGCATATAAACTTTGTCTTTTTTATGGTAATATACTTCAGGTATATATGAAATATATGCCCATTTCCTGTTTAGTAGCGAATAGAGAGTGTATTGATCTTTATTTTTTTTGAATAGATTGAACTTCATTGCTACTCAATATATTGTTAAATTCATGATTAAATAGGCCAAAATATGAGTTCTCAACCTCTTCAGCATCCCACTTATTGTGCCAATGATATGCGAATGCCCCCGGAAAGAAGTTTCTATAACTATTGATATTGGGGTCTTTATCATAACCTTCGCCGAATTCCTTGAAAAAGTCAGCAAATTCTTTAAAAGGCATTCCATCACAATATCCTCCCCAGAGAGGATCAAAGAAAGTACAAGGGTAATTTCTCAAATTTTCTAATTTCTTATCTTTGTAATCGAATAGTACCCAAGGCATTGCTGCCTTTCTTCTTTGTAATTTCTTTGCTAAGTAATTAGTTATATAGCTATTCTTACGTAAATATAGAATGGCACTGTTGGCATATGATTGGTATTCCCATGCATAGACAAACTCATGACCTTTTAGTAGAGGGGTAAAGTCTTTTAAAAACATAACATCAAGATCGAAATATAGACCTCCATATTTGTAGAGAGAGATAATCCGGAAATCGTCACCTTTGGCTGCAAGATTCTTGGGTGCATTGATATATGTCTTAATTTTGCAAAAGGGAGTATTGCTAATTTCATTTTCAACGTTCCAGGACAATATTTTTATATGGCCTTTTAGTTCTTGTAGGTGTGGATTACTTTCTATTTGTGCATACCCATTTTCAGAGTCTAACCATAGCCATATTTCTATACTTTCCATATTTTGTGTACACAACAGACTCTTAATTGAGAAAGCTTGCTTGAGGCCAAAGGTTCCATGCCAGTAAGCGTGGAAAATTGTTTTCTCAGTAAGTAACTGAGATGATTGTTCTCTTTGGAGATCTGATACTTTACTCAGATATAGATCTTTACATTTTAAGATGTTCCAATTTGTATAACTGGGTTCCAAATTTTCAGTATAGAACTCATTTTTCTTTTCGAAATAATGTTTTAAGCTTCGAATCATATTTTTTATGTGAAAATACTTGTCTTAATGCGATGGTTCTTAGTTGGTGACAGAATTTATAAGTTTGGAAATAAGATATTTGCATAGTTGCTTTATGAATAATCCAAATCATATATTAGTCACGTGTACAAAGGTAAGGTATTTGTGGGTATAGTTGATGAATATGGCTTAAAAAAGATATTTAAATACAGATATTTATTTTTTGAAGTAGTTGAATCGTATCATCTCATCCGATATATCATAAGCTTCTTTTGCTAAGTCCACCTCCTCCGGTGTATAGCCTTCTCCTTCCACATTCATCTGTGAACCTACGGCAAAACCTTTCTTGTTGGGGGTGAGAATGCTTTCTCCAAGTCCGGTCCAGTAATAATCGTCAAGCTGGAGCAGGTTCAGCAGGGTGGGATACATGTCTATTTGTCCCATGACCTTATCATAGCGCATGCTTACAGGAGAATTGACAACGATGAAAGGAGTAAAAGGTTTGTCGGATACAATATCTTTGCCGCCGGGGCTTTCGCATAATTCCGTTCGATAATATGCCAGACCTTCGTGGTCGCCCGTTATTACAATCAGTGTTTCTTTATATTGCGGAAGAGTTTTCAGATATTCTACGAATTTGCCGATTGCTTTATCTGTATAACGGGCAGTCGTCATATAGTCACCCATTTTTTCCGGAATGCCGGAAGAGAACGAAACTTCTCTCAATTGTTTCGGTAATATGAATGGAGCATGGCCGGAATAAGTAATGAGTTGCATATATGCATTTTCTCCTTTTTTCCATATCTCCCCCTTTTCTATTTTTTCTTGGCATTGTGCAAAGAACGAACCGTCTCCGGTGCGTTTGTGTGTGCCGAAAGCTTCAGTCAATTTAAAGTCATGATAAGCGATGATGGTATCTATGCCGAAACTTTGGGCTATGGGGCCTTGATTCCAGGTTGACAATTTATCAATGGTTAACAGGTAGTTGCGTGAATGATTCTTTTCGCGCATGGCTTTCTGTAATGACGGATAAATATGATTGGGATATTGGCTGCTGTAAGTACCGCTATTGATGGGCAGTAATCCGGTGCAAAGCATGAGCTGTGCATCAATGGAACGTCCGCCTTTTACCTGAGTCAGTACGTGTGGAGCATAGAGAGTGGTAGAGTCTTTCAATAGTTTATTCATATAGGGGGTGATCTCCTGTCCCTCCACTTCTTTTTCTAACACCCAGCTTTCTAATGATTCTGCTAAAATAACGATACAATTGGTGCGACGATTGGTACTATCGCTGATTAATGCGGCTTCATGTTTCGGCTTTGCACTTAACCATTCTTGTATTTTGGCTTCCAATTCGGGAGTCAACTGTTGTTGCGGTCCTATCAAGTCATAACATAGACTACCGAAAATCGTATAAATAGAAGGGCCGCTTGAACATAAATAGGCTTTATCACGATACTTTCCGTAAGCCTTTGAGAATCCGCCTTTCATAAGGGTTACTGTTCCAAAAATACAGATAATAACTACAAGTATTCCTACATAAGGAAGAGCCCGAACCGGGCGTTTCAGATGTGATGTTTTGGTGCGTAGGTGAATTATAGCTGCTATAAGGGTGGATAATGGGAAAAGTGAATCATACCACCGGAGAGAGTCAACCACGCTACCAGTGA
>ERZ837910.5917-NODE-5917-length-10514-cov-2.486662_pt1 | contig 10514 bp, 7 predicted proteins | sample MGYA00519940_ERZ837910 | MGnify/ENA primary metagenome ERZ837910 (study PRJEB31850, sample SAMEA3708825) | human gut metagenome | biome: human gut; feature: human-associated habitat; material: faeces | place: China | collected 2014 ... | reverse complement strand
TCTGTCGAGTTTGTTCCCTTTGAACCGGCACTTGAACTGTTATTTATTCTGCTTATCAGAACTCCGGCAAGATTTTCTTCCAAAAGATTATAACATTCCTCCTGAAGTTTTGCATCTATAGTCAGATATAAATCATCCCCCGCTGTCGGGCTTATTGTTTCATCAACCGAGACAACGCGGCTTGTACTTGAATTTATGCTCAGCTTTTCTTTACCTTTTTTTCCTTTAAGGTAATCTTCGTAAACACTTTCAAGTCCTGAAATACCTACCTGATCATCTGTTGTGTAATCTGTCTTTGCATCCTTTTTCTTTATCTGTTCAAGTTTCTCGGATGTTATTGCTCCGGTGTAACCAAGCATATGTGCAAAATACTTGCTCTTATTGTAAACTCTCTTTGTATCATCTCTTATGTTTACACCTATAAGTTCATTATTATTTTCCTTGATTGCCGCAACAGTCTTATCATTTACATTTTGAGCAATTGTAATAGGAAGATATTTCTGATACCTGTTTATAAAAATCGCATATCTTATATCAAGAATTTTAATTGCCATTTTATCATCATACTTATCTGATATGTCGAATTTCGGGCTCTGCGAACTCATATCATATCTCAAAAATTCATATATATCCTTTGCCGTTGCATCCATAAGCTCTTTATTCTCTTTTTTCTTCAATTCGCTTACGGTTATTGAGTACACTTCTGCCTTATATCTGAGCAGAGTATTTCCTGACACGGTAAATTCAGGCTCACCTTTATCGTTGAGCTTTAAATATGAATCTACGGATAATGTTCCTCCGTTGCTCTCTATGACACGGATAAGTTTACATATCATGTCATTTTTTTCTTCCGATGTCATTTTTGCTGTTGCGTCTGTCTCCTCATATGTTACATTGTGCGACAGCTTGTTATATGCAAGCAGCACTCCGTTGCAATCATATATATTTCCTCTTGTACTCTTAAGCACACGCGTTTTCGTTGTTCGTGTCTGAAATTCATTTATATAGTTCTCACCCTGGATGATCTGCAGGTCAAACAGCTGTCTCACAAGAACAAACGCCATGAGAATAAATACAAGTAACAGTACTGTTGTTCTCTTTAACTGAATTTTTTTGAATAGTTTTTTTATTTTAGTACCCAAATAGACTCACTTTCTTTCCTTGTTGCGCTCATGAAATGATAGTTAATATAGCGAAAGATCCGATACACGATCACAGTAAGGAACACTGTGTAAAAAACTTCCGGAACGATGATTCTTGTAAAATATGTACCCAGTCCCAGTCTTCCCCGAAGCAGAAACTGCAGTCCATATACTGCAAGATTGTAAAATGTATCCATGATCACTGTCAGCATGATCGGCACTTTAATGTCATCATCATAATAAATACGAAATGCATAACCGCTGAAAAAGCCGACATACATATAGATCAGTGCATAAAAACCAAATACAGATCCATAAAACAGATCTATCAGAAGACCGCTGAAAAAGCCTGTCCATAAGCCCACCTTACGCCCCCGCATAAGTCCCATGGAAACACAGAGAATCAGCAGCAGATTAGGTGTGATCGAACCAATAGATATCAGATGCAACACAGTCGACTGAATCATAAAACAGACAACTGTCGTCACAAGCAGCACAATCTTGCTTCTCATCACTGTTCTCCTTCCTCTATGGAATCCTGTTTATTTACGGTAATTACAAACACATCTTTGAGATGCTGAAAATCAACAGGTGTAACAAGTGTACCTGTCTTTGTCAAATTGTTGGAATCCAGTGAAATCTCACTGACATATCCGATAAAAAGTCCTTCAACATATTTCTCACTGATATTTGAAGTAACAACCCGTTCTCCTGCTGTTACTTTATCTTCTTTATCATAGAGCTGTGTAAAACGCAGTTTACCCTCATCGATCAGTTCCAGATCAGAGATGTGAACCTTGGAACGGATGATACCCATCTGAACGAAGAGGAAACCTTTGTTGTCCGGACGGCTGCTGACAGTCCCCTTAAGATTCATGCTGAGAACCTTAACTGCATCGCCGAGGGAGATATCTTTGGCTGTGAGTTCCTTCTTCGGTTTCTTTGCAGCAGTTTTCTGAGTCATGCCTTTCTCTGCTTTATTCATATGTTTGCGCAGATTCTGGCGTTCTTTTTCCACAGCAGAGAGATCCACATGGTCTTTCTGGAATTTGTGGAACATCTTCATAGTCTGGTCTGCATATTCCTTGGCTTCGCGGAGAACTGCATGAGCTTCCTCATTGGCCTGACGGATGATGCGGTCTCGCTGCTCGTTCAACTTCTCCTGTTTGGATTCCATTTCGGATTTCAGAGAGGCAATTTCCTGTTTATACTGTTCAATCTCGTGGCGTTCATTTTCAATAGTTATACGGCTGCTTTCCAGGGAACTGAGAACATCTTCGAAAGATTCATCCTGTTCACTGATCTGTTCTTTGGCCTTATCGATGATATAGTCCGGAAGTCCAAGCTTGGAAGAAATGGCGAATGCATTACTTTTCCCGGGAACACCGATCAGCAGGCGGTAGGTCGGGCGGAGCGTTTCCACGTCAAATTCGCAGCAGGCATTTTCCACACCCTCTGTCGTCAGCGCAAATACCTTCAATTCGCTGTAATGCGTGGTCACTGCGGTACGGATTTTTCTTTCCAGCAAGGCTTGGATAATGGCAACCGCCAAGGCTGCGCCCTCCGTCGGGTCTGTCCCTGCGCCAAGCTCATCGAACAGCACCAGAGAGTCATCCGTCACCTCATCCATAATTTTCACGATATTCGTCATGTGTGCCGAAAAGGTACTCAGGCTCTGCTCAATGCTCTGCTCATCCCCGATGCTCGCGAACACATTATCAAACACCGCCAGCTGCGAATTATCAAATGCAGGAATATGCAGTCCTGCCTGCCCCATCAGCGTAAACAGCCCCAGGGTTTTCAGGGCAACCGTTTTCCCGCCCGTATTCGGGCCTGTAATCATCAGCGTAGTAAAATCCTTTCCCAGATAAATATCCGTCGGCACAACCTTTTTCGGGTCAAGCAGAGGATGTCTGCCCTTGTGGATATTGATGTAGCCCTTTGTATTAAACAGGGGCTGTGTCCCATCCATGGCAAGGGAAAGATTTGCCTTTGCAAAAATAAAGTCAAGCTGCGTCAGCAGTTCCAGATTCCCCTCAATCGCAAACGCATTTGCCGTCACCATATCCGAAAGGGCAATCAGAATCTTTTCGATTTCTTCCTTTTCCTTCGCCTGCAGCTCCTTGATTTTATTGTTCAGCTGAATCACACTCAAGGGCTCCATAAACAGCGTAGAGCCTGTGTTGGATTGATCGTGAATCATTCCCGGAAAGGAGCTTCTGTATTCCGCCTTAACCGGCACGCAATATCTGTCATTACGAATGGTAATCACAAAATCCTGCAGCATATTGCGGTATGCCGAGGAATTGATAACCCCATTCAGATGATCCTTCACTCTTTCATTGGAGGCCTTAATCTCCCGACGGACACTCCGCAGTCCTGCGCTGGCATCATCCGCAACCTCCGTTTCCGAAAGAATACAGCGGCTGATTTCATTTTCCAGCTTATCCAGAGGGGTAATCAAATCAAAATATTCATCCAGACGGGCATAGACCTCATCCTTGTTTTCTTTTCTGGCATAATTTTTTACCTTGCGGCAGACATACGCAAATTCCCCCACCGACATCAGCTCCGCGATGGAAAGAATCCCTGCCATAGAGGCCCGCTTTAGCTGCGGACGGATTTCCCGAAAGCCGCCGAAGGAAGGTGTCCCCTTTTTCAGTACCATGGTGGTCGCTTCCGTTGTTTCCTCCTGCCAAATGATAATATCACTCATGGCAGCAGAAGGGCGCAGTGCCGCGGCACGTTCCTTTGCCATCGGGGAAACCGCATAACCCACCAGCTTTTCTATAATTTTGTCATATTCTAACGTATGCAATGCTTTTTCGTTCATCTTTTTAACTCCATTTATATTAAATTCCTATCATAGTTCTATTCTATGACCAACTTATCATATAAGTATACCACAATCTATGCCCTGCTACAACGTTTCAAATTCGCCGCTTCATTTGCATTCCGCCCGAAAACCGCTTATAATAAACAGATATAGCAATCGAAATCAATTCCCATAAAATAGAAAGGTGACACAATGAAGGTTCTTATTATCGGCGGTGGTGCCTCCGGCATGATGGCGGCACTTTCCGCAAGAAAAGAGGGTGCAGAGGTTTGTATTCTGGAACGACAGGCGCGCGTTGGGCGCAAGCTTCTCGCAACAGGCAACGGCCGCTGTAATCTCTCCAACACAAAGCTGACAATGAAAAATTACCACGGGCAAAACACGGTATTCGCACAGACTGCCCTGCAGGCCTTTGATACCCAAAAAACGCTTGCATTTTTCCAATCTCTCGGGCTGATTACCACCGTAGAGCCAAGCGGCAAGGTTTATCCCCTTTCCGATCAAGCAGGCAGTGTGGTAGATGTGCTGCGGCTTGCTCTGGAGGAAATGGGCGTAGAGATACGCACCTCCTTCGAGGTCACGGCACTGAAGCGCGGCAAAAAGGGCGGCTTTCAGGCGCTTTCCAAGGAGGAAACCCTCCACGCCGATGCCGTTATCATCTGCTGTGGCGGCATGGCAGGCGGCAAGCTTGGCGGCACACAAAGCGGCTACGACCTTCTGAAAAGTCAAGGGCATACCATTACCAAGCTGTTCCCTGCGCTGGTGCAGGTAAAAACCGATACCACCTTCGTGAAGGCACTCAAAGGCGTGCGTGCAGATGGCTCTGTCCTCGTGGAGCGAAACGGCAAAATCCTTGCGGAAAATGCAGGCGAAATCCAGTTTACGGACTTCGGCATCAGCGGCCCGACTGTTTTTGAAATCTCCCGTGTCATTTCTACAGGAAAAGCACCGCTGACGGTGCATTTGAATCTCCTGCGTCATCTCAGTCATGAGGAGGTGGTTTCCCTCCTGCAAAGCCGCAAAAAAGCAATGCCCCATCAGTCTATGGAAAATTTCCTGACAGGGATTCTGCATAACCGTTTAGGGCGCACCCTTCTGCGCTACGTAGGCTTTGGCTTCACCGAACCCATTTCCTCCCTCAAGCCCTCTGATATCAAGAGAATCGCGCATGCCATACAGGATTTTTCCCTTTCCGTTGTCGGCACGATGGGCTTTGATGCCGCGCAGGTAACGGCAGGCGGTATCCGCACAGAGGAATTCAATCCTCATACCATGGAAAGCCTCCTGATGCCCGGTCTTTTTGCCGCAGGCGAGGTGCTCGATATAGATGGGGACTGCGGTGGCTATAACCTGCAATGGGCATGGGCAAGCGGGTATCTGGCAGGCAGATCTGCCGCCCGAAAAGTCCCTGTTTCCCCAAAGAAAAATAAAAAATAAGCGAAAAAAGCAGCCCTTACGAGGTTTTTCTCTCGTAAGGGCTTTTTCCTGCTCAATTTCAGCTTTTATTGCTGCTCCTTAATGATACCGTTCTGATATGCGTAAAGCAGTTTTTCCAGCTCTGCAATACTTTCCTGTAGCTTTTTCCCGATATCCGTATCCTTCACACGGATTCTGTCCTGTGTATACTGGAGCGCAACCGTAGAGGAAAGGATATCCTTTTCCTCCGCAATGGCTCTGTCCGTGGAAACAAAAGGCTCATGAGATACCAGAACCATGCCATGGGAATTGTAAATCAGCGTATAGCCTGCAATCCCCGTTTCCTTCTGATATGCCTTGGAAAACCCACCATCGATTACGAACAATCTGCCATTTGCCTTGATGGGGCTCTCTCCCTTTACCACCTTAACAGGAACGTGTCCATTCACGATATGAGAGCTTTTCGGGTCTAAGCCGAAGGCCTCCAGAACATGCTCACAGACAGATTCCTCATTTCTAAGGGTATAATAAGGATTCTTTTCTTCCTTATGCGTTGTCTTATCATCAATAAAATACCGCTCGAAGGTTGTCATTTTCTTCTTTCCGAACAGGGGAGAATCCTCGCCGCACCACATATACCAGATGTAGTCCATACATTCTCTTTTTGCCTCGGTATGCGCCTTATTGAAATAACCCTCGCGCATAGTTCTCTCTACTGCGTCCAGATATTCCATGCCGATGTATTTTTTCCCACGGAAGGTCACTTCCTTGAGTGTCCCGTCTGCATTCATGGGAATGCCGCCATGGAACAGCAGGTTAGAGTTGAAAATGGTATACATGCTCCCCTTATGATACAGCACGCGCACATGCTGCTGCAGCTTTTCGCTGTTCACAAAGGAGGATTTCACCTTATCCATAACCTCCTGTTCTTCTTCCGTCAGCTTATAGGGGTCTTTCGGGTCAATCGTCGGGAAATTCATATCATTCATGGGATATTCCACGCCATCCACAAGCACGGTTCCTTTTTCAAAATCAATCTTATCCAGCAGCAATCTGTTTTCCATGCGGAATTCGGGGCGGCGTTTGATAATCTGCCCCTCCATCTTCCACTGCATGATGGAAATTGCCTTGTGCATTTTGGCAATCATGTTGAAGTCCTTATCACTCAGCACCTCATCCCCCTTGGGCTTGAACTGCTCACAGGGGTCGCCGGCGTATTTGTCCATCGCAAAGGTTGCCAGCGGCAGAAGGTTAATGCCGTAATCCTCCTCTATCGTATCCAAATTTGCATATCTGGTCTGGATACGCAGCACATTACAAATCAAGGCCTGACAGCCTGCCGCCGCGCCCATCCATGCGATATCGTGGTTGCCCCACTGGATATCCACAGAATGATAATGCGCCAGAATATCCATGATTCTTGCGGCATGAGGACCCCTGTCATAAATATCCCCGATAACATGCAGCTGGTCAATCGCAAGCCGCTGAATCAAATTACACATCGCAACGATAAAACGGTCTGCCTGCCCAAGGTCAATAATGGTATGTATAATTTCCGTATAATACATATCCTTATCCACGCTGGCGCTGTTTTCGTGCAGCAGCTCCTCGATGATATAGGCAAATTCCTTCGGCAGTGCCTTTCTCACCTTAGAACGGGTATATTTCGAGGATACCACCTTGCAGATTTTCACCAGTCTGTGCAGGGTAATTTTATACCATTCTGCCATTTCCTCCTCTGTTTCCGTCATCTTTTCCAGCTTCTGTTCCGGGTAATAAATCAGCGTTGCCAGTGATTTTTTCTCACTGCTGCGCAGGCTCTCCCCAAAGATTGCACTAATCTGGTTCTTGATAACACCGGATGCGTTTCTGAGTACATGGCTGAAGGAATCCGCCTCACCATGGATATCGGAAACAAAATGCTCCGTCCCCTTCGGCAGGTTCAGAATCGCCTTCAGGTTGATAATCTCCGTTGCTGCGCTGTTGATATTTTTATACTGATTGGACAGCAGTTTCAAATATTTCATTTCTTCTGCGGGAAAGCTCCCACTTCCACTATACATAACTTGCACCTCTATTCTTCGTTTCTCTGTGCTGCTCTTTGAGTATATCAAAAAAGCCACTATTTTCCTAGTTCTTTTTCTCTTCTTCGGGCTCTCCCTCTACCGTCCCTGTAACGGATTCCGCAGGCGCATCCTCCGCCGCAGGCTCTGCCGGTATACCGTATGTCACTGCCTCTCTGTTTAAAAACAGCAGTGCCTCCCCGACCGTTACAAACGCAGCAGAGAAATAACACAGGAACTGATACACCGCATTCCCAATTCTTTCATTCGGGAAAAAGCTGTAGCTCAGCTGGAATGCAGAATTCCAAAGCATCGCAATCACAGCCAGCAGCAGCAGATAGCCAAAGGTTCTCCACCATTTGCCCTTCACCAGCGCTTTGCTGTAGCGCATAGGCTCCATGCCCTTTTTGTCACTCAGCCCAATGGCATACACATAAAACACCCAAGCCACGCTCAGGTAAATCCCGGGCACAATAATCAAACTGGTCAGGAAAATCAGCACACCGTAAATAATCCCCGAAAACACAATCGTCGGCATCAGGGAAAAGGCTTCACCCAGCGCGGTGCCGAAGGAAATTTCCTGCTTTGTCACAAACTGCTTTACCATCTTTGCAATGGCAATCGTCCCGACAGGCTGCAAAAACAGACCGACCAGAAGCGTCAGACCGGAGTGGAACAGCACTTGATAGGCCGCCTGAAAAAAGTCTGCTTCATTGGATAGGCTCACGCCCGCCTGTGCAATCTGCTGAAACACCGTATATGCGTTCAGCATACGCCCGTTGATGATGCTTTCCAGAATACTGATAGGCAGGAATACAATCAAAAGCACCTTCAATATGGATTTAATATTTGCCGCAAATACATGGAACGCCGCAGAAAGCTGCTCAATCCAGTTCCATTCGCGGTAGAAAAAATCATGGTTCATTTATCATTTCATCCTTTCCGATTCCATTCTCTTACCCGAAAAGTATACCACATTCTCCGACAAAAGCCAACGCAGACACTCTTGCCAATTCTTAAGAATTCCTTTAGAATAAGAAAAAATACGAAAAAAGGCTGTGAATTTTTATGGAATCGAAAAAGAAAACCGTTCTGGTAACAGGCTCCTCCCGCGGCATCGGCAGGGCGATTGCGCTTGCCTTCGGGCGCGCCGGTTATAATGTCGTGCTGAATGCCTCCAAAAGTGCGGCGCAGCTGGAGGGAACGAAGTCCCTTCTGGAAAGTGAAGCTATTCCCGTCCTTGCCGTTCTGGCGGATGTTTCTGATTATGAAGGCTGCAAGCTGCTTTTCGCAAAAATCGAAGAAACCTTCGGTATGGTGGATGTTCTGGTCAATAACGCAGGCATTTCCCATATCGGGCTGTTTACGGATATGACCCCTGCCGAATGGAACCATGTGCTGGATGTCAACCTTGGTTCGGTGCTGAACTGCACCCATCTTGCCGTCCCTGCCATGGTATCCGAAAAGGATGGTGTCATTCTCAATATTTCCTCCATGTGGGGCGAGGTCGGCGCATCCTGCGAGGCTGTGTATTCCGCCTCTAAGGGCGGCATCAATGCCTTCACCAAAGCGATGGCGAAGGAGCTTGGGCCCTCCCATATTCGGGTCAATGCCATCTCCTGCGGTGTCATTGATACGGAAATGAATGCCTGCTTCAGCGAGGAGGAATGGCAGGCACTGGCAGATGAAATCCCTCTTATGCGCTTCGGGCAGCCGGAGGAAGTGGCGGAATTGGCAGTCTTTCTTGCCGACCAAAAGGCATCCTTCCTGACGGGCAAAATCATCACGCTTGACGGCGGCATGCTCTAAAAATCAAAAAACAAGCATAGAAAAAGCAGCTGTAATCCACCTTTCCTACAGCTGCTTTTTTGTTTTCCTATTTTTATTTTTTCCGAGCCGCCTCATAAATTGCCGCTCTGATTGCCGTAATCTGCTGAATCTGGTCATTCAGCTTCTCATGTATTTCATGCAGCTTCATCAGCTCTGCCTTTTTCGCAACCAAAAGTGCTTCCGCATTGGGAACCGATTTGTTGTCCTCAAGCTTTTCTATCTCTGCAATCAGCTCCGCGCCCTCCCGCTTCGTTTTGGAAAGGTCATCCTCCATGTGGTGAGATAAATGTCTTGCCATTTTCATAGGGTCTTCCGCGAATTCAATCATACCGCAAACATTCGTGGACATAATGTTTTCGTATCTGTTTAAAATACTTGCCATACTTCGTTCCTCCCTTGCGTATACACTTTTTTATCTTTGCCCAAGCTTCAAGCTGGGGTTCGCGTTCAAATCCAAACCATCCCTTACTCCTGCAATATATTCATAGTATGCCGCACAGCCAATCATCGCCGCATTATCGGTACAGAGAATCGGCGCAGGCACGCTCAGATAAAAGCCATTCCTTTCACATGCCTCCTGCATCCTTGTCCGCAGGGCACTGTTGGAGGCAACCCCTCCTGCCAGCGCAATTTTCTTTACGCCATGCGCCTTTGCCGCTTTGATGGTCTTGCTCACCAAAACCTCTACCACAGACTGCTGAAAGCTTGCCGCAATATCCTCCGGAACAATTTCCGCCCCCATCATTTTCTGTTTATTCACATAATTCAAAACTACCGATTTCAAGCCGCTGAAGCTGAAATCATAGCTGTCCTCCTCCAGAAAAACACGGGGGAATTTCACAGCATCGGGGTTTCCCTTCTTCGCCGCCGCATCAATCTTCGGCCCGCCGGGATAGCCCATGCCAATCGCACGCGCAACCTTATCATAGGCCTCGCCTGCCGCATCGTCTCTCGTATGTCCCATAATTTCATACTTCCCGTAATCGGAAACATAAACCAGATGGGAATGTTCGCCCGAAACCACCAGTGCCATATAGGGCGGTACAAAATCCTTATTCTGAATATAATTCGCACAAATATGTCCTTCGATGTGATGCACGCCAATCAAAGGCTTTCCTGCCGCATACGCAAGTGCCTTTGCCTCCGCAAGCCCAACCAGCAGCGCCCCCACCAGTCCGGGGCCGTAGGTCACACCGATGGCATCCATTTCTTCCAGTGTCATGTCCG
>ERZ837910.5910-NODE-5910-length-10521-cov-8.989012_pt1 | contig 10521 bp, 10 predicted proteins | sample MGYA00519940_ERZ837910 | MGnify/ENA primary metagenome ERZ837910 (study PRJEB31850, sample SAMEA3708825) | human gut metagenome | biome: human gut; feature: human-associated habitat; material: faeces | place: China | collected 2014 ... | reverse complement strand
CGCCGAACACCACCGACTTCGGCATCATGTTCCTGCCCTTCGAGGGGCTGTACGCCGAGGTCGTCCGGCTCGGATTGGTCGAGGTGCTCCAACGGCAGTACAAGGTCAACATCGCCGGCCCCACGACCTTTGCCGCCCTGCTCAACAGCCTGCAGATGGGCTTCCGCACGCTCGCCATTCAGAAGCGCTCGAGCGAGGTGTGGAGCGTCCTCGGCGCGGTCAAGACCGAGTTCGCCACCTTTGAGGACGTGCTCGCCGCCGCGCAGAAGCGCATCGAGCAGACCGGCGCGGAGCTGGATAAGCTCGTCGGCGTGCGCACGCGCAAGATCAACAGCAAGCTCCGCTCCGTCTCCGTGCTCCCCGCCGAGGAATCCGCGCGGCTGCTCGACGACGGCGCCGACGCCGAATAATTTCCCATCCCACCGACGCATATTATTATATAGGAGATATTGCCCATGGCCACCTTGACCCCCCTGCCGCTGCCGCTGTCCTTTGAGGACTTCTGCGCCCTTTTCCTGCTCTTCATCGCCTACAGCACGCTCGGCTGGTGCGGCGAAATGATCTACTGCTCCGTGCCCAAGGGGCGCCTGTGCGAAAAGCGCGGCTTCCTCAACGGCTTTCTCTGCCCCATCTACGGTCACGGCGCGCTGCTCGTGCTCTACGCCCTGCGCGGCGGCTTCCGCAACCCGTTTTTGACCTTTCTGTTCGGTGCGCTGCTCACGAGCGCGCTGGAATACTTCACCAGCTGGGTGATGGAAAAGCTCTTCCACATGCGCTGGTGGGACTACTCCCACTATAAATTTCAGATCAACGGCCGCGTGTGCCTGCTCAACTCCACCTGCTTCGGCCTCGCCTGCGTGCTGCTGTGCCACGTCGTTCACCCGTGGCTGTGGGCGCACATCCTCGGCCTCGGCAGCGCGGTGATCGTGCCGCTTGCCTCGTTCATCTCCGGCATTTATCTCACCGATACCGTGCTTTCCGTCCGCAGCGCCATTCAGCTCAGCGCCCAGATGGGCAAGCTGCGCGAGCTTCAGAGCGAGATCCGGGATCACATCGCCGAAAAACGCGAGGAGAGTGCCGAGCGTCGAGCCGAGCGCCGCGAGGAGGCGCGCGAGCGTGCCCGTGCCCTGCGCGACGGTGCCGACATCTTCGAGCGCCGCCTGCTCCACTCGCATCCTCAGCTCAAGGCAGCGCGTGAGGATCTGCTCGCCGGCATCCGCGCCCGTTTGAGCGAGAACGAGACTGAGCTTGAGCAGCTCAGGAGCGTTTACAGCCCCCGCCGCGACAAGAAGTAAGCACCCGCGCGGTTGACTTCCCGCGCCATTCGGTATACACTAAGCCCAAACCAACAGCAAAGGAGCGTGCAGCGCCATGAGTGAATGCACCCACAACTGCTCGACCTGCGGCGAAAGCTGCGGTGAGCGCACCAGCCCCCAGTCCTTTTTGAAAAAGCCCCACGCCGATGCGCACATCGGCAAGGTGTTCGGCGTCGTGTCCGGCAAGGGCGGCGTCGGCAAGTCAATGGTCACGAGCCAGCTCGCCGTCAGCCTGCGCCGCAAGGGCTATCGCGTCGGCATTTTGGACGCCGACATCACCGGCCCCTCCATCCCGAAGGCGTTCGGGATGCACGAGAAGGCTGTCGGCACGGAAAATGCCCTCCTGCCCTGCGTCAGCTCGACCGGCATCGAGGTCATGTCCATCAACCTTCTGCTCGACGACGAGACCGATCCCGTCATCTGGCGCGGCCCCGTCATCGGCGGCGTGGTCACCCAGTTCTGGACCGACGTTCTCTGGGACGTCGACTACCTCCTCGTCGATATGCCGCCGGGCACCGGCGATGTGACGCTGAGCGTCTTTCAGTCCATCCCGCTCTCCGGCATCGTGGTCGTCGCCTCCCCGCAGGAGCTTGTCGGCATGGTGGTGGAGAAGGCCGTGAAGATGGCGGAGAAGATGGCGGTCCCCATCGTGGGCCTTGTGGAGAACATGAGCTATCTCGTCTGTCCCGACTGCGGCAGAAAAATTTACCTCTTCGGCGAGGGTAGGAGCGCCGAGGCCGCGAAGAAGCACAGCATCCCGCTGCTCGCCCAAATGCCCATCGACCCGCAGCTCGCCGCGCTCACCGACGAGGGGCGCATCGAGGAGTTCAAGGGCGACTGGCTCGCCGACGCCGTCACCGCGCTCGAGGCGCGCTGACCGCACCCACAAAAAACGGAAAGGATGTTTCCCGGGAAACATCCTTTCCGTTTTCTCTTTTATAAGCCCTCGTGCAGCTTCCAGAGGATCGGCTCGAAGTCCACGCCCTCGCGGGCCGGTATGTTCTGCGGCATGGTCTGAATGGCGCACTCGCGCACGAAGGCCTCCGCGCCGCCTCGTGCAGCGTTTTGCCCTTGACGAGTGCGCCGGTGAGCACGCTCGCGAACACGTCGCCGGTGCCGTGAAACTCCTTGCCGATGAACGTGTCGAAAAGAAACTCCGTCCCGCCGCTCGCGCGGTCAAAGACGCACGCGCCGATCTCTCCCTTGCGGAGCATCACGCCGGTGAGCACCACGCTGCGCGTTCCGTTCCGGCTCAGGCGCTCAACGACCGAGCGATAGCCCGCCTCGTCATGCGTCAGGGCACCGAAGGAATGGTCCTCGCCGAGCAGCACCGCCGCCTCGGTCAGGTTCGGCACGATCACGTCCGCCAGCTCCGCCAGCCGCGTCATGCCCGCGCACATCGCGGGCGTATAGGTCTTGTAGATCTTGCCGTGGTCGCCCATCACGGGATCGCAGATAAAGATCGTCGAGCGGTCGCGGCGGAAGGTGCGTACAAAGTCCGCCGCAAGGTCCATCTGCGCCTCGCTGCCCATGAAGCCGGTGTAAACGGCGTCGAAGTGGATGCCGAGCTCCGCCCAGTGCGCGGCGGTCTTGGGCAGCTCGTCGGTCATATCCAGAAAGGTATAGCCCGTGAAGCCGCCGGTGTGCGTGGAGAGATAGGCGGTCGGCAGCGGGCAGCACTGCACGCCCATCGCGCTGAGCACAGGGATGGCGACGGTCAGCGAGCAACGGCCGAAGCCGGACATATCGTGGATGGCGGCAACTCTCGGCGTAGGCATAAAAACGGCTCCTTCCTTTTTGCTGCTCCTATTATACCGCACCGCGGGCGCATTGCAAGGGAAAATCCGCGGATAGCGCGCCCGCGCCGCGCATAGGCTGGTGCGAGGTGATCTTTTATGGATATTCATGTGGTGCGCGCGGGCGAGACCGTTTCGTCGGTCGCCGCGCGGTACGGTGTGCCGGCGGGCATTCTCGCCGGCGTCAACGGCGTCGCGCCGGACGCTCCGCTCGCCGTCGGGCAGACGCTTGTGGTCCGCCGTCCGCGCGAGCTGCACACGGTCGCGATCGGCGAGAGCGTCTATTCCATCGCCCTGCACTACGGTCTGAGCGTGCGGACCCTCTATCAGAATAATCCCGCCCTCGGCGGGCGCAGCGCCCTCTACCCCGGGCAGACGCTCGTCATCGCCTACGACGACACGCCCACGCGCACGCTCGCCGTCAATGCCTACAGCTATCCCTTCATCCGCGGCGGCCTGCTCGACGCCGCGCTGCCCTATCTCACCTACCTCACACCCTTTACCTACGGCATCAACGCCGACGGCACGCTGCTGCCGCTCGCGGACGAATGGCTGCTCACCGCCGCCGGACAGTACCGCACGGCCGCGCTCATGCACCTCTCCACGCTCACGGAGGAGGGCCGCTTCGACAACGCCCGCTCCACGCTCATCTTGGAGGACGCGGACGCGCAGGACGCTCTAGTGCAGAGCATCCTCGAGACCGTACAGGCCCGGCATTACTTCGGACTGGACGTGGATTTTGAATATGTGCTGCCCGAGCAGCGCGAGGCCTACGCCGCCTTCATCACGCGGCTGCGCGAAGCGCTCAATCCGCTCGGCTGTCCGGTCATCGTCGCGCTCGCGCCGAAAACGAGCGCCGCGCAGCGGGGGCTGCTCTACGAGGCGCACGACTACGCGCTCCTCGGCGCGGCAGCCAACGCGGTGTTTCTGATGACCTATGAGTGGGGCTACACCTACGGCCCCCCGATGGCGGTCGCGCCGCTGGGGCAGGTGCGCGCCGTGCTGGACTATGCCCTGACCGCCGTTGCGCCGGAAAAGATCTTCATGGGCATCCCGCTCTACGGCTACGACTGGCCCCTGCCCTTCGTATCCGGCGAGACGCGGGCGGAATCTCTCTCGCCGGTGCAGGCGATCGAGCGCGCTCTGCGCCACGACATTGCCATTCAATACGACGCGGCCGCGCAGGCCCCCTATTATCACTACACCGACCGCGGCGGGCGCGAGCACGCCGTCTGGTTCGAGGATGCGCGCAGCATCGAAGCCAAGCTCCGCCTCGCGGACGAATACCATTTGCAGGGCGTGGGGTACTGGAATCTTACACGTCCCTTTCCCCAGAACTGGGCGGTGCTCGCCTCGCTCTTTGATATCGAGACGCTTCTCTAAGCGCGCGTCCCGATGGCCTTTGCCACCACGTTTACCACATCCTGCACCGTCTCGTCGAAAAGGTGCGTGTAGACCTCGCTCGTGATGCTCGTCGAGCTGTGGCCGAGCGCCTTGGAGATGGTGAACATCGGCACGCTGCGGCTGTTGGCGACGCTCGCAAAGCTGTGGCGCAGGCCGTGGAGCGAGATGGACGGCAGGGCGTTCTCCTCAACGAAGGCCGCGACGCGCCGCCCGAGGCCGTTCGGATCCCACGGCTTTCCCTGCTCCATGACAGCCACATAGCCCTCGGGATTGAAGCCTGTGCCCCGCTCGCGCTGCCCGCGTTCCCATTCGTCGTGCAGCCGCGTGAGCAGCTTCTCCAGATCGCTCACCCCATCGTAGCACAGCCGCCGCACGGAGGAATAGGACTTAGGCTTTTTCTCGATGAACGTTCCGCCCACGGAGGTTCGCACCTCGCGGACGGTGACGATCTTCGCGTCCAGATCCACACAGCGCCATTTGAGTCCGCAGATCTCGCTGCGCCGCAGCCCCAGATAGCCCGCCAGCTTGACGGCGGGCTCGATCTCCGTGCCCGCGCAGCGGCAAAACAGCTCGCGCAGCTGCGCGGGATCGTAGTAGCGGTGGCTTGGCAGCACCTTGGCCGGCGGCGTAACATAGCGCGTCACGTTTTCCCGCAGCAGCCCCTGCCGGACGGCGGCCTCCAGCGCCGTGTGCAGCAGCACATGGTGCTTGCGCACGGTGTTGTGGGATAGACCCTTTTCCAGCAGCTCCGCGTAGTACCGCTGCAGCTGCGCCGGCTGCAGCTCCGGCAGCTTCACCTCGCCCAGCGCGGGCACAAGGTGGAGTCGGATGATGTTCTCGTAGCCGTGGACGGTGGTCTTTTCGCGGTTCGGGCAGATAAAATCCCGCAGCCAGACCTCCAGCCAGTCGGCGAGAATGACCTCGCCGCCGTGGCGCGTGCGCTTGAGCGCGCGCAGGCGCAGAAATTCCGTCAGGGTGCTCTCGGCATCGTCGAGACAGCGGAAGGTGCGCACGCAGCGGTCGCGCGAGCCGTCGGGCCGCATCCCGTAGTGCATCGTGACGTAGTAAAGGTCCTTCTGATCGTCGTAGGCAAGATTTCGTTTGATGGATTTTCGCATATTCGTTCGCCCTCCTTTTGGAATGGAGGCAGTATATCACCGATCGAGCGCAATGAAAAACGGCGGCGCAGAAAGCGCCGCCGTTTTTGGACGATCCTTCGGTTTTGCTCAGCTTCTCTTCGCCGCCTCGATGACGTGGCTCGCGAGGATGGCCGTCGTCACCGCGCCGACACCGCCGGGCACGGGCGTGATGGCCTCCACGATCGGCTCCACCTCGGCGAAGCGGGTATCGCCGCAGAGATTGCCGTCCGCACCGACGTGGATGCCCACGTCCAGCACGATCTGGCCCGCGCGGACGCTCTCTGCGCCGACCATGCCGGCCTTACCGGCGGCGACGACGAGGATATCCGCCTCGCGGCAGATGGCGGGCAGATTTTCGCTGCGGCTGTGGCAGATGGTCACGGTCGCGTGCTCGGCGAGCAGCAGCAGAGAGACCGGCTTGCCGATGACAAGGCTGCGGCCGATAACGACGACGCGCTTGCCTTTGATGGGGATGTTGTAGTGCTTGAGCAGCGCCACGCAGGCCGCGGCGGTGCAGGGGGGATAACCGCCCTTGGTGCCGGCGTACACGGCGGTCATGGAGCCGTCGGTGATGCCGTCCATATCCTTTTTCGGGTCGAGCGCCGCGCGCGCCGCCTCGTCATCAAGGTGCCCCGGCAGCGGGCGGAACATCAGCACGCCATGCACCTTTTCATCTGCGCCCAGCGCGTGGATGTTCTCCATCAGCACCTCCTGCGTCACATCCTCAGGCAGGACGACCTGACGGACGGCGACGCCGACCTTTTCGCAGCGCTTGAGCGCACCGCGCTCGTAGGCGAGGTCATCCTCGCGTGCACCGACGCGCAGGATGGCGAGGCAGGGCTCTACGCCGTTTTTCTTCAGTTCTTCCGTCTTTGCATGGAGCCCCTCGGTCAGCGCCTTGGCGACCTCGGCTCCCTTGAGCAGCATAGCCATAGTAAAAATTCCTCCTCTGATCGACGCGGTCGTCCGCGTTCCTATCCATGATTAGGATAACAAAATTAAAAATTGCTGTCAATTTCTTTTGACAAGCGCGGCGGGATATTATTTTACTTTCTTCGGCAGCTTGCCTTTTCCCTCGCTTTTTGCTACGATAGGAGCGTCAAATTTTGAAAGCATCAGGAGGGGCATTCCCATGTCTGTGATCGAAGAGAAAAAAGCACTGAGAACCTTTATCCGCAAGAAAGAGCGCACGCTCGACCCCACCTATAAGGCCGAGAGCTCTGAGGCCATCTGCCGCCACCTGCTCGCACTCGACGAGTACAAGAGCGCGAAAGTCGTCTTCGCCTTTGCCGGCACCGAAAAGGAGATCGACACCTCGCTCTTTATGAACGAGGCCATTGCTGCGGGCAAGACGCTGATCCTGCCCCGCTGCGCCGCAGAGCATGCCATCGACCTGTGCGTCGTGCGCTCGATGGACGACCTGGAGGCGGGCGCCTACGGCATTTTAGAGCCGAAAAAGAGCTGCGCGCTCGTCACCGCGGCGGACATCGACTTCGCCGTCGTGCCCTGCCTGTCGTTCGATCGCAAGGGCCGCCGTCTCGGCCAGGGCGGCGGGTACTATGACCGCCTGCTGCCGCAGCTCCACTGCCCGACGGTGCTCATCTGCCGCGAGCAGCTCATGTCGCCCGAGGTGCCGGTCGAGGAGCATGATATGCGCTGCACGATGCTGGTTACGGAGAAAGGGATTTTGACGCCGGAGGCGTAAAAATATTTCCCTGCAACCGGTGCAGGAGGATGATTCCCGCACCGTGCGGGAGTGCGTAAAAGGGGGATACTCTCTTTCTCGAAAGAGAGTATCCCCCTTTGCAACCCCCGAGAGAAAGGACGAGGGGCCTTCCCCCTCGACCCCGCTCATTGCCGGTCTGTAGCTCGAAGAGCTGCAATGCTTGCCGAATCAGGTGCGGTGTACATGGCTTCGCCATGAATCCCTGCGATTCGTTACCAGTCGCAACCGCGCCTTACTCCGTGAGGCGCGAGTGACGATAGCACGGCGGCAGACTGCGTGCGGGCGGCAGACTGCGTGCGGGCGGCAGACTGCGTGCGGGCGGCATTGTTGCGCTCGCCGCATAACGACAAAAACGGCCGCGTCAGCGGTCGTTTTCTTCTTTGATCTCGCCTTGTTCTGCCTCGATGTCATTGATATGCTTGAGCAAAACGTATTCGATGTAATTTGTCATGGAGCGATGCTCTCTTGTGGCCAGCACGCCGATTTTGTCAAACACTTCGTCGGATAAACGAAGTGTAAATACCCGTTTGTTCGTTGCCATACACAGCCTCCTGCTTGATTTTTAGCTTATTGTATGGTTTTCGTTCAGAAAAGTATGCAGTCTATTGACTTCTAAGTGATATCACTTTACAATAAGAGAACATCAAAAGAAAGGTGATGGACAACATGGCAAATTACGATAAAATGTATTCTTTGCTGTTCAATGCAATCACAGACGCACTGGAAAAGCTGGAAAAACAGAATTTGGGTGATGCCAAAGATATTCTCATCTCCGCCCAGCAAAAAGCAGAAGAAATCTATATCACAGCAGAAAACTAAAAAAGCAGCACCACAAAGCGGCGAGCGAAGCAATGCCGCGCCGTCAGAAGCAACAGCGGGGTGGATAATCCAAAAAGGAGGGGCAAGGCCCCTCCCTTTTGGTCGTTAGGGGTGCAGGGGCGAAATCGAAACGCCCCTGCCGTTCTCTTAGGGGTTCAAAAGGGGACCTTCTCTCACGTGAGAGAAGGTCCCCTTTTATCCGCGCTCCCCTGCTTGCAGGGGGAACATTTCAATGATTACTTTTTAAAGCTATCTTTAAGAGTAACCGACCGGTTGAACACCAGATGATCCTCGGAGCAATCCTTGTTATCAAGGCAGAAATACCCAAGGCGCATGAACTGGAAGCTCGGCGCGGTCTTGCCCTTCTTTTCGGTCTTGTCGTACGCCGCGGCGATGTCGCGCATGCGCGGCTCGACCTTGCAGCCGGTCAGCACCTCGAGCGAATCGGGGTTCATGCAGGCAAGGAAATCCTTGTCCGCGCCGTCGGGTGCGGGGTCGCTGAACAGCTCGCTGTAAACACGCACCTCGGCGTCCAGCGCGGTCGCGGCGTCGACCCAGTGGATCGTCGCGCCCTTAACCTTGCGGCCGTCGGCGGGATCGCCGCCCGGCGAGTTCGGGTCGTACTCGGCGTAGACCTCGACGACGTTGCCGTTTTCGTCCTTCTTGCAGCCCGTGCAGGTGATGAGGTACGCGCCCTTGAGGCGGCACTCGGGGCCGTTCGGCGTCAGGCGCTTGTACTTGGGCACGGGGACTTCCATGAAGTCGTCGGCCTCGATCCAGCACTCGCGGGAGAACGTGATCTCATGCGTGCCGGAGGCAGGGTCGGTCGGGTTATTCTCGACCGTGAACGTCTCGCTCTTGCCCTCGGGATAGTTCGTGATGACGAGTTTCACCGGATGCAGCACGCCCATCGTGCGCTCAGCCTTCTCGTTGAGGTCCTCGCGCAGGCAGTGCTCAAGGAAGCTGTATTCGACCACGCTCGCGCTCTTGGCAACACCGATGCGGTCGCAGAAGTTGCGGATGGACGTAGGCGTGAAGCCGCGGCGGCGCAGGCCGCACAGCGTCGGCATACGTGGATCGTCCCAGCCGGAGACGATTCCCTCTTCGACGAGCTTTCTGAGCTTGCGCTTCGACATGACCGTGTGATCGATGCCAAGGCGGGCAAACTCGATCTGGCGCGGCTTATTGGGCACGGAAACATTGTTCACCACCCAGTCGTAGAGCGGGCGGTGCGCCTCGAATTCGAGCGAGCAGAGCGAGTGCGTGATGCCCTCGAGCGCGTCCTGAATGGGGTGAGCGAAGTCATACATCGGGTAGATGCACCACTTGTCGCCCTGACGGTGATGGTGCATGTAGCGGATGCGGTAAATAACAGGGTCGCGCATGTTGAAGTTGCCGGAGGCTAAGTCGATCTTTGCGCGCAGCGTGCGGCTGCCCTCAGGGAACTCGCCGTTTTTCATGCGCTCGAAGAGGTCGAGGTTCTCCTCTACATCGCGGTCGCGGTACGGGGAGATGGCGGGCTTGCCGATGTCTCCGCGGTACTCTCTCGCCTGCTCGGGCGTCAGGTCGCAGACGTAGGCAAGGCCCTTTTTGATGAGCTCGACAGCGTACTCGTAGTCCTTTTCAAAATAGTCGCTGCCGTAGAAGAAACGGTCGCCCCAGTCGAAGCCCAGCCAGTGGATGTCCTCTTTGATGGCGTCGACAAATTCGACGTCCTCCTTCGTGGGGTTCGTGTCGTCCATGCGCAGGTTGCAAAGGCCGCCGAAGCGCTCAGCGGTGCCAAAGTCGATGGTCAGCGCCTTGCAGTGGCCGATGTGCAAATAGCCGTTCGGCTCCGGCGGAAAACGGGTGTGGACCTGCTGGCCCTGGAAGCGCCCACCCTCCGCGATGTCTTCTTCGATGAAGGCGTCGATAAAATTTTTGCTGCCGGATTCGCCCTCAGCGGCGGCAGTCTTGACTTCCTCAGCCATATGATCCATTCCTTTCTTCGCGTCTGCTGTGAGGCAGACAAAATAATGAAATATTATATCCCGTATTGGGAGTTATTGCAAGCATAATATGCTTGCAGATTCCCTGCGGCCGCGCAGGGGTGCGGATAAGAGAGGGATATCTCTTTTCCGAAAAGAGATATCCCTCCCTTAAACCCTCCCAGAGAAAATTCACATTGCAAGCGAGCAGCTCGAAGAGCTGTAATGCTTGCCGATCGCACTGCCATAGCGCGGCGAAGCCGCGTTGCAGTTGCTATACGATTTGCCTCTGCTTCTATTTATCCGCTGTTGCGCAGCCGTTGGCGGCTTTGCCGCCTTACGGATGCGGTACAC
>ERZ837910.5907-NODE-5907-length-10525-cov-14.280707_pt1 | contig 10525 bp, 10 predicted proteins | sample MGYA00519940_ERZ837910 | MGnify/ENA primary metagenome ERZ837910 (study PRJEB31850, sample SAMEA3708825) | human gut metagenome | biome: human gut; feature: human-associated habitat; material: faeces | place: China | collected 2014 ... | reverse complement strand
TCGTCAAGGCTTACGGCGCGGACACGATGCGCCTTTATATCATGTTCATCGGCGACTTTGAAAAGGTCGCGACCTGGTCGGACGACGCCGTCAAGGGCTGCAAGCGCTTCCTCGACCGCGTGTGGAACCTCGCCGATCTCGTGACGGACGAGGAGGGTGTCTCCGAAAAGAACGCGCCGATCGTCCACAAGACGATCAAGAAGGTCACGGACGACATCGATACGCTGAAGATGAACACGGCCCTGGCCGCGCAGATGACGATGGTCAATGAGCTGTATTCCAACGGTCTGTCCCGCGGCGACTTTGAGGCGCTGCTGCTGATGCTGTCGCCGTTTGCGCCGCACATGGTCGAGGAGCTGTGGGAGCAGAAGGGCTACGCCGCGAAGTACGGCAAGATGGCGATGCAGATGCCGTGGCCGGAGTATGACGAGAGCAAGACCGTGGCGTCGCACGTTGAGATGGCCGTGCAGGTGCTCGGCAAGCTGCGCGGCACGATCAACGTCCCGGTCGACAGCGATCAGGAGACCGTCGTGGCCGAGGCGCTCAAGCAGGAGAAAGTCGCGAAGTTCACCGAGGGCAAGCAGATCGTCAAGGTCATCCACGTGAAGAACAAGCTTGTGAACCTGATCGTGAAATGATCCACAGGGTCTGTGAACATTTTGACGAAACGGCAAAAAAATTTCTTGACAATTCACGGCCCTCTGAATATAATAATTAGGCCGACGAGTTCGGCCCTGAAAGCAATCTGGATCTAGCCGATTGCGTCGGAGGGAGGGAAAACAATGTCTGAAATTCGCGTCAAGGAAGGCGAATCCTTGGAAAATGCTCTGAAGCGGTTCAAGCGCAGCTGTGCAAAGGCTGGCGTCATCGCTGAGGTCAAGAAGAGAGAGCATTATGTCAGCCCCAGCCTGAAGCGTAAGCAGAAGTCTGAAGCGGCTCGGAAGAACAGAAAGAAGTTCTACTAATTCTCCCTTTCGACTGAATTGAAGAGAAGAGCGGCGCTCTGCGAAAGCAGAGCGCCGTTTTTGTGCGTAGACACGATCAGTCCGCCGCAGCGAAAAGCCCCCCTCTTCGTAGAGGGGGCCTTTGGGGATGCACAAACAAACGCCCCGGCACATCGTGCCGGGGCGTAAGAAGCGATCTTCAACCGATGCGCAGCAGCGCCGTCGCAAACGCGAAATAGACGAGCAGCGACAAAAAGTCGACAATCGTCGTGATGATCGGCGAGGCCATGACGGCCGGGTCGAAGCCGATCTTTTTGGCGAGCAGCGGCAGCGTCGAGCCGACGAGCTTCGCCATGAAGACGGTCAGCGCCATCGAAATGCAAACCACAAGGGCGACCGTGCTCGTGACGCTCTCGTTGTGCATCAGCAGATGGTCGACGAGCATGACCTTCGCAAAGCAGGCCGCCGCCAGGCAGACGCCGCAGAGCACCGCGACGCGGATCTCCTTCCACACGACGCGGAACAAATCGCGGAACTCGATCTCGTTGAGGCTGATGCCGCGGATGATGGAGACGCACGCCTGCGAACCGGCGTTGCCGCCGGTGTCCATCAACATGGGGATGAACGCCGTCAGGCAGGGGAGCACGCCGAGCGCCGTCTCAAAGTGGGAGATGACAAGTCCCGTCAGCGTCGCGGAGATCATCAGCAGCAGCAGCCACGGGATGCGGTTCTTCCAGATCTCCACGGGCGTGGAGCGCATGTACGGATGCTCGGACGGGAGCATAGCCGCCATTTTTTCCATATCCTCGGTGGCCTCGTCTTCCATGACGTCCCACGCATCGTCGAATGTCACGATGCCGACGAGACGGTTTTCTGTGTCGACGACGGGGAGCGCCAGGAAATCGTATTTCGAGAACATCTGCGCGACGACCTCCTGATCGTCAGTGGTGTTCACGGTGATGACGTGCTCCTGCATGATGTCCTCGATGAGCGTGTCGTCATCCTCACAGAGCAGCAGCGTCTTGACCGTGACCATGCCGATCAGCTTATGGCCGCGCGTGACATAGCAGGTGTAGATCGTCTCCTTGTCGATGCCCGTGCGCCGGATGCGCAAAATCGCTTCCTCGACCGTCATATTCGGGCGCAGGGAGACATATTCGGTGGTCATGATCGAGCCGGCGGAATCCTCCGGGTAGCGCAGGATCTCGTTGATCTGCTTGCGCATATCCGGCTCGGCCTGGGTCAGGATGCGCTGCACGACGTTCGCGGGCATTTCCTCCACGATATCGACGGCGTCGTCGACGTAAAGCTCGTCGATGACCTCCTTCAGCTCGGAATCCGAGAAGCCCTGAATCAGAAGCTCCTGCGCCTCCGGCTCCATTTCGACGAACGTTTCGGCGGCCAGCTCCTTCGGCAGAAGCCGGAACAGAAGCGGCAGGCGCGCCTGATCGAGATCGTCAAAAATGGCGGCGATGTCGGCGGGATTCATGGTGCTGAGGATGTCGCGCAGAGAATGATACTTCTTCTCGTCGAGCAGCATGGTCAGGGTCTTTTGCAGGGAAAAATTGCTTTCTGCCATGTCTTGTTCCTCCTAAATGTAAAGAATAGGAAGGTAAAGACACAACGCAGGCACATCAATCGAAGAATGACAGGGGCTGCAAGCACCGGACGCACAAAGGCGGCTGGGGCTCGGGCCGACTTCGGCCTGCGGATGTGCCGCTACTACTTCCTGCGTCCATTTGTTCTTCCCCCTTTTTGTTTCAGAATATCTGGCGCTTTTAAAATCGCCCAACTTATATAATAGATTGATTTCCCCGGTTTGTCAACCAAAATCCGAACGAATTCCAGTGGAATTTTGACGGATTGTGTGCTATGATAGTTGAAAATCTGACAAGAGGTGTCAAAATGGCAACAGAAAAGCTCTATTATCAGGACGCGCATCAGGCAGCGTTTGAAGCGCGCGTTGTATCCTGTCAGCCGGGAAAGCACGGCTATGACGTTGTGTTGGACAGAACCTGCTTTTATCCGGAGGGCGGCGGCCAGCCGGGTGACACCGGCTTCCTGTCCGGCGTCCGCGTGACCGACACGCATGAGCGCGATGGCAAGATCGTGCATTTTTGTGAACAGCCGCTTGCCGTGGGGCAGATTGTCGAGGGTCAAATCGATTATGGCCGCCGGTTCGAATTCATGCAGCTGCACTCCGGCGAACACATTCTCTCCGGCGTCGTGCACCGCCGCTTCGGCTATGAAAACGTCGGCTTTCATATGGGTGCGGATTTTGTGACCATTGATTTTTCCGGTATGCTGACGCAGGAGGACCTGTCCGCCGTCGAGGCCGAGGCCAACGAGTGGGTCTGGAAAAACGTCCCGATCGAAATTACATACCCGGATGCCGAGGCGCTGAAGACCATCCCCTACCGCAGCAAGAAGGAGCTGACCGGTCAGGTGCGCATCGTGACCATCCCCGGCGCGGACATCTGCGCCTGTTGTGGGACGCACGTAAGCAGCACCGGGGAAATTGGGCTGATCAAAATTTTCTCCTGCGTGAAATTCCATGACGGCGTGCGGCTGGAAATTCTGTGCGGCAGACGTGCGCTTGCCTATTTGAGCGAAATTGCCGAGCAGAACCGGCGCGTGTCAGGCCTGCTGTCGGCGAAGCCGCTGGAGACGGCTGCCGCCGTGCGGCGGCTTCTGGACGCGGAGGCCGCGCAGAAGCAGCGCGCAGCCGGGCTGGAAGAGGCTGTGTTTGCGCAGAAGGCGCAGGCACTTGCCGGGGCAGGAAACGTCCTGCTGTTTGAGCCTGCGATGAACCCAGACAGCCTGCGGCGGCTGACTGATCTGGTCATGTCGGCCTGCGGGGGTCGTGCGGCTGTTTTTGCCGGCAGCGACGCGGACGGCTATAAATACGCCGTCGGCGAACAGGACGGCGATCTGCGGCAGCTGGTAAAGGAGCTGAACGCGCAGCTGCACGGACGCGGTGGCGGAAAGCCGTTTTTCGCGCAGGGCAGCGTACAGGCAGGCCGGGCGGAGATCGAAGTGTTCTTCGCCGGGCGCTGAGGAGGGAAATCCATGCTTCAGGATCTGTATCCGCATATGTATCACAATGAAATGTCGTGGAAAGCACCGTCGCCGGATGATATTGCGCTGATTTTTGAGCCGGATCATACAGTTTACTGTAATTTGAGCGGCGAAACGCTCACGCTGCCCCGGATGTGCGAGATCCCGGACGGCGGCGAGGCGCAGTACGCCTTTTCCATTGACGAAACGGCATATTATCTCGTCTCCGCCCACCCCGGCGAGACAGACACGTTCCGCTATGCTCCCTCTTCGTCGCTCCGCGCCATGACGGACGGGACGAGTCCGACACTGTTCGCCGCCGCTGCGGGCGAAAGCCTGTACCGCTGGTATGATTCCCAGAAATTCTGCGGCAGATGCGGCGCGCGCATGGAGAAAAGCACGGTCGAGCGCGCCATGGTCTGCCCGCATTGCAAAAACACGGTCTACCCGAAGATCTGTCCGGCTGTGATCGTCGCGGTGCACGACGGCGACCGGCTGCTGCTCACGCGCTATCGCGGACGGCCGTTCAAAAAATATGCCCTCATCGCGGGCTTTAATGAGATCGGTGAGTCGATTGAGGACACGGTGCACCGCGAGGTCATGGAGGAGGCTGGCCTCCGGGTCAAAAACCTCCGCTTTTACAAATCCCAGCCGTGGGTGTTCACGGACACGCTCCTGATGGGCTTCGTCTGTGAGCTGGATGGCAGCGACAGGATCACCGTGCAGGAATCCGAGCTGGCCGAGGCGAGCTGGCACCTGCGCAGCGAGCTGCCGGAGGATCACTCCCACATCAGCCTGACCGGTGAAATGATCGAGCAGTTCCGTCTGGGCCGGTTATGACACGCAGCGTCCAAAAATAAACAGCTTCCCCCAGCGGCAGTCCGTCGTGGACTGCGCCGCCGGGGGAATTTTTCAGCCCCTGCCGCCGAATTGGCGGCAGGGGCTGATTTGGATTATACCGGGGAATTGCGTCCGAAGAGGCTTACTCGTACAGCGACCAGTTGGGGTCGGAGGTCAGAGCCGTCCAGGTTTCGGAACCCTTGACGGTGTAGGAATGGCTGTTGGTAGCTTCCTGCACGTCGAGGTAGTACCACTTATCGGCGGTGTTGTCGCTCCAGGTCTTCATGCCGGGCAGGAATGCGTCGGCAGACTTGGGTGCACGGCCGGTGGCACGGTTGATCATAGCCATGAGTTCAGCACGGGTCACGTTTTTGTCCGGACGGAAGGTGCCGTCTGGATAGCCGGTGATCCAGCCGAGCTTGGCGCAGATCGCGATGGCGTTGGCCGCCCAGTACTTGGCGGACACGTCATTGAAGTAGTTCGCAGCGCTGGTCGTCTCGGAGAACTTGGCGAGCATGGCGGCAAGCTCTGCACGGGTGATGGCTTCATTCGGGCGGAAGTAGCCGTTGGAGCTGTCGGTGATGACACCGGCGTTGTTCAGAGTCGCAACGTAGGTGTTGTACCAGCTGCCGGAGGCGACATCGCGGAAGCCGCTCTTGGTGGAGTAATAGGTCTTGCGGGACGCATCATCCATGAGACGGAAGAGGATCGCGGCCGTCTCAGCGCGGGTGATGTTGCCTGCGGGCTTTACGGTGCCGTCGGGATAGCCCTGCACATACGCGAAGTGGTCATAGGTGTTGAGCTTCGGGGTAGCCTTCTTGATGGTGTAGTAGGTGTAACCGCCGCCGCTGCTGCCGCTATAGGGGAACGCAGTGCCGGGCAGGGCTGCCCACTCATCGGCATCAAGCGTGAAGGTCTTCGTATCCTGTTCGTGTCCATCGACAAACAGGACAGCTTTGTTGGGAACAATATTATCTTTGGGAGTCCAGGGGGTCAGTGCCCAGTACTCGTCAGCAGTCTCGGTAGCGATGCAGCAGGTCAGGAAACCATAGCTGCCGGGATCTACTTCCTGCAAGGTAGCCGTGGTCAGCAGAGTATCGCCGCTGTACAGCTTCACCTGTACGCTGGTTTTGAAGGTGACGTTTTTCAGTCCAACGGAAACAGCATTTTTCAAGTAGCCGCCAGCATGAGTAATACCAGCACTCTCAATGCTACCGTTTGGTCCAGCCGCCAGCACAGTGATTGGCAGTAGTGTGCATACCATCACTACTGCCAGCAGAAGACAGAAAAATTTGCGTGATATACGTGCTTTCATATCTTTACCCCTTTCAAATTTGGACAGTGGACAGGAGGCGGCATAATACTGTAACAGAAAATTGAAAAGTATTCACACATAATTCCCGCCGCAGTGACCTTTCTTCAATTCACCACCCGTGTTATCAAAACATAATGTACTACTAATCTTCGCTTTTGTCAATAGAGACTACAAAAAAATAGCAATTTTTTGCATGGTACATTATTGGAACAATACGGAAATGTGTAGGAGTAAGGTGAAGTGCAATCCTTTATTGAAAAACTGTGAGGTTGTTGGAGGGCGATGGCCTTATCGTGATGCGCCTGTTTGGCGTTGGCCCTGTCCTCGGTTTTCAGCTTAAGTCTGATTATGAGGGCGCACAGGCCGCAGTCCTCGCAGAACACAAAAATTGTGTTCTGGAACGATGGATAAATCCATCGGCTGCGCGATTTTGCAAATCGCTTGTGGGCGGGCAGCTCAGCGCTGCTCCGCCTCTTTTTCCCGTCGTTCATTCGCTTCCTCCTGCTCCTTATCTAACTCCAGAATAAACCTTTGTCACAAGCCGTCAGCCGACACTGGGCACACGTCTTCATTTTTTCTTTATTATAACACATCCTGCCGCAATGCGCAAGGAAAATCAGGAGAAGTTTTCCAAGAATTTATGGGCGCTTTACGCGCCGGACGTCACTGCAGCGCAGGGGCTGCCGGCAGCGCCGTCAGAACCGTGGTCACGCAGCAGAAAGCAAACTGACGCGCGGAATGAGCAGTATTCTTCATCGTATTCCCCCCAATTGAGGTTCTTTTATTTATTTTACCCTGAATATGACAAAAAAGCAACTGCCTGCCCACCCGCAGCGGACGTTGACAGGAAAGATTTTGGTCATTATAATAGAAATATCTATAAAGGAGGATACGCTATGAAACGAAGCGAGCAGGATATCCGGTTCCAGTGGGACCTGACGAAGATCTACCCGGACACCGCGGCGTGGGAAGCCGCAATGCAGGAGGCTGAGGCCGCGCTTGCACCGCTGGCCGCAATTCCCGGCACACTCGGCACGTCCAAGGAAGCGTTCAAGAAGGGGCTTGACACCATCTACGCCTCTATGTTCAAAGTTGAGTTGCCTTATACCTATGCGTTTTTGAAGAAGACAGAGGACGGCTCTGTTGCGGAAAATCAGGAAATGGCCGCCCGCAGCGAGAGCCTGATCATCAAGTTCAACGCCGCAATAGCATTCCTGAGTCCCGAGATTCTTGCCATCCCGGCAGAAAATCTGGACGAGTGGATGCAGGACGAGGCGCTGGCGACCTACCGGCACACGGTAGACGATATCGTCCGTATGCGCGCGCATACGCTCGACGCTGCGCGGGAGCAGATGCTGGCGCTGCTGGGCGACGCAGCAGGCACGCCGAAGGCCGCGTTTGAGATGCTGACCAACGTTGATTTGCAGCTGCCGATGGTCAAAAACGAGGCGGGCGAGGAGGTACGCCTCACCGCCGGTACGTTCCCTGTCTTCCGCGAGAGCCGCGACCGCTCCGTGCGCGAGGGTGCGTTCCGCGCCATGTTCGGCACCTACCGGCAGTTCGGCGACGCCATTGCCACGCTCTATGGCGGCTCCGTCAAATTCGACACCTATTTCTCCAATCAGCGCGGCTACGCCTCCGCGTGCGAGGCGGCGCTGGACGGCGGCAATGTGCCCGTGTCCGTCTATGACAGCCTGATCGAGGCCGTGCACGAGAGCCTTCCCTCCATGCGCAAATATCTGGAGCTGCGCCGCCGCGCGCTCAAGCTCGACAAAATCGACGTGTTTGATCTGTATGTCCCCATCGTGGAGGACGTCGACTATCCCATCGCGTTTGAGGACGCGAAGGAGCTGGTCAAGAAGGCGACGCTGCCGCTGGGCGAGGAATACCAGAAGCTGCTGGACCGCGCGTTCGCCGAGCGCTGGGTCGACGTGTATGAGAACGACGGCAAGCAGTCCGGCGCGTTCTCGTGCGGTGTGTTCGGCGTGCATCCGTATGTGCTGATGAACTATGCCGGAACACTCAACGACGCGTTCACGCTGGCGCATGAGCTGGGCCACTCCATGCACTCCTGGTTCTCCGATACGACGCAGGATTATGTCAACCACGATTACCGCATCATGGTCGCCGAGGTCGCCTCGACGGTCAACGAAGTTCTGCTGACCAAGTATCTGCTGAAAACCGAGATGGACGAAAAGCGCCGCGCATACATCCTCAACCACTTCCTTGAGAGCTTCCGCACGACGCTCTACCGGCAGACGCTGTTCGCAGAGTTCGAGCGCAAGGCGCACGATCTCTACGCTGCGGGCCAGCCGCTGACGGCCACATCGCTCAACAAGGTCTATCACGATCTCGAAGCCACCTATTATGACGGCATCGGCATCGACGCGGACATCGACCCCGAATGGTCGTATGTCCCCCACTTCTACCGCGCGTTCTACGTCTATCAGTACGCGACCGGCTTCTCCTCCGCCGTGGCCATCGCCGAGCATATCCTGACAACCGGCGACGCAAGCGGCTATCTGAAGTTCCTCACGACCGGCGGCAGCGATTATCCGCTCGAAGAGCTCAAGATCGCAGGCGTCGACCTCACGAAGCCCGACACCGTCCGCAGCGCGCTGCGCGTGTTCGACGAGACGATCGACGAGCTGGCAAAGATCCTGCTGTAACCCGGCATTCCGCGACGTCCCCTGCCATACGCATGGCAGGGGACGTTTTTTGCGCACCGGAGGCGCAGACTGAATCCGGCATTTACAGTCCCGCTTCCTGTGGTACGATGGTCAAAGTAGCGCGGCGCATGGCCGCGTAAGATTGGAGACGAATCGGATGAAGAGCAGAAAACAGGTGCTGAAAAAGCTGTTTCTTTCCACGCTGTATCTCAGTGCGTTTACATTCGGCAGCGGGTATGTGATCGTCACGCAGCACAGCTGGCTCAGTCTGCAGGAGTTCGCCGATCTTGTCGCCATGGCGGCGATTTTTGCCGTCTGCCTTGTCCTGCTCCGCAAAACAAAGCTCAGCCCGATCCTCGTCATGCTTCTGGCCGGAGCCGTCAATCTGCTGCCGTCATAGCCGGACGGATGCCCCGGCGGATGTGCGTCATTCCTCCTATATGGGCTTCAGCCCTTTTTCGGCGGCAGACGGCGCAGGAGCAGATATCCGATGAGTCCGAGCACCAGCACGATCCCGGCGGCGATCACGTCTGCCCAATCAAAAATCTGCGGCCCGGCGATGAAAATTTCCGTCGGCCCGTCCGCGCCGCCGATAACGCCGACGGACGCAAAGCCGCGCAGATTCGTGACGGTTTTCAGAAGCCCGGCCAGCAGCGCAAGCACCGCCGCGCCAAGGCAGACGAACCGCAGCGGGCTTTTGCGGAACGCGTAGCCCGGCAGCTGCGCGGTAAGCTCTGCCGCGGCCTGCTTTGCCGGGCCAAGCGCGGCAAAGATCTCCGCATCCGTCTGCCCGGCCTCGCGCCGCTCATTGATCGAGCTGCGCAGGTCGTCCATCACCCGGTCCTTCATTTGCCCCGATAGCGGCAGCCGCCGTCGGACAGCGCGCAGATAGCGCGCAAGCTGTTTTTCATTCATGTCCTGCATCCTCCCCGCAAAAATGGTCCACTGCCGTCCGGAATCCGGCCCAGAGGCCGAGACGGCGTTCATTTTCTTCTCTGCCCTTTTCCGTCGCGGAATAGATCTTCCGCGGAGCCGCACGCCCTGTCTCCTGCTGCCAGACCGCTTCGATCAGCCCGTCGTCCTCCAGTCGGTATAAAATCGGGTAGAGCGTTCCCTCCCTGAGCGTAAACAGCCCGCCGGAGCGGCTGCCGAGCTGCGCGATCAGCTCGTAGCCATAGGTCGGCCCCCGGCAGATCGTCTGCAAAACCAGCAGCTCCAGCACGCCCTTCTTGAGCTGCTGCAAAAAACGTTCTTCCATCCGCACCATCCTTGCATTTCTAAGTATTTTGTATTGCTAAACATAAAGTACCATATTTCCCCCAGCCTGTCAAGCAAGACAGCGCAAAAAGGCTCCCTTGAAACCCACACGAATTCCAAGCAGAATGAGAAAGAATACGCCGGACCGCATCGTTCGGATTCCAATTTTTTATATTTTTGCGTCCATCTCTTGGGCGTTCGGATCGCAGTGGTGTTCTCAGGAGCGAAAAAATCCAGGCATCATAAGGATGTCTGGATTTTTGTGTTATCTGAAGGCTGCGATATTACATACCGCTGCCATGCTTGCGCATGGAATTGCCGGGCTATCGAACCCAATGGGTTCGGTCCGACATATGAATCACCTAAAAAAGAAACCATCCGGAAGGCTGCTCCCGATAAGAAAACATCGTGAGGAAAGAGAGAACGGTATAGCTTCGGCTGTA
>ERZ837910.5906-NODE-5906-length-10529-cov-8.399179_pt1 | contig 10529 bp, 10 predicted proteins | sample MGYA00519940_ERZ837910 | MGnify/ENA primary metagenome ERZ837910 (study PRJEB31850, sample SAMEA3708825) | human gut metagenome | biome: human gut; feature: human-associated habitat; material: faeces | place: China | collected 2014 ... | reverse complement strand
AAAACCCTGTGGGGGGGGGGGGTAAAATAAAATCAAACCAGCCCTTAGCCATAGCAGGGCATGGCGAACAAAGGCTTATTATATGGAGGAGGCAAACAAATGAAAATGCTGAAAAAATTGCTGGCCGTTGTGCTGACCGGCGCAATGGCCCTGACCCTTTTCACGGCCTGCGGCAGCAACGCTGTGACCGAGAAGGACATTGCAGATGTCATGAGCGACATGGCTAAGGCTGAGGCTGAGGGTACGAAAGTTACCTTTACGCCCCGGGCGAAAGAGCGGGAGATGGCCCAAAAACTTGCTGCACTGCTCGAGAGTCATTCGGAGAACGATAGCGATAGCGCTGAGCTGTCTGCAAAGATCCAGGGGATCCTTGGAATCGATGAGGGCGGTGTGAATGAAAAAAGCCGATATGTCTGGGCTGCAAATCCAGTGGCGGATGGAATCGGAGCTGCCGGACAGGCTCATCAGATTATGAGGTGGATACTTGATCGAGATGCCGCTATGAATGAAGGAAAACTGGAAGGCACCAATCCCCCAAACGACCGCTACATGGGTACTGCACTTTACAAGACGGTCGATGAGAACGGCAAACAGGTAACAAAGCGCATCATCGTAGTCACCGCAGAGGCTGTGGACGAATAATAAGCGCCGCAGCACCCCGGAAAAGCATGATTTTTTTCCATAAAAAATGACAGCAGGCCCCGGAGCATATCGCTCCGGGGCCTTGCTGTTTTTCAGGTTTGGGTCATGGGCGGGGGCAGCTTCTTCGTCCGCCTGCTGGCCCTGTTCGGGCTGTAAGAATAAAAAAATATAAAGGGAAAACCGCCCGGACGATGACCGTCCGGGCGGTTTTCTGTAAAGCAGAGGATGGAGGTTTTGAGAATGAGAAAATAGCTTAGTCGTTATACTCGAGGTAGGCGCCCTTCATGGGGCTGGCGGCATGCTCACTGAACAGCCGCAGTGTGCCGCGCTTGTAACGGCGGGGCTTCGGCTTCCATGCAGCGCGGCGCTGAGCCAGCACGGCGTCGATCTCTTCGGGGGACTTGCGCTCCCCCTTGATGCCGATAATGTTCAGCTTGCGAGCGGGGATGTCGATTTCGATGAGGTCGCCCTCTTCCACCAGAGCGATGGGGCCGCCGGTCTGGGCCTCAGGGCTGCAGTGGCCGATGACGGGGCCGGTGGATGCACCGGAGAAGCGGCCATCCGTGATGAGGGCGATGCTGCGGCCCAGCTCCTTGTCCGAGCTGATGGCCTCGCTGGTGTAGAACATCTCCGGCATGCCGCTGCCCTGAGGGCCTTCGTAGCGGATGAAGACGGCGTCGCCCTTTTCCACCTTGTGGTGGAGCACGGCGTCCAGACATTCCTCTTCGCTGTCGAAGGGGCGAGCGCGGAGCACAGCCTGGAACATCTCCTTAGGGCAGGCGGTGTGTTTGATGACCGCGCCCTCCGGGGCAAGGTTGCCCTTCAGGATGGCGATGCTGCCGTCGGTGCCGATGGGGTCGGAAGCCGGGCGGATGATGTCGGCGCGGGTCAGCTTGATGCCGCAGCGGGCATTCGCCTCGTCCAGCAGCTGCTGGCAGTGCTCGTAGAAGCCGTTCGCCTTCAGCTCGTCCAGATTCTCGCCCAGCGTCTTGCCGGTGATGGTCATGGCGTCGAGATGGAGCACATCCCGGATCTCCTCCATGATGGCAGGCACGCCGCCGGCATAGTAGAAGAACTCTGCGGGCCAGCGGCCGGCCGGGCGGATGTCCAACAGGTACTTTGCGCCGCGATGGAGACGGTCGAAGGTGTCGCCGTCGATGGAGATGCCAAATTCATGGGCGATAGCAGGCAGATGGAGCAGGGCGTTAGTGGAGCCGGAGATGGCCGCGTGAACCATGATAGCGTTCTCGAAACTGTCCATCGTCACGACGTCGCTAGGGCGCAGGCCCTGTTTGGCGAGGACGACGGCCTGATAGCCGGCCCGGCGGGCGTACTCCACCAGGTCGGGGCTGGTGGCCGGCAGCAGGGCGCTGCCCGGCAGAGCCAGACCCAGAGCCTCAGCCATGATCTGCATGGTGGAGGCGGTGCCGATGAAGCTGCAGGCACCGCAGCTGGGGCAGGCGTTCTGCTTGGCCCAGTTGAGCTTTGCTTCGTCGATCTCGCCGCGCTCATACTTTGCGCTGTACATACCCAGCTGCTCCAGCGTCAGCAGCTCCGGGCCTGCGTGCATGGTGCCGCCGGTGACCACCACCGAGGGGATGTTCACCCGGGCCAGGCCCATGAGGTTCGCAGGCATACCCTTGTCGCAGCTGGAAATATAGACGCCGCCGTCAAAGGGGGTCGCGTTGGCGTGGATCTCGATCATGTTGGCGATCATCTCGCGGCTGGCGAGGCTGAAGTTGATGCCGTCGGTACCCTGACTCTCGCCGTCGCAGATGTCGGTGGCAAAATACCGGGCTCCGTGGCCGCCGGCCTCGGCTGCGCCCTTGCAGGCGGCGTTGACCAGCTTGTCCAGATGGCCGCTGCCGGGGTGGCTGTCGCCAAAGGTGCTTTCTACGATGATCTGAGGCTTGGAAAGTTCATCCGGCGTCCAGCCGGTACCCAGACGGAGCGGGTCCAGTTCGGGAGCCAGCTTGCGCATTTTTTGACTAGTGAGTTCCATAACAAATTCCTGTATCTTCCATGATATTTGATGTGTGCAAATGATGCTTTAGACAAGGCCCACAGCGTGGATGATGACCAGCACGATGAAAGCAACGATGCCGCCGAGGGCGTTGGTGGTGGTGAAGTACTTCAGACCCTGCTTGGTATCAAAGCCGTACAGGGAGGTGAAGATCCAGAAGCCGCTGTTGTTGACGTGCCAGCCGACCATGGAGCCGGCGCCGATGGCCAGAGTGGTCAGGACGGGGTCGAGGCCCAGAACGGTCATCAGGCCGCCCATCAGACCTGCAGCGGTCATAGATGCGGTGGTCATGGAGCCGCAGACAGTCATCAGGATGGCAGCCATCAGGAAGGGAACGAGGACAGCGGGGAAGCTGCTCTCGGCGATCATGCCGCCGATGGTGGCAATGGCCTCGTTCTCACGGAGGATGCCGCCCATGGCACCGCCCATGGCGGTGATGAGCAGAGCGCCGATGGCGATCTGGAGGGCGCGGCCCACCCAGTTGTTCATGACGATCTCGAACCAGCTGCTCTTCTCGGTCAGCTTGCAGCCGGTGCCGTCAGCATTGGCTTTCTTGACGACCTTGTCCTTGCGGCCGAAGATCAGGCAGCCGACAGCGATGATGCCCATGAACAGAGCCAGAACGGTGTTGCCGAAGGTGTTGAAGAAGTTGTAGGCGGCAGAGCCTTCCTCAGTGAGCAGCTTGCCGATGGAGCCAATGGCGATCATGACAGCGGGCAGCAGCAGGGGCAGGAAGGAAGCGCCGGAGCTGGGGGTGTTGTCTTCCTTGATGAGCAGGGCGTTGACATCGTTGGTGTCTTCCACAGCCTCGATGCCCTCGGTGTACTGGGGCAGCGGAGCGACGTACTCGCCCTTGGCGTAGACAGGGCGCAGGCCCAGGTAGCACACGGCAAAGGAGATGACGGAGCAGATGAGGCCGATGATAATGACAGTGCCGATGTCAGCGCCCAGCAGGACGGAGACAGCCAGGATGCCGGGGGTGGGAGGCACCAGACCGTGGGTCAGGGTAAGGCCCAGGTTGACAAAGGGGGCTACCTGCTGCATACCCAGCTTCTTGCGCTTGGCAAGGATGGCGGAGATGGGGGCGTTCAGGATGATGGCGATGTCGCCGAAAACGGGGATGCTCATGATGAAGCCGGTCAGGGCCGGGGCCAGCTCGAGGCACTTGCCCTTGAACTTCTTGATGAAGAAGTTGACCATGCTGGTGGCAGCGCCGGTGTCATTGATGCCCGATGCAATGACTGCACCAAAAATAATCATAACACCAATGGAGCCTAAAGTTGAGCCGAAGTATTTGGTAATGGCAGCAAAGGTGTCTACAAGGGGCTTGCCGGAGGCCAGACCGCAGAAGGTGGCGGTAAGGAACAGCACCATAACCGGGTGCATCTTGAATTTCAGGGTCAGGACGGTCAGGATGATGATCGCAATGATCAGCATGATCACAAAATGTAGAGGTGACATAATGTACTCCTTTTAAAGTTTAGAGACACTGGTTCTTTTCCAGTGCGGCATAGGTCGTACGATAGGCATTCTCAATGACCCACTCAGGGGTCTTGGCCCAGTATTCGGGGCGGAAGGTCTCCACCGAGACCATGCCGTCGTAGCCGCAGCATTTCAGGGTCTGCAAAAAGCTGTCGGTGTCCACGACGCCGGTGCCGGCAAAGCAGCGCTTGTCCTGCCCCATCTCGCTTTCCGGGACGTCGTCGGCGCTCATCAGGTGGATGGCAAAGATTTTTTCGGGCTGCACGTTTTTGATGGCGCTGAAATCGTTGCAGCGGCCGTTGAGGTAGATGTTGTAGGAGTCGAACACGAAGCCTGCGTTGTCCTCGCCCACGGCCCGCACGATGCGGTCGGCGGCCTCGATGCTGCGCACACAGCTCTTGCGCAGGCCAACCAGCTCGAAGCAGAGCTTCATGCCGTAGGGCCGGGCCAGCGCCGAGAGTTTTTTCAGGATGCGGATGCACTCCTGCTCTGCGGCGGCTGCATCACCGGTGAACACCCCGCTGGGGTCGAGGGGCGGCACGATGATGACGTAGCCGCTGCCGATGGCGCTGCCCACCTCACAGGCCAGATTGAAGTCCTGCATGGCAGGGTCATCCCAGCCGGGCGTTTCGTCCGGCAGCATCCCCTGATGCAGGTAGACGGCGTTGATGGCGTGGGGCTTGAGCCGATGCGTTTCGAAAAATTCCTTGAGCTGCTCTACCGTGTGCTCCTTGAGCCAGCCCCGGAGCAGATCAAGTCGTATTTCGATGTAATCGAAGCCGGCTTTCTCACAGAGGGCGAGATCCTTTTCCAGAGTAGAGCAGTCGCGGGCGCAGGCTTCATTATAAGAGGTCTTCATAAGCAGCAGCACTCCTTTTTGCCCATCTCAGCGGATGGGGAATTTGATGACGGAGTTGGTCTGGGTGCTGCGGTAGATGGCCTCGAACAGCTCCACGGTCTTGCGGCCGTCGCGGGCGTCCACCAAGGGCTTAGTGTGGGTCTCCACGGCGTGGAGGAAGTCCCTGATCTGCTCCTGATGATAGTAGTACATGGAGTCCACGCTGTTGAAGAAGTCGCAGTCGCCCTTCTTCCAGTCCTCCAGCTTGTCGGCCTCGCCCTCAACGGTCCACAGGTCGTTGTAGGGCGGCTCGGTGATGGTGGACATACCGGCGATGAACATTGCGCCGCCGTCGGTCTGGACGCCTACGCCTGCACCGTTCTCGCCGAAGACGTGTACCTTGCCGTAGAGGGCGGGGTTCTGGCTGTTGCTGACCACGATATTGCCCACGGCGCCGCTCTTGAATTTGACGACGGCCACGGCGGTATCTTCCACTTCAATGTAGGGGTGGTTCAGATTCTTCCAGACGCCGTATACTTCATCGACGTCGCCCATGTACCACAGCAGCAGGTCGAGCTGATGGGGTGCCTGGTTGACCAGAACGCCGCCGCCTTCGCCCTTCCAGGTGCCACGCCATGCGTCGCTGTCGTAGTAGGACTTATCACGCCAGCCCAGCATGGTGACCATGCCCAGCACCGGCTTGCCGATCTTGCCGGCCTCGATGGCCTCGTGGATGCGCATACAGGGGCGGTAGAAACGGCGCTGCACCATCGTGCCGATGGTGACGTGGTTCTTGTCGCCAGCCTCGATAATGCGGTCGCAGTCAGCGAGGCTGGAAGCCAGAGGCTTCTCGATGAGGACGTTGCAGCCGTTCTCCGCTGCGGTCACAGCGGGGTCGCAGTGGATGGGGTGCGGGGTGCAGACGCTGACGACGTCCAGATGTTCTTTCTGGATCATCTCCGCAATGTCCGAGTAGGCGTGGACATTGTATCGCTCTGCGAAGGCTTTTGCACGCTCCAGATCAGCGTCACACACGGCAGTGAACTCGCTGTTCTCCAGCTGGGCGTATGCCTTTGCATGGAAATCACCGACCTTTCCGCAGCCGATGATACCGGTTTTCAACTTCATTGTTTTCTCCTTTTCTTGATGCTTTGAACAGGAAAAATTGTCGCACGACTTTTTCTGGCTTCATGATACCACTTCTGGATTTTTACAGCAAGTTGTTTCCGGAGGCTTCTACTTTTCCCACATTACGCGATTTTTTGATTGTGCATTTTGCTCAAAAATGAAGGGGGATTTCGTCACGTGAACGAATCGAATCGAAAATGTAAACTTTTTTGCAAAATAAGTCAGACAACTTTTGCCGCGAAACAGCAGCCTGAAAATCAAAAAAAGAGGTGCCGTAGCACCTCTTTGCAGTGTCATTGTTCCTGATTTTCCAGCTCCCGGTTCCGTGCATCGTAGATCTCTTTGATGGCGGCCCGGTTATAGGAAATGTGCATCGTCATGGCGCTGCGCGCCCCTACGGGGTCGTGCTCGGCGATGGATTTTGTGATGGCGCGGTGGGTGATGATGGTCTCCTGCCGCAGGCGGCGGTGGGTCAGGTTCGCGAACATCAGCACCGCCGTCTCGATGATGGAGATGATCTGCTCCACCACCTTGTTTTTGCTGCACCGGGCGATGTAGGTGTGGAAATCGATGTCGTCCTGGATGTAATAGAGGTCATGCTCTATCTTATATTCCACAGTGTCACACAGGTCTTTCAGATGTTCGATCTCTTCGTTGGTGGCGTTGTAGGCTGCCAGCTCGGCGATGCCCGGCTCCAGGATGAGGCGCAGATCCACCAGATTCATGGCCAGAGTGACCTTGTCTTCTACGTTGCGCAGATTCAAAGGGTCGAGGTCAGTGGGGACGAGGTCTTTTACATAGGTGCCGGAGCCGCGCCGCGTCTCGAGGACATTCCGGGAGACCAGGAGCTTTACGGCTTCCCGCACTGTGCTGCGGCCTACCCCGAACATCTCCGCCAGTTTGAATTCGTTGGGCAGTTTGTCGCCTGCCTTCAGGGGCAGCTTTGTGATGTACTCGTACAGCTGCTCTTCTACCTGCTCGGCCAGCAGGGTGTTCTTGATGCCAGAAAACGATGACATATCTTTTTCCTCTTTTATTTTACACGAACCAGCGACCCGACCACCTCACAGTGTGTGCTGTGGGGGAACATATCCACTGGCGTGAAGCCTTCGGCGCGGTAGCCTTTCTGGGTCAGGAGAGCGAGGTCGCGGGCCATCGTCTCAGGGTTGCAGCTGACGTAGACGATGCGCTTGGGGGCCATGCGGGCCACGCTCTCGATGAAGGCGGGCGTCGAACCCTCCCGGGGCGGGTCCATGAAGACGACGTCGGCCTTCTGGCCCGCGTCGGCGGCTTCCCGTATCCATGCGGTGGCGTCAGCGGCAAAGAAGCGGGCGTTTTTTACGCCGTTGTGCTTTGCGTTGCCGATGGCGTCCCGGACGGCGTCCCGGTTCACTTCCACGCCCACCACCTGCCGGGTCTTGTCAGAGGCCGTCAGGCCGATGGTGCCGATGCCGCAGTAGGCGTCGAGGGCGACTTCTTTGCCGGTGAGGTGGGCGGCATCGACGGCCAGCCCGTAGAGCACGGCGGTCTGGACGGGGTTCACCTGATAGAAGCTGCGGGGGCTGAGGGCGTAGGTCTTGCCGCAGAGGGTGTCGAGGATGAAGCCCTTGCCGTAGAGGACTTTTTCGTCCTCGCCCAAAACGACGCTGGTGCGGCGGGGATTGTAGTTCTGTACGACGGTGGTGACGGGGACGCCCCGCTTTTCGGCCTCGGCCAGCAGGGCTTTCACGAAGTTCTTCGCGCCGGGCAGCACGGGCTGGGCCGTGACCAGCACCACCATCACCTGACCGGTGGCGACGCCCCGGCGGAGCAGGCAGTGGCGGAGCAGGCCGGTGCCTTTGTCCTCGTTGAAGGGCTGGTAGCGGCAGGCGTTGGCGGCGGCGCGGACGGCCAGCATCACCTTGTCCAGTACCTCGTCCTGCAAAAGGCAGCTCTCCACCGGCAGCACCTTGTGGGTGCGGGCCGCGTAGATGCCGGAGGTGAGTTTTCCACCGGCAGCGGGGGCAAAGGTGGAAATCACTTTATTGCGGTAGTGGTAGGGCGTTTCCATCCCCCGGATGGGGGCGACAGGGCCGTATTTGCCCAGCAGGGCGCGGACGTCGGCCTCTTTCTTTTTGAGCTGTGCGGCGTATTCGGTGGCCAGCATCGGGCAGCCGCCGCAGTTTTTGGCGCGAAGTTTGCAATCCATTATCATATCCTCCTGAAACCAGACCGCAGGGTCCATTGCCTTACGGATGGCAGTGCATTTTCATCCAGTACGAGTTGAGCGGCCTGCCAAGGGCTCCCCTAACAGGGAAGCCGGCGAGCGCAGCGAGACTGAGAGGTTTAACCGTACGGGTCATACAGGTCATATTCTTCCGATTCTGCGTGCTTTTCGTTCAGTACAGCGATGGCCTGTTCCAGCTCGCTCTGGGAGCAGCCGCTCTCGCTCACCAGCGCCCGCACGGCCTGTGCGAGGTCGCCGCCAAAGACGGTGTCCAGCCGCTGGCGCATGGTGTAGACGCCGTAGGCCCGGCGGGTGACGGTGGGGGCGTAGAGGTTGTGGTTCTGCTCTTTGGTGCAGGTGACCCAGCCCTTCTCTTCCAGCCGGTATAAAAAGTTCAGCACGGTGGCGGCGGCCCAGCCTTTTTCGGCCAGACGCGCACCGATGTCCCGCCGCGACACGGGCGGTTTGCAGTCCCACAGGGCCAGAAGCACCTGTTCCTCCGCCGCCGAAAGGGCTTTCAGCCTGTCCGGAATGCCATACATGGGGGCCATCTCTCCTTTTTGAGTAAAAAACTTAATTTTACATTTGTCTTAGATACTGACATTGTACCAAAAATCAGGAAAAAGAACAAGAGCAGAAAACCCAGCAGCCATGCGGCTCTCCACTATCTGTTTTACAAATGTCTTTGAAAATGTCCCCTGCACGAGGACATTTGTACGCTTCGTGCGCCCGCCCGGGCTTTAACGGCTCAACTTTGTGCAAAGATGCTCTTGTTTTGCACCCCTCAAAACCATTATACTACGGACAAATCCAGAGCACAACGCCCGAACGGGCCGTCAGATAGAGGAAAAGGAGAGGATCCGTCATGGCACGAGTTTATAATTTCAGCGCAGGTCCCAGCATGTTGCCCGAAAAGGTACTCAAGCAGGCTCAGGCAGAGCTGCTCGAATACGGCGACAGCGGCCAGAGCGTGATGGAGATGAGCCACCGCAGCAAGTGGTTCGACGCCATCATCACCGACACCGAAGCCACCCTGCGCCGGGTGATGAACATTCCCGATCATTATAAGGTCGGCTTCTTCCAGGGCGGCGCGACCCAGCAGTTCGCCATGGTGCCGCTGAACTTCATGACCACCGGCAAGGCCGACTACATCGTCACCGGCAACTTCTCCAACCTGGCCGCAAAGGAAGCTGCAAAGTTCGGCGAGGCCAAGATCGTCGCGTCCAGCAAGGATAAGAACTTCACCTACATCCCGGACGTGAACGCCATCGACTACGACAAGGATGCAAGCTACATCCACATCTGCCAGAACAACACCATCTTCGGCACCCAGTATGTGGAGGTGCCGCAGGTGGAGGGCGTGCCGCTGGTGGCGGATATGAGCTCTATGATCCTCTCCAAGCCTGTGGATGTGACCAAGTACGGATGCATCTATTTTGGTGTCCAGAAGAATGTGGCCCCTGCCGGTATGGCCATTGCCATCATCCGGGACGATCTGCTGGGCAAAGCAGCGGACAATGTGCCCACCATGATGAACTACACCACCCTGATCAACAAGGACAGCATGTACAACACGCCTCCCTGCTGGTGCATCTACATGACTGGGCTGGTGCTCAAGTATCTGGAAAACGACATCGGCGGCCTGGCCAATATGCAGAAGATCAACGAAGCCAAGGCGAAAGTCCTCTACGATTATCTGGACGGCCAGGACTTCTACAACAACCCCGTCGAGCACCGTTACCGCAGCACGATGAACGTCACGTTCACCAGCCCCAACCCCGACATGGACAAGAAATTCTGTGCGGAGGCCGCGGAGGCAGGCTTTGTCAACCTGAAAGGCCACCGTCTGGTAGGCGGTATGCGCGCCTCCATCTACAACGCCATGCCCAGCGAGGGCATCGACAAGCTGGTCGATTTTATGGAGAAATTCCGCAAGGCGAATGCCTGATTTGTGTATAGGAGATCGGAAAGTATGTTTACCATCAAAACCCTCAACGCCATCAGCCCGGTGGGCCTGGCAAAGCTCCCCAAAAGCCTCTTTGACGTGTCGGTGGATGCCGACGCGCCGGACGGCATCCTCGTCCGCAGCGCAGACCTGCTGAACACCACGTTCAAGGACAACCTGCTGGCCATTGCCCGCGCCGGTGCAGGCGTCAACAACATCCCGCTGGACCGCTGCAGTGAGCAGGGCATCGTGGTGTTCAACACCC
>ERZ837910.5888-NODE-5888-length-10563-cov-10.903312_pt1 | contig 10563 bp, 6 predicted proteins | sample MGYA00519940_ERZ837910 | MGnify/ENA primary metagenome ERZ837910 (study PRJEB31850, sample SAMEA3708825) | human gut metagenome | biome: human gut; feature: human-associated habitat; material: faeces | place: China | collected 2014 ... | reverse complement strand
GTCCCTCCGGCACTGAGCCGAAGATCAAGACCTACTTCACCACTCTGGGCAAGGACCTGGCCGAGGCTCAGGCTCAGAAGGATGCTCTGGCAGCTGCCATCGAGCCCATCCTCGCATAACGCAGAAATTTTATAAAAATTTTATGCCCCCGTACAGCGCCAAAAGTGCTGCACGGGGGCATTTTTGATGGGCGCGGGCAGTTGCAGTTTGTGGGTGGATACGCTATAATATTCAATGAATAATAATATGCTCTGTGCAGTGCGGCGCAGGGCAGGAATAAAATGGGGCAGGTGTAAGAAATTGGAACATCGTGTAACGGCAGTCCTGGTGGCGGCGGGTTCTTCCACCCGGATGGGATTTGATAAACTGAGCTTCGATTTGGGCGGTGAGACCGTCTTGGAGCGGAGCGTCCGGGCCTTTGACGAGTGTCCGGAGGTGGACGAACTGGTGATCGTGACCGGCGCGTCCAGTGAGAATGCCCAGCGGGCCGTTGCCCGCTGCAAAAAGCCGGTGCGGCTGGTGAAGGGCGGCTCGACCCGCGCCGAGAGCGCCCGCAGCGGCGTGGATGCTGCCCACGGCAAACTGGTGGCCGTCCACGACGCGGCCCGGCCCTTCGTGAGCCAGAGCGTTATCGCCGATACGATAGCGGCTGCTGCCCGCTGCGGTGCCGCCGCCCCTGCGGTGCCGGTGAAGGACACCATCAAGCAGGCGAAGGGCGGAAACGGCAAGACTGTGCCGGAAGGCTGCATGGTGGAGAACACCCCCGACCGCAGCACCCTTTATGCGGTGCAGACGCCCCAGTGCTTCGACCGGGCCGCCTATCTGGCGGCGCTGGATGAACTGGACGAGGCCAGCGCCCGCCTCGTCACCGATGATTGCAGCCTGTTCGAGCTGACGGGCCGTCCGGTGGAGCTGGTACAGGGCGACTACGCAAACATCAAGATAACCACCCGGGAGGATCTGCCCCGGGCAGAGAACGGAGGAAAGAAAATGCGCATTGGTCATGGTTACGACGTCCACCGTCTGGTGGAGGGCCGCAAGCTCATCCTGGGCGGCGTGGAAGTGCCGTATGAGAAGGGCCTGCTGGGCCACTCGGACGCCGACGTGCTGGCCCACGCGGTCATGGACGCCGTGCTGGGCGCAGCGGCGCTGGGAGACATCGGCCAGCACTTCCCCGATACGGCGGAAGAGTACGCCGGTGCCGACAGCCTCATGCTGGCCCGCCGTGTGGCAGAAATCATGACCGAGCACGGCTGGCGCATCGAGAACATCGACGCCACCATCCTCTGCCAGCGCCCGAAGCTGGCCCCCCACATCCCGGCCATGCGGGCAAAGCTGGCCGAGGCTTTCGGGATGCCGGTGGACGCCGTGAGCGTCAAAGCCACCACCGAGGAGCATCTGGGCTTTACCGGCGAGGGGCTGGGCATCGCGGCCCACGCCGTCGCCCTCATCGAAGCAGTGTGAACGGGAGAATGTGACCCATGACTCTGAACTCTATCGTAGCAAACTTCCAGACCTTCAAGCTGGTAGACCTGCTGGACATCCTCATTATCGCGTTCCTCATCTACCAGCTGCTGGGCTTCGTCAACCGCACCCGCGCCGGCCAGCTGGCCAAGGGCGCGCTCATCGTCATGGCGGTCTATCTGGTGGCAAACATCCTGAATATGCGCACCGTCACCTGGCTGCTCAACTCGCTGCTGCAAGTCGGTCTGCTGACGCTGGTAGTGCTGTTCCAGCCCGAGATACGGCGTGCGCTGGAGCGGATGGGTCAGACCGACCAGTGGGCCTATCGCTTCTTCAATAAAAACCGCTACAACGACACCAGCCTCAAGGGCGCGTGGCGCAGCGCCATCATCGCCATCTGCGACGCGGCAGAGCGCTTTTCGGAGACCAAGACCGGCGCGCTCATCGTGCTGGAACGGAACACCAACCTTTCTGAGATCGTCCGCACCGGCACGCCCGTGAACAGCGCAGTCAACCTCGAGGTGCTGGGTACTATCTTCTACGAGGGTACCCCCCTCCACGACGGCGCAGCCATCATCGAGAATGGCCGCATCAAGGCCGCAGGCTGTGTGCTGCCCCTTTCCAACAACCTGGACCTGGGCAAGGACATGGGTACCCGCCACCGCGCCTGCCTCGGCATCGCCGAGAACTCCGACGCCATCGCCATCGTGGTCAGCGAGGAGACAGGCATCATCTCGATGGCGAAAAACGGTGTACTCATGCGCCACTTTGACCGTCAGACCCTTTACACCCGGCTGGTGGATGAGATGATACCCAAGGAGACCGCCAGCGAGAAGAGCGCTGCCGAGGGCTGGAAGGCCCGGGGCAAGCGCCTGCTGAACTGGGTGAACAACAAGGAGGAGGATGAGCAGCAATGAGCACTGAGCAGAACAACGGCAAGCCTGCCGTACCCCCCAAGCGCAATCTGCTGAACGACCGCCGCATCCGGCTCCTGCTTTCTTTGCTGGGTGCAGTCATCGCGTGGATGGCTGTCACCATCGTCGTGCAGCCCGGCACCACCACCACCATCTATAATGTTCCGGTGGATTTTACCTATGATTCGGCTGCCTACACTTCCCGGGGCCTGAGCATCGTCAATGCAGAGGAAAAAACGGTCAACCTGAAACTTTCCGGCGACGGCTACACCATCGGCAGCCTGTCGGCCAACGACTTTGTCGTCTACCCCGACTGGTCCAGCGTCCGCGACAGCGGTGAAAAGAGCCTGCGCCTTCAGGTGCGGAGCCAAAGCACCCTGCTCACCGGTGTGTCCGTCTCCATCGACGGCGACAACACCGTGGACGTGGTGTTCGATGTGGTGGAAGAAAAGACCCTGCCCATCCAGGTGACGACGAATTACCTGAAGATAGCAGACGGCTATATCCTCTACGGCACCGACATCTCGAAGGAGACGGTGACTCTCTCCGGACCCAGCACCGAGCTGAGCAAGGTGGAGACCTGCACCGCCGAGGTGACCTACAACGGCGAGCTGACCAGCCCCGTCACTCTGGACACCAGCCTGCGTTTTTACACCCGCAGCGGCAGGGAGGTGGAATTTGAGTATACTACTCTGGAAACGGACAGCGTCGAGGTCACGCTGCAGGTGTATAAGCTGGCCACCCTGCCGGTGGAAGTCAGCTTTATCAACGCGCCCCGCGACTTTGACCCCTCGGTGCTGGTCTACTCCCTGAGCAAAAAGACCCTCAATGTGGCCGGCCCGGAGTCCCAGATCGACCGTCTGTCCACCCTGTCGGTGGGTACCATCGACCTTTCCACCTTTGCACTGGATAAGGTGTACGAAATGCCCATCGAACTGCCCAGCGGCATCCGCCTGCTGGACAACATCTCCACCATCACGGTCAGCTTCGACAGCTCCCGTCTGGAAACCAAGACCATGAACCTGCCCGCCAGCTGTGTGCAGGTCATCAACCTGCCCTCCACCTACACCCTGACCGTGGAGACGGAGCGGCTGATGAACGTCACCCTCTGCGGCCCGGCCGGTTCGCTGGAAGCACTGAATCCGGAACAGGTGGTCATTGAGATCGACGCCGACGACTTCTATGTCGCCATCGGCCAGCAGAACATCGCCTGCCGCCTCTATGTGCCGGCCAACGACAAAATTTTTGCGCTGGGCAGCTATGTGGTGCAGTGCAAAATAGAAAGTAACTGAGTATATGATCCTGATCCATGATATTCGCCTGCCCCTCTCCGCCGGGGAGCCGCAGGCCTACGAAAAAGCCCTCCGCCTCGCCCGCGTCCCCCGGGGAAAGGTGAGCCATCTGGGCATCGCCCGGCTCTCGGTGGACGCCCGCCACGGCCAGCCCAAGCTGGTGTACACCGTGGCCGTGACTCTGAAAGAGGAGGGGGAAGAGGCCGCCTGTGCGGGTGCTTCCCGCAGCGTCACCGTCCGGGGCAAGACTGATCTCTTGGTGCAGAACGGCACTCTGCCGCTGACGCACCGGCCAGTGGTCTGCGGCCTCGGCCCGGCAGGCCTCTTTGCGGCGCTGCTGCTGGCCCGTCAGGGCTACCGGCCCATCGTGCTGGAACGCGGCCCTGCGCTGGACGAGCGTGTCAAGGCTGTGGAGCATTTCTCTGCCACCGGTGAGCTGGACGAGAACGCCAACATCCAGTTCGGCGAGGGCGGCGCCGGCACCTTCTCGGACGGCAAGCTCACCACCCGCATCGGCGACGAGCTCTGCGGCTTCGTGACCGAAGTGTTCCTCGAGCACGGCGCGCCAAAGGAAATTGCCTGGCAGCAGAAGCCCCATGTCGGCACCGACCTGCTGCGGGGCGTCATCACTTCGATCCGAAAAGAGATCGAGTCGCTGGGCGGCGAAGTCCACTTCAACACAGCCCTCACCGGCTTCGAGCGGCGGGATGGCCAGCTCGTCGGCATCCAGACCACGGACGGTGCGTTCCCCTGTGAGGCGCTGGTGTTCGCGGTGGGCCACTCGGCCCGCGACACCTTCGGGATGCTGATGGACAGCGGCCTCGTGCTGGAGTGCAAGCCCTTCAGCGTCGGCTTCCGGGCAGAGCATCTCCAATCGGAGATCGAAAAGAGCCTCTACCACGAGGCGGCGGGCCATCCGGCCCTGCCGCGCGGCGAATATCAGCTTTCGCAGCACGTTGAAAAACGGTGCGTTTATACGTTCTGTATGTGTCCGGGCGGCCAGGTGGTGGCTTCGGCCAGCGAAAAGGGACGCGTCGTGACCAACGGCATGAGCTACCACGCCCGCAGCGGCAGGAATGCCAACGCGGCCGTGGTGGTCAGCGTGGGCGGTGAAGACTTCGGCAATGACCCCCGGAAGGCCATCGCCTTCCAGCGGGAGCTGGAAGCCCGGGCCTATGCGGCAGGCCGTCCCGGCGGAGAGTATGCCGCCCCGGCGGAGAACATCCAGAGCTTTTTGGAGGGCAGGGGCCGGCTGAACATTGGCCGCGTCCAGCCCACCTATGACCGGGGCGTCGTCGCTGCGGACCTCGGCGCGTTGCTGCCGACCGAACTGGCCGACACCCTGCGGGCCGGTCTGCGGGCTTACGAGCGGAAAATTGCGGGTTACACCGCCCCCGAGGCCATTCTGACCGGCCTCGAGACCCGTACCAGCAGCCCGGTGCGGCTGAAACGGGAAGAAAATTTTGAATGCGCCCAGCTGGCAGGATTGTATCCCTGCGGCGAGGGTGCCGGATATGCGGGCGGCATCATGAGTGCCGCCGTCGATGGCCTGCGGGTGGCCCGCGCCATCATCAGCCGGTACAGCCCGGCAGAAGGGTGAGAAGTTGAATGACTGATCGTGAAAACGATTTTAACCGCACGGCGAAGGACAGCGAGGGCCGTCAGGTGCAGCGGGAGCTGGAACGCCAGCTCCGCGAGCTGGGCGACACCATGTCCGACTCCTTCCGCCACGGCTTTGAGGGCCGGGGCGAGGAGATCGGCGACCGTGTGTGGGATGTGGGCCGCGCCGCGGTGAACGCCGCCGGTTATGGCATCTCGGAGGCAGGCCGGGCCTTTCAGGCCGGAAAACAGGAGTACCAGAAGCGGGCCGAGGAGGCCAGAAGCAGCGCCAGCGGGATGACCGACTGGGCGCGCAATTTCTTTGCGAAGAAGCCGGAACCGACGGCTATCGAGAATATCCGCACCAGCGCCAAAAAATGCCACGGTGCAGGCGTCGCCATGCTGGCGACCGGCATCACCTTCGCCGTCATCTTCGGCATCACGGCCATCGCCTGCTTCGGCACGGCGGGGGCGTTCACGTCCGGCGGCGTGATGGTGGGCGATGAGCTGGCGCTGGGAGCAGCAGCCGCCGAAACCGCGGATACGTTCTTCAGCGCTATCGGTGATCTCGCACTGGGTGCTATCGCGGTGACGGGGTGGTGCTCTGCCGCTGTGACCGCTGTGTTCGGCTGGCTGACCGCAGCGGGCGCGTCCCGTATGAAGGCCGCCAAGACCCTGGAGCTCTACGCCGATACCGCCGAGGGCTTCGACTGGCACCAGGGCCTGTCCCTCTCCATGCTGGCCGACCTGACGCATAAAAAGAAGACCAAGGCTCTCAAGATGCTGCGGAAATTCATCCACAAGGGCTGGCTCAGTGCCTGGCTGGACGAGAAAAACGACAAGCTCTACCTGACGGCAGAGGACTACCGCGCTGCACAGGAAAATCAGCCCCAGCCCGAACCGGAAAAAGCGCCGGAACAGGCCGGAGAAGTCCCCCTGAACCTCGAGACGACCCGCCGCTTTGCGCAGGTGCTCGAGAAGGAGCAGGAACTCATGGAGGATGAGCGGGCTGTGGAGGAGCTGCAGCATATGCAGAAGACCACCGAGTCCATCTGTGCCTGGCTGGAAGCCCACCCCGAGAGTCTGCCCAAGGCCCGCCGCTTTGCGGAATACTATATCCCCACCACCCTCAAGCTCCTGCACACCTACAACGACGTGCAGAGCCAGCAGGGCGAGAACGCGGAGGCCATCCGCCGGGATATTGCGGGCATCCTGCACACCCTGAATCAGGCTTATGATAACCTCTACGATAAGCTTTTGTCGGACGTGGCACTGGACGTTTCCAGCGAGATCGCTGCGCTGCAGGGGATGCTGGCGAACGATGGTCTGGCCGGGGAGGGATTGCGATGACCTACCGGGCCTGGAACACCAAGACCGTTGACCGCGCCGCCCTGAAAGAGCTGACAGCGGCCATCGCCCAGCAGAACACCGAAGAGCTGGAATACCAGAACATGGACGAAGAGTGGAGCGAGGAAAAGTACCGCTCTGTCCTCGCGGCCCAGCAGAAAGAAGCCGGCCTGCTGGCCGGCATCCTCGCTGCCCGGGGCATCACCGACCCCGCCGAGGCGCTGACCCTTCTGGCGGGCGAAGAAGAGCTGAGCGACCCCATGCTCCTGACCGATATGGACAAAGCCTGTGAGCGCATCCTGCGGGCCATCGACGAAGGGGAGACGATCGTCGTCTTCGGCGACTACGACGTGGACGGTGTGACCGCCACGGCCCTGCTCTATCAGCACCTGAAAGGGATGGGTGCCGCCGTCAAGTGTATGCTGCCCAGCCGGGAGGGCGACGGCTACGGCCTCTCGAAGAACGCTATCCAGTCGATTTACGATAAGGGCTGCCGCCTCATTGTCACGGTGGACAACGGCATCTCTGCCATAGAGGAAGCCGCATTCGCGGCCAGCCTCGGCATCGACCTCATCATCACAGACCACCATCTGCCCCACGACACCCTGCCCCAGGCAGTGGCCATCGTGGACCCCCGCCGTGCCGACGACCACAGCCCCTTCAAGGGCCTGTGCGGCGCGGGCGTGGCCTTCAAGCTCTGCGCTGCGCTGGATGGCTGCCCGCCGGAAGAGATGCTGGAATACTGCGGCGACCTCGCCGCTGTTGGCACCGTGGCCGACGTCATGCCCCTGACAGGGGAGAACCGCACCATCGTCAAAGCAGGTCTGCGCCAGCTGCAAAATACGGACAGACCCGGCTTCTGCGCCCTTTTGGAAGAAGTGGGCCTTGCAGGCAAGCCGGTGACGGCAGAGAACATCAGCTACGCCATCGCGCCCCGCCTTAATGCGGCGGGCCGGATGGACAGCGCCGTGACCGCTTTGCAGCTGGTGCTCTGTGAGGACGAAGACCGGGCCGAAGAACTGGCCCATAAGCTGAGCGACATCAACATCCAGCGGCAGGAGACGGAGATGGAGATCGTCAAAGCCGCGCAGGAGCTGCTGGACGCTGAGCCGGAACGCCTCGAAGACCGGGTCATCCTGCTCTGGGGCAGAGACTGGCACCCCGGTGTCATCGGCATCGTGGCCTCCCGCCTTGTGGAAAAGACCGGACGCCCGGTCATCGTGGTGTCGGTAGATGAGCACGGCGAGGGCAAGGGCAGCGGCCGCAGCGTGCAGGGCTTCAACCTGCACGAGTGCATCGCCTCCTGCGCCGACATCCTGCTTCGCTTCGGCGGCCACGCCATGGCAGCGGGCCTCTCGGTGCGGGAAGAGGATCTGCAGACGCTCCGCCAGCGGCTCAACGACTGGGCGGCCCGGGAGTGCCCCGTGCTGCGCACCCCGCCGCTGGAATGCGATCTATCCGTCCACCTCGACCGTCTGACGGTGGAGAGCGTCCGCCGCCTCGACCAGCTGGCACCCTACGGTGCCGACAACCCCAGCCCGGTCTTCGTGCTGGAAATGGCTGTCGTGGAGGGCGTCTACGCCGTCTCGGAGGGCAAGCACTGCCGCCTGCGTCTGCGGCAGGGCAATTCCAGCATCTACGCCGTCTGGTTCGGGATGCACCCGGAACAGGTGCCTTACTCGACGGGCGACGTCGTGGACGCAGCCATCAGCCTTTCGGTCTACGATTCGCCCCGGGGCGCACAGCTGTCGGGCCGCATCATCGAGCTGCATCCGGCGGGCCTCGGCAACACAGCTGCAGAGCAGGCCGCGCTGGTGCAGGCGCTGCGCCGGGGTACGCCCCTGACGCCGGAGCAGAAGGAGAGCATCGCCCCGGAGCGCAGCCATATCATCACCGTTTATCGGGAGCTGCAGGCGCGGCGCTGGCACGCCGAAGACCTGCAGCCCCTGTTTGCAAAACTCGGCGAGGAGAACACCGGCCGGACGCTGGTGGCCATCTCCGCGCTGGAACAGGTCGGCCTCATCACAGCGGCTGACCGGGGCGGGGCAAAGTTCTGGGAACTCGTGCCTGCCACCGGCAAAAAGAACCTTGCCGATGCGCCCATCCTGAAATGTCTGGAGGAACGATAAAGATGCCTGAGGGAAAGAAACCTGTCGTCCCCGCGCCCGCAGCATCGGCTGCGGCGAAAGAGGACAGCTATTCTGCAAAGACCCATCTCCATCAGCCTATGCCGGTGACGGAGATGGCTACCGTGGCCGCAACGGCTCTGCCGGCCAACGCCCCTGAGGGGACCCTTCCCTCGGAGGTGCGGCCCGAGATCGTGACCTGGGAGAAGCTGGTGGAGGCCATCAAGGCCAGCGGCAAGGCCTACAACATGGCCATGATCGAAAAAGCCTACAATATGGCCAACGACGCCCACAAGGGGGTCTGCCGCCGCAGCGGTGAGCCCTATATCTGCCACCCGCTGGCCGTGGCCCGCCTCGTGCTGGACCTCGGCATGGACAGCGAGAGCATCGCCGCCGCCCTGCTCCACGACGTGGTGGAGGACACCCCCACCACACTGACCGACCTGACCGCCGCTTTCGGCGAAGAGGTGGCCGCGCTGGTGGACGGCGTCACCAAGCTGACCAAGATCCAATTTTCCAATATCGAAGAGCTGCAGGCTGAGAACCTGCGCAAGATGCTGCTGGCCATGAGCCGTGACGTCCGCGTCATGATCATCAAGCTCTGTGACCGCCTGCACAATATGCGCACCGGCGACGCATGGCCGGAGCAGAAGCGCCGCGACAAGGCCCGGGAGACTATGGAGGTCTACGCTCCCATCGCCAACCGTCTGGGCATCCTGAACGTCAAGGAGGAGCTGGAAGACCGCAGTCTCCACTACCTCGACCCCGTGGGCTACGAGGAGATCAACAAGATGCTCAGCGAGCGCGCGGGCGACGAGTTTCTGGCCAGCGTGTCGGGCGTCATCAAGAGCCGCCTCGAGGAGAGCGGCATCGAGGGCGCGACCATCAAGCGGAGAGTCAAGAGCATCTACGGCATCTACCGCAAGACCATCATGCAGAACAAGTCCTTTGATGAAATTTACGACATCTACGCGGTGCGCATCATCCTGGACACCTTGGCGGAGTGCTACAGCACCCTGGGCCTCATCCACGATATGTACCACCCGCTGCCCAACCGCTTCAAGGACTATATCTCGACCCCCAAGCCCAACGGCTACCAGAGCCTCCACACCACCGTTATCGGCCACGAGGGCATCCCCTTTGAGGTGCAGATACGCACCCGCACCATGGACGAGCAGGCCGAGTACGGCGTTGCCGCCCACTGGAAGTATAAAGAGGGCCTCGAGGGTCACGATAAACTGGACGAGCGGCTGGCATGGGTCAGCCAGCTGCTGGAAAACCAGCGCGTCAGCGAGGATTCCGGCAACCTGCTCCACGATTTGAAGAGCGACCTGCTGCCGGAGGAGGTCTTTGCCTTCACCCCGAAGGGCGACGTCATCAACCTGCCTGCGGGCGCAAACTGCATCGACTTTGCCTACGCCATCCACTCTGCCGTCGGCAACCGGATGGTGGGCTGTAAGGTCAACAACCGCATCGTCCCCATCGACCATGTCGTGGCGACGGGCGAGATCATTGAAGTCATCCTCGGCCCGGCGGACAAAGGCCCCAGCCGCGACTGGCTCAAGATCGTGCGCACCAGCGAAGCGAAGAGTAAGATCCGAAACTGGTTCAAAAAGATGCGCCGCGAGGAAAATATCACGCAGGGACGTGATGCACTGGCCCGTGAGCTGCGCAGGGAAATGATCATCATTCCGGACGACCAGCTGGACGATTTTATCAACAGCTGTTCCCGCCGCCTGCGCCAGAACAATGCCGAGGAGCTTTATGCCGCCATCGGCTACGGCGGCATGACCATTGCCAACTGCCTGCCCAAGCTCAAGG
>ERZ837910.5877-NODE-5877-length-10574-cov-3.896663_pt1 | contig 10574 bp, 10 predicted proteins | sample MGYA00519940_ERZ837910 | MGnify/ENA primary metagenome ERZ837910 (study PRJEB31850, sample SAMEA3708825) | human gut metagenome | biome: human gut; feature: human-associated habitat; material: faeces | place: China | collected 2014 ... | reverse complement strand
GTGTCCCAAGTTCAAACACCTTATCGTGCAAGCACGAACGGCTTTTTGACCTTTTGACACTGGTATCATAAAATAACAGGTAACAGAATAGGAAGAAATAAGATGAAATCAACTAGAAACAGATCCAGACTGGCAGATCAGGGAACAAAAGAAATGCTGCCAGTTATTTTTTCTCTTGCGTGGCCAACTATGCTGGAACAACTGATGCAGACTGCAGTACAATATATGGACACTGGTATGGTAGGCGTCCTGGGAACAAGTGCAACGGCCGCTGTTGGAGCTACCAGTACAGTAAACTGGCTGATTGGAAGTACGATTTCTGCGATCAGCATAGGATTTCTGGCATACATATCCCAGTCAATCGGAGCAGGAAAAAAAGAACAGGCAAAAAAAGCTTCAGGACAGGCTGTGCTGACAGTTGTGATCGTAGGAATATTTTTTACAATTCTGACAATGGGACTGAGCCGTAAAGTCCCTGTTTGGATGCAGGTAGATCCTTCTATTCAGAAACTGGCATCCAGCTATTTCCTGGAAGATAAGGCATTTGTGAAGAAATTCTGCTTCCATTCGGCGGCGAAGAGTGTGCATCATGGTTTTGTGGGCGGACTTTTGGAACATACGTTAAGTGTTATAAAACTCTGTGATTTCTACACGAAGTCATATCCGGCGCTGAACCGCGATCTGCTTCTGACGGCGGCGCTGTTCCACGACATCGGAAAAGTGCAGGAATTATCTGCATTTCCGGAAAATGATTATACGGACGACGGTCAGCTCTTAGGTCATATCGTGATCGGCACGATGATGGTTGCAGACCGTATTAAGGAGATTCCGGGATTCCCGGCAAAGACAGCGGCGGAGTTAAAGCACTGCATCCTTGCGCACCACGGCGAATTAGAGTACGGTTCCCCGAAGAAACCGGCGCTTCTGGAGGCGCTGGCATTGAATTTTGCGGACAATACCGATGCGAAGATGGAGACGATGCTGGAAGTCTTAAAGAGCGGCGGGGAGAATCCGGGCTGGCTCGGATATAACCGTTTCCTGGAGACGAATGTGAGAAAGACGACGCCGACGGAATAATAATAAGATAACAGATATCTAAAATGAGTCTAAATGTATATAAGAAAAAGAAAACAGCGCTGCACAAGCAGATGCTGCCTTGCAGAAGCGGGGGAACGAAAAAATAGGAATCAGGTGTCTATGCTGTTGGCAGAGAAGCGAGTTAAATAGCCGCACATAAAATAAATAAGAAAAATGGAGAAGGATACCAGGAAGGTACAGCGGTTCAGCAGGGATCGCACTTTTCTGATATCCTTTTGTTTCATAAAGAAAAATATAGGGGTACAACAGAAAATATGAAAAAACGAGAAAATACAGGCAAAATCATTGGAAAGGTGTTCGGAGAAGCCAGGGCACTTGGCGTCACTACCTTAGCGGCGGCAGTCATGCTTTCCGGATGTGGAAACGCTGGAAATCAGGCGCAGAAAGGCGGTTCCGGCGCAGAACAGACGGAAAATGTTGAAAACGGCGAAAAAGCAGCGGAAAATACCCAAACAAGCGTTATTATCGCGATGCCGCCGACTTCAGAGCCGGAGGCGGGCTTTGATCCGGCATATGGCTGGGGCGCGGGCGAGCATATGCATGAACCGCTGATCCAGAGCACCTTGACGGTGACAGAAGCAGATTTGAGTATCGGGTATGATCTGGCGACAGATGTGGAGACCTCCGAGGATGGAATGACATGGACGGTGACGATCCGCGACGATGCGAAATTCACGGATGGCGAGGCGCTGACCGCGGAGGATGTGGCATTCACTTATAACACATTGAAAAAGACGAGTTCCGTCAACGATTTTTCAATGCTGAAACAGGCGGAGGCGATCGATGATGTGACGGTTGTGTTTGAGATGGAACGCCCGTTTGCTATCTGGTCATACACGATGGCGGTGACGGGAATTGTGCCGGAGCATGCATATGGAACGGATTACGGCACACATCCGATCGGTTCCGGGCGATATATCCTGAAACAGTGGGACAAGGGGCAGCAGGTGATTCTGGAAGCCAACCCGGATTATTATGGGGATGCGCCGAAGATGCGGCAGGTCACGATTCTCTTTATGGAAGAGGATGCGGCATTTGCAGCGGTGCGCGCCGAGCAGGTGGATGTGGCGTACACGGCGGCGTCCTATGCAGACCAGTCGGTTCCAGAATTCAGTCTTTTGGACTGTGAGACGGTGGACAACCGTGGATTTAACCTCCCGGCAGTGCCGGAGACGGTACGGGAGGATGGCGTAAAAATCGGCAATGATTTTACCGCGGATGTGCAGGTGCGCCGGGCGATCAATCTGGCGATTGACCGGCAGGAAATGATCGATCATGTGTTAAATGGTTACGGCAGCCCGGCATATAGTGTCTGTGACAAGATGCCGTGGTACAACGATGAAATGGAGAACATTTCCTATGATGTGGAGAAGGCGGAAGAGATGCTGGGTGCGGCGGGATGGAAGAAAAATGCTGACGGCATCCGCGAAAAGGATGGAGTGAAAGCCATTTTGGAATTTCTCTATCCGACCGGGGATTCGGTGCGTCAGGCGCTGGCAGCCGATACGGCACAGCAGTTAAAAGAGATTGGAATTGACGCATCGATCCGCGGCACCGGCTGGGATACTGCGTATGACGAAGCACAGTCGCAGCCGCTTCTCTGGGGCTGGGGCGCGCACACGCCGATGGAATTTTATAATATTTACCATACAAAGGCAGATACGGGGCTGGCAGAATATTCGCCGTATGCGAATGAGACCGTGGACGCTTATATGGATGAGGCCCTGGCAGCACCGGATCTGGAAAGTTCGTATGAATTGTGGAAAAAGGCGCAGTGGGACGGCGAGACGGGCGTTTCAGCCGAGGGTGATCTTCCGTGGATCTGGCTGGTGAATGTCGATCATCTGTACTGGGTGAGAGACGGGCTTCATGTCGCAGAGCAGAAGGTGCATCCGCACGGTCACGGCTGGTCCATCGTCAACAATGTCGATCGGTGGTACTATGAGTAGGATGAAATGGTTTGGGCGCAGTCTGCTGCACCTGATTCTGCTGCTTTTGGCAGTCAGTCTGGCATCGTTTCTGCTGATGTCGATGTCTCCGGTCGATCCGCTGCAGACGAATGTCGGGCAGACGGCGCTCGGCTCGATGGCGCCGGAGCAGATCAAGAAGCTGCAGGCGTACTGGGGCGTTGGTGTGCCGGTCTGGAAGCGCTTCTTTAGCTGGATTTCGGGCATCTGTCATGGTGATTTTGGCATTTCCCTTCTGTACCGCAGACCGGTGCTGGAGGTGATCGCGGAAAAGGCGTCTGCGTCAGTGTGGCTCCTTCTGTCTGCGTGGCTGTTTTCGGGAATCGTGGGGATATTTTTAGGAATTGCAGCGGCGGCAAAACGGGGCAAGTGGGTGGATCGCCTGATTACGGGCTATTGCATCGTGATCGCGGGAACGCCGTCCTTCTGGCTGGCGCTGGTGCTGCTGCTTCTCTTTACAGTGCAGCTTCCCATCTTCCCAATCGGGTTCAGTGTCCCGGTGGGAATGGCGGCGGACGAGGTCAGCCTGGCGGATCGCCTGTATCACGCATTTCTGCCGGCGTGTACGCTGGGACTGACAGGGATTTCTTCGATTGCGATGCACACGCGCGAAAAAGTGATTGAGATTCTGGAAAGTGATTACGTACTCTATGCGCGGGCGCGGGGCGAGAGCGGCTGGCGGCTGATTTTCCGGCATGGACTCCGCAACCTGCTTCTCCCGGTAATTACGCTGCAATTTGGCTCGATCAGCGAGATTTTCGGCGGTTCGGTGCTGGTGGAACAGGTCTTTTCCTATCCGGGACTCGGACAGGCGGCGGTCACGGCGGGGCTGGGAAGCGATATCCCGCTTCTGATGGGAATTACACTCATCAGTGCCGTGCTTGTATTTGCAGGAAATGCAGCGGCGGATGGGCTGTACCGGCTGGTCGATCCGAGACTTAGGAAAGGAGGCAGGGCATGAGAAAGAAAACACTCTGGCTGCTGGGAATTTCCCTCCTTTTCCTGATTCTGGTGACAGTGCTTGGAATCGTCTGGGAGGATGCCGCACAGCAGGTCGATTTTGCGAGAAAAAACCTGCCTCCGGGAACCGGCGGGCTGTTTGGAACCGACTGGATGGGGCGGAATATGCTGAAACGGACGGTTGCGGGGCTTTCTTTAAGCATCCGGCTGGGGCTTCTGACCGCGGCGATCAGCGCCGCGGTGGCATTGGCGCTTGCATTGCTGGCGTCGCTTGGCGGGGGACTGATGGATTCATTGGTATGCGGGCTGATTAATCTGGTAATGGGAATCCCGCACATGCTTCTCCTGATCCTGATTTCCTACAGTCTGGGAAAGGGATTCCGGGGTGTAGCAGCCGGGATTGCCCTGACGCACTGGGCGTCGCTGGCGAGGCTTTTGCGGGCGGAAATCTTACAGATCCGGGAAAGTCCGTATGTGCAGATCTCCGAAAAACTGGGGAAAAAGCCCTGGTGGATTGCCTGGAACCACATCGTCCCGCAGGTATCAAGGCAATTTGTGACCGGGTTAATTCTTCTCTTTCCCCATGCGATTCTGCATGAGGCGGGCGTGACCTTTCTGGGCTTCGGTCTTTCCTCCGAGCAACCAGCGATCGGTGTTATTTTATCCGAGAGTATGTCGTACCTGATTACCGGAAAATGGTGGCTGGCGCTCTTTCCGGGCGCGGCACTGGTGCTGGTAACGCTGGGATTTCAGGCGATCGGGCAGAGCCTGGGGCGGCTGATGGATCCGGGGAGCGCGCATGAGTAGAGGATGCTGGGAATGAGGCAGAAAAACATATATTTTGATAAAATGATGCGATTAAGACAAAAACAATCAAAAACGATGCGGCTATCAGATTTGGAACAGACAGACGTTATCAAAGAACGGAGATTGCGTGAAAATTGTGATTCCATGGAAAAGCCGATATTGAAAATTCAAAATCTAAACTTATATTTTACGCAGTACGCGCGTGGACTTAGACGGCGCGAACTCCATCCGCTCCGCGACCTTTCCTGCAAACTTTTCAGTGGGGAGCTGACGGCGGTGGTCGGGGCGAGTGGTTCGGGAAAAAGCCTGCTGGCGCACGCGATTCTGGGAATCTTGCCGTACAACTGCCGGATGGAAGGAAAAATTTCCTATCAGGGAGAGGTTCTGGATGAGACGCGGCTTGCCGGGCTGCGGGGCAATGGAATTTCCCTGATTCCGCAGGGGGTTTCCTACCTCGATCCGTTGATGCGGGTCGGGGATCAGATCTGCGGCGGCAGAAAAGATGAAGCGACGCGGGCAAAATGCCGCCAGCTTTTGAAGCGGTACGGGCTGGATGAATCAGTGGAAAAATGTTATCCATTTGAGCTGTCGGGCGGCATGGCGCGGCGCGTCCTGATGGCAGCGGCACTGATGCAGGAGCCGAGGCTGATTGTGGCGGATGAACCGACACCGGGGCTGGAGGCGATGACCGCGCGCCATGTGATCCGTCATTTAAAAGAGATGGCACAGGACGGGGCAGCGGTGCTTCTGATTACTCATGATCTGGAACTGGCGATTGAGATGGCGGACCGGATTCTGGTGTTTTATGACGGGACGATTCTGGAGGAAGTAAAGCCGGAGAACTTCCGGGAGGGACGGAATCTGAAAGAGCCATACACGCAGGCGCTCTACCGGGCACTGCCGGAACATGAATTTTTTGGAGGAGAATGAGATGTCACTAAAGGCGGAAAACCTATCTTTTTCGTATGAAAATGGAGGGCGCCACGTGCTGACGCGTATTTCCCTGAAAATTGAGCCAGGAGAGCGCGTGGGTCTGGTGGCGCCGAGCGGATATGGAAAAACGACGCTGTGCCGCCTGCTGGCGGGATATGAGAGAGCGGAAGCGGGAACGGTAGAGATTGACAGCATACCAATTGAGAATATCCGAGGCTGTATGCCGGTGCAGTTAATCTGGCAGCACCCGGAGCAGGCGCTCAACCCACGCTGGCGGATGCGCCAGGTTCTCAGTGAGGGCGGTCAGGTGGATGAGGAGAGCCGGGGACGGCTTGGCATCCGGGAAGAATGGCTGGATAGGTTTCCATCGGAGCTTTCCGGCGGCGAACTGCAGCGGTTCTGTATTGCCAGAGCGCTGGCGGCAAATCCGCGGTATCTGCTGGCGGATGAGATCACCGCGATGTTTGATGCAGTGACCCAGAGCCAGATCTGGCAGGCGCTTTTGCATGAGGCAAAGGAGCGGGAGCTGGGAATGGTGATTGTGAGCCATTCGGAATCTCTTTTGAAGCGGATTTGCACGCGGCAGATTGATTTAAAGGCATTGCAGGAAAAGATGGCAGCAGTTTAGCCGGTTCACATATTGACAGAGAAAATTGGGATTTGACAAGGAGAAATGAGGAAGAAATGGATGTTCGGAAGCTGTTGGAAGAGGTAAAACGGGGGGATACGAGTATTGAGGAAGCGGAGAACGCGTTCAAGAATCTTCCTTACGAAGATTTAGGGTATGCGAAGCTGGATCTGCACCGGAAATTGCGTTCGGGATTCCCAGAGACGGTGTTCTGCCAAGGAAAGCCGGATGCCTATCTGGCGGATATTTTCGAGACGCTGTACCGGGAAAATGGGGAAGTACTCGGAACGCGGGCGACGCCGGAGCAGTGGAATCTAGTGCGGGCGCGCATCCCGGAGATAGAATACGATCCGGTTTCAAAAATTTTGCAGGCGAGAAAATCATCGGAGACACCGCGGAAGCTGGAAGGGCTGGTGGCAGTCTGCACAGGCGGAACCGCGGATATCCCGGTTGCGGAGGAAGCTGCCAAAACGGCAGAATTTTTCGGCTGCCGCGTGGAGCGCTACTATGATATAGGGGTGGCGGGCATCCATCGCCTTTTATCCAAACGCGAGGCGATTGCGCGGGCAAACTGCGTGATTGCGGTGGCGGGAATGGAAGGCGCGCTTGGCACAGTTGTCGCCGGGCTGGTGGAAAATCCGGTCATTGCGGTTCCGACCTCGGTCGGCTATGGTGCAAGTTTTCATGGACTGTCGGCATTGATCACGATGATTAATTCCTGTGCGAACGGCATTTCGGTTGTAAATATAGATAACGGCTACGGCGCAGCATATCTGGCGGCGCAGATTAACCGCCTGTCGGTTCGGGAGCCGAAGAAGACGGCAGAGTGATAGTGGTTTGTGATAATTGCATAAAAGCGAAAAACGGAAATGTATCAATAAAATGAGAAAAGTAGAGGGAGAAGTAAAAATGGATGAGAAAATCTTATATCTGGATTGTGCGTCTGGAATCAGTGGAGATATGACGGTTGGCGCACTGTTGGATCTTGGAGCAAGCCGGGAAAAACTGGTACGGGCACTGGACAGTCTGGGCGTATCCGGGTATCATCTGCATTTTGGGCGGACGAAGAAATGTGGAATTGATGCGTATGATTTCGATGTACATTTAGAGGAAGAAGAGCATCATCACGACCACGAACATCATCACGACCACGAACATGGTCATGAGCACGAACATAGCCATGATGAGCACGACCATGAGCATCATCACGATCATGAACACACTCACGACCATGAGCACAGCCATGATCACGCTCACACCCACGATTATATGCATCCTCACGTCCACCGCAACATCCATGACATTTTCGAGATCATCGATCGTCTGGATGCATCTGACCGCGTTAAAAACCTGGCGCGCCGGATGTTTGAGATTGTGGCGGGGGCAGAGTCGAAAGCACACGGAATCCCGGTCAGCGAGGTTCATTTCCATGAAGTCGGTGCAATTGACTCGATTGTGGATGTTATCAGTGCGGCATTCTGCCTGGAGGATCTGGGAATCCACCGCGTGGTGATATCGCCGCTTTCCGAAGGTCATGGATTCGCACGCTGCCAGCACGGTTTAATGCCGGTTCCGGTTCCGGCGACGGCAAATATCGCAGCGGCACAGGGCTTGGAACTGACGCTTCGGGATGTCGAAGGAGAGATGGTAACGCCGACCGGCGCGGCGATCGCGGCGGCATTCCGGACAGAAGCGGCGCTTCCGAAGAAGTACCAGATCGAAAAGATCGGTATCGGCGCCGGAAATAAGGATTTCGCGCACGCGAATATCCTGCGGGCGATGCTTCTGACGGATAAAACGGTGGAAGTAGAAACTGGAAAAGACGGTCACGACGAGAGCTCCATGTGGGTCATGGAGGCAAACCTGGACGACTGCACCGGCGAGGCGCTGGGATATGCGATGGAGGTGCTTCTGGAAGCGGGCGCCAGAGATGTGTGGTACACACCGGCATATATGAAGAAAAACCGTCCGGCGTATGTGCTTCATGTACTGACAACGGCAGAAAAACGGGAAGAATTAGAACAGCTTGTCTTCTCCTGTACGACCACGATCGGTGTGCGCCGCTATCCAGTAGAGAGGACGATACTGCCACGGGAAGTAAAGGAGATCCAGACCCGTTACGGGGCAGCAAAGGTAAAAATCTGCAAGCGCGGCGGCGTGGATACGTGCTATCCGGAGTATGAGAGCGTGCGCGCGATCTGCCGGGAGACAGGGAAGCGCTTCATGGAAGTATTCCACGGAGTAATGGAAGACGGAAGTATTAGTTTACAGTAAGCACTTTTGAGATTGAAAAACGGCACAGTGCATTCTCGTTAGATAATTAAGAGGAGAATCAAGAACCATGGAAAATAAACCAATGATATCAGAGACAGAAAAAAGAGAAGCTTTAAAACAGTTCATGGCAGAAAAAGCGAAGGCACCGGTCTGTGTCGCCTTTTCGGGCGGTGTGGACAGCAGCCTGATTCTCAAGCTGGCGTGTGATACGGCGAAGAAGACGGGAATGCCGGTTTATGCCGTGACATTTCACACCATGCTGCACCCAGCCTGTGATCTGGAGATCGCGGAGCGGGTGGCAAAGGAGCTGGGCGCGATCCATAAAATTATCCAGGTCAATGAGATGGAGCTGGAAGCCATCCGGACGAATCCGGTCAACCGCTGTTATATCTGCAAACACCACCTGTTCGCGACACTTCTGGATTTTGCAAAAGAAGAGGGGATTCCGTGCGTGATGGACGGAACCAATGAGAGCGACCTGCATGTGTACCGCCCGGGTATCCAGGCACTCCGTGAGCTGGGTGTCGTCAGTCCACTTGCACAGTGCGGACTGGAGAAAAAGGATGTCAAGGCATTTGCGGCTGACTTAGGAATTTCCGTTGCATCCCGTCCGTCCATGCCATGTATGGCGACCCGCCTTCCATATGGAACTTCCTTTGACATGGAAGTTTTGAAGCGGATTGAGAAAGGCGAAGATTATCTTCGAAGCGTGTTTGGCGGAAATGTGCGCCTGCGCCTGCATGGCGATATTGTCCGGATCGAGGTGGATGCGGATAAATTTGAAAAAGCGATTGCCGAGCGGGAGACGATCTGCAGGACATTAAAAGAAATGGGATTTCTGTACATTACACTCGATCTGGAAGGTTTCCGGTCGGGAAGTATGGATATAGTGGAGAAACTCAACGCGCTGGTCGGGAAATGAATGTAAAGGAGATGGAAATCCCATGCAAGAAGAATGTATTGTCTGTAAAGCACCTCTTATTTATCTGGAACAGGATGAATGGATGGAGTGCGAATTATGTCATAAAAAAGAATTGAGCAAGACCAGATGCCAGAACGGGCATTATGTTTGTAATGATTGTCATACGAAGGGACTGGACACTATTCTTTCCCTGTGTATAGACGAAACATCCAGAAATCCGATCGAGATTGTCCGGAAGATGATGGATGCACCGTTTTGCCATATGCATGGACCGGAGCATCATGTCATGGTGGGAGCGGCTCTGCTTACTGCATATAAAAATGCGGGAGGTGCTATTAATCTGCGGGAATCTGTGATGGAAATGCTGAACCGTGGGAAAGCCGTTCCAGGAGGAACCTGCGGATTCTGGGGTGCCTGCGGAGCGGGAATCAGCGCAGGTATGTTTGTATCTATCTTGTCTGGGGCGACGCCACTGACGGAGGAATCCTGGGGACTTTCGAATCAGATGACATCAAAAGCACTGGAGGCGATTTCGCGCACCGGCGGTCCGAGGTGTTGTAAAAGAGATTCTTATCTGGCGATTCTGGCGGCGGTTGATTTTGTAAAAACGCATTTTGGAATCGAAATGGAATGCACAGAAGTCCATTGTACGCATTATGCTCAGAACAATCAGTGTATTGGCAAGCGCTGTCCATTTTGGCGATTTGATGATAGTATTTGACTATAAATGGATAAACGGAGATAATAAAGTTGCGATATAATTAGATTGTGCGAGATGGGATTGCAGTTTGCATAATGTGTGAACTGTGATGAGAGAGCAATTTCTCGTGTAATAGGAAATTTCCTGGAATTCCCTATTACGCAAAAAGGCACATCCTTTTTTACGTGGAAAAATCGGAATTGACCGAGCTCTTTGAGCGAGGGATACTTCTTGTCCGAAGGGCAAGAAGGTGGGCGTGAAAAGAATTAGAACCTTTTTTTCTTC